>Ga0194132_10011691_pt1 | contig 11211 bp, 14 predicted proteins | sample TA2KigOf80mmetaG_FD_148612 | JGI IMG/M metagenome (GOLD analysis project Ga0194132, IMG submission 148612) | Freshwater microbial communities from Lake Tanganyika, Tanzania - TA2015054 Kigoma Offshore 80m | ecosystem: Environmental > Aquatic > Freshwater > Lake | place: Tanzania: Lake... | reverse complement strand
CACCGCCCATAAGCCGGCTGCAGACCACCCATGGAGACGAACCGTACTGACAAAATCACTGCACCCTAAACACTGACAGATTCACTGCCCCTTGACATCGCCGCGGGCGCTACAGGCGTTCGTCGCGACCGTAATCGAACGCGCCGCCCTCGAACTCAATGACGTACCGCGCTGCCTCCTGCAGGCCCATGATCTTGGATGCGGGGCACTCGCTTTAGGCATACTGGGCATCAGGCCGGTAGGTGGACCAGGAGTGGCGAGCGCAGAGGCGCTCCTGCTGGTGGCGGGCGCAATCGTAGCGGGCGCGCTCGATGCACAGCGGCTTCACGTCGCAGAAGTCCGCCTGGATGGGCCTGCCGTTCTCGAACTCGGTGCGGTAGGACATCGTCTCCTCCTTGCCAGTGTGGACGATGACTACTTTCACACAGGCCTTGCCGTTCCGGCAATACCCGGCTATTATTAACGGGTGGCTCTTTGTCGGGGTGTAGCGCAGTTGGTAGCGCGCCACGTTCGGGTCGTGGAGGTCCCGGGTTCAAGTCCCGGCACCCCGATTTCTTCTCCTCCTCCGCAACGTACAGCCAGTCCTCACATCATTACCGGTAGACCATCACCCTCGCTTTGATCACTTAGCCACTCAAGGTGGCGGTGCACATTTCGTTTGTGGCCTTGGCCCCGGTCTGCCCGTCGTGAGCGACTGTCCCATTGCTTGATGGGCGCGCAAGGCAACGAGCACTCACTCTTTGTTCGTAACCTTCCACATCGCTTCGCGCAGCTGGGCCAGCGTGAACGGCTTAGGCACCACGAGGTCGGCCTGCGTGGGGCGCTGAGTGACTGCCTGGAGCATCTCACCGAAACCGGTGATCATGACTATGGGCTGATTGGGATCAATCTGCTTTATCGCCGACGCAAGCTCGTCCCCTGAAAGCTCCGACATTCCCATGTCGGTTATCACGATGTCGAAATGTCCGGCTTTGAACTTCTCCAGTGCTTCCATGCCGTTGGCCGCCAGCTCGTAAGTGTGCCTGTCGATAGTGAGGTACGCTGCAACAACCTCTCTCAGTATGTACTCATCGTCCACCACCAGGGCGTGCAGACGCCTTGTCGCGCCGTGGACCGCCGGCTGAAGCGCCGGGATTGCAGGCTCTGCTTGCAGCGGGAGACGGATCTGTATGGTCGTCCCCTTCCCCGGGGCGCTCTGTATATCGATTGTCCCATTGCGCCGCTGTACGACTGTATGAGCCACAGCAAGCCCCAGGCCAGTCCCTCGATTGCCCTTCGTTGTGAAGAGCGGCTCCATACATCGGCGCCGCACTTCGTCGGTCATCCCGGCCCCGGTGTTCTTAACGGCAACGGCGATGTGGTCTCCATCCTGTTTTGTAGATAGGACTATCGTCCCGCCATCCGGCATAGCATCGACCGCGTTAAAGACCATGTTTGTGAGCACATCGCGCAGCTCGCTCTCCAGACCATTGAGTGGCCTGAGTACCCCGAGATCGGTCAGGACCTCGATGTGTGCCCCGCGTGCCTGGGCCTCTTCCCTCCACTTCGGACGGGTAAGGACCACGACTTGCCGGACAAGGCCATTCACGTCGAAGGGCGCAAGATTCTCGTTCTCTTCTGACGGCTTGTAAAGCTCACGCAGCCGCACTACCGTGCTCGCCGCATTGCGGGCCGCGGAGTTGACCATCCGTAGCGACTCCAGGACCTTCTCCCTGTCGTCGAGTAGTTCGGAGTCGGTCAGCAGAAGCTCCGTGTAACCCAGGACCGGCATGAGGTTGTTATTGAAGTCATGAGCGATTCCGCCGGCCATTTTCCCAATTGCGCTGAGGCGCTCCTGTCGCATCAAACGGGACTGGGCGGTCCGCAGCTCGGCGATGGGCTGTTTGAGATCACGGTTGCTCTGAACGAGCGCGGTCTCTGCCTGGTGACGGGCAGAGACATCCACGGAAAGGATGAACACTCCTTCAGGGGCAGGCTGGATGCTTAGCTCGAACCACCCTTTGGCGCCGTCCGGGAAGGTGAATTCGTTGACCATGCGATGGGGCGTTCGGTCTGTCAGGCACCGTTTGAGGTGTGTAAAGAAGGGAGATGCATCGATACCGGGATAGACTTCCATCATCGTGTGGCCGATCAGCTCCTCCCTGGTCCGCCGCCCGTGTCGCGCGACCGCGTCATTGACGTACAGGTACCGGAAATCGAAGCCGATGATCTGGCAGCCTTCGAGGAGTTGATCGAGTGTCGCCTTGAATCGGGCCTGTGCAGCCGACCCGGCGCCTGCGGCTCTCGACGCTTGTGCGAGTTGGGACTCCAGCTGCGCTATTCTTTTTCGTGCTGTCGCGAGCTGATCGACGAGAGGGGAAGCTTCGGGGGAGGTATGCATTAGTCCCGCCACCTTGAGTTCCGGGGCCTGGTCGAGACTCCGGCCGGAGTGAGGCACTATCTTGTGAAGCCCTGCTGCTCAAACTAGTAGAGGGGCGATCGGCAGTGCGAGCGACATGGGCAACGCGAAACGATAGCACTACACTAGGTTTACGCCACTTCCATCGAAAACGTTACATTTCCGCTTGGGGCTTGGGCCGGAATGCACACCTTCTCTCGAGTTCGAGACCACGCGGCACCGCCCACAGTCTTGCGTCATGCGCGCCTGGGCAGGGCGGAGGGGCTGGTCCAGAGTAAATCAGCAACGGGTAGACGACTCCCTTGCCTGTCACTTGACAGCGCATTATCATGCGCTTGGCCTGCGCATCCCGAGGCATAGCCTGGTGTTCAACGGAGGACGGCCGTGAAAGACGTGCTCATAATCGCCGGCGGCCTGGACGCCCGGGACCGCATTATTAAATACGTAGCGGAGCGGGAGTGCGAGAGGATTGCCCGCAAGACGGTCCGCAGTCTCCAGCGCATGACAGACGGGATGCAATCGGGCGATGACAGCGGGCTGGCCAGCGTTTGGGATGAGATGTGCGTTCAGGTGCAGGGGGACCAGTCCGGCCTGTGGGACCATTACGTTGGCCTTGCCGGGAGTCTGATCGAGCAGGAGCTGCGCGCGCTCAAGTCCGAGCTGAATGACGCCGTCTGGCTTCAAACGCGCGAAGGTTCCGAGTGGGACCCCGAGGAAGACCCGGAGATCTCGTACAATACCGATTTGGTTGTGGACTATATACTCAACGACTTCGTCCTGGAGCTTGCGTCCAATTGGACCAACCGCCGCATTGAGAGATTTAATTCCCGGGGCTACGGCCTCGACTGACGCACCCGGGTCAGTGTCTCGCCTCGTGATTTTGCCGTGGAATGAAAAACCCGTCCAGGGGCCCGTTATGGCCTGGCGATGAAGGACCGCATAGAGATTGACGAAAGATCGAAATCGTCGTTGAAGTATTCGATCCGGTCGCCCTTGTCCTTTACGCCGAGGGTTTACATGAGCGGCAGCAGGTGGTCGATTGTTGGGTGGGCCATCTTCGCGGCCGCGCCCAGCTTGCTGAAGCCTATTACCCCTTCGTCGTTGCCCTCGTCGATAAAAGATGTAAGCCGGCTATCGAATTCCACGGCCCAGTCGTAAGGCGATTCCTCCCATCGCAACGCGCGAAGGTTGTGCACGAGGTTGCCGCTCCCGACGATCAGCACGCCCTTTTGCCTGAGCTTCTTCAGGTCCTGGGACAGCTCGTAGTGGTACTCGGGCGGCTTGGCGTAGTCCATGCTCAGCTGGTACACGGGGACATCGGCTTTGGGGAACATCTTGACGAGCACCGACCACGTCCCGTGGTCCAGGCCCCTCTGGTAGTCCGCCAGCACCTCAGCTTTTCTAACCAGCTCTATTGTCTTCTTCGCATAGTCGGGAGCGCCGGGGGCCGGGTACTCCAGATCAAAGAGCTCTTTAGGAAACCCGCCGAAGTCGTGGATAGTGCTGGGCATCTCAACCGCTGAGACTTTGGTATTCCCCGTCGTGAGCCAGTGAGCCTAGACGCAAAGAATCGCGCTGGGCCGGGGCAGGCCTGCGCCTACCCGCTCCCACGATCTTGAGAAGACGTTATCGGAAATGGCGTTCATTGGGTTGCCGTGACCCACAAACAGCACCGGCATCGGAACAGAGGCCGGGAGTCCGGCGAGCAGGTCGAAGCTCTCTCTGGTGCTCGTCATTTTGTATACCTCCAGTATTCCAGGACCACAGCAGCCGATAGTGAAAAGAAATAGACCGCGGCGTTAGAGGCAACGAGCGCGCTTACTTCGGGTCGGGACCCTTCGGAGCGTCTTGCCCTCCCGGCTCTGGCGAGGCATGTGGCTCCGACCCGTTCTCTTTCGACTGCGGCGCGCTATTCTGCACCTGCATTCCGCAGGAGCGGCATACAAGTGTCTTGCCCTTCTCGCGGGTCTTGAACTTCATTCCCCCGCAGATGGGGCAGCGCAGTGCGTTGGGGTCCTCCTTCGCCGCCTTCTGCGAGCTGCGCAGCACGCCCAGCGCCTCGTCCACTGCGGAGCTCCGCGCCGTCGCGTCCTCCTTAATTTCCTTCTTCGCCTTCTCCCACTCTTGCCATCGCGCCGGCATCGCATTGTCTCCGTCTTCGAGGTTGCTATACCGTCAAAGGGTACAACATTTCAAAGGTGGACATCGACGTATTGAAGCTGGATGTCTATCCAATTAGAATGGGACACATGTGCTAGAGGGCTTATCGAAATGGGGGTGCCTGTGGCTAGCGAGATGCAGCGAATAGAAGGCGAGATCGTCTTCTACACGACGCCCGAAGGTGCGGCAAAAGTAGAGGTCTTTTTTCAGGACGAGACCTTTTGGCTTAGCCAGCGTCGGATGGCGGAACTATTCAGTGTCGAAGTCCCCACGGTCAACTATCACCTTAAATAGATCTTTGATACCGGGGAGTTGTCGCAAGACGCAACTATTAGAAAATTTCTAATAGTTCAAAAAGAGGGCAGTCGAAATGTGAATCGGGAGATCGATTTCTACAACCTCGATGCGATCATCTCGGTAGGCTACCGGGTCAATAGCGTTCAGGCGACCCAGTTCCGAATCTGGGCTACGCAGACCCTTCGCGAGTTCTTCATCAAGGGCTTCGTCCTGGATGACGAGCGGCTCAAACAGGGGAAGCGTTTCGGGAAGGACTACTTCGACGAGCTTCTCGAGCGGATTCGCGAGATCACGGCCAGCGAGCGCCGGTTCTATCTGAAGATTACCGACATATACGAGCAGTGCAGCATCGACTATCGGAAAGACGCTGAGACCACCAAGACTTTCTTCAAAACGGTACAGAACAAGCTCCATTGGGCAGTGACCCGGAAAACAGCGGCGGAGCTAGTGGCGGAGCGCTCTGGGTCTGATAAACCCAACATGGGCTTAAAGACATGGAAGAACGCTCCCAATGGCAAGATATTGAAGTCGGACGTATCCGTTGCCAAGAACTACCTGATCGAGAAAGAGATTAAGGAGCTGGAACGGATTGTCTCCATGTACCTGGACTACGCAGAAAACCAGGCAGCCCGCCAGATTCCAATGAAGATGGCGGACTGGGCGCAGAGGCTGGACAGCTTCCTGCGATTCAACGAGTACGAAGTGCTGACGAACGCAGGCACGGTCTCTCACGAGGTCGCCAGACAACTGGCGGAAGGACACTACGAAAAGTTCCGAGTGGTCCAGGACAATACGTACGAGAGTGACTTCGAAAAGGCAGTCAAGCGGATCAACGCATCCCCGAAGGCATCTGGCCGTAAGAAAGCCCAGTAGCAGGACTCGGCAGCACCCATGCATGGCCTGTTCAATTGCATAATACAATTGAAAGGCCCCAGGATTTCATGGTCCAACGGAGTGTTCGCGGATGACGTTTCCCTTCCAGCAGGTTACTGAGCAGGAGGCCCGGCAGAAGAAGGGCCACATGCGCCGGTACCGCCAGATTGTGGATGTGCTGGGCAGGCACGGGCTGGGGTACGTGGCGGGTGGGTGGGTGGACCGCCTGGCGCCGTGGCGTTGGGGCCAGCCCCGCCGCGTGAGGGTGCACACGCGGCCGGAGCACGTGCGCCTTGCGCTGGAGGAGCTGGGGACGACGTTTGTGAAGCTGGGGCAGATCCTCTCCACGCGCGCCGACCTTTTGCCGCCGGAATACCTGGCGGAGCTATCCAGGCTGCAGGACAACGTGTCGCCGATCCCGTACCGCATGGTGGAGGATGCGATCGTCGCCGAGCTTGGCGGCAAGCCGTCTGCGCTCTTTGCCTCGTTCGACCCGAACCCGCTAACTTCAGCCTCCATTGGGCAGGCGCACCTTGCGACGCTGACGGACGGCGCCGAGGTGGTGGTGAAGGTGCGCAGGCCCGGCGTGGTGGTGCACGTGGACGAGGACCTGGACCTGCTACTGCGATTTGCGGACACGGCGGCCAGGCGCTTCATATGGGCGCGACAGAACGATATCCCCGGTCTGATGCGGGAGTTCGCAGAGGCGCTGCAGCTCGAAATGGATTATGTGCGCGAAGGGCAGAGCGCAGAGCATTTCGCGAAGTTCTTCGAGAACGACCCCACAGTGCACATCCCGAAGATCTACTGGGACCTGACGACATCGCGCGTTATCACGATGGAGCGGATCAAAGGGATCAAGGTGTTCGATGTGGGCCGTATTGAGACGGCCGGGATCGACAGGCGGAAGCTGGCGGAGAACGGCGTCAGGATCTGGCTCAGGATGGTGTTCGAGAGCGGGATGTTCCACGCGGACCCCCACCCCGGGAACCTGTTCATTGAAGAGGACGGCCGGATAGGGCTGATCGACTTCGGTATGGTGGGGGTTATGGATGACCTCACCCAGGACCGCCTTGTAGAGGTCCTGATCGCCGTCAGCAACAACGACATGGACCGCCTGGCGGACGCGCTGATGGAGGCTGGTGTGACGGGCAGCCCAACCTCACGGGATATCCTGCAGAGGGACCTGCGTTACCTGCTGGCGCGATACGCAGGCCGGAGCCTCGGTGAGATACACCTGGGCAGGGTGCTGTCCGAAGTCTTCACTGTGATCCGACGCAACCGGCTGCGCCTGCCTCCGAACATGTTCCTGCTCCTCAAGACGCTCGCAATGGCGGAGGGGATGGGCACCAGGATAGCCCCCGATTTCCAGATGCTGCCCGTGATAAAGCCTTACGCGCAGTCCGCCGTGACGCGCAGGCTCTCACCGATCTACTGGGGCAAGCGCTTTGCGCGGTCCAGCAACGACGCGGCGGAGCTTGCCGTGGAGCTTCCCCGGCACATGCGCCGCTTGCTGACTGCCCTTGAGCGCGGCAACATTGAAATCAAGGCCCACCCCTCCGGGCTGGACCCGACGATCAAGCGGCTTGAGAGGATGTTTAACCGTCTGGTGGTAGGAATTCTGACCGCGGCCTTCATTGTGGGCCTCTCTCAGCTCGTTGCCGCCTACACTCCTTTCCAGGACGTGCGCTGGGTCGGCGGCCTGCTGGGGCTGGGTGTGCTGGCCGCCCTGGGCATGGGCGTCTACCTGGCCGTGAGCATCCTGCGTTCGGGAGGAGGAACGGAGGAATAGTGAATTTAGAATAGTGAATAGTGAATTGAACAGCCGGATTGTCCCGGTCCGATAATTCACTATTCTAAATTCACTATTCAATCTCCCTGAACCCTTCCGGGTTGGCGCCCTCGGTGGCGCCTGAGGGCGAGACGCCGGCGGCCAGCTCTCCGACCCACTGGTCGAGGATGGTCTGGGGCATCGCCCCGACGTAGCGGCGCACGACGATTCCCTCCGCGTTGACGAAGAAGGTTACCGGCATGCCCACGACGCCATAGTCGATGGCCATGCGGCCCTGCGCGTCTCGGCCGTTGGGGTATGTTATGCCGAACTCCGCGATGTACGACCGGGCACTGCGATCAGCGTCCTGGATGTTGGGTCCCAGGAACACTACTCCGCGGTCGCGGTACTTCCGCCAGGTCTGCTCCAGCGCGCGCGCCTCGTCGCGGCAGGGGCCGCACCAGGAGGCCCAGAAGTTGATGACGAGCGGCTTGCCTCGGTAGTCGGCAAGCGTGGTCGTCGCTCCGTCGAACAAAGGCAGGGCGAAGTCAGGCGCGGGCTGGTTGACCCGTGTGAAGCCGCTCATGCCGGTGACGGGCGACTTGTTGGCTAGTCCCCAGGCGAGCAGGGCCATGAAGCCGAAGACGAGGAGTGCGCCCACGGTGACGATAGTTACGCGGATGGCGGGGGTCATGAGGACCTCGGGTGCGGGGTGCCGGGTACGGGGTACGGCAGAACAGCCGGAGAGCCTGTCGAAGCGCGTTGATTTGTGAGCGAGTTCATGGTTAGCGAAAGCTCATTGCAGTCTGTGGCAGGTCCCGCACCTCTACAAGGGACGCGGTGACCAGCAGGCGGTGGTCGTACACGTATTGCGGGAAGCAGGTCACCAGGGTGATGTCCTGCAAGCGTGAATCGGTCACAGTCAGCTTGTCCTTGTGCATGTACTCGGTCTTGTATACCTGGTACGTGTACAGCCTGTTGCCGGCCACAAGCTGTACCTCAAACTTCTCACCCGTCTTCTCCTGCTGGGCCTTGTAGAACTTCTGGGCAAGCTCCGGCAGACGCTGGAAAACGTTGCCCTCATTGTATACGGGGCTCTCCAGGTGGCCGAAGTACCACCCCTGGCCCACATCGGCAGGGGCCGCCGTAGTTGGAATGTGGCCGACTATGAATTTGGGGTTCTCCCACGCCGCACTGCCGCCGGACCAGACCACCTCAAGCTCCTTGACGGCTGTGTCCAGATTCACGGCCGGGATCATCATTCGGGTGGCGAAGACGTGCTGCGTGGGAGGCGGGACGCTGGCGTTCATGCGGTCCCCGCTGGTCTGAAGCTGTTCAGGCTTCGGCTCCACCACAACGGTAATGCCTTCTGCCGTGGGTATTACGGTTGGCGCAGGGGTGGATAAAGCTGTGGGCGCGGCGGTTGGCTCCGGCACGGCGGCTGGCGTGGCGGGCGGGCGCGTTGCAGAGGCAGACGGCGTTGCGGCAGGGGCCGGGCCTGTTGCGGTCGGCGTCGATGCAGGCGGTGCGGTCGGGACGGCTGTAGGGACGGCCGTCGGCGCACTGGTAGCGCTTGCCTGCGGGATGGGTGTTGCCGGGGCGGATGTGGGAGTGAACGCCGCCGCGACGGCCGTGGGACCGCCCGGGCGTTCCGTCTCCGCGTTGAGCTCTCTATCGCCCTTTGCGTTGGCAAAAGCGCCGTACGCGTAGTATGCGCCCGAGAGCACCAGGAGGGTCGCTCCTATGCCCAGCAGCGCAATTCCGATTGTTCGTGCGTTCATCAATTCACCTTCGTCACATTGTAGCAGTTAGATACGGCAGTCGGCAGTCGGCAGTCGGCAGTCAGCAGTCGGCCAGACTGAAAGGCAGGTGTTGGGTGTTAGGTGTTAGATTCGAGCCAACACCCAACACCTGTTAGCCAACACCTGTATTCTGCCTGGCCGACTGCTCACTGCCCACTGCCCACTGCCCACTGCTATAATGATTCCGCAATCTGTAGAACGCTGCAAAGGTTTAAATGGCTAAAGTCAGGGTAATGTACTGGAAGGAGGTCCCCGTCCAGGTCCAGGCGGAGGACGACGCCGGGAGGGTATCCCGGCCGCTGGACGACCGTTTCCAGCAGGGCGCGGACGCCGTTTCCATGATGGACGGCAGCTACGGCAGCGACGACTACCTGAACGCCTGGGGCTGGGGCGAGTACCGCGATGTGCCGGGCTCCGCGGCAGAGGCCGTGACGGCGGTGGCGGATCAGTTCAACACGGGCTTCCCGGAGGACTTTGTCGCTCGCGTCCGGGACCTGCACAGGGCGGGCAAGCGCGACGTAAAGCCGGGGGCGATAGACCACTGGATGGCCGGCGAGAGCAGGTAGTTGGAAGTTAGAAGTTGGTAGTTGGTCAAGAAGATCACAGACGGACAGAGAGAAGACCTGAATAGATGACACAGACTGAGACGAGGAAGACGGCTTTTCTGGAAAGACTGAAGCGCGGCGACGTTGTAGTGTCGGACGGCGCTACGGGCACGTACCTGCAGGCGAGAGGCCTGGAGCCGGGCGGGTGCCCGGAGGAGCTGAACGCCAGCCAGCCTGAGCTGGTGCGGCGGATGTCGGCGGACTACTATAACGCCGGCTCGGAGATATCGCTGACCAACTCATTCGGCGGCAGCAAGTTCATACTGAAGAAGTACGGTCACGGCGACCGCGTGCGGGAGCTTAACCGCCTGGCGGCATCTCATGCCCGATCGGTGGCATCGCGCGGCCACTACGTCTTCGGCTCCGTTGGCCCCACGGGCGAGTTCCTGGAGCCGCTGGGCGCGGTGAGCGAGTCCGAAATGTACGATTCGTTCACCGAGCAGGTGAAGGCGCTGGAAGAGGGCGGCGCCGACGGCGTGTGCATCGAGACGATGACCGCCTTGGAGGAGGCGTCGCTGGCGGTGAAGGCCGCGAAGGAGAACACGCAGCTCGCGGTCATTACGACGATGACGTTCGATAAGGGCGCGCGCGGCTGGTTCACAATGATGGGCGTTACCCCGGAGCGGGCAGTGAAGCACCTGCGGGACGTCGGCGCAGACGTGGTCGGAGCGAACTGCGGCAACGGCGTGGAGGCGATGATTGAGCTTTCCGGTATAATGCGCAAGGCTACGGACGGCTACCTGATCGTCCACTCCAACGCGGGCATACCTGCCATTCGAAAGGGGCAGATCGTCTACCCCGAGACGCCGGAGTGGATGGCGCAGAAGTTAATTCAGATAGCAGAAATTGGAACAAACATAGTGGGCGGGTGCTGCGGCACCACTCCAAGGCACATACAGGCGTTCTGCGACGCTATAAGGGCGAAGGAGGAGGGCCGATAGCGAGGCAGGTGGTCGTTGGCAGTTAGCAGTTGGTCAACAGCCGAACAGCCACCGGATCCCTGCCTCCCAACCCCCAACAGGGGTACGGGGTACGGTAAACGCCTGAGCAGCCAGCCCTCACCCTTCGGGCCAGAGCGCCCGAAGGCCTCTCCCTCGGGAGACCTTTGCATAACCCGAGGTAGAGGCGATAATCATACCTGTGCGAGGAAGATATAGCAAAATGGAGTGAGCCATGCGCCGCAATATGGGAAACCCGTCCATGATCGAAGCGTTCCTTCCCGAGCAGGTTGGGCGTAACGAGCGATTGGAGAGGATAGCCCAAGTTGTGGACTGGGAAAAGATGGGAAAGCTGGTGTCAGATATC
>Ga0194132_10011690_pt1 | contig 11213 bp, 7 predicted proteins | sample TA2KigOf80mmetaG_FD_148612 | JGI IMG/M metagenome (GOLD analysis project Ga0194132, IMG submission 148612) | Freshwater microbial communities from Lake Tanganyika, Tanzania - TA2015054 Kigoma Offshore 80m | ecosystem: Environmental > Aquatic > Freshwater > Lake | place: Tanzania: Lake Tanganyika... | reverse complement strand
GTACCACAGACATCCTAACACTTACCCAAACCGCAGGTCTTCTGCCATCCGCATACAGAGCTATCTCACCCATTGCCGCCTTTGGAAAGCCTGAGTGTCTCACCCTTGGTAGTTTTTCATCCGGGGCTGAGTCAATTGAAGAGGGCACAAACCCTGAAGGAAGAACTTATTTCCTCGGTGGCATTATGGATGATGCCTCTGGGTCGAACCTATTGTCCTCTGCGGGTCTCTCACCTGCCTGGGAGCATGTGGGTGCCTCAAATCAGAGCGGTGTTTGGTGCCGATATGGTCTTACAGGCAATCTTGAGGATCCTGCCCAGGGCGGAACAACCCTTGACGCTGCCAAAGTATACAATCTGTACAGAAAGACATTTAAATATGTTCCTGCACGTGATGAGGCTGAATTATCAGGACTTCTTAAGGGCTCAGGTGATACAATTCTTGCCATTAAGGCTGTGATTCCATCAGGCTCTTGGGCAATTAATAACTCAATTCTTAAGTTTGACTTAGGAGATACTGACACTTTAAGTGCTGGAACTATTAACGGAACAAACGCCATTGTCAAAGGAGAAGGATCATTAAGTACATCTCCGAAAAAAAATAATTTGCTTGTCAGGTTTATCAATAACACTCAAGCTCGAGTTAGTCACTATAATTCAACAGGAGACAACTCTGAAACATTAAATTTCACTACATCGGGTACAGCTGTAAAGAGCACTCTTACAACTTCAAATGGGGTTCATACATTCACTGCTTGGATTAACATTACAAAATTTGAAACAAACATTCTAAGTTTTGCATGGGACCCAGCCAAGGCCACCAAGCCCGCCGAGGCTGACTTTGCTAATTTTAAGCCCTTGACAAAGTGTGTCTTTGCCCCTAATGACCCCGGGTCTACAAATGCCGACAAGCTCAGCGAGACATATCTTACCCTAGATACAGTGAATCAGATTGCAATGCCTATTCTCCGCGGTGTCCTCATGGCCCCCTCGGGAGTTCTTCTGCAGCTTAAGACGGGGGACGCGTTAGGCACAACTGGTGGGGTCACCTCAGATGGAGAGTTCTATCTTCAGATGACAAATTATAAGAGCGGAAGTTCCGTGAACACAGTTCTTTCTGCCTCCTTCGACATGCTTAATGATGCATATTTCCCCAACGTGTTTAATACGGACCCTCTTAGAATTCAAGAGGCGGGTCATTATCTGTATGCACACTGGGATGTTCACCCTGATCTTGCAGAAACAGTGGGCGATGCCTTCTTGTATACAGGGTCTCGGGAGAGAAATACAAGCTCCACCGACGTTCCAAACTTTGAAGACTTTCAAGATAGATTCTCTCATGCTGTGTCTCCCTGGGTAATCTCACAGGAGTTTGGCGCGTCCCCCAAGGATCTCTTTAGACTGCATGCTCTTGATGACGGTGCAGGTGCATCGACTCGATTCAAGGTGTCGATTGAGAATCTGGTGCCGGGCAAGGCAGGTCTAGGCGGTGGATTCGGGTCTTTCGATCTTCTTCTTAGAGCGTGGAGTGATACGGATGCGAACCCTGTCGTGCTTGAGTCCTTCAAGGGCTTGTCACTTGATCCAAAGAGTGACAAGTATATCGCCCGAGTCATTGGAAATTCATATCGGTATTTTGACTTCGACCGCCCCGAGGGAGAGCAGAAACTCATTGATGTAATTGATCATCCAATGGGATCAAACCTCGTTCGAGTCGAAATGCACCTCGACGTAGATGGAGAAGAGATTGACCCTGCTGCACTTCCAATGGGATTCAGAGGGATTGACCACCTTAACACACTTGGCACTCTTGCGGGTGCCGGTGGGTATTCATCAAGCATCGTCACCCCGCCCGTTCCAATGCGTCTCAATGTTGCGGTTGGGTCAGGCCTGGGCAAGAAGCCCAATTCAGCCCTATACTGGGGTGCACAATTTGAGCATATTACAGACCTGAATAATGTGAACGTCCCTCCTCGTGGAAACAACTACAAGGATGCGTCACTCGCCTCCTTCGCCAAGTTCTTCCCGAGTCATAGAGAGGGTATTGCAAATGTCCTTGTGTCAACTGGCACAGATACATACTGCAACAACAAGTTTACACTTCAGAACGTGTATGTCAAGCAGAAGAACGAACTTGCTGACCCCAAAGAGTGGGAGCATGCTGTATATTCAAGAGACGGTTCCCCCGTAACAGGGAAATTCCGTCTGACCCTGACCGATCTTGAGAATGCAAAGAACAGAAGATATGGAAAGTTTACATTCTTCATGCAGGGAGGGTTCGACGGTGTCAATATCTTCAACGAAGACACAGCAAAGATGACGAATAAGGCTGTATCTGAAGAGATTCACAACGAGGATAGAGGGCGAATTGGTAAAGGTCCTACAGCTCGTGCATACGTCAAGGCAATTGAGATCATGAAGAATACTGTGAACGGTGATCTTCAGCTCTTTGCAATGCCGGGAATTAGAAACAGCTCACTGACGGAGCTTGCCTCGGATGCAGTCCGTGACAGATTCGATGCACTATACCTGATGGATATTGAACAGAAGTCTGCCGAGACCTTTAGTGACGGAAGGTTTATTGAAGTATCTGAGAAGGATCAGGATTTCCTTGAGGGCAGAAAGGTGTCAGTCTCCAGCACAGTCACTTCATTTGAAGAGCGTGACATGGACAACTCTTTCACAGCCGCTTATTTCCCAGACGTCGTTGTGACTGATCCAGGAACAGGTGCTGCTGTAACCGTGCCCCCCTCGGTCGTCGTCCTGGGTGCAATGGCCTTGAATGACAGAGTGGGACACCCCTGGTTCGCCCCGGCGGGAGTTACTCGCGGTGCTCTTGGCTCAACAGTCCGCACAAAGGTGACCCTGAGCAAATCAAACCTGGATGCTCTATATGATGTAGGTATTAATCCTCTCACCCCTCCTGTTGCAGGTCAGCCCGTTACAGTCTGGGGTCAGAAGACACTGCAGGCAGGTGAGTCCGCTCTAAATCGTGTCAATGTCCGACGACTCTTAATTGAGATCAGACGTCAAGTGCGCGATATCGCCCAGTCCATCATCTTTGAGCCAAATCGTGCATCAACTCTTGCCCGATTCACTGCGGCTGTCACCCCAAGACTTCAGAGAATTCAGTCTTTGGCAGGGCTTGAGAGATTCAGGGTTGTAATTGACTCATCCACAACAACGCAAACTGACATTGAGAACAATACAGTGCGTGGTAAGATTTATGTTCAGCCCACCAAGTCGATTGAATTTGTCTCTATTGACTTCGTTGTGACAAATAATGCAGGAGAGCAGGTCTAAAATGGTCTGATTGAATTCCTCGATCATTTCTGATGAGGACGATAAAATAAAATGAAGGAATGGATGATTTAATTAGTGAAGGTGTTTCAGGGCCATATCAGCATTCGGTGTGGTCCTCCTTAGAACAATTCACTTCGATAAGAAAAATTTGAATAAAAATTGTGTGAAAGAATATTTAATGGAATAGAGGAGAGATAGCACATGGCAACCGAGACACTTGATGTAACATCAATGCTACCACAGAAGTTTGAGCCGAAGCGCAAGAACCGTTGGGTTCTTATGATCGAGGGTATTGACGCATATATCGTCAAATCAGCTGCTCGTCCTACTGTTGCAATTGAAGACATTCCGATTCCTTTCATTAATTCGACTCGTTATATTGCTGGTAAGGTAACATTTGAGACAATGTCAGTTGTTCTTCATGATCCGATTGCCCCTTCGGGTGCTCAGCAGGTAATGGAGTGGGTTCGTACATGCTATGAGTCAATTTCAGGACGTGCTGGTTATGCCGACTTTTACAAGAGAGATATTCAGCTCAAGCTTCTTGACCCAATCGGTACTGTAATTGAGCTTTGGGATATCAAGGGTGCCCACTGTACTCAGATTCAGTTCGGTGAACTTGCTTATGATGACAACGGAACCCCTCTTGAGATTTCTCTAACACTTCGGTTCGATAACTGCGCACTTCAGTTCTAAGAAATATCCTCGTCTGTGTTATGTCTTAAACCCCGCGTCCTTCCACACGGGGTTTCTTTTTATATGTCAACAAAAACACTTTTAAGAAAGTATATTGTCAATCTTGTTCAAGAGATGGCAACTCGTTACAAGAAAGAGACCGGAGAGAATCTTCCACGTTGGCAGCAGAAATTCAGAGAATATGAGAGGGCAGGTGGGTATCTTGTTCACTTTGGTTTTCACCCAAAGCTAGGCCTAAATCCGCTAAATGAATTTCAAACAACTCCTACGGGTGTGTATTTTTACCAGCTCAATACCAAAACAATGCAAAAATTTGGTATTGACAGACCCTATGCTATGATTGCTAAAATAAAAGATGGAGCTCGAATTTTAGATCTTGAATCTTATAGTGATGCTGATCTAAGTCGTGATATTGGGATCTTGAAAAGGAAATATTCAGGTAAGGCTGACTTGACTGACGAGACCGTCAAAGCATGGGAAGATCAAGGTCCTGCTAAAACACTTTGGGAGACAATCAAAGCACTTTCAATGGATATTGTGGGCGACTCGCGCGGGCCTGATGCTTTATTAAAGTACAGAAAAGACAATATGGCTTGGGTTGATCCAACCAACCCTAAGAGCTCTGAAAAGACAAGAAAGAGAAGGTCAGCTCGAATTCACACAAATACAGCAAAGCTTCATGCAAAAGCTGATAAAAATTTTAACTATAGAGACTATGTGGGTCGAGATAAGGAGCACTTTTCTTTTGACGAAGAGGTGTCCGACCTAGAGAATCCAGGCAAGACAAAGATAAAAAAGAATCCAATTCTTCGACATTTACCTGACAATACGTCTCATGATGAGACAATTGATACCGAGAACCGAAAAGACGCTCCTGTTAATTTTTCTGTCACTCAAATGACAAAGATTCTTCAAGGTGATCTTGGGTATGATGGCGCTCGAGATGGGCTGAATTCACCTGGGCGTGGGATTATTCACGGGAACGAACCAACCCAAATTGTCATGTTTAACATAGGCGCTGTCAACCATGTTGATACAATCAGGAAGCCAACTGATGTAAAAGAAGTTGAGGAGTTAACGAAAGAACATCATAATGAGAAAGATTTCTCAGGTCAAGATTTGACCGGTCGTGATAAAATGTTTCGTGATACTCGATTTATCGGGTCAAATTTTTCAAAGTCAAACTTGTCGGGAATATCAATAGCGGGATGCAATCTGTCTCGAACAAATTGCTCAGGTGCAAACTTATCTGATACAAGCATTTATAATGTCAAATTTAATAATTCTGGCTTGCAATCGACTAATTTTGTTTCATCTCGAATTCATAATGTGACTTTTAATGGGTCAAATATGACAAAGACAAACCTGTCACGAATTGAAGGGAGAGAGCTTGAATTTACAAACGTCAATATGGCGGGGTTAAATTTGTCTCAAGCTAAGGTTGAACAGAGCTGGTTCTATCAGGCTCAAGTACATGGAACGAATATGTCTCGTACGGTTTTTGAAGACTGTTTCTTTGGTGAGACTGATTTTAAAAACGCTGATTTGACTGAGACCCGCTTTCTTAACTGTGATTTTGAGGGGGCTTCTTTTGAGAAGAATGGTGGGTATCATATGGGGACAATGGGTCTTGCTACATTCAAGAATTGTAGTAATCTTCCTCCTGATATTAGATTGGATGATAATGGCAAGGTAATATCCGAACAGAAACAGAGGACACAATGAAGATTACGTCGAATCAATTAAGAAGAATTATTAGAGAAGAATACGAGTCATTCGAGGCGGGAGACAAGAAACCGACTCGTTTCCTACATGGAGAGGATCCAGACGACTCCGAAGGCGGAATGGCTCTAGGTCAACTTTCGGATCTGTGTCGGATGGCTGAAGAATTGCAGGAGATTCTGAACTCAGAGGATCAGCTTCCAGGGTGGGTGCAGAATCACCTGACCGTCTCCCACGAGAACCTACGTCAGATCCATGGTTACTTGACCAACGCCGAGGCCGGGGATAAAGAATGAGGTTACCCTTTGGAGAATTACGGCGAATTATCAGAGAGGAAATTGAAGGGGCTCAGAAGGAATCGGGGATTAATCGAATCGCCATTTTTGATTTTGATGGAACTCTGTTCCGTAGCCCTGAGAAGCCTCCATGGTGGCCCCATAAAGGGTTTTGGGGGAGATTGGAGACTCTGTCCCCGCCGTATGTCCCGCAAGTGCCTGGACCTGAGTGGTATATTGAATCTGTCCTGTCAGAAGCCCGGGATGCTATTGGAGATCCTCAGACTTATTCATGCCTCTTGACTGGGCGAATTCCCAAGTTCTCTGCAAGGGTCAGAGAGATAATGGGGGTCGCTGGTGTCTCCTTTCAGGACTATTTCTTTGCCTCAGGAGGCAGCACTCTGCCCTTCAAGATTAAGATTATTGAGGACTTAATCTCTAAGAATCCTGGTGTTCGAATCGTTGAGATGTGGGAGGACCGAGAGGAGCATATTGGTCCCTTTGAGGAGAAGCTAAATCAGCTTGGAGTTCAGTTCCAGGTTCATCATGTTCAGAGCACGCCACAAGAGTTCTTGCCCGGGTCTGAGAGATTAATTCCCCCACCAAAAAAGAAGGGTTAACCTACCCCTGATCCTGTCATTGGTGAGGCAAAACGGGACTGAATACTTGTAAGTCCTGCCAAGAGTGAGAAAGTTGTATCTTGTGTCCCTGAGATCCAGAGTTGAGTCGTTCTAATCTCTCCAATGTAAGATTCATCTTTCTTCAGGAGGAAATTATTCCCTCCCTTTACCCCGTTCTCGGTGAATCCAAAATAGAGAGTGTACTCTCCCGTGTTCTTTATCGTAAAGAATCTTGTAATATTCGAGAACTCAATCTCTTTTATGTGCACCCCATCTACAGAAGGAAGATTGGATGATGTAACAAAAGGAATTGCTGAGACTTGATATGCGGGGGCATACCCTTCTCCAACACTTGGATAGCCTAAGCCCGATGAATGGTAGTTTGATGACATATCATTAAATATGCTGATAAAAAGAAAATTTCTCTTTTTACGATGTCGATTTTGAAATTAAATTCTCCATTTACAAGGAGAAAAAAATGTCAGACGTACGTGAGAATAGAAATGAGATTTTTAAGGGAGGATCGGGTGTTGATTCAAGAATTCCACAAATGTCAGCCGCAGACAAGATGAAGGCTGAATTTGGATGGGAGATTCCTGTTGAGTCCGTCCCACTCCCCTCTAATGGTCTTGTCTATCCCGTTAACTCATCTCTTCATGGCGCTGAAACAATTGATATTAAGGCAATGACCGCTAAGGAAGAGGATATTCTAACAAGCAAGGCCTTCCTTAAGAAGGGTACAGTTATCACCGAACTAATCAGATCTTGCCTTGTCGATAAGTCGATTGACCCACGCGATCTCTTGACTGGTGACAGAAATGCGCTAATGATTGCAATCAGAGCGACTGGTTATGGTGCAGAATATGATGCTGAGATTGAATGTGAAGAGTGTGGTGCTAAGACTTCACGTCAGTTCGACTTGGGAGCTCTTCCTATTAAGAAGCTCACCATTGAACCTGTCACACAGGGAGAAAATATTTTTCAGTTCTCGCTTCCTGTAACAAAGAAGGTTGTTAAGTTCCGATTCTTGACGGGCCGAGATGAAGAAGAGATTCTTGCCACGGGTGAGAAGCAGAAGAAGGCGGGTCTTGTTAATGACTCAAGCGTCACTACAAATCTTCTTTACTCTATTGTGTCCATCGACGGAATTGGTGAGAGGGCAAAGATCTCACAGTTCGTAAAGATGATGCCTGCTCGAGACTCTCTTGCTCTTAGAAACTACATTAGAGACAATGAACCTGGTATTGATATGAAGCAGGATTCCGATTGCGGTGCCTGCGGTCACACTGAGGAGGTAAACATGCCCCTTGGGGTCAACTTTCTTTGGCCTTCGGCCGGAAGATAAGGAAGTTGTCGTCCTGGAACCTACCTTTCTCCTTATGTACTATGGTGGGTTCCTTTATTCTGAGGCTTATAGTCTGCCTGTCGCATACAGGAAGTGGTTCATTGAGAGAATCGGAAATGAGCTGAACAAGAAGGGAGGAAATACACCCTCTAGGGCACTACACCACGACACTCCTGAGATGAGAGCCCTGCAAGGGAAAACAAGGGATCATGCACCTTCTAGAATGAGGCGTTTTTCTTGACAGATAATATATACATCTATGGGACAAAACTTACAAACCACCTGTATTATATTGGAGTCAATAGGGCAGAAGAACAATCCTCAGATCTGGATTTCCAGAAAAGAGAACGGTTGGTCTCTACCTAGAATTTCCTCTCAGAAAAAAGGGTCTGATCAAATAAGAGAATCATTTGGATTTAATTCCAAATCAATTCCTGCATCACGCCTCTTTATTCTTGATGAATCTGGAAACAAGACTCAATATCAGATTTTTGTTCGAACAGGCGTTATTTTAGAGAATATTGAAACGACAGGAAAGATTGTTTCAATATCAGAAGCTTGGTCTCTCCTAAGAGGATCGTTAAATTTTGCAGATGCTGCAATAATAGAAGAATCCAATTCTTTTCTTAAGCGCCTAGGCATGAATACGGGTCTTGATTCTGTCATTCCACTCTCAGAAGGAAAGTCTCTTCTCTCCGAGAGAGAGATGCCGACAATGAGCAAGATTCTGCTATATGTTGTTGGCTCTTGGCTTGTGGGCAAGACTATTAAGCTAAAACTGAGAGGGAATCAGAAACAGATCTCTGCATTGACAGCAGCCCTGTTGTCATCCAAAAAATTTCAAGACGAGCTGAAGAAACCTGGAGCTACCATGACTTCGATTGTTCAGTGTCTAAAAGATAAGAATGCTGATGCACAAAGGTTTGAAAATACTTTTGGAATTAAATGGCCAGTCTGAGGTGACAAATGGCGGCAAATGACAATAATTGTGATCAGCTTGAGGCTGCCAGACAACTTCTTGACGTTACAAGAAAATATTCCACCCTCCTGGAGCTAAACAATACTCTCATAAGGACTCAAAACGAGCTCTCTCGTCAGATTTTGTTACACACTAAGTGTATTGAAGATTCATCTACTACAACAACACAGAGTCTTGCTGATGCTTTAGAAAACCTAGAGAAGATGAACGATACTTCTCTTGATGATTTGAGTGACGCTCTTGATAAAGCTGCAGAAAAAGGTGAGAAATCAAAAGGAGTCCTTTCCTCTATCGGAAAAGTCCTCAAGGGGCTCGTTGTTGGTGCTGCATCAGTTGCCGCTTGGGCAATTGGGAAACTTTGGGACACCCTTAAACTTGCTGGCGGTATAGTCTCTACAGCTATAGGCGCCGTGTTTGATATTATTGGAGCGGTTTGGGATTTAGGAAAAGCCATTCTTTCCATTCCTTTTGCTGCATATTCATGGCTTATTGGTAAGGCAAATGACTTAATGAGCGGGGGTGGATCTGCATATGCAGAAGCCATTAGGGCTCTGAAGACAGAGTACGGCGCCCTTGATCAAGTTGCGCCCTCTACGATCATGAAAATCTCTAGAGAGACACAGTCTATTTCTAAGCATGGTCTTAGAGCTTTTAGAATCTGGGGAACCCTAGGTGAAAGAATGAAGGCACTGACTGAGCTTGCTCAGAAGATGGGTCCTACTTTCGAGAATTTTGCGCAAGAGTTTGCCGACACAGGACTGCAGATTCCTGCACTTTTGAAGGGTCTTGGACTTGCTGATGAACAAGTTAAAATCTTGGGTGATCGTGCCAAAACAATGGGCACTCGCTTTCAAGATGAGCTTGTTGATATGCATAAGCAGTCATGGGCTCTTGGTGGGGCTTTTGGTCACTCCACAAAACTCCTAAACAGAGATATGGCTAAGGCCATGGGTGATGTAAAGAGATTTGGTGGAGCAACAACGGCACAACTAGGACAATCAGCCCTTCATGCAAGATCACTGGGTCTTGAGCTTGAAAAAGTTGCAGGAATCCTTGATGCTTTTGAGACTTTTGAGTCAGCCGCTGATGTTGCCTCTAAGTATGCTCAGTCATTTGGAGTTCAAATTGAAGCTTTTGACATGCTTAATGCGCAAGATACTGCAACTATTATCGATCATATGCGTCAAAAATTTGCTGAGGCAGGACAAGATGCTTCAACATTTAATCGTGCTCAGCTAGATGTCTTAGCTCAGGGGTCGAAACTTGCACCTGAAGTTGCAAAGCAGGTCTTCTCTCTAAAGAATCAGGGTCGATCCCTTGAAGAGATTCAAAAAGAATCAGAAAAAGCTCAAAATACGTTTGGAAATCTTGACACTGCACTTCATGACTTAAGAAAGTCAATTGAGTATTTGGTTATGAGTGGGTCGATGCCAAAGGGTGGATTCCTTGACATGTTCCTTGCGGGAATTGAGAGAGGTATTAACTTAAATCCACACACTAGGGGGTTGTTCCGAGATATTGCAAAGTCTCTAAGGATAACATATTATGATGCTCGCTCGGTATTTGATGGGTTCGTAGAGTATTTTCCAGGAGTAAAAGATGCAATCAATGGACTGCGTGAAGTCTTTAATCCTGTTAAGTTGGGTACTTTAATTCGAGGGATTAATGATGAGATTATTAAATTCTTTAGACTCTTTTCAAAAGGACAGATGACTTTTGGAGAGCTAATTGATAATCTATCGCAAAGATTTAAAGACTACCTGGGGGCTGCTTCATCAGGCGGTTCAAAATTTCTTGATGGTCTGGGTGCTTTTGGTAGGGCAGTTGCAGAGCTTGCAGGACAAATTATTGAATGGTTAGGAAAAGCCCTTGCAGATGGAATTAGAGGAATTGCAGATTTTATTAGAAATCCAGATGATTTAATTAATACTGGAAAATCTATAGCACAAGGTGCTGCCGATGTAGGAGAATCTCTCTGGACTCCGATGTGGAGAGGAATAAAGGCCGCCGTTGCCGAGTTAAAACCAGCCCTAGGAGATTTATTCTCAGCTCTTCTCGATGAGATCCCTCTACTAAAAGAGTTCATGAAACTCTTTGATACTGTAACTTACAAATCTAAGAAAGTTGTTGACTATGTAAAGACAATTGGAAATGACGGAAAAGAGATATACACTCCACAGATAGTTGAAAGTGAAACAGGAGAACAGACAACTCAGCTTTTTGCAAGCATTAGAGAGTTTTGGGACGAAATTAAGATAAAATTTGATGGATTTG
>Ga0194132_10011684_pt1 | contig 11222 bp, 13 predicted proteins | sample TA2KigOf80mmetaG_FD_148612 | JGI IMG/M metagenome (GOLD analysis project Ga0194132, IMG submission 148612) | Freshwater microbial communities from Lake Tanganyika, Tanzania - TA2015054 Kigoma Offshore 80m | ecosystem: Environmental > Aquatic > Freshwater > Lake | place: Tanzania: Lake... | reverse complement strand
AGACCGTGCTCGAAAAGGGCCTGGACTCGGGCACGGCCTTCGAGATCCTCTCCATCGACATCGCCGACGTGGACGTGGGCGACAACATCGGCGCCAAGCTGCAGATCGATCAGGCTGCCGCGGATCTCAAGATCGCCCAGGCCCGGGCCGAGGAGCGCCGCGCCATGGCTGCGGCCCGGGAGCAGGAGATGAAGGCCCTGGTCCAGGAGATGAACGCCCGGGTCAAGGAGGCCGAGGCCGAGGTGCCCCGCGCCATCGCCGAGTCCTTCCGCAGCGGCAACCTCGGAATCATGGACTACTACCGGATGCGCAATCTCCAGGCCGACACTGACATGCGCTCCTCCATCTCCGGGGCCGGCGATGAGGGCAAGCCTCCCCAGCCCCAGGCGTGATAGGGGACCGAGGTAATGGACCAGCTTATCTATCTGCTCATCTTCGTGATCTTCAGCGCGGTCTCGGCGTACCTGGACCGGCGCCGGCGCCGCCAGTCCCTCGAAGAGGCGCGCCGCCGGCACGAGGCCGCCCCCAAGCAGGCCCCGGCCGCAGCGCGGGCCGAGGTGGAGGAGGAAGAGGAGGAGCAAGGCAAGTGGCCCTGGCCCGAGATCTTCGAGCAGTCTCCTGCCCGCCCCAGGCAGGTGGAGTTGGAGCGGGTGCCTGCCGAGGTTGTCTCCACCGAGGCTTCGGCGCCCGAAACCCCAGGCGAAGGCAAATACCGCCGGGCCGAGGAGGAACTGCGGGAGATGGAGCAGCGGGTGCGCCAGATGGAGGAGCGGGCCCGCCAGGCCGACCGGCTGTCGCAGGAGGAATTTCGCCTGGTGGAGGAGCGGGCCGCCGCCCGGATGGGGTCGGTCGGGCCAGGCCGTGAGCCGGTGCGCCATCGCCAGGGGTGGAGCCTCACCCCCAGGGAGGCACGCCGGGCTTTGGTCTGGGCCGAGATCCTCGGCCGACCCAAGTCCGAGCGCCCGGACTGAGGGTTTACACGGGGCGCGGCAGGGGCTATCTTATCTCCCTGTCGCCGAAGTGGCGGAACTGGTAGACGCGCTGGACTCAAAATCCAGTGCCGGCAACGGCGTGTGGGTTCGATTCCCTCCTTCGGCACCAAGACAACGGAAAATCCGGCAGGGGCAACAATCCTGCCGGATTTGCTTTTAGGATGGTCTCTCCGGTTGGCTGCACCAGGATCTCCTCAATGTTCTCCTCCAGGATGGTCCGGCGTTCTCGCGGGGTGCCGCTCTCCAGCAGGGCGCGCAGGTCCGCCAGGCCGGCGGTAACCTCCCGCTCGGTGGGCAGGGAGAGGGTCTGGGGCCGGCGCTGCTGCAGTTCCTGGAGGTCGTACTCCAGGGCGGCTTTGCGCTTCTCACAGCGCTCCAGCTCGGTCTTCAGGGTCTCCGAGATCCCCGTCGCCTTTACCGCCTGCACCAGGTTGAACAACTCCCGTTCCACCTTCCGCAGCTGCAACTGGACCCGGCCCAGTTCCTGTCCAGGGCCTTCCTGCTGGCAATCCTTCCAGGCCTTCTGCACTTCCTCGACGATCACCTGCACCGTCTGCTTGGTCAGCACCTCCCGCTGCAGCAGATCGACCACGGCATGCTCCAACCGTTGCTGTTGGAGTCCAATGCTGTTGGTGCAGACCGCATTGCCCCGGCGGTTGTGGTAGTTGCAGCGGTAGTAGAAATACTGGCTGGTGGGATTGGCACCTCGCTGCTTGCTCATGATGAAGTTCCCACCGCACTCGCTGCACTTGATCAATCCGGTCAGCAGGTAGACCGAGGATGCGGTCTTGTGGTTGCCCTTGCCGCCCAGGAAGCGCTCCCGCCGCTTGCGGGCGGTTTCGGCCATCGCCCACAGCGCGTCGTCGACAATGGCGGGATGGGCGTCTTTCTGGATCACCCAATCCTTGCGGGGCCGGTGTCGGTAGGTCTTCTTGCCGTCCGGCTTGCGGATCTTCTTGGTCTTGTTCCAGATGCGCCAGCCGCGATAGGTCTCGTTGAGCAGGATGTACCGCACCGCGGTCAGATCCCAGGAGCCGCCGCCAGGGGCGGTGATGCCTTCTTGGTTCAGCGAGTCGGCAATGCGTTTGATGCCGCTGCCGTCCCCATACTCCTGGAAGATGCGGCGGACCACCGGGGCCTGGTCTGGGTGCAGGTCGAAGACCACATGCTGGAGCAGGGTGCCCTTGTGGTCTGTGCGGCCGGCTGGGTCCGGGATCTCGATGCGGAGATAGCCGTAGGGAGGCGCACCGCCGCAGTGGAAGCCACGCGAGGCGGTGTTGCTCAGCGAGTCGAAGATCCGCCCTGCCAGCTGCCGGCTGAAGTTCTCGGCCACCGACAGTAGGATGTTGCGTACCAGGGCATCGTTCGGTTCGGTGGCGGAATAGACCTCGATGTTGTAGAACCGCTCCAGTTCGTGGATCGAGCGTACCGTCTCAGGGAAGGACCGGCCCAGGCGGTCGTATTTGTAGGCCACGATCACGTCGAACAGGCCCTGCTGGGCCATCTCTATCATGCGGGCGTATTCCTCCCTGCCGCCCTCGGTGGTGCCGCTCTTGCCCCTGTCGGCGAAGGTGCCGCAGACCAGGATGCCTTGCCTTTCGCAGAAGGCTTTGCACTTATCGACCTGGACGTGGATGGTTTCCTCGGTCTGTTTGTCCGACGAGTACCGGGCATAGATTGCAGCTTTCTTCATGGGGGCCTCCTATGGCTGGGTTTCTTCGATAGAGGGGAATCTCACCACGCCGGCACAGCGAGCGGCATCGGCGCACTGCAAACGGGTGCCAGCGCGGTTCAGGTGCATGGGCGCACCGCACCAGGGGCAGGTGGCCCAGGCGTTGATCTGCCGGCGGATCTGGATGGGGAGAGACGCAGATTTGACAGTGGGGGGTACGACGGGTAGCTTAGCCATTGGCTGACCTCCGAGCTTGGCGGTTCGAGGTTGGCTGCGCCTGCCCGGTGTTGGTAGCACCGGGCAGGCATCTTTATTATAGTACCAAAGTACGAAATCTGAGTGAGCACCACAAGAGAAATGTTTTCCTAAGAGTTTGTTTTATATATCACTTATGATACTTATGATGTCACGTTTGCAGGGACAGCGTCAGGACGAATATTGGGCCGCTATGACGCGGTTGTGCGCCATCTGCAGAATCGCCATCTTCAGCGGCGCGCCTTCGAAGCGAGGGGCTGCTACTGCCCGTCGCGGAGCAGGCCGCAGCCAAGCGCAGCGCGGCAGCGGAGGCAGTGCGGCCAGGCTGTCGTCGGCCTAGCCCCCCCTTCCCCCGGCTTCCCCGGTATGGCGGTGGGATTGCCCTGAGGGAGATATGCGCTCCCGTGGAGAATGGTGGGACCTTTCGGGGGAACGCTGGCTACCGTATTTCCTGTATGGGCACAACCTCTTGGTGGGGGTTTTCGCACTATGCGGACTATCGAAATTGCTTTGTTGGCTGTCATGCTTTCGGCCTGTGATCAACTCAAAGGGCCGACGGGGCCAGAAGGACCCCAAGGGGAACGAGGTCCACGAGGTCCGCAGGGCGATACGGGTGAGCAGGGCCCTGCAGGCCCACGCGGTTCCACCGCGAGCATTGAAGAGCTGCAGGCCGAGGTGGACTCCCTTGAGGTCTTGGTGGAGATACTCCAGGCCGCTGTTTTCGATCGGAGTACAGGTACTGGAACTCCTGTCCCGTCGGCAAGCGTTAACCGGGTAGAAGGGTCTATCCCGGGGATCGCGAGTATCGAGTTTTTCATTGGGTCTAGGGAAAATTGGGATGCCGATATAGACGACGATGGTTGCATCCTTGGGGTCCTTGCGAAGGATGGCAATGGCTCTACGATATTTAGCTGGAAAGCCGTCGTGTCTGTGCATGTGAAGCTCTTCGTTGCGAAGGATCTTTCGACTACAAAGAAAAAATACAATGCCCCCTATTTTGAGAAGAACTATACGATTCGCGGATACGATGAGTCCGAGATTCGAATTGCCTTCACCGAATACGCTAGCAGAATCGCGAGGGCTGATCGTTTTGAGAGCATTTTCATTGGCCCCTACGTGAGTTCTGTAGCGGAGGTTGTCTTGACCCAGTCAGATGGGAGCCACTACTCCTACCGAATGAATACTGCCGTGGTCCTCCCAAACTGAGGGTGTCCCAACTCATTTCTGACCATGCCCTTCACGGACACGAATCGTTCATGCCCAGGATATGTTTCCTAGCCTCTTCCTCGTCATCCCCCAACGCCTCGGCCAACTGAAGCAGGTTCTCTGCCGCCCGTGCGGTATCAGCTAGGAGGCTACGTGCATCTTTCGGTGCCGGCCTCAGCACGGACAGGAATCGCTCATCCGTCAGCACCTGCCGGAAGAAGTTCAGGTACACCTCCGCTGCCTTTACATGGCCGGCCTTCGCCTTCTCTGCCAGCGTCAGCAGGATCTCGGGAGCCTGCTTTAGGGCGTCCCCGGCGACCTTGACCAGCATCAGGTGGTAGACCTCGGAAGACTCCGCCAGGTCGTAGAACCAACCGTTGGCCCGGACGCCGAGGCGGTGGGCCAACTGGTTGAGGGTGAGTTCCTGGCGCAGCACCACCGGGGTGGCCTGCCATTGGGCGACTGCCTCGATGAGTTCGGCGCGGCTGAGTTGGGGGGGCGGGTTCGCCGGCGGGATGTCGTCGATCATGGGGCAGTGCTCCTCTCTGGAACTGGTGTAAATCGTGGAGCAGCCAGGGTTGGCGAAGGCCAGAGGGTTCATCTTGCGAACTCCAGCAAACGGCCTGCAGCCTCCTCCAGGGCTCCCAGCGCCTGGATCATGGCGGCTTCTTCCTCGCTGTAGGGTTCACCTCTGTGCAGGTGCTTGCGGCGCCGCTTCAGGGCTGTCAGCCAGAACCGGGCCCGGTTCCTGACCCACTCCAGGCCAGCCCGGTCCCGGCGGTCCATACGGATTAGGGGTGTCAGCCCCTGGGGTCTTGCCACCGCCTCAGCCGTATTCCCCCACCAGCTGGCCGTCGAAGACCACCTTGACCGCGTGGATGGCCTGCACCTGAGCTGGCGTCCGTCCCACCACCTGTGGCAGTTCGCTTTCCCGGTAATCCACAAGTTGGCTGTCCCCTGGCACCTGGGCATCGTCAGCTGCCAATAGGACGTCCTCATCCAGCAACCGGGAGTACACCTGGGCCACGGGTTGCCGACGCAGCAGATCCCCCAGGCGCTCCTCCTCAGCAGTTTCGAGCAGACCATGTGCCTGCTGCCCGGCTAGCACCACCAGGTGTTCGACCTGATCCTGGGCCAGGTGGCCCACCTCGAACCCGGCCTGGATCTCCTCGACCAGCCGTTCAGGCTCGGCCTCGCTGGTGGCAAACCGGATACGGTCCTCAAGGGGGTGTTCCGCGTTCCATCCTATAGGGGGTGGAACGGTGGAACATTGAGGGGACATGGTGGAACACTGACCACCCCCGTTGTTCCACCCCCGAACCGGGTGTTCCAGGGGTGTTCCATTGTAGTGTTCCACCCCTCTTGTCTTAGTAAGTACTTGTTGTGCAAGAACTTTTAGACTAGTCCTATTTGGCATGTTCCACCGCCTGTTCCATTTCAATCGGTGTTGTTCCACTGTTTCGGGCATAAGGAGCGGAACAGTGGAACGCTCCTAGGGGTTGGCGTTCCGCGCCCGTTTCAGCGCCCTGTTGACCGTTCCCAAGCCCACCCCGAGTTCTTCGGAGATTTCACGCTGCGATAACCCCTCGTCTGAGAGGGCCTTTGCGCGTACCGCCAGCATATCCTCAATGGAGGTGACTTTCCAGTCTGGCTTCCCTTCGGTATCGACGAAACGGGCCTCGTAAGGGGCTGCCTGGTCGCCGACGATCCCACGGTTCTTGGTCAGGTGTACCTCAAACCTTGCCCCCTCGCTGGCCTGGTAGTCGGATGGGCGGCGCAGTTGGACCACCTGGGAGAGCACATCCTCCTTTTTCGAGGTGCCGCGCTGTCCCCCACTTCGATTGTCGTGGTGCACCAGAAGCACGGTGAGTCCACGCCGCCGCAGGCTGAGGAGCCATTCCTGCATCTGCTCCCACGACTCGGCGTCATTCTCAGGGCCAGCACCAGGGCAAAGCGTCGAAATACTGTCCAGGATCAGCAGGGAGATGCCGTCCAGGTGGGCCTCCACCTGCTGGCGCCCTGCTTCAGTCGCTAGGCTCCGCACCAGCGCACCCGACAGATCCGATGAGAGTATGCGCAGGGGTGCCGTTGGCTCTGCATCACTCGCCGTAACCGCTTGGGCGAGCATTTTCTGGAGATCTTCCTTGGGAAGCTCTCCATCAACCAGCAGCACTCCTCTGGGGAGGGGCGCGGAGTAGCGTAGGAATCGTCCCCCAGAAGCCACGGCCACGGCTATCCCATGCCCGAAACGACTTTTACCAATGCCTCGGAAAGCATGTAGCATGCTCAAATCTCGTACCTGCAGCAGGCCGTCGAGCAGCCACTCCCTAGGCGGGAAATCCGTCGCCAGCAGGTCGCGCAAATCCACCGGGCGAGCAAGATCGCGTTCTGCAGCACTGCCGGGCTCCTGGGCCTGGGCGAGCAGTTGCTTCAGGGCCTCTGGGCCACGCGCAACAAGGAAGTCGTCCAGACCTACCTTCTCGCCGTGCACACCGCCCTGTAACCGCACCACCTTGACAACTGCCCCTCTGCGCCGCAGTTCCGCTGCCAGTCGGCGCTCGGCCTCCTGAACCTCGGGTTTGTCGGCCAGGTCGCTGTCAAAGCAGATGTAGACCAGCCGGCCTTTCCATTTGATGCGGTCTAGGTCGGGAATCGTCCTGCTGTTGCCATCCTCGTCTTTCCCCAGGAAGCACCACACCCCAGGCAACCCGATGGCGGCAACCCCCTCCTGGTTGGCTTTCAGGGTCTTCTTCTCGCCCTCAGTCAACAGAAGAGGTACACCCACGTCTGCCAGGGTCCCTGCTGGTAGAGTGGACGGGAGATAGAGCCGGTTGCCCGCCCCCTTGACGGTCAGGTATTTCGCGGGCTTGCCACCCTTGCCTGCCCATGGCATATCGGGTTTGAGTCGGCAAAAGGGCGAGGTGCCATTGAGCGACGGGTAGGGAAACACCAGCCCAGGCCCAGCACCTCCAAAGCCCAGTCTCTGTGACTCGTGGCTATCAGCTGAGTACAGCCCGGCTGCGTGAATCGTCTCTTCGGAAAGCCCTGAGCCATCCAGATCGGCCAGGTGGTGGTCAGTCAATGTCACCGTCCAGCCTCCCCGCCTGCCCCAAACTGCCGAGGGCGTGATCCAGGTGTTCCAGTTCGTTCGAGAGCCGTCGAGATTCCGCACTGATCGGCCCACCACGGGTCGGCACCTGCTCCAGGATGACCTGGCGGCGCTGCTGGAGGTGGCGTACCAGGCAGCGCACCAGGGCCTGCACCGTGGCGGTGCGGCGAAGATCTACCTCCTTCATACTGGCAACTCCTCCCGCCTCATCCCCAGCGCCTGGGCCAGGTTCTTGCGTTCGTACTCGGTCGGCTTTACCCGGCCATTCACGATCCGCGACAACCGGTATTCGTCGATGCCGGCAGTCTCAGCGAGATCAGCTTGCACCAGACGGCGCTTGACGATCTCCAACTTCAAGGGGGTGATCCTGGGCATGTCCTCCTCCTGCAACAAATCCTGCGGTTAGCGCACAAAAAAAGGGTGGTCGTGATGACCACCCTATCAATCGCAAGGTCTGTGCCTGAACAGAAATCTATATGTAAATCAACAGGTTAAGTTGCATGTTCAGTTGCGCGAATCTCTAGCTGAACACTTTCACTGAACACCTCCAGGATCAGACGCGAGATTCTATTTTTCCCTCGTCAACAAGCCGGTCAACTGCAGTCTTCCAAGGTTGGGTACTCAGATTGGATCTAGCCATGTTCATAATACCTGCCAGTTTCGCGCGGCTGAATGGAGGACGGCCTGTGCGTTCAGCCGTCGCCACAGCCTGGAGAAGCTTTGAGTAACATGGATCTGACTCGACGGGAGTACCTACTCTTGTAACTACAGTCTCGATCAGGTTGATAAGATCCCTTACGCTGGAGTATTCCGTGAGGTAGCCTTCGCAGAATAGTGCCAGAGGGAACCGGTACTGATCCAACGGTGTTCCGGGAAACCGCTGCTGCAAGATGTGGTTCACCAATAGCGGGGTGTCCTCTGTCCGATACCGTAGGGGGGGAACTACCAAGGCAGGCTGGAGAAGGCGACTGTAAAGATCCTGAAGGAACTTGTTGTCGTGAGCCTTTTCCTGCAAATCCTCATTGGTGGCCGTTACCACCAAGGCGTTCACGGGGTAATTCCCAGAGGTTCCCACGCGACGGGCTTCTTTGTTCTCCAACACGCGCAGGAGTTTCCCCTGCTGATCGACGGGCATCTTGTTGATCTCGTCTAGGAACACTGTCCCATTCTGGGCCTCCTCAAAGATGCCCGCCCTCGAACCAGTGGCACCGGTAAAAGCGCCTGCTGAATGACCAAACAGTTCACTCTCAAACAAGTCTTTGGGGATGGCAGCACAGTTGACTGCAATGAATTTCCCTTCTCGTCCACTACGTGCGTGAATAGCTCGAGCCACTAGCTCTTTACCGCTGCCTGGTTTTCCGTAGACAAGAACCGTAGGCAGGTTTTTCGGCCACGCCCGGGTACGGTTCCCCAGGTCGTCAATTTTCTTGTACAGGGCCATCATGGCCGGGGAGTTGCCGATCAGTCCCAGTGCCTCGAACTGGGAACACAACCTGTGGCGCTCCTCCCTGGTTAACTCGTCATCACTGACAATATTGGGACTATCTGGTTTCTGGGGGTGAATAGCGATCCAGTCATAGTTCAGTCCCGAGGGTATGAGGTCTAGTTTGCGTTGCTGCCAAGATCCCAGTTTGAGTTCCTCTGCGCGATCATAAAACCCAGCCGTAAAATAGATTACATCCATGCAAGGGTGGCTCGCCGTATCGAGCTGGTGCTCCAGCTTGTCCAGGTCGTCAGAACGCAGTAGGGGAAGGAAGACATGTGCATATGGAACTGTACGGACAATGTCCTCCCAGGATAGTCCTACTCCGTCCTGCCGCGCCTGATCATACTTTCCTTGAAGGACAGGGCCTTTGAGAGCAGAGGCGTAGCGATCAAGCCAGGCCGAGAACGGTACCTTGGCGTAGGGGTGATAGAGTTCGGCTTCTGCGGCTGGGCCTTGGAAAGCTGCGAGAACACTTTCTGCCTGGAGTGCAGCGCGGAAGGTGGCAGCAGGCGGTACTGGGCGGGGAGCAAAAAAGAGCGCCAGGAGCTCTGGGAACGGCAGCGGGGTATTCGGGTCCATGTCCCCCTCCTGTCAGGGGTAAAAGACGGGCCGGCCGGTGGAACAGGCACCGGTTCGGGGAGCGACCCCTCCGGCCCGAAAGTTGTCTGATGGTAGCCTACAATCTATTTTACCTGGCGCATAGCCTCCTGACAACCGCTCAGGGGCCTACTGGTAGGAACTGTTTGGCCGGGGCCGGCGGCAGGACAAACTGGAGTTTGTCCGTTAGGTTGGAACCGGACCTTCGGCACCACAAGAAAAGACAAGGGCTTGGATCGACTTTTTGCGAGTCGGTTTGAGCCCTTTTTTATATGATATAGACAAGCAGCCCGCACCAAAGGAAATGCCACTTTGGCCCGTCCCCGAAAAGTGGCTATACTAAGAGCCTATCCGAAAACCCCATTTGGGCTGCGCCCGGCTGCAAACGGCGCAGCCTGCGTTGCCCTCAAAAGGCGTATTTACAATTCAATACGCCTTTTTCGGGCGCCTTGTCTACGCCGTTTTCGCTCGGGCTCGCCAATCAAAGCAGGTTTCCGGATAGGCTCTAAAGCGCAAAGGTGATCTTTGTCCTTACGCTGAGCCGGGAGAAGTGGTGTTGATGCCTGAAGTACCCTGGGATTATGCCAACTTGGAGCGCCACCTCATCGAGGCAGGGGAAACACTGTCCGAGGAACTGAAAGAGCGCATCCTCGCCCAAGGCGAAGCCATCGTTCCGGCCCTCATCGAGGTGCTGAACCGCGAAACGCTCCATATGGTGGATGCCCCTGGGGAGGGGTGGCTGCCCATCCACGCGGTGGACTTGCTGGGTGAACTCAAAGCCGTAGAGGCGGTTCCCCACTTGGTGCGCTGGCTGGTGGAGGCCGAGGAGATGACGTACCTCAAGGAGCGCCTTCCCCGAGTGCTGAGTCGGATCGGCGAGCCGGCCTATGAGCCCCTGATGGCCGCCTATAGGCAAGAGGAGGAGGAGGATAACCGGAGTTATCTGCTCGAAGCCCTGTCCGAAGTCGGCCACCGCGATGAGGAGTTGTATCAGATCTTCCTCAAGGAGTTACAGGAGACCCCTGTCCTGGGGGCCATACACCTGTCCTTGTACTAGGACCAGCGGGCGCTTCCTGTTATATCGCAAGCCCTGGACGAGTGGCAACTCAGCGAAAGCCACCGCTTTTCAATGACGACGCAGTGATCGAATTCGGCGCTGCCATCGAGGAACTGGGTGGCGAACTCAGCGCGGAGCAGCAGCAGAAGGTCGAAAAGGTGCGACAGGGCCGGATGCGGCTCTTCGAGCGTCGGACATTGGCGCCATCCCCCTATATACAGCAGAACTATCGCGGCGATGCGCCTGCCAAACTGGGCCGCAACGACCCCTGCTGGTGCGGCAGCGGCAAAAAGTACAAGAAGTGCCACCTGGACGAAGACCAGCGGGCACGAGGTGATTTTGAGTACTGACAGGCTGGATCTCGTGGCCTTGGATACCCCTTGAGGAGAAACCAATGGACCAGTGGATTGACCCGCTCCACCCGCGTTGGGCCCAGGGCCCGGCCCAATACCCCGACCCCTGCATCGAGGTGCTGGACAAACGTTTCAAGAAGTACCTGATGGGCAACACCGCCATTGAGCGGCTGTGGACCGGAGCGCGCTGGGCCGAGGGGCCGGTGTGGTTCGGGGATGCCCGCTGCCTGCTCTTCAGCGACATCCCCAACAACCGCATCCTGCGCTGGGACGAGACTACCGGCCAGATGAGCACCTACCGCCAGCCCTCCAACTACAGCAACGGCCACACCCGCGACCGCCAGGGCCGGCTGGTCAGTTGCGAGCACGGCACGCGGCGGATCACCCGCACCGAGTACGACGGCACGGTGAGGGTGCTGATGGACAGCTTCCAGGGCAAGCCGCTCAACGCCCCCAACGACGTGGTGGTGGCCAGCGACGGGGCGGTGTGGTTCA
>Ga0194132_10011683_pt1 | contig 11226 bp, 8 predicted proteins | sample TA2KigOf80mmetaG_FD_148612 | JGI IMG/M metagenome (GOLD analysis project Ga0194132, IMG submission 148612) | Freshwater microbial communities from Lake Tanganyika, Tanzania - TA2015054 Kigoma Offshore 80m | ecosystem: Environmental > Aquatic > Freshwater > Lake | place: Tanzania: Lake Tanganyika... | reverse complement strand
ATGATGATCTGCTTTTGCCGCACCGCCAGATCCAACTGCAGCTGCAGCAGCTAATGCACCAGCAGCAAGTCTTTTTCTCAATCCCTCTTCAATGAATTCTTCGTAAGAAGGATTGTATGAATTGTTTAAACGTGCTTTCTTTTGTGCTTTCTCGTATTGTCTATGTGCTCTATTTCTTGCTGTCTCTGCTTCCATAGGACTTTTACCTGCTTTGGTTGCAGCTGCATGTGCTTCATCTCCAGCAGACTTCTTTCTGGCAGCATGATCAGCAAAATGTTGTACAATTTTATTTTGCTTCTCGGTATTAGAAATAACTTCAGAAGAACCTACTTTCTGCTTAACATTGCCAAGTCGTGCCCTGCGAGCATTTCCAGAAGATACATTTTCGTTTAGCATATCAACCACCAACAATTTGAACTTCTTCTACCGTAATTGCATTACTGCCTGCAGTGATCTTTACACATCTATGTACATATGCTTTGCTACCACTGGTATATGCATAGTCAGCAGCTGCAGCAGATGAGTCAATATCTGTAGTAATTGTATTACCAGTTGCTGCAGTAATCGTTTTACCTACAGTATCTGCAGATTCAAATGCAGATGCAATTACTGAAGATGGATCTAGGACTGCAATAAAGTCTCCTACTGCAAATGGATGAGTACCAGTTGTTGCTCCTACAAGATCTCCTAGTGTATATACTGCAGTAGCAGAATCTGTTGCAGCCGTGATTGCTGCTCTTCCTGGACTAGCACCCTTTAGGAGAACTGCTTGACCAGCAAAAAGTTGGATAGCAGGACCACTACCAAAAGTAACAGTAGATGCAGATGCAGCACTAACTCGGTAAACACCAGTTTTTACAAGTTGATATTCTGTTCCAGCTGCAGCAATACTATTTGTACTTATAACATTGAGAACGGTCATATTAAACTCCAAGTTTTTCTTATCCTATGTTCTATTTAGTTTCTTTTGAGTTTTGCTTGAGTAGTTTTGCCAACTCTGATGTCGATCCAACAAACATAGTATTATTAACTGTAGTAGGACTTGATCTAGGTTTTTCATCGATGTCTTTCATTTTTTTCTGAAGGTCTATCAATTTGTCGGCAACATCTGCAACATTCTTAATTAATTGTCCAGCAACCTCGTATGCTCTAGGATGATCTGAACTTTTGGCAACGTCAAGAATACCATCAACGGCTTCTTGACCTTTCATAACAAGCATATGCAACTGTGCTCTAGTTACCTCATAATCTTGTTGTATTTCTGGTTTTTGTGTAGATGGAAGTTCTTTTGGTGACTCAATAATTTCAGTTGATTCCACATCAAAAACTTGATCTAATTTATCATAAGTACTCATATATCTTCATCCGCTCCAATTGTAGGATCCCATTTTTTAATATCAGTAAATTCACTGAGCATTTCATCAAATCCAAAATTATCTTCTGGACCAGCTGTAAGAGGATCTGGTTGCACAGTATATCTTTGAACTCTCGGAGCATTTACTGTATCCATTGATGTATAACTATCAACCTGAGTTTTTCTGATAATTGCTGGCTCTCTGACTGGTCCGTATATATATGTTTTAGCAGTAAATTTAAAAGTATAAATCAGTGCTCTTCTCTGATCTAAATCTCCTTCATAATCATCTTCAAAAGTAACACTATCTAGATTTACAATAATGTCTTTAGTCTCTCCAATTACAGGAACCAACTCAACAGTAAAGTTGTATGATGGTTGGAAATATGGTAAAATTTGCTCTACAATCTGTAAAGCATCGTCTTGATTTTTTGAGATGACACTAAGAGTAAATCCTAAATTGTAAGGTACTGGCATAAAAGCCGTACTAATGCCGTCTTGAGCAGATGTATTTTTAACCTTTATGGATTGAGTAGGAGCAACCTTTCTGTCTGCATCATATGAAATAGTATCCATTTCAAAAGAAATTCTTGGAAGAGTAATTTGAATTTTATGTTGTGTGGGATCTGGAGTCTGTCTTAATCTTGCAAGAAATTTTTCTGCAGGACCATATGCCAAAGGAACTTTCATTACTTCGGTTTGACCTGCATTTACTCTTCTTAATTGAATGTTGTTAAATAAAGTTCCAAAACCAATAATGGTTTTTTTGAAAACTTCATGATACACATAATTGCCTAACATTAGAATTTATCTCCCATATCTCCGATTTCACCAAATGGATTGGTTTCAGTAAAGTCGAGAATAAGATCTCCTTTAACCTCAAAGTATTTATTCATTGCTCCTTCAATCTCTCCCATATTATAAGAATCTAGTACATTGATTGTTCTGGATGTTCCTGACGTTGCACCAACAACAGCTTCGTTGTCTTTGAATTCTCCCGTTAGATTATTTAGACGTAAAGATCTGGTAGTTGGATTCCAAGATACAACCTCACCAGTTGCACTAGATACTGCTCCAGTGACAACTTCACCAAGTGTATAGTTTCCAGTTCCACCAGCTGGGAATACTATATCTAGACTATATCCATCTTCATCTTCAATTTCATCAACTTCAGCAATACCTGTATTAAGATCTTCATGACTCCATTGAAATAGCTCACACTTCATTTCCCAAACATATCCTTTACCCAATTGATAAAATGGTTTCTCATGTTCGACGAAAGTAATTTGATATAAACTACTAGCCCATGGTGTCCAAAGTAAATCCCCTTCATTAGGTCTACCATCAACTATTAGAGTTGCAGGTGTATCAACAGCAGTTTCAAATCTTCTTCTTGATACTACAAAGGTAGTTTTATCTTCGATACGAATTCCAAACTTAGTTAATAAATCTCCTTGTCCTTCCCATCCATCTATAGTATTACAATATGCCCTAATTAAAAATGCTCCATTAAACTCGGACATTGTATCTTCAGTAAATAAACTATCTTCTTTTACTAAAGTTCTGGGTATGTAATATACATCCTGGCCGTAAATGTCAATAGATTCGGTAATTAAATCCGCTAGAAGATTCTGCTCACCTGTTGTACCATTTAATCGCAAACGGCAACTAGGTGCTGGATCTGGGCTTTGGGTGCAAGATGAAGCGGTGTGTGTTGACATAGGACTATCCGATTAAATCCATTGGTGGTAGTTCGAAAGTTGTTCTTAACTGCTCTTCAAGTTGTTTCAATTCTTCTTTTGCTTCTTCTAGAATTTTTCTTCCATTTAAAGTAACTCCACCCAACATTTGTATTCCATCATACTTGCTTAGGTTCTGGCCCCATTGTTCTTTGAATAAAGCGGCAACGTATTCTTTTAACCAATGCTCATTATAAGTTTTGGGATATAGATTTGGATCAACACCCATTACACAATCTACAACAATATATTCACCTACCCCGAGTTCGGACCAATCAATATCAACATATAATTTGTTTGTATTAGATGTGTATCTAAGTCTCTTATACAATCTAGAATTAGTAACCCAATCCAAGGTTTCTAGATAATTTTGGACCATGTAATAATGTAAGATTTGATTATTAGTAAATGCGTAGATATCATTTAAGAATAATTGATATTTGATATTAAATATATTTCCTGGGATTGTTGAAGAGGCACTGACTTGAGTAAACACGTTATCTACTCCAAGAACTCCAGGAGGAAGTTCAACATATGGATTTGCTTCCAACCAGGAGGTTCCTGTAACTGCCGAAGAACTAGTGGCAACTGTCTTCATAGCAGAAGTAACTTCAATCTTAATTAGTGTTCTATAAGAACCTTCGTAATGGAATTCTTGATAATGACTAATTGCCTCATCCAGAAGGTCTTCTAGTTGTTCATCACAAACATTCACATCCACTGCTGGATAACCAAGTCTCCTTAAAGCGTATGCTTTTAATTCTGCTCTAGTTGCGGGTTTAGATGCTGACATGTGATTTATAGTGGTAGGTAACGGATTGAAACATTATTAGTTCCACTAGCAGGAGCTGTAGTGAATTTAACAATAGGACTAAATGTTGCTGTTGTTGTAGTAGAAGTGACGGCAGTAATTGTGACAGAAATATTATCTGTTGGAGAAGCACCACCAACTAAAGTTCCAGCAATAGAAAGAACTTGTCCTGCAACATAATCTTTTCCACCAGAGTTAACAGTTAAGGAAGCCACAGTACCAGTGACAGATCTAGTTACATTAAATGTAGCTCCAGTTCCAGTTCCTCCAGTTGCAGCAACTCCTGTGAACGTTACATTTGCCGCTGCTGGCACTGCGGTTCCAGTAAATGTAGGTGTACCACTAATTGCATTTCTTAATAGTGCCCCTGCAGTTCCTACCGCAGCGTTAGCAACAGATAATGTAAGAATGTTACCAGCAATGCTAACAATTCTGGCATTAGCACCAATTCCTGTACCTGATACTGGTTGGTCAGTAGTTAATCCAGCAGTAGATGATACGGTAATGGTAGATTCCCCACCATGACCGCTCGCGCCAGTGATAACAACTTGATCAAAATAATTGTACTCTGTAGAAGGAGTTTTAATAACTCCACCGACAATAGCTAACATGTTCAATGCAGATCTACCTGGGTCAGCAACAAATGCTACTGTCGTTCCGTTTCCGCTTTGAGTTGACGATCCATATGTTAATGCGGATCTAGTCAAATTAATTGCGTTTGCAGCATCATTATATGTTACTGTTACACCAGAGTGAGTTGCATTTGTAGTTAAAGCAGTAGCGACTGCATCTTGTGCTTTCTCATCTGTAAAGAATTGATTTGTTGTTCCTGCAGTCAAATCATCAGATGATGCGGTTGCAGCTGAAGTAATAAGACCTTTAGTATTTACTGTGACTTTTGTATAAGTTCCAGCAGTTACACCAGAGTTTGCTAGTGTAAATGGAATTGTGATATTAGCAGATCCATTAAATGATGTAGCAGTTCCAGTACCATCACCAGAAATACCAATTGTTCTTGCTGTTGCAAGGGTGGTTGATGTTGTCGCATTACCTTCTAGAGCGGCCGTAATTGTACCTGCAGCGAAGTTACCAGATGCATTTCTAGCAACAATAGTGTTAGCGTTATTTGCAGAGTTTGAGTTTACAGAAATCTGCGGGTTACCACTTATACCATCGGCATTTGTTATCGAAATACCAGTTCCTGCTACCGTGAGCGATCTGGTAACTGCTGTTCCTGCAGCAGTTTTGACAATAATACCATTAGTAGATAGTCCAGAAATTGCTGTTAACTGTGGATTTAATCCCTGAGCATCTGTAAGACCATATCCAGCAATTGTAGTTGGATTTGTACCTGCAGTGACTAAACCTTTAGCATTAACTGTGACTGATCTATAAGTGCCAGCAGTTGCAACAGTAGCGAGAGTTAGTGCTGTAGAAACAGCGGCACTACCATCAACACTCATAGAACCAGTTGCATCACCAGTGAAAGACAGGGTTCTTGCAGTAGTCCACTTTCTAGCATCTCTTGCTGTTAGAACCGCGTCTCCTCCAGCAGTCGCTGTTAGTAGGCCAGTAATTGTGCAATTGTCTTGAATCTCGGTTGTGCCAGAGGCAGAATCAAGGATTAAGTTGCCAACAACGGTATCAATTTCATTAACAGCACTAATGGCAATTTGAACATTTCGAATATCTGCACCACCTTCAGCATCTAATCGACCAGTCAATGTGGTAATACCAGTGACAGACAATGTACCACCAATACTGGCATTATTATTCACTGTTAAAGCAGTTCCAGCCTTTGATAGAATCAGAGAACCAGCAAGAAGACCAGCGTCAGTACCAGAGAATACTTCAGAAGTATTTGTTGCATTTTCTAAGAAGCGATAAGCAGATGATGAATCATCCCATCCAAAGAATCCTGTTTTAGCGGATACATCGTAGTACCTAAATTCTATACCGCGATCCTTGTTATCATCGCTAGTAGCCGCACCGCCAGCGTCCGTTCCACCCAATGTGATAATTGGATCTTTAATAGTTGTTACAGTGGAGTTAACTTGAGTCGTTGTTCCAGTAATGGTTAAGTTACCACCAACAAGTAGGTTGTTCCTGATATTCGTTGTACCTGTCGCAGCACCCATAACTATTGAAGTTGCAGCACGAGCAAGGTTTAGTGTAGTAGTTGCTTGATCAAACACACTAGCCGTGGTGGAATTAGTGGTAATGTCTCCGCCAAGAACATTAATATCTTGAGTAAATGTTGCATTACCAGCAACTCTCAATTGACCACCAATTCCAGCACCACCAGTAACTACAAGAGCACCATTGTTTGTTGCTGTTGAATCTGTACTATTTGTTATGGAAGCGATACCTGTAACACCAAGAGTGTTATTGATTTGTGCTGCTCCAGTTAGTGTTGTGGCACCACCAACTCTAAGTTGTGCTCCGATACCTACACCACCAGTTACAATAACAGCACCAGTAGAAGTTGTTGTTGAATCGGTAGCATTAGTAGTTACAATTTGTCCAATACTATCAAGTCTTGCTGTGCTTGATGAAATATTGAACTTGAATGGTGATACACCATCGTTGTCGATAGAAACATTACCTTTGAAAATGGTGTTGCCACTGTAGCTTACAGCACCATCTACATCGAACTGTCCATATACTTTGAATGAACCACCAACAACTAAACTATTTGCAATTGAAACTCCACCATCAACTTTGAGAGCACCATAAGTTCCAAGAGAAGCATATGCAGTACCTGCAATAGCAGCAGTGACATTGCTATTGGCAGTGTTTTGGATATTGACTGTAGATGCGGATTGGGTTGTTAGATTACCAGTGAGAGTTGTGGCACCAGTAACTCCTAAGGTTGAACTGAGTGTTGTAGCACCAGTTACCGCTAGGGTCGAACTAAGTGTTGTTGCACCAGTAACTCCTAAGGTTGAACTGAGTATTGTAGCACCAGTAGTACCAAGAGTGCCTTGAATTGTGGTATTACCTGTTGCAGAATCAACCAAGAATTTAGTCACAGGAGTTGATGCACCATCAGTAATTCTAAAGAATTCTGTTGCTGCTGTAGTATTACCAGTAATCGTTACACCATTGTTGAATGTAGCTAGATTAGTGACCGCTAGAGTGCCCTGTAAGACGGTGTTGAGAGCAACGTTCGCATTTCCCCCTACCCAGAGGTTTCCACTGATTCCAGTGCCTCCTGTGACTACCAGAGTGCCTGTGGTTGTACTAGTTGAGTTAACGTTACTACTGAGGGCAAGGTTGCCAGCAATAAGACCAGCATCAGTACCAGAAAAGACTTCAGAAGTATTTGTTGCATTGTAGAGGAAACGATAACCGCCAGTTGTGCTTGCTAAGGTTGAATATGAATCATCCCAACCAAAGAAACCTAAACGAGCTTGTGTATCATAATATTTGAATTCAATACCACGATCTTTATTGTCATCTGTAGTGGGAGTTTGATCACCACCAAGAGTTAGGACGACATCATCGATTGTAATTGTTGTTGAGTTTACAGTTGTAGTTGTACCATCAACCTGTAAATTACCTTTAATTTGAACCGTACCAGTATCATCTCCAATACCAGCAGGATCAAGAATGATAGTTGAGTTAGTTGAACTTAATGTATTGTTTGCAAAATAGAAGTCTTCGACACGAACATCAGCACTAGAAGATATTAGAGAAATCTGTTGTGGTGCTAGAAGAGAAATAGTTGTATTAGTTGACGTAATATCAATAGATTCATCAGCAGCAATTTCAATTTTTGCATCACCAGAACCAGTATTGTTAGCAGTCAAACGAAGGAATCTATTAGATGCTGTATTTGCATCCATAAGAAGAGTAAGAGAACCAGCACGATTAATTGTTTGAATTGTATTGCTAGTCTTATCTAAAGTGATATCCGAGAAAATTGTAGAAGTGGTTGTATTGATATCTACGTTGTTATCAGCAGCAAGACACTTAAGAAGAGGATCGCCAGAAGTGTTGTTAACTGAGAGATCATTGATGGTTGTGATACTACGATAACCTGTAGTGCTAGTAAGCTCATTATCAAGCTCGTAAGAAGTAAACGAATTGCCATCAGCAAACCTAATCTGATTATTTTGAAGTTGAGTATTGTCTACACCTAGTGCAGCAATTGTAACATGACCATCAGAATCTACATCAAAGTCTTCTTGATCGAATGATGCAAGACCTTTTTGTCTAGTAGTTACTGAACTATGGAATCTCCAAGATATTGCTCCATCAGAAGCATCTCCAGTTGTATGTGTTGGAGCAGTTGCACCCGAAGTTCCTGCATTAAGAGCTTGATATAACCTACCGCCATTAGTAACTTTATCGTATCTTGCATATGTATTACCACTAGCCCAACCACCTACAGTTGTCCCTTCTACTGCTGTTGCAATCGGAAAATCTTCAGCATTGGTAAAACGACCAAATTGATCAACTGTAAATTTCGTTGCTTTTAAAGTTTGTGTGGCACTAGCAACTGTTGGGGTATTATATGTACCAGGAACAATAGTAGTATTAATTAAATCTAATGTTGGGTTTCCCGCAACACCAGATCCATTAACTACAGAAATTCTACCAGCAGTTCCAGTAACAGTTCTTGTTACAATATTACCATCGGAAACTCTTACAATATGACCAGTGGTTGAAAGGTCCGCAATACCCTGAAGGTCTCTATCAAAACCCTGTGCAGAAACACCTTCAACAGTTCCCTCTAATCCATAATCAGCAATATCAGTTGGATTGGATGCATTAATGATTCTACCTTTAGCATCAACAACTACTTTAGTATATGTTCCAGTAACGTTAGGTTGACCATTATAATGTGGTAGTGTTGGTACTAATGCAAGAGTAGCTGAAACATTTAAGTTTGTTGATCCATCAAATGTTGATGACCCAGTTAATTCTCCAGTAAGAGCAACTTGTCTAACGTTTGCGAGTCTAGTTGCAGTTGAAGAATTACCAATAAGTGAAGCAGTAATAGCACCAGCAGAAAAGTTACCGTCAGCATCTCTTTGTACTAATGTATTTGCGTTATTGGCAACAGATTCTAGAGGTCTCTCGTATTTTAATGAGTTCCATGGGGTAACACCATCACCAATTTTAATACGACCTGTATCGATTTCAATACCAAGTTCGCCAATGGCCATTGTTGGGTTTACGTTAGACCATTCCTGAGCGGAACCTCTTCTTAGTTGAATTCTATTTGCCATCGGTTATTATCCCAAATTGGTTAATATACTATTATTCTCTTATGTATTTATAAACAGAAAAAGGGGGCGGAACCCCCTTATCTCATTCTTCTTCTGTCACTGGTTCTTCTGTGCTTGATTCTAAGTATTCTAGAGTTTCAATTGCACCTAGTAACTTTAGTGCTTGAATTTCATTTTCTTTAATTTTTTGACCGAATTGTTGATTTTCCTCAATCAGTTTTTGATATCTTTCACGGAATGAACTAAGCAGTTCTTCTGTATTTGTTGTTTCAATAGCCATAATTACTCCTGATTCATTTTAATTAATAACTCCTTAATGACAGAGATGTCAGATTTTAGAGAAGAAACGTCACCCTTAAGTTGCTCTAGTTCTTCTCTTTCTTTTTTGATACGATTATAATTACTCATATATTGATCGTATCCTGTCATATCTCTATTTATTATAGCACCAGTAGAGGTATCCCGAACTAAGCCGGGATGATTTTCAACTGGCCAAAAATTATTTTCTGTATTCATATCATGCTGTAGCAATTGCTCTAAAGAATTTAATCTGTGGAACTTTGGATTGTGAGTCAGAGAACATATCAATTTTGATTTGGAATTTAACAAATTCTAAACCTGTTTTAGTGTATTCATATGGTCTGAATACGACCTCATTTTCTGGTTGGACAACCTTATCAGGTCCTCCCTCATTATTAAACCAATTCCATCCAAGAGTATCCTCATCCCCAGAGAATCCAGGAGGTACTAATCTATATAGAACTTTGAATCCTGTACCACCTTGCCTCCATGCATCAAAATACACCTTAAGTGATCTTGAGATTTGATTATCAAGAGAAATCATTCTTGTGATATACGTCGCATCATGAGGGTCACCAGTAGATAGTAAAGCCAAATCATAATTTTCTGGGTCGTTGATTCTATTTGTCGTTGTTGTAACACTACATCTATCCAAATCCACAACAGGTGATAACTTACTATTAGTCGTAGAGAATAAAATTTCAAGATTTAACGATTTTTGTCCTGATAGTTTTGCTGCTTCATTTGTTTGTGATAGAATGATTGCTGGTTCATCAAGATAGTTATTTGAATTTATTTCAACTGGTAGATATTCACCAGTATTTACAAATGATGGTTGATTTGTTGGACTAGCACTAATTGATGTACCACTTATAGTATTGAGTCTAGCAGTTAATGTTGTGCCATTAACTTGAACATTTCCAATCAAAGGTTGAATTTGTTCAAACTGAATGTTCTGTGTTGCAGATGCAAAACTTCCTCCACCATTAATACCTACAGTAGAAATTGATGATACTGTAAGATCATAAGAATCTAATGTTGGATTACTGATATTATCATGAGTTTTGTTAATTTCAATTAGAGGAATACCATCTAGGTTATAACATTCTACAATATCACCCTCTGTATGAGCCTGCGCTAATGTGCCTCCAGTTATTGCTCTACCTCCACTGGATTTGAGAGTAATTGAATTAGCTTCAGCATTAATATCTGTATAGGCCATAATTTCACCATTAATTTTAATAAATCCAGGATTCTCATTACTAATTGGCAGTCCGTTGATAATTTTATGGAATGCAGATGCATCTGAAACAGGTACAAGCAAATCATCAATGGTCATAGAAGCTCTTAAGAAAGTTGGAGAAATTTCAGACTGAACATCAAAAATAGTTACTTTGTTAGTGGGGTCATGCATTCCATGATTACTGTGCAGAATAGTAATTTTCTTTTCTGAACTAGAATACGTTGGTGCAGTTAAAACAAATGCGTTTCTACTATCACCAGTATAAACTGGTGCAGCAGGTGTTGTTAAAATGATACTATCTACAGTTGGATTTGACTGTCTAAGAACTTCACCCGAACTAAATGTTCCTGAAACATAGTTCAATAGCAATTGTCCATTTGCTATATTCCATCCAGTAACCACTGCAGTTACTCCAGAAGTTACTCCAGTAACTGTCTTACCAACAGAATAGTTTCCTGTTAATGTTCCTCCTGCGGTTGAAACATAAAGAGTGCATAAAGCTTGACTGCTAACTAATCCAAAGGTAATTGTAGATCCAACTA
>Ga0194132_10011682_pt1 | contig 11226 bp, 4 predicted proteins | sample TA2KigOf80mmetaG_FD_148612 | JGI IMG/M metagenome (GOLD analysis project Ga0194132, IMG submission 148612) | Freshwater microbial communities from Lake Tanganyika, Tanzania - TA2015054 Kigoma Offshore 80m | ecosystem: Environmental > Aquatic > Freshwater > Lake | place: Tanzania: Lake Tanganyika... | reverse complement strand
GCAGGCCTGCGGCGACCGCGCCCGACCAGCGATCGAGGTCGCGATAGCTGAGAGTCCGGTCGCTTGCCTCGATCGCCAGCAGATCCGGGTGCTTCTTAACGCTGTCGGCGAATAGCGCCGCCAGGCCGGTCTCGCCCGGAAACGGACGCCGCGTGCGGTTGAGATCGTCAACCAACCAGCGACGCGCGGACTCGTCGAGCAGCGGCACCTGTCCGATCCGGCGCTGCGGGTCCTCGACCATCGCGTCGAGCACAGCACGCAGCGCCGCTTCGAGCCGCGCGACGTCGTCGGCCGAATAGAGTCCGGGCCTGGCCCAGATAGCCAGGTCGAGCTTTTCGCCCGGCGTGAAGACAAGGGTCAGCGGATAGTTGGTGTGCTCGACGATCGTCGGCCGGCGCAGCGCCGCGTCGTCGGGCAGCGACAGCGGGTAGTTGTCGACGACAACAAGGCTCTCGAACAGCGGCCCGCGATTTCCCGCAACACGCTGGATTTCCCAGAGACCAAGTGCTTCAAATTCGGTGCGGGCCGCCTGCTCGGCCATGAGATCGGCAAGCACGGCGCCGACCGTCCGGTCAGGGCCGCAGTGCAGCCGCACCGGAATGGTATTGATCAGCACGCCGACCATGCGCTCGACATCGGCGACGGCCGCCGGCCGGATCGAGACCGTGGTTCCGAACACGACGTCGCGGCGACCGGAGGTCCGCGCCAGCAGAATCGCCCAGGCACCCTGCAGCACCGCGCCCAGAGTCAGCCGCTGCCGGCGGGCGAAGGCGCGCAGCCGCTCCGTCGCCGTCGCCGACAGCACGAAGCCATGGCGTCGCGGCGGCGCCTTGTTGTCCGCGGCCGGCCGCGCGAAGGGCAGCGGCGTCGGCTCTGAAAGGCCCTGCAGGCGGGATTGCCAGAACCTTGTCGCCGCGGCCGCATCGCGGGTCCGCAACCAGTCGAGGAAGCGGCGATAGGACGGTCCTGCCGCGAGTGCGGGCTCGCGTCCCTGTCGACGCTCGCGGTAGTCGGCAAGGATGTCGCCGACCAGGTTCGCCATGCTCCAGCCATCGATGACCAGGTGATGGCTGGTCCAGACCAAGCGATGGCCGCCGCGCCGGCGCAGCAGCACCAGCCGCATCAGCGGCGGGCGGTCGAGGGCGAAGCCGCGCCGGCGGTCGGCATCGAGCCACGCCTCGAGCCGCGTCGCCATCGCCGCATCGTCGAGATCGCCCCAGTCCTCCTCGGCCCAGGGAATCTCTCCGGCGCCGGCGATGCATTGCCGCGCCAGCGCCTCGCCGCGCTGGCGGAAGCCGGCCCGCAGCACGTCGTGCCGCTGCAGCGCGCGCGACCAGCAGTCGCGCATCAGCTGCAAATCGAGATCCGGCTCGGTCTCGAAGACGATCTGCTCGACATAGACGCCCGACTCCGGCGCCATCAAAGCGTGGAACAGCATGCCGGCCTGGGTCGGAGACAGCGGCCATTCGGGCTCGCCGGCGACCGCTTCGGCGGCGAAGCGCCGCAAGGCGGCCGCCATCACTTCGGCGAACCCGCGCACGGTCGCCTCAGGCAGCACGCGGTCATAGGTCCATTCGATGGTAAGGCGGCCGTTCACATGCCAGGCGATCACCTCGACCGCATGCGAGCGCGGCTGGCCCGGCGCCTGGGTCGGACCTGTCGACTCCCGCAGAAAACGGAACAGGCCGCCGCCGAAGCCCTGGTCGAACTGCCCGAGATAGTTGAAGCAGATCGACGGTACGGCCTGTGTCTGCACGGCCTCGTCATCGAAGAGCCGGCGCAGCGCGCCGAAGCCGATGCCGCCCTGCGGAACCGCGCGCATGGCATCGGCAGTCAGGCGCAGCGCCGCCAGCGGCTCGGATTTATCCAACGCCAGGCGCAGCGGATGACGCGCAGTCAGCCAGCCGACGGTGCGCGACAGGTCGATGCCCTCGCCGATCGACTCCTCGCGGCCATGGCGCTCGAGATCGACGCAGACGGATGCCCCGGGCATGGCGAGCGCCAGGGCGGCCATCAGCACCTCATCGGTGGCATAGCCGTGGCCGCGGCCAAAGGTCTGCAGCGCCGCCCGCGTATCGTCCGGCGACAGTTCGACAGAGAGCCGCTCGACGCTGGTCGTCGGCGCGGTGCTCTCGGCGGGAAGCTGTGCCCGCCAGTAGCCGCGCTCGTCGGCGAAGCGACCGCTTCGCGCCAGCACCGCCAGGCGGCCAGCCCAGCCCGTTGCCGACAACGGCTCCGGCTCGATCGTCCCGCCTCGGCACAGCGTCTCCAGCTCATCCAGCAGGATGCGCCACGACACCGCATCCACCGCCATGTGGTGAGCGATCAGACACAGGCGCGACGGCCGCGTGGTGCCGCCTTCGAACAGCAGCGCGCGGAACACCGGTCCTTGCGTCAAGCTCAGCGCCGCCTGCCGGAATGCCGCCTCCCGCTCGATCAGCGCGCCCAGCGCCGGCTCGGTCAAGGCCGCGACATCGATACGTTCGAGGACGACGTCGTCGTTTCCCGCTTCAGCGCGCCAACCCCCGTCGCGCCGCGCGAGGCGAAGCCGCAGCGCCTCATGGCAGGCGACCAGCCGCCGTAACGCGGTCTCGAGCCTGTCTGCCGGCACTGGCTCGGCCAGCTCGACCAGGATGCTCTGGTTGAAATGATCGCGGCTGTCGCCCAGCAGCGCCAGCGCATCGAGCTGGATCGGCGTCAGGGCACCGCGCTCGAGCCGTGGAGCGAGCGTTTCGGACCGTGTCGGCTGCAGGCTGCGCGCCAGCGCCGCCACGGTCTGCGCCTCGAAAAGCTGACGCGTGCTCAGCTTGAGACCGAGCCGTCCGGCGCGCGCGACGATCTGCATGGCGAGGATCGAGTCGCCGCCGAGATCGAAGAAATTGTCGTCGATGCCGATTGCGTCGCGACGCAGGACCTGCGCCCACAGCTCGACCAGCTGTCGTTCGGCCTCGGTACGCGGCTCGCCGGCGACGTCGCCGCCCGCCGCCTCGTCTATCGGCGGCAGCGCCTTGCGGTCAAGCTTGCCGTTCGGTGACAGCGGCAGGCGATCGAGAAAGGCGAAGGTACCGGGGATCATGTGCTCGGGCAGTGTCCGGGACAGCGCCTGGCGCAGCGCGGCCGGGTTCGGCGCCTCACCGCTGGCGACAACATAGGCAACCAGCCGCGGTGTCCCCGCCGCACCGGGCGCGGCGACGCAGACCGCATCCCTGATGCGAGGATCGGCCAGCAGCGCCGCCTCGATCTCGCCGAGCTCGATGCGGAAGCCGCGGATCTTCACCTGGTGGTCGAGGCGGCCGAGATAGTCGATGCTGCCGTCGGCGCGCCAGCGCGCGCGATCGCCGGTGCGGTAGAGGCGCGCGCCGGGCTTTGACGAGAACGGATCGGCGATGAAGCGCTCGGCGGTCAGGCCGGGCCGCGCCCAGTAGCCGCGCCCGACCTGCACGCCGCCTATGAAGAGCTCACCGGCGACCCCGACCAGCACCTCGGTCATGAAGCGGTCAAGCACATGCAGGCGCGTATTGGCGATCGGCCGGCCGATCGGAACCACGTCGAGCGTATCGCCCGTCGGGCAGCGCCATGCCGTGACGTCGATCGCCGCCTCGGTCGGACCGTAGAGATTGTGGAGTTCAGCATCAAGCTTGCTGCCGAAGTCCTGCACGACATCCGGCGCCAGCGCCTCGCCGCTGCAGATGACCCGCTTGAGGCCGCGACAGGTTGCGGGCGGCAGCACGTCAAGGAAGGCGCGCAGCATCGACGGGACAAAATGCAGCGTGGTGATGCCGGCGCGCTCGATCAGCTCAACCAGATAGGCGCTCTCGCGATGGCCGCCGGGCCTGGCCACGACGAGGCAGGCGCCGGTCATCAGCGGCCAGAAGAACTCCCAGACCGAAACGTCGAACGAGAACGGCGTCTTCTGCAGCACGCGATCGGCCGCTGTCAGCCCGTACGCCGCCTGCATCCAGTCGAGCCGGTTCAGCAGGGCGCAATGCTCGTTCATGGCGCCCTTCGGACGCCCCGTCGATCCCGAGGTGAAGATGACATAGGCCAGCGACTCCGGCGGACGCGCGACGACGGGATCGTGTGAAGCCCCCTCCTCGTCGCAGCCGTCGAGCCGAAGCACCGGCCCGCGAAAGCCCTCGACCAGCGCCAGCGTGCCGGCTTCGGCCAGCACCACCTGAGGCGCGGCGTCCGCGAGCATGTAGGCCAGGCGATCGGCCGGATAGTCCGGCGCCAGCGGCACATAGGCGCCGCCCGCCTTCAGCACCGCGAGCAGCGCCGTCACCAGCTCGGGCGAGCGCTCCAGGCAGACCGCCACGCGGCTCTCCGGGCCGACCCCGAGCGCGATCAGCCGGTGCGCCAGCCGGTTGGCGCTGATGTTCAGCGCCGCATAGCTGAGCTGCCGGCCTTCGAACTCGACCGCCACCGCCCCCGGCTGCCGGCGCACCACCGCCTCGATGCGCTCGACGACGGTTCCCGCCGGCAGCGCCGTCGCCGTGCGGTTGGCGGCATCGATAATCGCCCGCTCGTCGGGCGGCAGCAGCGACAGGCTGGCGACCGGCGCCTGAGGATGCTCGATCAGCTCTGTCAGCGCATGCTCGTAACGAGCCGGCAGCCGCTCGATCTCGTCGGCATCGAAGGCGGCGAGGCTGCATTCGAAGTCCACGACCACGTCGCCCTGCGGATCGTAATCGCGGATCGCAACATGCAGCGGCAGCCTTTCAACGCCGCTGAAAAGCACGCGCGGCGCGCTCACCTTCGCTTCGCCGAGGCGCAGGCCGCCATAGTCGTTGGGCTCGTAGGAGACGCTGATGTCGAAAAGCTGGCGCCGGCCGTCGCGCAGCAAGCCAAGGCGACGGTTGAGCTCGCTCAAGGGAAAGCGCTGATGGCGGTAGCCGGATTTCAGCTCGGCCTGCAGGGTGCCGACGAGCTCGGCGCCGGTCATGGACCGCGATACTGGCCGACGCACCGGGATCAGGCCGGAGAACATGCCGACTGTGGCCTTGGCCCGCGCGGTCGGCCGGTTGAGCACGGGCACGCCGATCGTGATGTCCTCGGCCCCGTAAAGGCGCGACGCCGCCAGGAAGGCGGCGGCCAGGAAGAGCGTGCCGGCACCGGCGGCCGAAGCCTCCGCCTGCGCCTCGATCCGCTCCATCGTCGCGCGCGCGATGGTCAGCGAAACCTGTCGCGTCGGCACCGGCCCCTGCCCGAAGCGATGCTCGAAGCGGCGTTCGATCAGCCTCGGCGGCCTGCTCGCGAAGCGGCCGAGCCAATAGTCCTGGTCGGCGGCGAAGCGGCGCGAGGCCAGGTAGCGCGCGTCGTCGGCGAGGACGTCGGCATAGGACGGCACCGTCTCTTGCGTGCCGTCATAATGCGCGAACAGCCGCCGGGCGATCAGGATCGCCGCCCAGCCATCGACGGCGATGTGATGATAACTGGCCAGCAGCAGATGATGCTCCGGCCCGAGGCGGAACAGATGGAAGGCGTGGAACGGTCCGGAGAGCAGGTCGAAGGGCTGGGCGATCAGCGCCCGCATCGCCGCTTCCGCCGCCGGCACCGATTGCCCGGTGAAGTCATGGTGGCGCAGCCCGCCACCGCGCTGACCGAGGAATGACAGGCCGGGGAGCGCGTCCGTCGGCACCAGGGCCATGCGCAGGGCATCGTGCTGTGCCACGACCGAATTGGCGGCGCGCGCCAGACGCTCGCGATCAACTGGACCGATAATCTCGAAAAAGTGGCTTACACTGTGGAGACCTGTGCCCGGCTGGAGCATCTGCTCCAAGTAGATTTCGCGCTGCGCCGAGGTCAGCGGCCAGCCGATGCCCGAGCCGGTGTCGCCCATCAACGATCCACGTCCCCCTTGCTCGGCCTGCCTCTTTGCCGTCGAGTACGCTGAACTGCGCTTGGGGCAGTCGCCTGCCCATTGGCTAACGATATCAGGCCTTTGTGTACTTGGTAAGGCACTCTGGGGTGAATAGCTGTTTAGGACGTCCTGCTCAGGGCGTCAGCCAGATCTCCACCCGCCGGTTGCGGGCGCGTCCGCGCGGCGTGTCCTCGGAGTCCAAGGGCATGATGCCGCCCAGCCCCACCTTGATGCCGACCGGCACGAGACGCTTGGTCAGCTCGTTGCCGACCTCGTTGACCATCGCCAGGGACAACTGCCGCAGGTCCTCGCTGGCCGGGTCGACGCCAGCATAGCCGATCAGCCGCAGCGAGGTGATCGAGACACGGAGATTGCGAAGGAACACGGCGATGTGGTCGAGGCCCTTCTCAGTTTCGTTGCTGAGCGTCATGCGGTCGGCATCGAAATGCAGCGGAACGCCGACGCGGATGCCGTTGGTCACCAGGTCTCGCACGTTCTTCGGCCGCGGCTGCTGGATGTCGGGCGCGACCAGATCGATGCCCATAGGCACCAGCCCGCTGAGCGCGACATGCAGCTTGCCCTCATAGGACTCGGCCAGGCGCAGGAAGCGCTGGATATTCGCGCTGTCCCGGCCCGGCGCCCGATAGAGATACAGGCGGCGCGCCAGGACATAGTCCTCGGTCAGGATCGTCTCGCGCGACGGCAGCAGCAGGTATTCGGTGGAATAGCCGATCGCCAGCGGCTTGGTCGGTCCGATCTCCTCCATCGACGTGAATCCTATGGCAAGCGGATTCGCGGCCAAGGCTTCGGTGATATCCTTGTTCTCGGTGAGCTCGCTGGTGCCGAAGGCCAGGGGCAAGTTGCGCATGACCTCGTCCTCGAACAGCTCACGCGAGGCCGACCCGACCGTCCGTGCCACGGTCCGGATCGGGCCGGGCGGCGCGCCGAGCTGGCTCCAGTCGGAGATCTTCCCCGAGAACACGTCGCGGACCGTATCCAGGGTCATGCCCTTCACCGGATTGGCGCGGTTCACGATGACGACGACGCCGCCCAGAGCGACGGGCGTCTCCGCCGCCTTTGAGGTCATGTCGCCCAGCGACGCCAGGGCCCGGGCCTCGGCCGGCCGGATCTCGCGGGACGACATGCCGAAATCGGCCTTCTTGTCGAGCAGCGCCTGGAAGGCCTCGCTCGAGCGGGTGGCGATGATCTCGATCGCGACGGCACGCCCATTGTCGAGCGTGCCGACGATGCGCAGATCGGTGTCGTTCAGACGGACCGCACGCGTGATGCGGGAGCCGAGATTCTTGAGATAGAGCACAGCAAGACAGGGAACCAGCTTCGAGCCGACGGAATCCGACCCGACGAAAGTCAGCAGCGTATCGCTCGGCCGCGCCTCTGCCGGATCCTCGGGCACGGCACAGGTGGAGGAAATCTGCGCCGCCGCAGCCGACGCGGCCACTTTCTCAATATTGACATTGTGGCTTTCGGCCGCCGCCTCGAACCCGGCGAGCACGAGAACGGCGGCCAGCGCCCAGGCGATGCCACCTCTGCCGATGATCCGCCGCATCGAAATCACTTCAGCACCGGCGCGACGGAGGCATTCGGCGCCGGCGCGACCTCTGCATTGGGCGCCGGTGCGACCGCAGCATTGGGCGCCGGCGCGACCGCAGCATTGGGCACCGGCGCGACCGCGGCATTCGGCGGCACCGTGTCCTGCGGCTTCATGTTGCGCCTTGTCGACGGCAGGGACTCTGCCGGCGCCGAGGTCGTCTCGACCTTCTCGACCTTGCTGAAATCGGTGCCGCCGAGGATCAGCGGCATGCCGCTCGACCCGGCACCGATGACGACGATCTTGGCGTTGTTGGACCGAGCAAGATCCAGGGTCGCCTCGATCCCGCGCCATTTCAGATAGCTGTCCGACAGGCCCGGCGAGACGATGTCCTGGAACTGGCGGATGCCCGCCGCCTCGATGCGCTTGCGCTCGCTCTCCTTGGCCTCGCGCAGCAGGCGGAAATTGTATTCCTGGTTCAGGTGGAATTGCTCATTCTTGCGGATGATCGCCTCTTCGACGCCCTGCGGCAACTTCATGCCGCGCAGCAGCACGTCCTCCATCTTCAGGAACTGGATCGGTCCGGTCGGCTGCACGGTTCCCGGCTTCGGTGCCTTGAACTCGCTCTCGATCGGATTGAAGTTTAACTTGAGGTTGGTATCGACCGCGTCGCGGATCTCCTGCTGGATGCCGACGCGACGCTCGGTGTAGATCTCCTCGGGATTGTAGCGCGAGATGATGTCGCGGGCGCGGGCGCCGACGTCCGGCGACAGCATCACGTCGAGATAGGCGGGACCGGCATATTTGTGGAGGACGCCGACATAGTCCTTATTGATCTCGTAGCGGAAAGCGATGTTGACCGTGATCTTCAGGCCGTCCGAGGACAGGACGTCGAAGTCGCGTTCGACCTGCTGCAGCCGCGCGTTGTAGAGGTACAGGCGGTCCCAGGGCCAGATGACCGCCATGCCCTCCTCGAACTGCGATCCAGGCACCGTCTGGGTGCCGCCGCCGAACCGGCGCCAGTGTACGCCGACGAAGCCCGGGTCGATCGTGTGGAAGATCGACGGCGCGAAATAGATCAGCACGAAGATGCTGATGAAGAGGCCGACTGCGAATTCGAGCGCTTTGTCGGAGAACCAGTCGCCGATGCGCCGGAAGAACCGGTTGATGGCATCGGCAATGCGGCGCAGCAGGTCACGCATTCGCACGCTCCGGCTCGTTCACGGCCAGCTTTCCCTCCTCGAACCGGATCAGCCGATCGGCAAGATCATAGTAGCGGTCGTCATGGGTGACGGCGACCACTGTGATGCCCCGCTCCTTAAGCGCGCGGATTATCTCGTGATAGAACTTGCGGCGGAAGACCGGATCCTGATCGGCGGCCCACTCGTCCAGCACGCAGATCGGCCGCCGCTCCAGCACGGCGACGATGAGGGCCAGCCGCTTGCGCTGGCCCGCCGACAGATCAACCGTGTCGAAATGCCCATTGGCAAGCTTGGTCTTGCTGCTGATCTCGAAGGTTTCGAGCAGCTCGTCGATCTCGTCCTTCGCCTCCGGCGCAACGCCGTAGAGTTCCCGGAACAGGTGATAGTCCGAGAACACGGTCGAAAACAGCGAGCGGTATGATTCCAGCGTGTCGGCGTCGAGCGGCCGGCCGTCCAGCGAGATCGTGCCTTCATCCGGCCGGTACAGCGCCGTCAGCAGCCTCAGGAAGGTCGACTTGCCGGAGCCGTTGCCGCCGGAGATGAACACGGTTTCGCCGGCCTTCAGGGTCAGGTCGACCGGACCGAGGACGAAGGGGTGCTCGCCGCTCGGATCGCTGTGACGGAAGACGACGTGGTCGAAACGGATGGTCTTGAACGTCGCCAGGTCCGGCGCCGTCCGTCCGGCAGCCGACACGCTGCCCTGGGCGCCGAGCAGCTCGGTCTCCAGGGCCAGGATGCCCGACGCCGCGGTGTTCGCCGTGGCGAAGATCGGCACCGAGGCCACCAGGCCCGAGATCGGACCGACGAGGAATAGCACGGCGGTCGTGGTCTTGACGATGATGTCGCTGGTGGTGTGGCTGAGCACCGGCACGATGAACACCATCGTCGCCAGCAGCAGATAGAAGGTGTTCTGCACGAAGACGAGGTTGCGCGCGAGCTGGTTCTGGGCGCGGACGCGGAAGTCCGAGGCCTGCATCGAGGCGTGCACGATGTCCTGCTCGATCGCCCGGCTCCGGGCGCGGTTGACCTTGATCTCCTTGAAGCCGTCCAGAACCCCGGTGACGACGCCATGCAGCTCGAGCTCTTTCTGGGTGGCGTCGTAGAGCACGCGGTTGACGACCGCGGTCTTGCGGAAATACAGCAAGATCGCCACGCCCATGAACGCGACGCTGAGGAAGAAGGCGGTGAAGGACAGGGCGATCAGATAGAAGGTCGCGAAGAACACCAGCACCGCCAGTTGGCACGAGGTGACCAGAGTCGTCGCCGACTGCGACAGCACCTGGATCTCCTGGCTGATGCCGGCGAAGATGCGCGAGCGCCCGATGCGTTCGAGGTCGCGGAGCTCGCAGGCCAGCAGCGCTGTGACCAGCCTGAATCGGACGCGGTGGATGACCTGCTCGATCTCGCGCGACGCCGTCACCATGATGTAATGCTGCGAGATCGAGTAGACGACGATGACCGCGACGAACATCAACGCCAGCCGCGTCTTCTGCTCGGTCTCGGGCGGCATCGAGGCGGCCGCGTTGATCAGCGCCAGCACCGCGGCGTTGCTCAGCCCCGCCAGCACGGCCATGCCGAGCAGCCGACGCAGCGTCAGCGTCGAGGCCTCGGCATAGATGAGGCGGAGGAAGCGCATGGCGGGAGGGCGCCGTCAGGCCCGTGGTTGGTTCGGGAAGAGCGCGCCTATGCCCGATGTTACTTGGCTGAGCAGCACTCTTCTTCCCGGTAGTATCGCGGCCGGCGCTTGCGGGTGATCAGCAGCACGAACAACATCACGATCGGCGTGAGCACGATCGACAGCAGGAAATACCAGATGAAGCCGATCGGGCGATTGCGCCCGGCGATGCCGACGATCAGGCAAAGCAGCAGATAGAGGACGAGAAGCACGGGCCCTTCTGCTTTCCGGATTGAGGCGGGAAGGTCAGCGCTACTGTAGCATCGGCCCCCGACCGGGGCAAACCCTGCTAGGACTGCCGGCGCTGACGAGGTCGGATGCGCAGGCTGTCATCGTTCGAGGCCGTGGCCTGGGTCTCGGACAGGAACCGGGACAGTGCCTCGATGGTCTGGCATTCGAAGAAGGTCTTCAGCGGTACCTCGGCGTGCAGCCGGTCCCTGATCCGGGCGATCACGCGCGTCGCCATCAGCGAATGACCGCCGAGATCGAAGAAGTTGTCGCGGCGGCCGACGGCGGCGATCTCGAGCACTTCGGCCCAGATCTGCGCCAGCGCAGTTTCGACCCGTCCCTGCGGCGGCTCGTGGTCGGCCGCAGCAACTGCCAACGAGGCCGGGAGCGCGGCGCGATCTATCTTGCCATTGGCATTGAGCGGCAGCGCATCGAGGATGACCCAGCGTGCCGGCACCATGTGCTCGGGCAGCTTCTGGCGTAGCCACTGCCGCAGGTCTGCGACATCGAGCACGGCACCCGGATGCGGCGCCGCGTAGCCGACCAGAAGCTTGCTGCCGCCGGGGTCAGGGCGCACCTTGATGGCGGCGGCATGCACCGAAGGATGCGCGGTCAGCCTGGCCTCGATCTCGCCGAGCTCGATGCGGAACCCGCGCAGCTTCACCTGGCGGTCGGCGCGGCCGACATAAAGAATGTCGCCGTCGGGAAGACG
>Ga0194132_10011681_pt1 | contig 11227 bp, 9 predicted proteins | sample TA2KigOf80mmetaG_FD_148612 | JGI IMG/M metagenome (GOLD analysis project Ga0194132, IMG submission 148612) | Freshwater microbial communities from Lake Tanganyika, Tanzania - TA2015054 Kigoma Offshore 80m | ecosystem: Environmental > Aquatic > Freshwater > Lake | place: Tanzania: Lake Tanganyika... | reverse complement strand
CCGCTGAAAGTTTCGGCGGCCTATCGCGACTATCAGCGCCAGCGCCAAATGACGCTGGGAGATTTGCTGCTGGAGAACCGGATTATTTTCCTGCAGGGGCAGATCCACGACGGCAACGCTAACGAACTGGTCATGAAGCTGCTGTTTTTGCAGAGCGAAAATCGGCGGAAAGACATCAGCTTCTACATCAATTCTCCCGGCGGCAGCGTCACCGCGACGATGGCCATTTACGACACCATGCAGATTCTCAGTTGCCCGGTGTCCACGTACTGTGTGGGCCTGGCCGCCAGCGGCGGCGCGGTGCTGCTGGCCGGCGGCACCAAGGGGAAACGCTTTGCCCTGCCGCACGCCAAGATCATGATTCATCAGCCTTACGGCGAGGTCGGCGGCCAGGTTTCGGACATCGAAATTCAGGCCGACGAAATTCTCAAAACCCGGGAATCGCTCAATCGCGTCCTGGCGAACCACACCGGCCAGACGATCGAACGGATTGCCAAGGACACCGACCGCGATTTTTACATGAATGCCATGCAGGCCAAGGAATACGGCGTAGTGGACGAGATTCTCACCAAGTCGGAGATGCAGTCGGAAGAGGACGAATAGCCACCTAACCGACGGATCGCCAGGAACTGCACATCCCACACGGTAGCGATACAATGCCCCTGATTCCATTCGTAATTGAAAAGAGCGGCCGCGAAGAGCGGGCTATGGACATCTATAGCCGGCTGCTGAAGGACCGCATAATTTTTCTCGGCTCCGGCATCAACGATGAAGTGGCCAACAGCGTGGTCGCCCAGTTGTTGTTTCTCCAGTCCGAAGACGCCAAATTGGACGTCCACATGTATATCAACTCCCCCGGCGGAAGCGTGACCGCCGGGCTGGCCATCTACGACACGATGCAACTGGTGGCCTGCGACGTGGCCACCTATTGCGTGGGCATGTGCGCCTCGATGGGGGCCGTGCTGCTGGCGGCCGGCGCCGCGGGCAAGCGGACGGCGCTTCCCAATTCGCGGATCATGATCCACCAGCCGCTGGCCGGCATGGAGGGAACCGCGGAGGAGATTATGATCCACGCCAAGGAATACAAGCGGACCAAGCAGCGGTTGAACAAAATCCTGCTGAAGCACACCGGGCAGCCGCTGGAAAAGATTGAAAAGGACACGGATCGCGACCGCTTTATGGACCCTGAAGAAGCGCTCGAATACCGGCTTATCGACAGGGTTATCGAACACATGGAAGTGAAACAGTAGCCGTGCTTCGCCGCGGTCGAACGGGGTTTCCCCGTTTCGGCGCGGTTGTTGCCACGGCCTGCTGGAAATCGACCGGCAAGGAGTGCCGTCATGATGAATCTACGTGTCGGATTATTGTTTGCGGCCGCGCTGTTTCCCGTTCTGGGAGGTTGCCAGCAGCGGCGCATTGCCGCGCAGCAGATGCAGGAAGAACTCCGCTTTCAGGAGGACCGCATCTACCAACTGGAGGACTGGATCCGGCAATATGCCGCCCAATTGAACGATTGCCGAACCGAAAATCAGGGGTTGCGGGTGGGCAAGGCCACCAGCCCGGCCCCCAAAAAACCGTTGCGTATTGCCCCGTTTGGAGACGACCCGCGTAAGGGGAAAGCGGCTCCCGACATTGAGATTCCGGAAGTCGAAATTCCGAAGATTGAAATCCCAAAAATCGAAACGCCCCCGGCCGAGTTGCCGGCCCCCAACCGAGGCGCACAGCGCAGCCAGCCGAAGACTGATACTCGGCACGTGATCCCCACGCCAGCGGCCAGCCACGAGCGTCTGGCCACCCGAAATCGCAAACCGCCAGCCGGGGCGGAGTTGCGGCGGCGTCCCGCTGCCAGCACCCATGCTCCGCGCCGCGAAGCCGCGGCGATCATTCCAGCCGTCGCCTTGGCCACGGCTGAAATCCCGGAACGCGAATCGGACAACGTGAAATTGTCGGCCTATGAGGCGGCCGATCCGCAGGACAACGCCATCACCGGAATTACGCTGAGCCGCTTGCTGACCGCTCCGCTTAACTCCGACGGTGTCCCGGGTGACGACGGCATCATGGTTGTGGTCGAGCCCCGGAACAAGGCGGGCGAACTGGTTGCTCCCGCCGGCACGTTGAGCGTGGTGGTCATCGACCGGGCCGCGGCAACCGAAGCGGAAGCCCGCATCGGCCGATGGGACTTCAGTCGAGAGGAAACGGCGCGACTCTATCGCCGGACCACGCTGGGGGACGGGATTCAGTTGAAACTCTTCTGGCAGGATCGCCAGCCCGGGCACAGCCCCCTCGAATTGCACGCTCGTTTGACGACTCAGGACGGGCGGAACCTGGAAGTCAGCCGGGCCATCGAAGTTGCCCTGGCCGATTCCGCCATGCCGACCGCCGTCGAACCGAACCGGTTGCAACCCGAGCCGGCATCTGCCAACGAGCCCACGCCGATCGCCAGCGAGGCGCCTGCCGCCACGGCCGAACGCGCCGGGCCGGCTGCGGAACCTGGCCTATTCCAAGTCGTTCCTATCCCGCAGCTTACTGCTGCGCCTCCGCCGGTGCAGGTGCAATCGCAACCATCGCCCGTGGTTCCCAAGGTGCAGCCCAGGGTCGCCGCCGCTCCCACCCCGCGTCCGCGAAATGTCCGCCCGGCACCTCCTCCCGCGGAAGAGCAGGTGGCGATACCCGACGAACCAGGCAGCCAGCCGCGGCCCGCATCACCCGAGGCTGAGCCCACAATGCCGCCCCTCGCCAAACCGCAATGGGCGCCTTACCGAAAGCAAAAGTAAGAGCCGTGGGGCAGACATTTCTGCCTGCGGTGGTGACGACCGGTTCGCCTGCCTGGCAGACAAGAATGTCTGCCCCCACGCTTACGCATTCGCCAGGATGTGCAGAATGTCGTCGTCTTTGATGACGTAATCCTTGTGCTCGCGGCGCAACAGGTTGTGGGCTTTGACTTCCCGTTCGCTCCCCAGCCGGACCAGGTCGCTGCACGTCATCACTTCCGCCCGGACGAAACCGCGAGCCAGATCGGTATGGATGCCGCCGGCCGCCTCGCAGGCCGTCCCGCCGCGACGGAGAATCCAGGTCCGCACCTCTTTCTCGCCGGCCGTGAAAAACAGCATCTGCCCGGAGACTTCCATGATCTGCCGCAAGAGCGCGTTGCGATCGACCGCGGCGGCGCCCATTTCCTGCTGGAACTCCCGCCAATCCTCTTCGCTCATTTGCGATAGCTCCAAGGCCATGCGCAGCGGCACGCAGACCACCGGCGTTTCGCTGGGCGCCCGGGCCGCCGCGCCGCCGGCCTCTGGATCGTCCTCGGCCGAGTTGATGACCACCAGGCGCGGCTTCTCCGCAAACAGCCGGAAAGAGCGCGTGGCTTTCAGTTGTTCGTCGTTCAGCGCAAGCCCCGAAAGCCGCGTTCCCTGCTCCAGCGCGGCCAACAGCGGTTCCAGGGCCGTCAACTCCGCCTGCTCTTCCGCCCGATTCGGCCGCGGCCGCTTCAAGGAATCCTTTAATTTCTCCACGCGCCGCGAGACGATCTCCAGGTCGGCCAGCAGCAGGTCTTCGTCAAAGGACGTAAGTTGCTTGATCGGGTCCTCGCCGCTGAAGGCCGCCACCACTTGAACTAGGCAGCTTGCCTCGCGAATCAATCCCAATTTGGCGGCGCTTCCCTCGTGCGATAGATCAAGCCCGGGCGTATCCACCAATTCCAGCGCCGCGTGCGTCACCTTCTTGGGTTGGTAGACTTCGCACAGTGCGGAAACGCGCGGATCGACCAGCGGCGCCATCGCGGACTGCGTGGCATGGGCCAAGGCCGGATCGGCCGCCACGCCGGTCAGCCACGTAAACAACGTGCTCTTGCCCGATCCCTTGTATCCTACCAGTCCAATTTTCATGGTCCGCGGTCGATCGATCCTATCGCGCCAGGGCTGCTTCCAATTCAAGAAGCGACCGTTCTACCGCTTCGGTCTCGCTCTTGTCCAGGGCGTGTTTGCCGAATCGGACTCGATAAAATGCATCCACCACCCGCCGTGGGAGCCATGCCGCCGAAGCGCGCTGGGGAGTCTCGCTCAATTGCCCGCCGACCGCCAAGGCAAACTCATGCGGCGTCTGGCTCTCCGGACGCCGCATTCCGTGCCGCGCCAGCAGTTCTTCCAGGCGCTCGTAAAACGGGACCAGCAAAGCGTCCCTGCGCTTGCTTCCAGCAGACCGTTCGGCCCGTAACGGGGCCAGTTTCCAAACTTTTCCGCTCATTCGATGTATCCAACGTCGTCCGCGCCAGCCCGCTCCCGTCAGCAACATCCCCAGGACGATCCAGAGCGGCCATCTCACCAGCCATTTCGCAAACCGTCGCCACGTCTCTCCTTCTTTCAAGGACTTGAAGAACCCGGGTATCGTTTGCGTCCACGTCCGCCTGCTGAACAAATCGCTCAGCGAATAGCCCCCTATCGAAAGCGGATCGAAGATCGCTTCCCGCTGCCGCCGAGAATCGAGCCCGACCACATAGTTCATCCAGAGATAGTCCCCAAAGTCCATCCACTCGCGGGCGCGCCCCGCCAGGGACAACGATCGCCCTTCCGCCGAGTCGTCCGAGCCGGGTGTCGGATCGAGCGTCAGCCACCCTCCCTGCGAGCGACGCCGGAACCCGGGCGGCAATTGGCTGGGTTCGATATAGGCCTCCACCCAGGTGTGGGCATGCAGCATCCGCACCTGGTAGTAGTTGCCCAGGGAATTGAACTCCCCCCCTTTGAATCCGATGGCCATTCGTGCCGGAATGCCCTGGCTGCGGAGCATCAGCGTCAGCGCCGAAGCAAAATACTCGCAATGGCCGCGTTTGTTGACGGCCACGAAGTCTTCAACCGGATCGAGCTTCGGATCGCGGGGGACCGATTCCAGCGAGTACTCAAACCCATTTACGGGTGCCAGGGCCGCTTCCAGGGCCTTGGCGCGCTGGATGGGATCGGCCACGGGGACGCTCTGCACCGCGGAGTCTGCCAACTGTTTGAGGCGGCGGAGCGGATCGCTGCCTTGTCGGTCCCCGCTCGGCAGGGCCAATAGACGGGTCTTCTCCAGCCTCCCTATCGGTCGGGAAGCGGGGACGATGTCCACCTGCTTGCCTTGCTCCAGCCCAGTCGTGGCCAGGGTAAATTCGATTCTTCCCCGTCGCATTTTGCGGATCAGTTGTTGCCGCCGAGGATCTTCTTCAACGGGGCAGTTGCTGTCGATACGGAACGCGGGGAGCACGCTGAAGGCGGTGCTTTCCCGCTGTTCTTCCAGGCTGATCCGCTCCAGGACGTGGCTTTCGCCCACGCGGACGTCGTGCAACTCCCGCGGCTCTCCCAAAGGCCGCCCCGTGCCCACAAAGTAGCTCCACTTATTTCCCTGGTACGTGTCCAAGACCGCGCCGCGGAAGAGAGGCTCCTCGGCGACCGGGTAAGGGGCCCCCGTGTTGGAGTCATTGAACCAGACGCGCATCACGGACGACCGGTCCTGCAGCGGCTCCCCCAGCCGGCCCAACTCGACCGATTCGTTGTAGCCAATCACGGTTTGCGATGAGAGCGTATGCGTGATCATCGCCGACTTTTGAAACCGCGGGATGATGAAGAACAGCACGGTGGCCAACAGCAGCGTGACCGCGCTAATGGCGGCGACGTGGCGCACCAGGTCGCGGCTGATGCCGCTACGGGTAAGGTCCTCCCGCGAGACGGGGGGAAATCCGGCGATGGCAGGAGTCGGGGGGGGTGCCTGCTGGCTGGTTCCGTTTCGCGAGCCGTTGGCCACAGCCGGCTCGAAGCGGAGCGACTCGCGCAGGGCGAAAAACAGAGAGAGCGAAAGCAGCCCCAGGAACAGGTACAACAACACCAGCGGACCGAACCACGGAGACAGGCTCAAGGCGGCCGCCACCACCACTTGCAGCAGGCTGAGCATCAACAGTTGCCAGTAAATGCGCAAATCCTTTTTCTGAAACAAGAGCACGACCTGCAAATAGACCAGCAGATTGGCGATGGCGACCAATTGGCTTTCGCGCCCCAACCGGAACAAGTCCAGGGCAAAAATCGCCAGGGTGCCCACGGCGGCCAGCGTGGCTACGTTCTGCTTCAGCCGCACGCGGCCGGTTATGTCCGTCAGCCAGACGCTGCCGCCGGCCGCAACCGCCGCCAACAACGGCAGCAGCAGGTTCGCCTGGCCGATCCCCAGCAACAGCGTCCCGAGCGTCAACACGGCGGCCAGCGTGATTTGCAGCGTCCGTTCCAGGGTCATGCATGCACCTCGCCGCGGTCACATACAAAAAACTCGTCGAGTTCTCCCTGGGCCGCACTGAGCACAAGCGTGGGGGAGGTGGGCATGCCGCCAGCGGCAACCCAGTCCTGCAGCAAGCCCACAGCTTCTTCTCCCATGTCCCGCTGGCTGCGCGTACTGACCACCACCACTCTGGCATCGCGGCGCAGATTGGTAAGCACGTCGGAAACCATGGAGTGAAGCGCGGCACCGCTCCCCGCCTCCAGCGTGGCCAGATGTTCCAGGCACTCCCGCAGCAGGCCGGCTGAAGCAGAGCCGCGAAAGACGTTGGCGGTCTGGCCGGCGACGCCCAGGATCACGCGGCCGCTGTTTTGCCGGCACAGATCCCCCAGCACCGTCGCGGCAAACCGGATGGCGTGTTCCACCGTCTCGTCGTCCTCGCTGCCGGCTGCGGCCGTGGTCTGGCAGATGTCCAGCAGCAGCGCCACGTCGGCGTTGTGCGGCAATTCAAACCGGCGCACCGTCGGCGTGCGGCGCCGCGCAGTGGTCCGCCAGTGGATCTGCCGCCGGGCGTCGCCGGGGCGCCAATCGCGCAGCGAATGAAAGTCTCCGTCCATCACCGACGTCTGGATCCGGCGTCCGCGATCCGAATGCAGGATCCGGCGGCACAGCGTCTGCCAGGCCGGCGTCAAACGTCCCTGCCGGGGGAGCACCAGCACGTCCTGAACCGCATCCACATGAATGGTCCGCCGGACCAACCCCAAGGGGAACCGCGTGGAGAGGGTCAGCGGCCCCAGCCGATACCGTCCGCGCTTCATCAGCCGGCCGCGATATGCCAGCCGGGCCGTCTCACCCCGGCCGATACGCCAAAAAAACACCCCCGTCCGGACTTCGTTCCGCGGCAGGCCGGGGCCCAGGCGGCGGATGACGTCGTCGATCGTCACGCCCCAGCTACCCGGGGCCCAGCTCCCCAACGCCAGCCGGGCGAACCAGGATGGGCGGCTGTTGACGACCAGGTCCACGGAGAAGGCTTCCTCAGCCGAAACAACCTCCGCTGCCCGACGGCTGACCTTAAGCGGCCTCAGCGCTCCGACCACCATCCGCCAATTCAAAAGCAGCGGGCCGATCAACAGGCCGGACATGATTATCAGCAGATTGATTTCGCGCAACAGGGCGCCGGTGACGACGAACGCCAACACCAGCAGGTAGTACCAACCTTCGCGAGTCAATCGTGTCCGACGGCGACCGATCATTCCGTTCACCTATTTCGGCGCGGCCACCTCGTCCAGCAGGCGCTCGATGACGTTCTCCGCGGCCCGCCGTTGATTTCCCCCGTGGGCATATCCCTTTGTGATCAGCCGGTGGGACAGCACGGGCACGGCCAGCCGCTTCACATCATCCGGCACGACAAAATCGCGCCCTTCGATCAGCGCCAGCGCCTGGCTGGCGCGGTACAGGCAGAGAGCGCCGCGCGTGCTTGCTCCCACGTGCAGGTCCTCGCAAGCCCGCGTGGCCTCAATCAGGTCCAGCAAATACTCGTGGATCGATTCCTCCACCGATACTTCCCGCACCGTTGCCTGCAATACCACAATCTGCTCGCTCGTCAACACCGGCTGGAGCGTATCCACCGGTTCGCCGGCCCGATGCGTGGCCAGCACCTGCAATTCGTCCTCGCGGCTGGGGTATCCCACGGCAATCCGCATCAAGAACCGGTCCAATTGGCTTTCCGGCAGTTGATACGTACCTTCAAACTCAAACGGATTCTGCGTGGCGATGACCATAAACGGCCGCGGCAGATCATACGTCACGCCGTCCACTGAGACCTGATGGTCGCTCATGGCTTCCAAAAGGGCGCTTTGCGTGCGGGGCGTGGTCCGGTTGATCTCGTCCGCCAATACGATGTTGGCAAAGATCGGCCCGCGGACGTATTCGAACTCCCCCGTGTTGGTTCGATAAACGCTGCTGCCGGTGATGTCGCTGGGCAACAGATCGGGCGTGAACTGGATGCGGCAGAACTCACCGCTGACGCTGCGGGCCAGGGCCTTGCCGATGAGCGTTTTCCCCACGCCCGGCACGTCCTCCAGCAGCATGTGTTCGCCGGAGAGCAGAGCCACCGTGCAGAGCCGAATCACTTCGGCCTTGCCCAGGACAACCCGGCCCATATTGGCTTCCAGCTCGCTGACGAGGCTCCTCATTTCCGTAGCCATGCAGGTCTGTTCCGGTTCGGAGCGTCGGATCCGCTGCCTCGATAAGTGGCCAAACCGCCAAATCAACCGCCGCGCGAGGCCTCTTCCGGTCCACCAAGCGGGCCGATTTCAGGCGGATAGGACACCTCATATCCTACCCGGTTTCCGCAAGCCGGTCCAGGGTTGGGCAGGCTTGGCGGGGTCCATACTCATTCCATGTATACTACCGGACAGGCGCGAGCCACCGATTGTCCCGGAGAATCCAGGATGCAATTTCGCGTGCGAGTGGCGCTTCTGTGGGCGCTGGCCTGGCTCGGCTGCATTAGCCGCGGGGTGGAGTGCGCGGTCGCGCAAACGGGCCAGAAGGCCGGCCCGCGGTTCGAGCACCTCCACGACATTCCCTTGAAGGGCGAAGGGATGCCGATGACGATGCTCCACGATGCCGCGGGCCAACCGTTTCTTTACATCGCGGCGAAGGAAGCGGGACTGCTCATCTATGATGTAAGCGTTGCGCCGAAGCTGGTGCGCTCGATCCCCATCTCGGCGCTGGAGTCGCTGGACGTGATGAGCTTGTCGCAAGCCGGCAAGCGAGTTTACCTGGCGCTGGGAAATCACTGGGGGAAGCGCGGAAGCGCTGGCTTGGCGGTGATCGACGTAAGCAGGCCGGCCGAGGCGAGCGTCGCCGGGGTCTGGAAGGACACCGAAATTGGGGGCGCTGGAGGCGCGGTCGTCGTCAACGGACGCAGCGCTTATCTGGCCGCCATGGGGGGCGGCCTGATTGTGTTGGATGTCGGCAAGCCGGCGGCGATCCGAGTGGCCGCGCGGCTGCAGCCTGTGCTTACGTACCCGGACCCACGGCCCGACCGAAGCAAGATTAACGCGCGCGGGCTGGCGCTGCGGAAGAACCTGTTGTTTCTCTGCTTCGACGCCGGCGGCGTGCGTGTAATCGATGTGGCGGAACCGGCCAAGCCGGCCGAAGTGGATCGCTACTGCAACCCGGCCATGAACGGCCGGCCGCGGGCCTACAACAATATTGTGCTCGATGGGAACCTGGCCTACGTGACCGCCGATTACGTCGGCCTGGAAATACTGGACATTGCCGACCCGCGCGCGATCAAGCTCCTCTCGTGGTGGAACCCATGGAACCCGAAGCTGGCGGGACTGCGGTGGTTCAGCAGCCCGGGGCATACCAACGAAATCGCGTACGACGCGCGGAGCAAGGTAGTGCTGATGTCGGCCGGCCGCAGTGACCTGGTGGCGGTTGACGTTTCCGACCCGGCTCGTCCGCGCCAGGTCGGCGGCATCGGTCAGGTGGACGACGAGCAGGCGACCTGGGGACTATCGATGCACGGCGATGTGATTTACCTTGCGTACATCCGGACGCTGGGCATACCGTTTCGCGCCAATTGGTCGGGAGTGAAAGCGTTTCGGTATCGCCGTTGACCGAGGTATCGGTTCGGGGACAGACAAAGGCTTGTGAGAAGTGAACCCGTGGCCCTGGACAATGGCTCCCAACAACACTAACGCGTTAGGCGGGCTACTTCTCTCCCTTCTTCTTCTCCTGCTTGGGCACCAGCATCAACCGGACTTTGGTTTCCGTCGGCGGCAATCGCTCGGTGAACGCCTCGAACATCAGGTTCTCGTTGCTGTCCGTGCTCTCCGTCGGGATGTCTAGCATTGCGGCGGGGAAATTGGAAAGGCAGATGAACTCACCCTGGTCTGCCTGATAGAAGTCCTGTCCCGTCGTTTCGTCGCGCCAAAAGCCGCTGCCGGCAAACACCCAGGGGGAATCGAGTTCCTTCTTGGTCTTCACGTTGCGGACGAGCTCTTGCCCGCGCACTTTGTGCTCCACTCCTTTGTCGTCCTTCCAGATCACAAAGACGTCAATTTCATCACCGCTCGGCGGCTTGTATTCCGGCTGGAATTGCACCGGCTTCCCCTGTTTGGCCCCAACGGCCAGCAGCGCCGTGTGGATCAGCGACGGTTTGGCATGGATCGCCAGCACCGACTCGTGCTGTTTATATCCTTTCACGCAGGCAAAGACTTCCAGGTAGCCCTTGGTCACGCAGATAAAGCCGTCCGCGTAGACAATCTTGTTCTTGGCATCCACCCACAGCGGGGCGGAAGGATGTTTGACCGCTCCGGCGGGAGGGGGCATGGCAATGCCCTCGTCCGCTTTCGGCTGCTCCGGTTCCGGGGCCGGCGGCCCGGGTGGCTCCGCGCCCAATTGCATGACCAGCAGCGTGCCCAGCACTGCGGCCAGGCCCAAGGGAAGCAGGTGGCGTTTGGACATTCAAGGCTCCTTCAGGTGCTCCGAGCGAACTTCAAAATACACTGCGGCCGACAGGCGGATTGGCGGCTCGTCAAAACGCAGTGTTCCCATTAAGATACCGCTTCGCTTAAAGATACCGCCGCGCAGGGCCAAAGTCCAAGGCGGCTGCCGGCTAAGATCGGCCAAGGCCCGCATCCAAAGATTTTTCGGCATACCTTCACACGCCCCGTAAATGAGCACCACTCTCCCTCCTCAGCGTCGTCGCCGCCCGATTCCTCAAGTCGAACCCATCCCTCCCAAACGCCGCGTCGGCTGGGGGAAGACTGCTCCGGCCAAAGTGCGCCGAGCCGCAAACCGCAATCTACCCGAGGCGGTATGGGATGCCTGGATGGCCTATCTTGACGTGCGCGCCGAGCCGAACTGGCGCAAAGGGGATCGACGCGCCCGGTCACCTTATCTCCTGGGTTGCGACGATCTCAACCTCGACACAGACTTGCTGGCCCTGCTGTGGCGAACTGCACGAGGCAAGCGCGGCTGGGGC
>Ga0194132_10011674_pt1 | contig 11237 bp, 11 predicted proteins | sample TA2KigOf80mmetaG_FD_148612 | JGI IMG/M metagenome (GOLD analysis project Ga0194132, IMG submission 148612) | Freshwater microbial communities from Lake Tanganyika, Tanzania - TA2015054 Kigoma Offshore 80m | ecosystem: Environmental > Aquatic > Freshwater > Lake | place: Tanzania: Lake... | reverse complement strand
AGCTCAAGCACTTCCGTGGCATCGCCACCCGCTACCACAAGCTCGCCCGCAACTTCCTGGCAGCCGTGGCTCTGGCCGCCACCCGCCTCTGGCTCAGGCATTATGAGTCCACGACCTAGCGCGGCTTCTCCTGCGGCGGCCCCGCCTGGCCCGAGTCGATGATCTCGCGGCGGATGCGCCGCGTGCGGGTGAACAGGTCGCGCAGCGTCTCGCCGTCGCCCCAGCGGATGGCGCGCTGCAGGCGGGCGAGGTCCTCGTTGAAGCGGCCGAGCATCTCGAGCACCGCCTCGCGGTTGGCGAGGAAGATGTCGCGCCACATGACCGGGTCGCTCGCGGCGATGCGGGTGAAGTCGCGGAAGCCGCCCGCGGAGTACTTGATGACCTCGGACTCGGTGACCGTCTCCAGGTCGGCGGCGGTGCCGACGATGTTGTAGGCAATCAGATGCGGCAGGTGCGAGGTGACGGCGAGGACGAGATCGTGGTGCTTCGCGTCCATGCGCTCGACGCGGCTGCCGGCACGCCGCCACATCGCCGCGACCGTCTCGACCGCGGCGTCATCGGCGCCGGCATCGGGCGTGAGGATGCACCAGCGCCCCTCAAACAGCTCGGCGAAGCCCGCTTCCGGGCCCGAGTACTCGGTGCCGGCAACCGGATGCGCGGGCACGAGGTGCACGCCCTTCGGCAGATGCGGCGCGACGTCGCGCAGCACGCAAACCTTCGCCGAGCCGACGTCGGTGACGATGGCCCCGGGGGCCAGCACCGGTCCCGCCGCCGCCATCACGTCGGCGTAGGCGCCGAGCGGAGTGCACAGCACCACAAGGTCCGCGCCCCGGGCGGCCTCGGCAGGATCGGCCGTGACCGCGTCGGCCAAGCCGAGCTCCATCGCCTTGGACCGCGTCGATTCGCTGCGGGCGCAGGCGACGATGCGGTCGGCGAGCTTTTCGCGGCGCAAGACGCGCGCCAGCGAGGAGCCAATGAGCCCGATGCCGATCAGCGCGACCTGCCGGAAGTGCGGTCGCGTCGCGCCGGAAGCGCGCCCCTCGCGCGACGGGTCGACGCTCATTTCGCCGCGCCGAGGAAGTCCTTCAAGCCGGCGAGCAAAGCGTTGAGCTCGTCCTCGCGCCCGACGGTGATGCGCAGGCAGTCGCCCAGCCCGTAGGCCTTCATCTCGCGCACGAGCACGCCGCGCGCCATGAGATGCGCGTTGGCGGCATCGGCTTGCTTCTCGCCGCCAGGAAAGCGCGTCAGCACGAAGTTGGCGACGGAGGGCACCGGCTTCAGCCCGAGCCTGGCCAGCTCGGATTCGAGCCATGGCCGCCAGCGCGCGTTATGGGCGCGCACGGCGGCCGAGAACTCGGCGTCCTCCAGGGCCGCCACGCCTGCCCGCTGCGCCGGCAGCGTGACGTTGAACGGGGCGCGCACGCGGTTCAGGACATTGGCGATAGCGGTTGGGCAGTACGCCCAGCCCAGCCGCACGCCGGCGAGGCCAAAGGCCTTGGAGAATGTGCGCGTCATCACCGTGTTGCCCGTGCTCCGCACCAGCGCGACGCCAGCGTCGTAATCGGCGGGCTCGACGAACTCGGCATAGGCCGCATCGAGCACCAGGAGCAGGTCCGAAGGCAGGCGGCGGCGCAGGCGCTCGACCTCGCCCGCCAGAACATATGTGCCGGTGGAGTTGGGGTTGGCGACGAAGGCGACGCGCGTGCGCGGCGTCACCTTCGCCAGCATCGCGTCCACGTCGACGCGGCAGTCGCGCTCGGGTGACTTCACCGGCGTAGCGCCGACGGCGAGCGCCACCATCGGGTAGACGACGAATCCGTGCTCGGAGTAGAGCACCTCGTCGCCGGCGCCGGCATACGCCTGGCACAATAGGTGCAGCAGCTCGTCCGAGCCGTCACCGCAGACGATCTGCTCGGCGGCGATGGCATGGCGTGCCGCCAGTGCCGCGCGCAGGGCGGTCGCCGCGCTGTCGGGATAGCGGTGCAGGTCGGCGGCGGCCTCGCGCAGCGCCGCCATGGCCTTTGGGCTCGCGCCCAGGGCGCACTCGTTGGACGAGAGCTTGATGGGCTTCGCCGCTCCCGGCGCAGCCGAGCGGCCCGCGACGTAGGGCGGGATCTGCTGCACCCCGGGCCGTGGGCGCGGCAGGGAGCCGGAGGCGGCACTCGCGTCCCGTTGACGCGTCGTTTCGCCGCGCAGAACGTTGGCCATATCGATGATCTAGCCGACCCGCATGGGTACGGAATAGCCGCCGAGCACCACCGCGCGCTCGACGCCCGCGTCGCCGGCCAGCGCCTGGTCGACGCGGCGGTCGCCGCGGCGCAAGTAGCCGTCGACCTCGAGGAGGTCAAGCCACTCGGCGAACTTGCCGCGCGGCGGAATGCGCGCCAGCACCTTGGCGCCGAGGCCCGCAGTGCGGAAGGCGCCCACCAGGCGGGCGCGGCTGATCTCCTTCTTGCTGCCGAGCGCCACCAGACTGCGGTCCTCACTGGTCTGCTCGTGCTCCATGGGCGCGATGACCAGGGCCTCCAGGGTGTCGTTGCTGCCGCGTTCCGAGACGAATGGCAGGCGCGCGACGATGGAGGGCGCCTCGGGTCCGTTGGCCATGAGCTGCGGCCACCAGGGGGCCGGCTCGTCTTCCTCCGGCATGGGCAGGACGCCGAACGTGGCGCCGCGCGCGGTGATGGCGTCGATGACCACCGCCGCCGATGCATGCAGGTTGATGGGGGTGCCGCCGCCGAAGTGGCTACGGGCCAGGTCCCAGTAGCTGGCGGATTTGCGCGGGGCGAACAGGGCTACCTCTACCGGCCCTTGCAGGCGGGTGAAGGCTGCAATGATCTCGCGCCACAGGCGCGCCAGCACTACCGCCGGCAACGGCCCCTGATCGTTCTCGCAGCGGCGGCGCAGGATTTCCGCCTCGCGGCCGGGCCGCATCGGCGGCGAGTCATCGGCCAGCCGGCGCTTTGCCTCGGCCACGCGCATGACGATGCCGGCCCGGTGCATCAGCAGGCTGTGCAGCTCGTCGTCAATTCGATCGATCTCCCGCCGCAACTCGGCGAGAGTGGAAGTGCTCTCGTTCATGGCCGGAGGCGCCCTGGGCGAGGTCGAGATTACAGGAGAAGCCACCCCGGCACAAAATCAAAGGGCCCGCCATGAAGGCGGCCGGAAAGCGCACAAGCCGCTTGCTTTCCCGCTTTGCAGAGCGTCTATGCTCGTGTCAATGAGCCCTCTCGCCTGACCAAGAGATGCTGCAATCTTCGCGTACGCTGGGAGCCACGGGAGCACAGGCCCACGGGCATACCGTCGAGCTCGGTCGTGACGTTCCGCTCAAGCTCGACTGCGGCATAAAGCTCGGCCCGTTCACGGTCGCCTACCAAACGTACGGGCGCTTGAACGCCCAGAAGTCGAACGCCGTCCTCGTGTGTCACGCGCTGTCGGGCGACCAGTATGTCGCCAGCACCCACCCGATCACCGGCAAGCCGGGCTGGTGGCACATCCTGGTGGGACCGGGACGGCCGCTCGATCCGGATCGCTTCTTCATCATCTGCGCCAACGTGCTCGGCGGCTGCATGGGCACGACCGGACCGGCCAGCATCAACCCCGAGACGGGCAAGCCCTGCGGCCTGACCTTCCCGGTGATCACCATCGCCGACATGGTTCGCGCCCAGGCGATGCTGCTCGACCACCTGGGCATCCCCGACCTGTTCTGCGTCATCGGCGGCTCAATGGGCGGCATGCAGACCCTGCAGTGGGCCGCGATGTATCCCGAGCGCGTCTACGCGGCGATCCCCGTCGCCTGCGCGGCGCGCCATTCGGCGCAGAACATCGCGTTCCATGAAGTCGGCCGCCAGGCGATCATGGCAGACCCGGAATGGCGCGGCGGCGAGTACTCGCTGCACGGCACCACTCCACGCGCAGGCCTCGCCGTGGCCCGCATGGCGGCGCACATCACCTACCTGTCGGAGGCGGCGCTGCGCCGCAAGTTCGGTCGCAAGCTGCAGAACCGCAGTGCGTTCACCTACGGCTTCGACGCCGACTTCGAGGTGGAAAGCTACCTACGGCACCAAGGCATCACGTTCGTCGAGCGCTTCGATGCCAACTCGTACCTCTACATCACGCGCGCCATGGACTACTTCGACATGTCGGCAGACCAGCGCGGCGGCCTCGCCAAGGTGTTCCACGACACCAAGGTGCGGTTCTGTCTGGTGTCGTTCACCAGCGACTGGCTGTTCACCACCTCGGAGATGCGCGAGATCGTTCATGCGCTCAACGCCGTCGCCGCCGACGTCAGCTTCGTCGAGATCGAGACGGACAAGGGCCATGACGCTTTCCTGCTCGATGAGCCCGAGCTGCATGCCACCCTGTCCGGTTTCCTGAACGCCGCCGCCGACCGGCGCGGCATCAGCCCGGCCACGGCTGTCCGCGAGGCCTCGCGGTGAACGAAGGCGCGGCGACGATGCGGGCGCCCGCACCGCGCCCGGATGCCCGCCGGCCTTCCGGCATCCGCGTCGATCTCAGGATCATCGCCGACATGATCGAGCCCTCTTCGCGGGTCCTCGACATCGGCTGCGGCGACGGACAGCTGCTGCGCTACCTGGTGCAGACGCGCAATGTTGTCGGCCGCGGCATCGAGCTGTCGCAGGTGGGAGTGAACGCCTCCGTGGCGCAGGGCCTCAGCGTCGTGCAGGGGGACGCCGATTCCGACCTCTCCGACTATCCGACCCAGGCGTTCGATTACGTAGTGCTGAGCCAGACGCTGCAGGCAACGCGCAATCCGCGCCGCGTCGTGTCCGAACTCGTACGCATCGGCCGCAAGGCGATCATCTCGTTCCCCAACTTCGGATTCTGGCGCGTCCGCCTGCGCCTTCTCTTCGACGGACGCATGCCCAAGACCGGCGCGCTCGAATACGAATGGCACGAGACGCCGAACATCCACCTCTGTACGATCCTGGACTTCGTGGACTTGTGCGATCGCCTGGGCGCCAAGGTGGAGCGCCGTATCAGCCTGACCTCGGGCGGCCGCACGTCGCTGCTGCAGCGCTCGCTGCACGTTGCCAACCTGTTCGGCGAGCAGGCGGTTTTCCTGGTCAGCCGCCCGCCGGACGCCGCCGGCGCCACCCCCACCTAGCCGCCGTCCACCGAGGTAGCCGGGATGGGCGCGCGCTGTGTCGCGAGGGCGGGGCGCACCAGCGCGTACATCTGCTTCGAGGCCTCGGCGACGAGCACGCCGCCGATGCCGATGCCGCGGCCACCGAGATGCTCGAACGCCGGCGCGCTGCGCAGCATGAAGCGCGAGCGGAGCGGCGGCGTGTACATGCAGCTGCGTACCGACAAAGGCGTGAACAGGTTCTCGGACAGCAGCTGGGTGATCTGCGGCGGCGTATAGGGGTGGCCGTGACCGAACGGCGTCCGCTCGAGCCGCGCCCACAAGCCCAGCCGGTTGGGGGCGACGAGCAGCAGCCGGCCGTCCCCGGACAGCAGGCGCCAGACCTCGCGCAACAGCGGCCGGACCGCCTCGCTGTTCTCGAGGGAATGCACCAACAGAGCGCGGTCCATCGATTGGTCGGGCACCGGCACGGTGGTTTCGAGAGCGAGAAAGGCGCGATTGAGCTCGCCTTCGCTGCGCGGCCAGCGATGCACCCCCTGGGCGGCCGGCATCGCCGCGACGACCCGCGCTGCCTCGTCGAGAAACGGCCGGAGGTAAGGGGTCGCGTAGCCGAGGCCGATGACGGAGAGGCCGCGCGTGTTCGGCCACGCTTCGCGGATACGCCGGCCGACATAGCGACGCGCGATCTGCCCTAGCCCAGTCCCGTAGAAATCGCGTAGGTCGGCAGCGCTGGGGCGCATCGCGGCGGGACATTACCATCGCCTCGCGGTCGCCGTCCCCGCCACCCCAAACCCCGGTAACGCCTTGGGGGACCGCCAGAATTGACGCACGGTCGGTTCCGATTAGACTGGCCGTTCGGTTTGCCGGGGCGGCCCGGCCGCCAAAGGAAGACGGTGGCGCCGCGGCGCCGCAAGGGGCGAACGGGTCGTTGGGGTCGATATGGCAAGGATCGAAGTCAAGGTCTTGAAGGTCCTCCGCGACAACTACGTCTTCCTGGTGAATCACCGCGCCAGCGGCAGCAGCGCCGTCGTCGATCCCGGCATCGCCGGACCCGTCGTCAACAAGCTCGATCAACTTGGCTGGCGGGTGCGCAAGATCCTGTGCACGCATCACCATGCCGACCAGATCGGCGGCAACCTCGACATCAAGCGCTCGTGCCATTGCGAAGTGGTGGGCCCCCGCGCGGAGGCGGCGCGCATCCCAGGCATCACCAACGAGTTTGGCGAAGGCGACAAGGTCACTCTCGGCGACGCCGAGGCGACCATTCTCGAGCTGCCCGGACATACGTCGGGCGGAATCGGCTTCTGGTTCAAGGACTCGGGCGTGCTGTTCAGCGGCGACATCCTGTATCCGATGGGATGCGGCCGAATGTTCGAGGGAACCGCCGAGCAGATGTGGAACTCGCTGCTGAAGATCCGTGCGCTGCCGCCCGATACGAAGGTCTACTGCGCGCACGAGTACGCCGAGCGCAACTACAAGTTTGCGCGCGGGCTCTACCGCGAGAATGCAGCGCTCCGCACGCACGGAGAGGCGTTCCGTACGTCGCTGCAGGGCGGCGGCATCGGCGTGCCGTTCACCCTGTCGGACGAGCTGGCGACGAATCCTTTTTTCGCGCCGACGATCCCGCGTTCGCCAAGCAGATCGGCATGGCCGGAAAGGCGCCCGTCGAAGTGTTTGCCGCACTGCGCCGGCGCCGCGACGAGACGTAGCGCACCGTCCCCACCGGCTTATCCCAATAGCCTAGGTCGCGTCTGGCCGACCCTTGGGGGTAGGGCGGCCTGCGTAGGTAGGCCTGCCCCAACGCGGCGGCCGTCTGCCCCGACGGCATCGCTAAGGCGAATGCGGACCCATGCGACAGCTGCCGCATGGCGTCGCGGCCCAACCATGGCGGCCCCGCACGGGGCCGGGATCCAGTGCTAGAGCAGGTCCTGCTCCGCCCCTGGATCGACGCCGCGCGCGCATACCGCGCTGCGTGGCGGCTTTGCCATGCGCCGACGCTCTTCGGACCGGTGACGCCCATCGACCTGCTCACATAAGCCGCCCGCTGGACAGCGGCCGATCGGCCGCGCTACTCCCGGCGCGTGCGGATCTGCGTTTTCGGCGCCGGTGCGATCGGCGCCTACCTTGGCGCGTGCCTCACCGAGCGCGGCCAACACGACGTGGTGCTGGTCGCGCGCGGCGAGCGTCTAGCCGCGATGCGGCACGGTGGCGTCCGCATCGAGGGCCCGGGGGCAGGCGCCCGCACGGTGCGCGTGCGGGGCGCCGACGATGCGGCCGCTTTGCCGGCACAGGATGTCGTGTTCCTCACGACCAAGTCGCATGACGCGCCGCGGGCGGCAGCCGCGCTGGCGAAACTCGTCGGCGAGCGCGGAACGTTGGTGACGGCGATGAACGGCGTGCCGTGGTGGTACTTCCAGGGCCTAGCCGGACAGCACCAGGACCGTATCCTGCGAAGTGTCGATCCAGACGGCGCTTTGGGCGGCGCCATTCCGGCGGCGCAGATCGTAGGTGCCGTGGTGTGGACGGCCGCGACCATGCGCGCGCCCGGCGTCATCGCCGTGGAGCAATTGCTTCGCCTGCCGTTGGGCGAAGCGTGTGGCGGCCGCTCGGCGCGTGTCGATGGCCTCGCCGCAACGCTGCGCGACGCTGGAGTCGAGTCGACTGCGTTGGAGGACATCCGCGCCGAAGTCTGGCTCAAGCTGTGGGGCAACCTCGCGTTCAACCCGGTGAGCGTGCTGACCCGGGCGAGCCTGGCTGGCATCGCCAGGGATGCCGGCGGGCGAGCGGCCGTGCGCGCCATGATGGTCGAGGCAGAGCAGGTGGCGAACGCCCTCGGCGTGCGTTTTCCGGTGGATGTGGATCGGCGCATCGCTATGGCCGAGACGATCGGCGCTCACGCGACCTCTTCGCTCCAGGATCTCGACGCCGGCAAGGAGATCGAGCTTGCCGCTCTCACCGGCGCCGTTCTCGAGATGGCGGCGCTTACCGGAGTGGAGACGCCGACCATTGCGCTCATCCACGGCCTCACGCTGTTGCGCATGCGCGTGCGCGACGCGGACACGCGCCGGTGATCGCGCTGCGGTAGGAAGTCGCAGCTGCGGTAGGACGTCGCCGCCGAATTTCAATACACGCGACCCACGGCGTTCCCTTGTGCGTGATGCGCGTCACAAGCTCGCGACATTCTGGCACACGCACTTGCAGGGTGCCCCTCGAGCTACCACTTCCGGGCAAGGCGCCGAGGCCGAAGGTGATGACCCACGACGCGCTCGGTTGCACCAACGACGCTACATCCCGCTGGAGAACACAATGAACGCGAAGAAGATTCTGGGCGCTGCCCCGGTTGCCGCCACTGCCCTGACCGCCGTCGCCCCGATGGCATCGGCCGCCACGCTCAACGTGACGCCGGCCGCTTATGCGGAGGGCTTCGTGACGGCGATCGACACCAACGCCCGCACCATCACCATGGGCCAAGTCACCTACACGGTGCGTTCACCGGCCGAGCTCATCGACCTGCACGCCGGTATCGAGGTCGACATCGCCTACGTCATGGAAGGCGGCAAGCGCGTGATCCTCGCAGTCACCCAGCTCGAGGACGCCGAGGGCGGCCTGGTCGACTAGGACCGTCACTCCCTTCGATCTAGTAGCCCTCCCCCGCTCGATCGACGACACGGGCGCGCCGATCCCCTTCTGGGGCGTTGGCGCGCCCGTTTCCTTTTCGTGAAGCCAGCGCTACATCTGCCGCCGCAATGGGCTTCTTCCCCGCCGGGTTGGCTTGGCGCGGGCGCGCGATGTACCTCGCGCACGCCGGCAAGGCGCTCTTCCGCCAGCATCACCGCGAGCTGTTGCCACTGCTCGGGCGATTCGTCGACACCAACGCGGTGGTGCTGGACATCGGAGCCCACGCCGGACAGTTCACCAAGCTGTTCGCGCGTCTGGCGCCGGCGGGCCAGGTGTTTGCCTTCGAGCCATCGAGCTACGCGCGCTCGATCCTGACGCTGGCGGTGCGGACCCACCGGCTGACCAACGTAACCATTGTCGCCAGCGCCCTGGGTGACGCGCCCGGCCAGGCAACCCTGTCAACGCCGGTCAAAGCGGCGGGCAGCGTGCGGTTTGGATTGGCGCATTTGGGCGCCGCGACCGCAGCGCGAACCGAGGTGGTGCCGGTCGTGCCCCTCGACCAGTTCGCAGCGCAGCACAGGCTGACCAAGCTCAGCTTCGTGAAGGCCGAAGTCGAGGGCTGGGAGCTGCGCATGCTGAGCGGCGGCGCCGAAACGCTGCGGGGCTTCCGCCCGCCCCTGCTGCTCGAGCTCGTGGACAATCACCTGCGGCGCGCCGGCGACACGCTGCCGGCAGCGTGGTCCACCTTGCAGGCGTGGGGCTATGCGCCCCACGCCTGGAAAGGTGGTGACCGCCTGACGCCGCTGGCCTCGCTGTAGGACGGCGATGCCGTGTGGCTGCCGAGCTAAGCCGAGGCGTCAGTCTCCCGAGAAGAGACCGAGGATCGCGCGCGGCCTGCCGTTGGCGATCGACAACCCGGCGACGCCGAGCTGCTCCTTGATCTGCAACGCCTCGACCTCGGCGGCGAGATCCGCATCCACCAGGGTGCCGACGCTCTCCTTCAGCACATCCACCAGCTTGCTGGTGAATTCGTGCTGAATTTCGAGACCGCGGGACGAGGTGCCAAGCGCCGTCAGTGCGCTCGATACCTCGACGATGGCCTGGCTGATGAGGGTGACCGCCGTGGTGGCGTTGCTCGAGTTGGACAGCGTCGCCGTGTGGATGCCGAGCGTCGTGGTGTCGATCGGTTGTGCCATCACGACGATAGTGCTGCTCTCCACGGAGCTGAGCACGCTCAGGTTGGAAGCCCCCGACTCGATCAGGTTCTTGCCGTTGAAGTCGACCCCTGCCACCACCGTGGTGATCTGGTTGCGCAAGGCGGTGAACTCCTCGTGCAACGCAGTCTGTGAGGCGCCGGCGAGGCCGGACTGGCTGGCATCGACCGCCTTGCTCTTCATCTCGACGAGCAAGTCGGACACGGCTGTTGCGCCGTCGATGGCGACGTCGACCGTCGACTCGCCGAGCGCGAGGGCGTTCTTGACGGCGCCGATCCCGGCGATGTCACCGCGCATGTTCTGCACGATGGCGAAGGTTGCGGCGTTGTCCTTGGGCCCATTCACCTTCAGGCCCGTGGTGATGCGCATTTGCGACGCCGCGAGGTCTTTGGACGTGCGATTGAGTGCTTGCAGCGCCGACATGGTGCCGGCGTTGGTGTTGATGGAGACGACCATGGCCGTCTCTTCCCCTATGAGCCTTGTTGGAGCGTTTTGCTGCGGACGCGACCGGAGCCTGCGAAGTACTTCGCGGCTTGTCTTTGCCGGCCGCCGGCACCACTTCCCCGAAGTTTTTCGGGCGGGAGCGGGAGCGGAGCCAACGATAGCGAGGCACAGGCGCAAGCGCAACTGTGGGGTGAGCCGGGCGCCACAACCTAGCGCAATTTCACGATTTTCAGGCGCGGCGCGCCCCGGCCGACCTTGCCGCGCGGGCCTTGGGCGAGTAGTCTCCGCGCCTTTCCGGAGGGGTGCCAGAGTGGCCGATCGGGGCGGTCTCGAAAACCGTTGTGCTTGCAAGAGCACCGTGGGTTCGAATCCCACCCCCTCCGCCAACTTCCCGTCGCAAACTCCGACAGCGCCCCCGCTAAGGGCAAATTTTCGCGTTGTTTCAAAGGGGTTTGGCCGGACCATCCGAACCGCAGAGACTGACCGGAGGCCAGAAGGCGGTCTCTGAACGGCTTTTGTCTCTAACCGAGCGAACCTCGCCGCTTCCGGTTCGGTTCATGAAAGCGCATCTCTTTCAATCGCTTGGCTGATGATGTCGCCCGACCTGTTTCCGGGGGTTTCGCCGGCAGCCGGACCAAAAGAGACAGCCCAGGGTGGGCATGAGGCCGCGCACAGCGGCGCTTGCCTGCGTATGCGGCACCGTCAATGGCGCGTCGGTCTTGCCGTCCCTACAGAGTTCATCAACTGCCGCCGAGCGCGGGTGCAGTCGAGCACGACACGGTTGAGTTCGTTCTCAGCGATCCTGGTCAGCTCTCGCAAATGCTTCATCGTGGTGGCGATGTCGGAAAGCTCCGCAG
>Ga0194132_10011673_pt1 | contig 11238 bp, 6 predicted proteins | sample TA2KigOf80mmetaG_FD_148612 | JGI IMG/M metagenome (GOLD analysis project Ga0194132, IMG submission 148612) | Freshwater microbial communities from Lake Tanganyika, Tanzania - TA2015054 Kigoma Offshore 80m | ecosystem: Environmental > Aquatic > Freshwater > Lake | place: Tanzania: Lake Tanganyika... | reverse complement strand
CAAACTTGGCAGCAGTCCGTGGGGCCACAGAATACCAAGTTTGTGAGTGCGCGCGTCCAGGTCTTCGGGTGTGAACTTGTAGGGCTTGTAGTCGAACGTGTCCATCTGCGACGGACCACCGACCAGGTTCAGAAAGATCACACAGTCAGCGGATCCGCGGGGCTGGACCTTGCTGCTGGCGGCGGCGTTCAAGCGGCGTTCGAGCGGCGCGAGCAGTCCGCCAGTCACCGACACCGCACCGTATTGCCACAACTTCCGGCGCGTCAGAGTTGGGAACATGGGTATTCTCCTATTGCACCAGGATGAAATCAGCGCGGTTCAGCAGCGCCCACAAAAGGTCTTCGGCGCCACGCTCGCGGTTGCGCGACACCAGTTGCATCGATTTCGCCTTTTCCTCCGCCGACGGCGGACGGCTGATCGTCGCGAGGAACAGTTCGCTGACCAGTTCGTCATCACCCTTGGCCAACAGTTTCTCAAGCCTGCCGCCCTTGGTGACTTTGACGCGGTTCTGGATCAGATCGTGGTTGAGCAGGCTCGCCGCCTGGACCATGCTGGCGCGCTTGGTGGGCGGATCCTCGCGGTCCGTCTGGCCCCAGTCCTGCAGCAGGTTAAAGAGCTGCGGGTGGCTGCCGGCGAAGTCCTGGTTGAACGATGCTTCCATCACGTATTTGAACTTGCGGTCGAGGTCCTTCACCTTGTATGAGTCGTAGACTCCGGTCGAGTCTTGCACGGCGTCCCAGAATTCCTCGGCCGACATGCGGCGCGTGTTGTGGCGTGCGAAATAGGCGTCATAGGTTGCTTTCCACTCGCCCGGGAAGTAGGAAGACAACTGATAGGCGTTCGACATCACGATCGTCCGCATCAGGTGGCGCAGATCGTGGTTGTGTTTGCGGAAATCCTCGGCCAGCGCGTTCAGCAGCTCGGGGTGGCTCGGCTGGATGGTCCAGGGCGCGGGCGGGGGACTGGCGGGATCCTGGCGGTCCATGTCGAAGCCGAACGGCGGATCCACAATGCCGCGCCCCATCAGCTCCGCCCACATCAGGTTCACGATGGCGCGCGCGAATTGCGAATGCGAAGTCAGCAGGCGCGCGTACTGCTCGCGCTCGGACTCGCCGGGCCGCGCATCGTACCGGGTTCCGTCCAGCACGAAGGTCGGCGTCAGGTCGGCGGGATAACGCGGAAGTCTGGTGACGCTCTTCGTCTTGAGGCTGTAGCCTTTCTCCGAATCGTTCACGCGGAACTCGGGGATCCGTCCGTAGACCGGTGCGACGTAGGTCTTGCCGAACCACGCCGCTTGCCTCCACACTTCCGCGCGCTTGCGTTTCGCCAGCCACAAGCTCACTTTTTCGAGATGTCCCTTGCCGTCGTGGCACGACACGCATTCCATGTCGACACCAAGGAACAGGCGCGTGGTCCAGATCGCAAGCTCGTCGGCGGTGTCCTCGTGATTCATCTCCGAGTAGCCGTCGCCGGACATCACCCGGTGCCGCGCGACGAAGTTCGCCGGTCCGGTGGTCCACGTGGAAACCGCGCTCGACGTGATCATCTCGCGCACGAACTCGTCGTAGGGGACGTTCAGCTCAAGCACCTTTTAGATGTAGTCGTGGAAGCTGTTGATCCCTTCGCGGAGCTGTTCGTTGTTGCGGAACATGTCGCCGAAGAACGTCGACCAGCGGTCGAGGAACGGACCCACCCGGGTGGGCCTGCGCCCGATCCCCATGGTTGGCAGCTTGGGGAACAGCGAATCGATGTACCTGGCGCGCTTGTCCGGCGCTTTGTCCGTCCGGAACGCGCGGATGGCCTCGGGCGCTGGCAGCCGCCCGGTGAGATCGAGCGTCACGCGGCGCAGGAACTCTTCGTCGGATGCCATGGGCGCGGCGGGAATCCCGTCGCGCTGCATCTTCCCGAAGATGTGCACATCGATGAGGTTCCCGCCCGGCGCCTTTTCCGCGGCTGTGGCCAGAGCCAGGAAAACGAAGAGAAAGAGCGGGGCTCGCATCGTCACCTAGAAGATTAGCTTAAGCGCGAGCTGGACCACACGGGCGTCGCGGGACCGGGTGATCGTGCCGAACACTCCGCTTTGGTTGCGGCCGTCGGGGCCGGCGACAAAGCTGGTGTTCGGCGAGAGCAGGTTCACGCGGTTGGAGACGTTGAAGCTCTCGGCGCGGAACTGGAGCCCGACGCGCTCCGTGATCTGTGTCGTCTTGATCACGGAGAGGTCCAGGTTGCGGATGCCGGGTCCGCGGACGTCGGGAAGCAGCCGGCCCACATTGCCGAAGGTGAAGTTCGGCGGATTGACGAACTGTGACGTGTCAAACCAGCGCGCGGTGGACCGTTGATCTGCGGGCAGCTTCGCGCTCACTCCGGTCGAGTTCGGACGGTTGGCGAGGAAGTTGTTCGCGCCCCGGACCGCCAGCGGACTCCCGCTCTGCAAGGTCAGGACGCCGTCCACCTGCCATCCGCCGATGATCCGGTTCACGGCGCCGCTCGATGAGTTGAAGCGCTTCCCCTTGCCAAAAGGCAACTCGTAGATCGAGCTGAACACGAAGCGTCCGGCGGAATCTGTGGCTTCAATGGCGCGCTCCGAGCGCCGGTCGAACCTGCCATTCTGCATATCATTCTGATTCACCAGCTCGGATCCCGCGAAGCCAAACCCGACGATGCCGTCCGAGATCAGCTTGCCGTAGGTGTAGCTGGCGAGCATCACGAATCCGTCCGCCATGCGCTTCTCGAAGTTGAGCAGGAATGAGTGGTAGTTCGAGTTCGCCATGTGCGGATTGGCGACGCCAATGCGGTTGTAGTAAGGGAACGGCCGCAGCGACTGCTGCCGTGTGATGCTGGCGCCGCCGAACGCGCCGGTGACGCGCCCCTGGAACGGATTCGGCACCAGCTCGTTGAGCCGTGTGCCGAGCGCCAGATTGACGGGATCAAGCTGGTTCAAATCGTAGCTGCCGCCCCGGAGCTTGGTGCCGCGATTGCCCGAATAGGAGCTTTCCATGAGGATCCGTCCGGGCAATTGATGCTGGATGGTGAGCGTGAACTGCTGCGAGTAGGGCGTGCGGCCGTTGCGCTGGTCGGTGGTGACGTTCCCGCTGAGGAAGGCGCTGGGCCCCAGCCGGTTGCCGATGGGCAGAACCACGGGGCTCGGGAATCCGTCCTTGAAATTGAACGAGGGGAAGTCGAGGTTGCCGCCGGGCGCGGCATACACGGTCGAGTTGCCGCGGTAGCCGAGAGCGCCGAAGTCGGTGGCGAAGTTGTGGGTCAGCGGATAGTAGAGGCCGTATCCGCCGCGCAGGACCGTGCGTCCGGTGCCGAAGATGTCGAGCGCGAATCCGATGCGCGGACCGAAGTCATTGAAGTCCGGATCGATCACCGTGCGTCCGAAGTCGACGCCCGCGAACTCGAGCCGCCCCTGGAGTCCGTTCTGCGGATTCGTCGCGCCGGGATTGAAGTTGGAGAGTCCGTTGTTGCGCTCACCCGGCACCTGTTGGTAGTCGTAGCGCAGGCCCAGGTTGACGGTGAGCCGCCGCGTCGCCTTCCAGTCGTCCTGGAAGAAGTAGGCCTGGGTGAAGCTCGGATTGGTGGTGCCGACATTGGAGTCAATGTTCGCGTCGGCAACCGCGCCGAGCAGGAAGCTTGCGAATCCCGTGCCGGTGCCGGCCAGGCTCTGCGGATTGCCCGTGAGCCGGGCATTGAAGTTGAAGACGCCCGAGCACTGGAAACAGGCGTTGATCGAGTACATGTTCTGGCGCAGCTCGCCGCCGATCTTGAGCGTGTGCGTGCCCTTGATCCAGGTGACGCTGTTGAACAACTGGCGCGTGTCCATCGTGAGGAACCCATTGATGGTGCCGAATCCGCCGGGGAAGGCTTGAATCGCCGGAGTGCCAGGAGCGTTGACGGCGGGCAGCGTGACATCGGGGACGCTCGACGGCAGTCCGAGCTTGGAGGCGGGATTGGTCCCCACGCCCTGCGGCACGAACGGGAATGCGTTCCGCACGACGCCGATGCGCAGCTCGTTGATGAACGACGGGCTGAAGAAATGCGAGTCAGTGAGGTTGAAATTCTTGTTCGCGTAGTTGTCGTTGCGGACGCGGACAAAGCGCTCCGGGTAGTATCCGTTGCCGGTGCCGCCGTTGTCATCCTTGTGGGCCCAGACCGTGTAGCGGGCCGACAGCCGGTTCTTGCTGCCGAAGTTGTGGTCGCCCTTGGCGCTCATCTGCTCGGCGTCCTTGTTCGCGCCCAGGTTGCCGAGGAAATTGTTCGAATTCGTGAAGGGATCGGTTGGCGTGCGGTTGGCCGTTGGGTAGAACGGCAGGATTCTTTGCGACACCGGATCCAGGCGGCTCGTGGGAATCACATTGTTGGGGAACAGTTGCCGGGTGAATCCGCCGCCCGCGGTGTTGGGCGCCGTCGTCTGAGGATCGTAGACCGGGATGCGGTTGCCGCGCGCGTCGGCCAGCCGGGACAGGTCGCCCCGCCGTTGCTCTTCAATCGGCGTGGTTCCAATCACGGTGTACTGGCGGCGGAAGCGCCACTCCTCGTAGTTGAAGAAGAAGAACGTCTTGTCGCGCCGCACCGGTCCACCGATGGCGCCGCCGAACTGGTTGTAGCGGAACGGCGCTTTGACTGCGGCGAAGGCGTTGCGCGCGTCCAGCTTGTCGTTCCGGATGAACTCGTACAGCGAGCCATGGAACTGATTGGTGCCGGACTTGGTCACCATGTTCACCACGCCGCCCGCCGTGTAGCCGTACTCGGCCGACATCACGCCGCTCTGGACCTTGAACTCCTGGATGGCGTCGACCGCGGGGTTGACGTTCACGTCGCCGGCCCGCGGATTGACATTCGAGCTGCCGTCGAGCATCAGGTTGTTGGCGCCGCTAGGTCCGCCATTGACGCTGAATCCGGAGACCAGCACTCCGCGGTCGCCGAATCCGTGCGGAGACTCGGCGTGGGAGCGCACGTTCGGTGTCAGCACCACCAGCGCGAGCGCGCTGCGGCCGTTCAGCGGGAGTCCGGTCATGCGCGCGTTCTCGATCACTTTGCCGACGGTGGCCGACGAGGTGTCGACCAGCGGCGCCGCGCCGACCACTTCCACTGATTCTGCGACCGTGCCGATTTCGAGGGTGAAGTCGACTCGCGTCTGGTCGCCCACCTGGACGACGATGCCCGACCGGACGCCGCGCTTGAAGCCCTGCATCTCGGCGGTGATCGAATAGCTTCCCACCGGCACGCCGGGGACCAGGAAGTAGCCGGCCTCGTTCGTGGTGGTGGTGAACACCGTGTTGGTTTCAGTCTGCGTGACGCGGACCGCCGCGCCCTGGATCACGGTCTGTTGTGGATCATAGACCGTTCCCTGAATGGTCGCCCGCCCGATCTGCGCCCAGGCGCCCGCCGGAATTGAGAGAAAAATCCCAGCAAGAAAAAGCTGCCTCATCGAACCTCCATCCCCGTTTTTCGGATCTTCGAAGTCTATCACTGCTCACGATGTTGTCGCTGGGTGGGGGCATCCGGTACAATGAAAGGGTTGAAGGCGCGGGAGTAACTCAATGGTAGAGTCACAGCCTTCCAAGCTGTTGGTTGCGGGTTCGATTCCCGTCTCCCGCTCCAGACTTCAGCGCGCCAGGCGCACGAACACTCCCGCTGTTGCATCAACAGCCGGCCGCGCCGGAGTTCGATGACCAGGTCTACCCACCCTGCCCGCATTGCTGCAGCTTCGTTGATGAACTGCAGCCGCGGTCGAGCCCAACCGTGGTGCATGAAGCCGATGCCACCCTTGTAGGTCCGCATGGGGGCCGGCAGTCCGGACGCCGCAAGGATCGCGCAGACGATCCTTAGACACGCGGCTGCTCGGACTGGTTCCACTCGTGGCGATAATACTTGGATGGCAGCCGCGGGACTTGGCCGGATCCGTCACTCGGATCGCACGGTCAGCACAGACGCAACCCGGGACGGCCGGACGCTCGCCCTTGCCGGATTCGACAGCATCGTCTCCGTCTGGAACCTCGCAACCGGAGAGCGCCAACTCGAGCTCGAAGGATTGGAAAGCAGCATCGTGTACCTCGCGTTCTCGCACGATGGCATCCATCTGGCCGCGGCCAACATGAAGCTGGAGCTGTGCGTGTGGGACCTCCGCTCCTCCCAGCCGGTCTCGCGCGCGGGCCCGCCCAAGTGGAAAGGACCCGCGCAGATCCTCTACCCCGATGCCGGTGAGGCCCGGCTCGTCGCACTCAAACGGGACGAGAGTCTGTCACCCTGCGGCCGGTTCCTCGCCGGCATACGGTCCGCGCGGACTCCGCTGTGGTGGTGTCACCGGCCGGACTCCCGCGGACCGGAGATCTTCGTGACCGATCAACATGACGGCTCCGAAATGGCGTCGCTCCACCTGGTAAAGACCGAGTTCGGAACCGTGCCCTCGCGCACCGTATGGGCGCGGGACGGGAGCTGGACCATCGGGCTTTGGTCAAAGGAGGAGTGCGGGATCTGGCAACCCATGGAGAACCGCTTCATGAGCCAGCCGCTGAGTCCGGCCCCCAGCTATCACTCGGTCTACGGTGCGGCGGTTCTACCCGATTTGACAATGATCTGCGCGGCGCTGGCGGAAGCACCCCTGATCGTTGCTCCGCCCGGTCCGGAACGTGTGAGTCCGCTGTTGACTCCGTGGGAGCGCTACAAGCAGCGGCGCGACTCGCAGCCGCGCGGGGTCAGCACCAAAACCGAGTTCATCTGGGACCTCCAGGGAATCGACGGCCAGGGCGGCGTGCGGGTTGAACCGGATCATCTCTCCTGGTCCAGCGGCGCCCGGCAACGCCTCGCGGACTTCCTCGCGTACGGGCCGTTGGTGGAACTGCCAAGCCAGACACTCGTTGACCTCTACGACACCGTCCAGGCGCACCTCCGCGGCCCCGGCGGGCGATAGAATCACAGGCATGGTCCTGCTCAAGCTTCTTGTGAGTCTCGCGCTCACGGTTTCCCTCTGCTCCGCCCAGGCGATCTTCGGATCGATTCAAGGTACGGTCACCGATGAATCCGGCGCAGTGCTGGCCAACGCCAAGGTCACGGCCCGCAACACCAGCACCGGTGTGACCGCTAACGCCACCAGCAACGGCGCGGGACTCTACTTCATCGGCGACCTGCGGCCGGGCCCCTATGACGTCGAAGTGGAGATCACCGGATTCCAGAAGCTGGCCCGGCGTGGACTCAGCCTGCGCGTCGAGGACCGGTTGCGTGTCGACCTCTCGCTGAAGGTAGGGCAGGTGACCGAGTCCGTGGAAGTCCGCGCCGAGGCCCAGCTCATCCAGACCGAGAGCAACACCATCGGCCGTGTGGTCGAAGAGAACACGATCAAGCAGCTTCCGCTCCGCGGGCGCAACGCGTTCGAGCTGGTGCTGCTCACGCCGGGCGCGCAGCAGCGCGGCGACGATGAGCTTCCGCGGTTGAGCGGCGGACGCGCCCGGACCGGCGAGTACGTGCTCGATGGCGCTTCCATCACAACGCCGCGCCGCGGCCAGTTGTTCACCCAGCCCAATCTCGACGCGATCCAGGAGTTCAAGGTTCAGACCAACGGACTGTCAGCGGAGTTCGGCAGGACCGTCGGCGGCGTTGTGAACGCGGCTCTCAAGAGCGGCTCCAACCGGATCTCCGGAAACCTGTTCGAGTTCCACCGCAACAACTCGGTGAACGCGCGCAACTTCTTCGCCGCCGCCAAGCCCAAGCTGATCCAGAACCAGTTCGGCGGAATGATCGGCGGACCCATCCGCAAGGACCGTCTGTTCTTCTTTGGCGACTTCGAGCTGTTCCGCCAGGCCGAGCAGACGCTGTTCAACCGGACCATCCCGACCACCGCGATGAAGCAGGGCGACTTCCGGGGACAGCGCACGGTCTTCGATCCGGCAACCACGCGTCCAGGCGCCGCCGGACAGCGGTTTGTGCGCGATGCCTTTCCGGGCAACGTGATCCCTTCGAGCCGCTTTGACCCGCCGGGTCCGAAGCTCATCGCGTTCTATCCGGAGCCGAATCTGCCGGGCGTCGCGCAGAACTTCATCCGGCTGGTTCCGAACGGCACCAACAACAACAAATTCGATACGCGGATCGACTGGCGCGCCTCCGATCAGGACCAGGTGTTTGGCCGCTTCAGTTGGGACCACCAGTTCTCTGACACCGCGCGTCCGTTTGCGGGAGCACGGTCCGGCGGGGCCCTGGGCAACTTCAACCGCTACCTCACCGGCGCGATCAACTGGACCCGCACGTTGACGCCGACCACCCTGAACGACGCGCGTGTGTCGTTCTTCCGCGGGATTCAGGAGCGTTTGCTGAGTCCCGGCGCCGGCCAGCAGCTCGGCATCCCGAACCTCGACATCGTTGGACTCCCCGTGGTTGACGTCGTGGGCTTTGAGGGGATCGGCGATGCGCAGGCGTTCAACCCGGTCGAGAACCAGTACCAGATTCAGAACCTCACCACGTTCGTGCGTGGTAAGCACATCCTGAAGGCAGGCGCCGATTACCGCCAGTTTCCGATTAACGATCTTCAGTTCCAGTTCACTGGTGAATACACGTTCAATTCCGGCCAGACCGCCGATCCGCTGAATCCCGGCAACACCGGCCATCCAGTGGCGAGCCTCCTGCTCGGCCAGGCGAACACCTTCAACAACAGCACGCTGCGCAGCCGCTTCTACTACCGCTCGATGTTCTTCGGCGCGTTTGTCCAGGACGATTGGAAGGTGACGCCGTCGCTCACTCTCAATCTCGGCCTGCGCTATGACATCGAGCAGAATCCGCGCGAGATCCGCAGCCAGGGGTCGAACTTTGACCTGCGCCAGGGGCGTCCACTCACGATGACCGAGCTCAACCGCAACTTCATCCAGTTCACCGACCGGGTGAACTTCGGCCCGCGCGTGGGATTGGCCTGGCGTCCCCTCCGAAACACGGTGATCCGGTCGCACTACGGATTCTTCTATATCCCCCTCACCGGCCGCGCGACCTCGGCATTCGCCCGCTTCCCCGCTGATCAGCGGCTGGGGATCCAGAGCGACGGCATCAATCCGGCGGTCGTGCTGTCGCGCACTCCGCCCATCGTTCCGAGCACCGACGGCAAGGGATTCGCGATCGACACCAAGATCGAGCGCGCCAAGCTCGGGAGCTTCCAGCAATGGAACTTCGATATCCAGCACGAGCTTCGCGGCTACCTGCTGCAGGCGTCCTATGTGGGGAGCGTGGGCCATCACCTGATGCTCAACCAGGACATCAACACGATCCGCATCGAGGATGTCCAACGCGCCGGAGCCGGCACGCAGGCGATGCGGCCTTATCCCGACTACGGCTTCATCCTGTGTCACTGCGAGATCCAGAACTCGGCCTACAACGCGCTGCAGTTGGGACTTGAGCGGCGCTTCCGCGGCGGCCTGTTCTGGAGCGTGAGCTACACGTTCTCCAAGTTCATGGACTACAACGAGGACAACTTCTCGCAAATGTTCCCGATGGATCCCTACAACCTGCGGCTGGAGTGGGGCTTGAGCCAGTCGCACTTCCCGCACCGGTTCGTAACGGCGATGGTGTACGACGTTCCGTTCGGCAAGGGACGGCGGTGGATCAATGGCGGCGGTCCGGCGGGGTGGCTGGCCGGCGGCTGGCAGGTGTCCTCGATCGTGACCGCGCAGAGCGGCGACCAGGTTTGGATCACGCAGCCCAACAACACCGCGCAAACCTTCTCACGGCAGTTCCGTCCCAATTGGGTGTCGGCAGCGGTGCTGCCCGAAGGTGAGCGGTCGATCAACCGCTGGTTCAACACCGGCGCGTTCGTGGCGCCGGCGGCGCGGACGATCGGCAATAGTCCGAAGTTCCCCGGCATCCAGGGTCCGGGGTTGTTCAGCGTGGATGCTTCGCTGATCCGGTTCATCGCGCTTCCCTGGCGCGAGGGCATGAAGTTCGAGTTGCGCGGGGACTTCTTCAACCTGCCCAATCGCACCAACCTGAGCGCGCCCGCCGGGGCGTTCGGCAATCCGACGTTCGGGCGGATCACAGGTGCACGGCTGGCGCGGACCATGCAGTTCGGACTGAAGTTCTGGTTCTGATCAGCTCACGATAGATCGGGTTGGCGATCTCAAGTCCACCCTCTCCCCGGCGGATGAGTCCGAGATCGATGCAATAGTAGATCGCGCGGTCATCGGTCAGGAAGACTGGCCGGCCCTCAATGATTGGCGAGATCACGGGCTCCACTTGGTGATGATCGAGCTGCTGCGCAAGTTGATCGATGTGGGTGACCCGGCTGAGGATCAGCGCCTCCTTGGCCTGGTCGATGCCATCAGCTGTGATGGAGCCGGAAGGTTGCATCGCGACTGCCTCTTTCGCCAGCGCGTTCACCAGCCACGGCTGTCCCAGCGTCAGATTCCAGACGCGATCGAGAGCCTCGGCGGTGAACTCTTGCCCGGTTTCGGCCGTGTGCTGTCCATACAACGCCGCGACCTCGCCAACTGTGAAGTCGCCCAGCCGGATCGACTCTGCCCGGATGTTGAACGTAGATCCGGCCGCCACGGGTTCCTTACCGTCGAACCCCTGGATTCGATAGTCGGAGATGTCCCGTAAGCCACACAGGATCACCGACGCGGGAAAGTATCGCGGACGGTCCGGGTATCCGGCGCGAATCTGGCGAAGAACGGACAGGAGCGCGTCTCCAATCAACGCGTCAGTCTCGTCGAGGATCAGCACCAGCGGTTTCGGGTTCCTTGCACACCACCCGGAGAGCAGGTCCGACAGCAGGGCTCCCCCCGGCGATTGTGTGAGTTCATCGCGGATCAGTTGCCGCGGAACCGGATCCCCCAACTGGCGGAAAGCGGCCGAGGCGATTGCGGATGCCACGACCGGAAGAGCCTCACTTACGTTCTCCCGCAGTGCCTGCGCTGCTTCGATGTTGGCGCACACCGCATGGTAGCGTCCGCCTTGATTCAAGTGGTCCGCGTACGCCATCAGGCATGTCGTTTTCCCCGTCTGCCTCGGCGCGTGGACCACGAAGTACTTCATCTGATCGACCAGTTCATCCAGGTGGCCAACATCGATCCGCGTCAATGGCGGAATCAAGTAGTGCAGCCCGGCGATCACTGGCCCCTCGGTGTTGAACCGGCTCATGCTAGGAGTCTGTCCGAGAATTGACGGGCGAACGCTCATCGCCGCCGGTCGAAGTGTGGTTGTTGCGTAGCACGATTTTTCGTTGCCAGGCTGCCGGAACGCCTTGGATTCCCGATTTTG
>Ga0194132_10011664_pt1 | contig 11243 bp, 10 predicted proteins | sample TA2KigOf80mmetaG_FD_148612 | JGI IMG/M metagenome (GOLD analysis project Ga0194132, IMG submission 148612) | Freshwater microbial communities from Lake Tanganyika, Tanzania - TA2015054 Kigoma Offshore 80m | ecosystem: Environmental > Aquatic > Freshwater > Lake | place: Tanzania: Lake... | reverse complement strand
TGCAGACCGCGTTAACTACGCGCAACGCTTTGGATTCACCCCTGATCAGAGGCATTCTTCCACAGGCTTTTCCACAGACTCGGTGGATTGGCGGCGCAATGCCCGCAAACGCTTGAAGTACAACGATCCCGTGCGTTGACCGGGGATCGGGTTCTGCCAATATCCGTGCTCATGGACTCATCGATCGCGCCGAAAACCGCCGGCAGTGCCACAGGGCTGCCGGGCGATCAGGCATCGCTGCCAAAGCCGGCAGTGCTCAGCTCGCTCGCGCGCGGCGCGGAGGTGTTGGCGCGGGCGCTCCGCACCATGCCGTTTTCGCCGGGCGTCTACCGGATGCTCGATCGCCACGGCGATGCCCTCTATGTCGGCAAGGCCAAGAGCCTGCGCAGACGGGTGTCATCCTACGTCAAGACTGCGCGCCTGCCGGTGCGGCTGCAGCGCATGGTGGCGCAGACGGTTTCGGTCGAGGTGATCACGACCAACAGCGAGGTCGAGGCGCTTCTGCTCGAGAGCAACCTGATCAAGAAGCTCAAGCCGCGCTACAACATCTCGCTTCGTGACGACAAGTCGTTCCCCTACATCCTCATCACCGGTGATACGCCCTGGCCGCAGGTGGTGAAGTATCGCGGCGCGCAGAGCCGCAAGGGTGAGTATTTCGGGCCGTTCGCCTCGGCCGGCGCCGTCAATCAGACGATCAATGCTTTGCATCGCGCCTTCCCCTTGCGCTCATGCACCGACAGCATGTTCGAGAGCCGCACGAGGCCGTGCCTGCAATATCAGATCAAGCGCTGCAGCGCGCCCTGTGTCGGGCGGATTAGCGCCGAGGCCTATGGCGAGATGGTGGGCGAGGCGCGCGCCTTCCTCTCGGGCCGCAGCCAAGAGATCCAGGCGCGGCTCACCGAGCGCATGGTGGCGGCGAGCGAGACCCTCGCGTTCGAGACCGCGGCCGCCTATCGCGACCGCATCCGCGCCATGACCCTCATTCAATCACGGCAGGGCATCAACATGGCCGGCTTGGGTGACGCCGACGTCATCGCCGTGCATGTCGAGGCCAATCAGGCCTGCGTGCAGGCCTTCTTCTTCCGCAACAACCAGAACTTCGGCAATCGCGTGTTTTTTCCTGCGCATACGGAAGAGGCGAGCCCGGCCGACGTGCTGCAGGCGTTTGTTGGCCAGTTCTATCAGACCCACACGCCGCCTGCGCTCATTCTGGTGAGTGAGCGGCCACCAGAGGCCGCGCTCATTGAGGAAGCCCTAAGTCAATCGGCCGGCGCGCGCGTGCGACTGGTTCAGCCCGAGCGCGGCGACAAGTTAAAGCTGATCGAGGACGCGACGCGCAATGCGCGCGAGGCACTCGGCCGCCGCCTCGCCGAGAGCGCGACCCAGCGCGCACTGCTGGAGGGCCTCGGCTCGGCGCTTGGGCTCGCTGCGACGCCCGCCCGCATCGAGATTTACGACAACAGCCATGTTCAGGGCACCAATGCGGTCGGCGCGATGGTGGTAGCCGGGCCGGAGGGTTTCATCAAGGCGGCCTATCGTACATTCAACATTCGCCTCTCGAAGCCGGACGCGGCTGAGGGCAAGATCACGCCCGGCGATGACTACGGCATGATGCGCGAAGTGTTCACCCGACGGTTCGGCCGGCTGCTGAAAGAGGACCCCGAGCGTGCGCGCGGGGCTTGGCCTGACCTCGTTCTGATCGATGGCGGGGCGGGACAACTTGCCGAGGCGCGCGCGGTCCTTCAATCGCTTGGCATCGAGCACGTCGCGCTCGCCGCGATTGCCAAGGGCCCGGATCGAAATGCCGGGCTCGAGCGTATCTTCCTCGAGGGTCATGCGCCGCTCTCGCTCGACCCCAAGGACCCGGTGCTCTATTTCCTCCAGCGCCTGCGCGATGAGGCGCACCGCTTCGCGATCGGCACCCATCGGGCGCGTCGCTCCAAGGCAGCCAAGGGCTCGACCCTCGATGAGATCACCGGCATCGGGCCGACGCGCAAGCGCGCTCTGCTCCACCATTTCGGCTCGGCACGTGCGGTCTCGCAAGCCGGGATCGACGACCTGAAGCGCGTGCCGGGCATCTCAGGCGCGACGGCGACTCTCATTCATGAGCATTTCCATGCGGCCCGGCATCGCTGACCCCGCGCTCCTGACTGTGCCCAATCTGCTCACGTTTGGCCGCATCGCCGCGGTGCCGGTGCTGGTCGCGCTATTCTATCTGCCGGGCTCGGCGTCCGCCTACGCAACATTCATCGTGTTCGTGGCGGCTAGCGTGACCGATTTCTTCGACGGCTATCTGGCGCGACGGCTCAATCAGTTCTCGACGCTCGGCCGCATCCTCGATCCGATCGCCGACAAGCTCCTGGTCGCGGCCGCGTTGATCATGCTCGCAGCCTTCGACCGCGCTCCGGCGATCGCGGTCGCGGCCATTCTGTGCCGTGAGGTGCTGATCGCGGGCCTTCGCGAGGCGCTGGCCGGGCGTACGGTCTTGCACGTCACGATGCTCGCCAAGGCCAAGACGGCGACGCAGATGGCCGCGATCGCGCTCCTCCTGATTGCACCGGCGATCGGTGCCGGCTGGTTTTGGGCGATCGGCGAAGCCGCGCTGTGGCTCGCGGTCGTGCTCTCCTGGCTCAGCGCCGCCGGTTATTTGCGGAGCGCGTGGGACGCCGTCACGGGCACCGCGCGCGCGGATTGACCTGATGCGTGTGCTCGGCATTGCGGGCTATAGCGGCAGCGGCAAGACAACGCTCCTCGTGCGCCTGCTGCCCGCGCTTCGCGCGCACGGGCTTGTCGTCGCGACCGTCAAGCACACCCACCATCGCTTCGACCCTTGGCCTGAGGGTCACCACGCCGCCGCCTGGCGTGCCGCTGGCGCCCGCGAGATATTGTGGACCGATCCGCGAAGCCGCCTGTTGCACCACGAGCTGCGCAATGAGGCCGAACCGCCGATCGAGACCCTCTACAGCCTGATCGGGCCGGCCGACCTCCTGCTGATCGAAGGCTACAAGTTCAGCACCCTTGAGAAGATCGAGGTGCACCGGCGCGAGACCGGCGCGCCCCTGCTCGCCGCGAACGACCCGCTCGTGATTGCGCTGGCAACCGATGCCGGGCATCGTCCGCTCGCCTTGCCGGCCGGGCGTGACTTGCCCATCTTTTCTGTCGATGATGTTGCTGCGCTTGCGGCCTTCATTGCCGCGCGCGGCCGCGCTGCCACTGTTACGCCCGATGTGAGGGTCACCCTCCATGCCGCAATTGAGCGATGACTGCTTCGCCTTTGGCGGCGCGCTCATGCCCGCCGAGGAAGCGCTTGCGAGGCTGAAGCGCGCCATACACCCCGTCACCGAAAGCGAGACGGTCGCGCTGCGGCATGCGGGCGGCCGCATTCTGGCGCGCGACGTCGTGGCGGCCATCGACGTGCCGCCGCACGACAACGCTGCGGTCGACGGCTATGCCGTATTTCACGCCGATCTCGCCTCGGAGGGTGATTCGCGCCTTCCCGTGATCGGCCGCGTCGCCGCGGGCACAACGCTCAAGGGCCCGGCCCGGCGTGGCGCCGCCGTGCGCGTGTTCACCGGCGCCCCGATGCCGTCGGGCGAGAGCGGCCCAGGGCCCGACACGGTGATCATGCAGGAGGATTGTCGCCTGGACAGTGATCACGTGATCATTCCGCCGGGCGCGCGAAAAGGCATCAATCGGCGCTTCGCCGGCGAGGATGTGCGGCGCGGCGCCATCGTGCTGAGCGCCGGCCGCCGCCTGAAGGCACAGGATGTCGGCCTCGCCGCGTCGGTCGGCCTCACGGCGCTCGAGGTCTACCGCCGACTCCGTGTCGCGGTCTTCTCCAGTGGCGATGAGGTGCATGAGCCGGGCGCAACGCTGCCAGCCGGCGGCATCTATGACTCCAATCGCTATGTCGTGATGTCGCTGCTCGATGAGCTCGGCGCCGAGGTCACCGACCTCGGCATTCTGCCCGACCGGCTTGAAGCCGTACGCGATGCCCTGGCCGATGCGGCGCGCACGCATGACGTCCTGGTCACCTCGGGCGGCGTGTCGACCGGCGAGGAGGATCACCTGAAGGCCGCGATCGAAGCGCAGGGGCGGCTCAATTTCTGGCGCCTTGCCATTCGCCCCGGCCGGCCACTGGCGCTCGGCCAGATCGGCCGCGTGCCGTTGATCGGCCTCCCGGGCAATCCGGTCGCGGTCGTCGTGACCTTCGCGCTGTTCGCCCGGCCGCTCATTCTGGGGCTCGGCGGGGCCAGCGTGCTCGACCCGGCGCACTACCAGGTGCGCGCGGCGTTCGACTACAAGAAGAAGCCGGGTCGGCGGGAATGGCTGCGCGCGCGCCTCGTGCCAGGCGCGGACGGCGTGCTTGCCGCAGAGAAATTCGCGCATGACGGCGCGGGAATCCTGAGCTCGACCGTGTTCGCCGACGGCCTGGTCGAGCTCGGCGAGGAGGTGACGCGGCTCGAGCGCGGTGCCATGGTCGATTTCCTGCCCTTCAGCGAGCTGCGATGAAACTCCTGTACTTTGCCTGGCTCCGTCAACGCGTCGGCCATGGCGCCGAGGATGTGGCGCTGCCGCCCGAGGTGCGCACCGTGCGCGAGCTGATCGATTGGCTCAAAGCGCGCGGGCCCGGCTATGGCCAGGCATTCGAGGATCTGCGCGTGGTGCGCGCGGCGGTGAACCAGGATTATGTCGGCCTCGATCATCCGGTGAAGAACGGCGATGAGATTGCCTTCTTTCCACCGGTGACGGGGGGCTAGGAGTGCGACCATGATCCGCGTTCAGCGCGAGGATTTCGATGTCGGCGCCGAGATCAAGAGGCTCACCGCCGGCAATCACGGCATTGGCGGCATTGCGAGCTTCATCGGCACGGTGCGCGAGGGCGCGAGCCATGACGCCGCCTCGACGCAGATCGGCGCGATCACGCTCGAGCACTATCCGGGCATGACCGAGCGCCAGCTCGAGGCGATCGAGGCCGAGGCACGCACGCGCTGGCCGCTCGATGCGGTGCTGATCATCCATCGCTTCGGCCGGCTCGAGCCGGGCGAGCAGATTGTGCTGGTCGTGACGGCATCGTCGCACCGACAGGCCGCGCTCGAATCCTGCGCCTTCCTGATCGACTGGCTCAAGACCAAGGCGCCGTTCTGGAAGCTCGAGGACACAGGCGAAGGCGCAAAGTGGGTCGAGGCACGCGCCAGCGATGACGCCGCGACCGCGCGCTGGCAGCCGAAACCGAACGCCGCCGAATAGCTCGCTCAAGCCGCGTTCAGCGCTGCAAACTTTGCTTCCATCTCACGCCGCGTGCGCACGGCGAGTGAGCCTTCATCGAGCGTCACGTCATCCGCCCGCACGACCCCATCGCGAGTGACCGGCCTCTTCAACTTCACGCCATGGGCGAGCCCGATCGGCAAGGCGCCGGCGGCAACGCTGCCCGACGAAGGCATCAGGCGGCCATAGACCGTGAAGCCGCCCTCGCCGTCGAGCGTCTCGCCAGCCTTGAGGTCGCGCTTGGCGCAGGCGACTGCGTCGGCCCGGAAGGCATCGGGCTGACCGGTCGGCTCGCCGCGCACGCCGACGCTCGCGACCGAGATGCCGAGCTCGAGCCCGATCAGGTGAAACGGCTTGTAGAGCGCGGAATAACGGCCGGTCGAATCGGTGACGAGGCCATATTCGCGAAAGCAGGCCTGGACATAGTCGCTCGGCGCCTCGAACACGACATAGACGCCCCAGCGCAAATGGTCGGTCAGCTCCTTGCCATCCGTGCCCATGCTGGAGATCACCTCGACCTGCCCCTTGTGATGCAGCGTGCCGCCCTCCGCCCTCGGGCGCAGCACGTCCGCCAGCGCGCGCGTGCCGCAGGAGGGAAAGCCGAGGCCGTCCGGCGCGGGTGTAAGCCCGGTTGCGTTCGCCACCGCGGTCATCTCGATCGCGGATTTCGTACCGTCGAGGAAGGAGTTGAACATCTGCGGGTTCATGCCGCCGCGCTCGGCCTGCTCCGGCGTCAGGCCGTAATGGCGCCAGACATCGGCCGGCGTCACGTGGTGATAGCCCGGCAAATACTTTGTGCCCTTGCCTGCGGCGATCACGTCGAAACCGCTGGCGCGCGCCCAATCGACCTGCTCGGCGATCAGCGCCGGCTGATCGCCATAGGCCAGCGAATAGACGACGCCCGCCTTGCGCGCCCGCTCGGCCAGCGCCGGGCCGCACAGCGCGTCGGCCTCGACATTGACCATGATGATGTGGCGCCCCGCCTCGATGGTCGCGAGCGCGTGCGCGACGCCGGCGGTCGGGCTGCCGGTCGAATCGATGATGATATCGACCCCGGGCGCCTTGATCAGCGCGAACGGATCGTCAAACAGCGCGACGCCCTTTGTCTTCAGCGCCTGATCGACGCTCGGCTGAATCGCCTCGCCCGGCCAGCCTGCGCGCCTCAGTGCCTCACCCGCGCGATTGAGGTTGAGGTCCGCGAGGCCGGCGACATGGAGCCCCGGCGTGCGCCGCACCTGGGCCAGGAACATCGTGCCGAACTTGCCGGCGCCGATCAGCCCGATGCGAAGCGGCGCGGCGCGCTGGGCCAGCAGGCGATGGAGGTTCATGGTGGATACCGCCCGGCATCAGTGGATGGGCGGCACGACCGCATTGCCGCCCACCCGAAGGAACCGATCCGAATCAGATGTAGTAGAGCTGCTCCTGCGACACGCCCTTGTCCGAGAACGAGATCATGCCGGCGCCGACGACCTTGCCGACCTGCCACTTGCACCAGGCCGTGCCGCCGTCAACCGCGACATTGGTGATGTCCATCTTCTTGCCGAGCTCCTTGAGCTCCGCGCAATAGGCGGGCAGATCCTTCTTGGTGATGACCTTGCCGCCCTTGTCCAGGAGCTTGTAGTCCGCCGTCACATTGGCCGCGATGGCCGCGGCATCGAGGTCGGTGAAACCCTTGGCATAACCCCCGAGCTTGTCTGACGCCGACATTTTTGATCTCCCTGGGTTGGTCGGGCTCTATTGCCGTGCTGCTGAGCCGGCCCGACCCCTGGATGGTTCGGAGCCTTGGGCGCGAAATCAAGCGGATTCAGAGCCGCAGCGAAGTCGACGCGCTATTTGACCGCGTAGCGCGCAATGAATTCCTGATTGAGCGTGACGCCGAGACCCGGCCGATCAGGGATTACCATCTCCCCGTTCGACACGATGAACTGCTCCCGCGGCAGCTCGAACAGCAAGGGGTTGGCGCCGAGCGAATACTCCAAGATGGTCGCGGCCGGCGAGGTGGCGGCCACCTGCAGCCCGGCGGCAAAGTGCAACGGGCCACCCCACAAATGGGGCGCGAGCTTCACCTGATGAGTCTCGGCGAGCGCGGCGATGCGCATGGTCTCGGTGATGCCGCCGCAGATCGCGGGGTCGGGCTGGAAGATGTCGACCGCGCGCAGGGCCGCAAGCTCCTGGAAGTCGAAGCGGGTGAACTCGCTTTCGCCGGCGGAGATCGGAATATCGGTTGAGGCGCGCACCTCGGCCATGCCGAGCTTGTTGTCGGCGGTGACCGGCTCCTCGAACCAGGCGAGCCGACACTCGGTCACCTCGCGTGCAAAGCGCTTGGCCTCGGCGGTTGAATAGGTGCCGTGCGCGTCCGCCATAATATCGACGCCTTCGCCAAGCGCCTTGCGCGCCGCTTTGACGCGCCGCACCGAATCCGCCACTTCGCCGTCACCAGTACCGACACGCATCTTGACCGCCTTGAAGCCACCGCGGTCGATGTAGCTCTGCAATTGCTCGCCGATGGTCTCGGCCGGCGCCCAGCCGCCGGACGCATAGGCCGGCAGCTTCGCGTGCGTGCGCCCGCCGAGCAGGCGCCAGACCGGTTGGCCAAGCGCCTTGCCGTTGAGATCCCACAGCGCCATATCGATCGCGCCGATCGCCGCGATGTGAATGCCGCGGCGGCCGAGAATCGGGAAGCTTCGGCCGCGCGCGAGCGCATAGTGCGCGCGCCGGCCGTTATAGAGCTCCTCCCAGATCCGACGGATGTCGCGCGCGTCTTCGCCGATGATCTGCGGGCCAAACTCATCGTTCACGATCGCAGCGACGCCGGCATTGTTGCCGCAACTCGCGACCGAGGCGCGCCCCTCGCCGTATCCGACGAGGCCGTCATCGGTCTCGATCGTGATCAACGTCGTGTCGAACGAATCGACGACGCCAAAATCGCTGCGGTGCTGCTTGTCTTTTGGGATCGGCACGTGCAGCCACACGGCCGAGACAGACTTGATGCGCATCTCCCCCACCCTTTTTGGGTCGCGGCGATCGTGAGGGATCCTCGCGACCACTCGATTCTAGGCGGCCTCATCCGCCTCCGCGCCATCGACAACACCAGGCACCCAGCGCAGGATGTCGGCCGCGCTGACGCCTTTGCGCGCCGCATAGTCCCGCACCTGATCCGCCCCGATCTTGCCGACGCCGAAATAGCGCGCCTCGGGGTGGCTGAAATAATAGCCACAGACACTGGAGGCCGGCCACATCGCGAAGCTCTCGGTCAGGCGCACGCCGGTCTCGCGCTCGGCGTCGAGCAGGCGAAAGATCGTCTCCTTCTCGCTGTGGTCGGGACAAGCGGGGTAGCCCGGTGCCGGCCTGATGCCACGATAGGCCTCGGCGATCAGCTCGGCGTTGCTGAGGCACTCATCGGGCGCGTAGCCCCAATAGAATCGCCGAACGCGGGCGTGTAGCGCTTCGGCCAACCCCTCCGCAAAGCGATCCGCCAGCGCCTTGACCAGGATTGCGTTGTAGTCGTCATGCGCAGCGGCAAAGGCTTCGGCGTGACGATCGGCCTCGGGACCCGCCGTCACCACGAAGGCGCCGAGATAGTCCTCCACACCCGATCCCTCTGGCGCGATGTAATCCGCCAGCGCCAAGTTGGGCCGGCGATCGTCGCGCAACATCTGCTGGCGCAGCGTGTGAATCGTCGCGAGCGGCACGCGGCGCACCTCATCGTCAAACAGCACGATGTCGTCATCATTCGAGTGGGCCGGCCAGAACCCGATCGTCGCGCGCACCTTGAACCAGCGCCCCTCGACGATCTGCCGGACCATTGCTTCTGCATCACGATAAAGTGAGCGCGCGCTCTGGCCGATGACGGCGTCGTCGAAAATTGCCGGGAACGTGCCCGCCAATTCCCAGGTGCGGAAGAACGGTGTCCAGTCGATGGTTGCGGCGATCTCATCGAGCGGAAAGTCCTCGATCGTGCGCCGGCCCAGGAAACTCGGCTTGGGTGGCGCGGCGCGCGACCAATCGAGCCGAAGTCGGTTGGCCCTTGCCGCATCCAGCCGGCAGCGCGCCAGCCCATCACGGTCGCGCGCATGACGCGTGCGCACCTTGGCATAGTCGGCCCGCACGGTTTCGACGAAGCTTTCGCGCTGGTCGGGCGCGATCAATCGGCCGACCACGCCGACCGCGCGCGAGGCGTCGGTGACATGGACCGTCGGCCCGCTATAGCCCGGCTCGATCTTGAGCGCGGTGTGCACCTTGCTCGTGGTCGCGCCCCCGATGAGCAGCGGCAGGTCCAAGCGGCGACGTTCCATCTCGCGCGCCACCGCGCTCATCTCATCGAGACTCGGCGTGATCAACCCTGACAGCCCAACGATGTCGACCTCGCGCTCCTTCGCGACCTCGAGAATTCGATTCATCGGCACCATGACGCCGAGGTCGATCACCTCATAGTCATTGCACTGGAGCACGACGCCGACGATGTTCTTGCCGATGTCATGAACATCACCCTTCACGGTGGCGAGCAGCACGCGCCCTTTGGTGGCGCGTCCACCTTGGATCTGGCGCTCCGCCTCCATGAAGGGAATGAGATGCGCCACCGCCTTTTTCATCACACGCGCGCTCTTGACCACCTGAGGCAGGAACATCTTGCCGGCACCGAACAAATCGCCGACCACGTTCATGCCATCCATCAGGGGCCCTTCGATGACATCGAGCGCCCGCGCCGCGCCACGGCGAGCCTCCTCCGTGTCCTCGACGATATGGCTGTCAATGCCATGCACCAGCGCATGGACCAGCCGGCTCGACGCGTCTCCGGCGCGCCAGGCCTCGGCTGTGGGAGCGTTGGACTCGCTCGTCGGGCGATAGCGCCCCGCGATCTCGACCAGCCGCTCGGTGGCATCGGGTCGCCGGTTGAGGATCACGTCTTCGACCCGCTCGCGCACGTCGCGCGGAATATCCTCGTAGATCGCAAGCTGCGTCGGATTGACGATCGCCATGTCGAGGCCCGCTTCGATCGCGTGATAGAGGAACACCGCGTGCATCGCCTCGCGGATCGCCTGGGTGCCCCTGAACGCAAACGACACGTTTGAAATGCCGCCCGAGACGTGCGCCTCGGGGAGCTCGGCCTTGATCCGCCGCGTCGCCTCGATGAATGCGCGGCCATAGTCGTCATGCTCGGCGATACCGGTCGCGACGGCGAAGACGTTTGGATCGATGATGATGTCGCAGGGCTCATAGCCCGCACGACTGCAAAGCAGATCGACCGCGCGGCGTGCAACCGCGCATTTATGCTCGATCGAACCCGCCTGCCCCTGCTCGTCGAACGCCATGACCACGACGGCCGCCCCGTAGCGACGGATCGCCCGGGCCTGCGCGAGGAACGGCGCCTCACCTTCCTTCAGGCTGATCGAGTTGACGATGCCCTTGCCCTGGAGGCATTTGAGGCCGGCCTCGATCACCGACCACTTCGATGAATCGATCATCACCGGCACGCGCGCGATATCGGGCTCGGCCGCGATGAGATTGAGGAAGCGCACCATCGCGGTTTCGCCCTCGATCAGGGCGTCGTCCATATTGACGTCGATGACGTTGGCGCCGTTTTCCACCTGCTCGCGTGCGATCGCGACCGCCGCATCGAACTCGCCGGCGGCGATCTGCTTCCTGAACTTGGCCGAGCCCGCGACATTGGTGCGCTCGCCGATCAGGATGAAATTCGACGGAAGGCTCATCGCCGAACCTCGAGCGGCTCGAGACCGGAAAGACGGAGCCGCCGTGCGGGACGGTTCGGTGCACGCGGCGCAACGCCCGCGACCGCGCTCGCAATCGCACGAATATGCGCTGGCGTCGTGCCGCAACAACCGCCGACCAGATTGACCAAGCCGGCACGCGCCCACTCGCCCAGATGCGCGGCGGTTTCCTCGGGCGTCTCGCGATATTCGCCGAGCGCATCGGGCAGACCGGCATTGGGATAGGTGGAAATGCCGCACTCGGCC
>Ga0194132_10011663_pt1 | contig 11244 bp, 10 predicted proteins | sample TA2KigOf80mmetaG_FD_148612 | JGI IMG/M metagenome (GOLD analysis project Ga0194132, IMG submission 148612) | Freshwater microbial communities from Lake Tanganyika, Tanzania - TA2015054 Kigoma Offshore 80m | ecosystem: Environmental > Aquatic > Freshwater > Lake | place: Tanzania: Lake... | reverse complement strand
CTATCTCGGCAACCGCGTGGTCGAGAGCAGCGCCCGGGCGTTGGCCCGGGCGGGCATCGGCGTCGCCGTCAAGAAAGGCGCGCCGCTGCCCGACATCTCGACCGTCGACGCCTGGAAGCAGAGCCTGCTCGCGGCGCGCGCCATCGCCTACACCGACCCGGCCTCGGGCGGCACGGCGGGAACCTATCTCGCCAACCTGTTCGTGAAGATGGGCATCGCCGATCAGCTCAAGCCCAAGAGCGTGCTGGTGAAGGGCGGGCTCGCCGCCGAGAAGCTCGTGAGCGGCGAGGCCGACATCGCCTTGCAGCCGTCGAGCGAGCTTCTCGCCGTGCCCGGCGCGCAGTTCGTCGGACCGATCCCGCTCGACGTCCAGTACTACATCCCCTACTCGGGCGGCATTTCCACCGCCTCGCGCCAGCCCGCGGCGGCGGCCGAGCTGATGCGCGCCTTCGCCGATCCCCGCAACCTGCCTTTGCTCAAGCGCAAAGGCCTCGACGAGCCCTGATCGCTACGCTCTCAGGTCCTTCACCGCCTCGGTCCAAGCGCCGATCGTGTGATCGATATCGGCGCGGGTATGGGCCAGGCTGACATAGTATTTGGTCTCGCCCTTCATGATGCCGCGAGCCCTCAAGAGCTGATTGAAGCGTCGCGCCATCGCCGCGTCGCCCTTCAGCGTATCGCGGTAATCCTTGATCGGCTGGTCGGTGAAGTAGACGTCGAACAGCGGCGGCTCGCCGATCACCTGGGCGGCGATGCCCGCCTTCTTCAGGATGCCGTCGAGGGCCGCCATCAATTCGCGCCCGGTGGCGAACACCTGCTCGTAGGCGCCGGGCCGCTTCAGGATCTCCAAGGTGGCGAGGCCCGCGACCGCGGCTAGCGGATTGCCCGACAGCGTGCCGACCTGGAACAGGAAATCCTCGTCGGCCACGGCGAGCTTGTCGAAGTGCTTCATGATGTCGGCGCGGCCGGCGATGGCAGCCAGCGCGAAGCCGCCGCCCACGATCTTGCCCAGGGTGCAGATGTCGGGGGTGACGCCGTAATACTCCTGCGCGCCGCCATAGGCGAAGCGGAAGCCGGTCACGACCTCGTCGAAGATCAGCGGGATGCCGTGCTTGGCGGTGACCGCACGCAGCGCCTGCAGGAAGCCCGGCTTGGGCGGGATCAGGCGCTGGAACGGCTCGACGATGACACCGGCCAGCTCGTCCTTCTGTTCCTCGATCAGGCTTTCGACCATCGCGATGTCGTTGAAGGCGGCGATCAGCATCTCGTCCTGCACCGACTTCGGAATGCCCGCCGAGTCGGGGATCGGCCGCGGGAAGTTGCCCGGCCGCTTGGGCGCGAGCGACATCAGCGCGTAGTCGCTCATGCCGTGATAGCCGCCCTCGAACTTCAGGATCTTGTCGCGCCGGCGGAACGCGCGGGCGGCGCGCATGGCGTAGAGATCGGCCTCGGTGCCGGTGCAGACGAAGCGTACCTGCTCGGCACACGGCACCGCTGCGCAAACCGCCTCGGCGAGCGCGATGCCGTGCCGGTTGTTGCCGAAAAAAGTCGTGCCGAGCGGCGCCTGCGCCTGCACGGCCGCCGTGACCTCGGGATGGCCGTGGCCGACGAACATCGGCCCCGAGCCCAGCAGGAAATCGACATACTCGCGACTGGCCTCGTCCCAGACGCGACCGCCTTTGCCGTCGCGGATCACGACCTCGGCCGGCATGTTGCCGAACGTGCCGCCCGGCAGCACGCGCTTGGCCTGCTCGACCAGGCGGTCGAGCGGCTCCAGAGCAGTCTGTACGTTCATGTTCCCCTCCTACTCGATCGGCACGAAGATAGAATGGCGCATCTTGCCCTCGACCGCCTTGGAGAAATGGCCCTTGCCGTGGGTGTCCTCGACCAGCAGCACCTCGCCGGCGCCGATGATGCGGGTCTCGCCGTCGCTCGCCTGGATGGAAACGGCGCCGTCGAGGTTGATGATGTATTGTCGCCGCGGCGCGGGATGCCATTCGTAGTCGTAGGTGCCGGGCGTCTGGCGGAAGATGATGCCGGTCGCCAGAAAGGTGGCCGAGGTCTTGCCGCCGCGGCCTTCGTGCTTCCACTCGACCTCGATGTCGCGGAAATGCGTCTCGCCCGCGGCGTCGACATAGAGATTGTGGATGCGCATAGACCCCTCCCGGCTTGCCGTTTTCCCAGCAGAGCTTAGAACGAAACCATGCTGAGAAAACCCGTCGAGGCCGCTCTTTTCGACATGGACGGTCTGCTGCTCGATACCGAGGCCATCTATATCCAGGCCATGCAGGCGTCGGCCCGGTCGGTCGGCCGCGACATGCCGCTGGCTCTCTGCCACGCCATGATCGGCGTGCCCGGCCCCGACTGCAATCTCATGATCGAACGGCACTATGGCGAGGGCTTCAGCATCGCCGAATACCGCCAGCATTTCTCGGGTCATCTGCGGCGCCTGTTCGAGCCCGGCATTCCGCTCAAGCCCGGCGTGGTCGAGCTTCTCGATTTCCTGGCCGACCGCGGCCTGCCGGTCGCCGTCGCGACGTCGGCTGGGCGGACATCCGCCGAGCATCATCTCGGCAAAGCGGGCCTGCTCGGGCGTTTCAACGCGGTCGCCACGCGCGACGATGTCGAGCGGGCGAAGCCGCATCCCGACGTCTATCTCGAAGCGGCGCGGCGGCTGGGCATCGCCCCCGAGCGCTGCCTCGCCTTCGAGGACTCCAACATCGGGCTGGTCGCCGCCCACGCCGCCGGCACCATGGCCTTCATCGTGCCCGACATCCTGGCGCCGTCCGAGGAGGCGCGGACAAAGTCACTGCAAGTCCTGCCCGACTTGCACGCCGCGCTGAGTCTGCTGCGCGACCATCTCTAGAACTTCTCCACCCACGGCCGCACTTCGACCTCCCAGCTCCAGGCGCTGCGGTGCTGCTGCAGGGTCGCCCAGTAGGTTTCGGCGATGGCATCGGGATCGAGCAGGCTGTCGGGCGCGTTGTCGGGCACCGGCCGCGCGGTACTCCGAATGCCGCCGTCGATCACGAAATGGGCGACATGGATGCCCTTGGGCGACAGCTCGCGCGCCATCGACTGGGCAAGCCCGCGCAGCGCGAACTTGCCCATGGCGAAGCTCGCCGACAGGGGAAAGCCTTTGACGCCGGCGGTGGCGCCGGTGAGGAAGATCGCGCCGTGGCCGGTGGGCAGCATGCGCCGGGCGGCCTGCTGCGACACCAGAAAGCCGCCGAAAGCGCTGATCTCGACGGCGCGCCTGACCTCGTCGGGCGGCAGGTCGACCAGCGCGCCGCGCACCCGGCTGCTGGCGTTGTAGACCACGACGTCGGGCGTGCGACCGGCGGCGTCGAGCGCGGCGAACAGTCGGGCGACATCGGCCTCGTCGGCGGCGTTGCAGGCATGGACCGCCGCGCCGGTCTGCTTGGCGAGGTCGGCCAGCTTGTCGACCTGACGGGCGGCCAGCGCGACGGCAAGACCGTGGCGGGCGAACAGGCGAGCGAGTGAGGCGCCGAGGCCGGGGCCGGTACCGACGATCAGCGCGGAACTGTATTGCGGCTTTTGCATGAGGTCTCCTCGTTGCTGGCGATTCGGCACAGGTATAGGCTTTCATGCAACCAGGAAGGAGGCCGCCATGGACCAGACCCAGCCGGTCGGCCGTATCGACGTCATCTCCGACGCGATCTGCCCGTGGTGCTATATCGGCAAACGCCATCTCGAAGGCGCCCTCGACATCCTCGAAAAGCAGCGCCTGCGCTTCACCGTCGCCTGGCATCCCTTCCAGCTCAATCCCGACATGCCGCGCGAGGGCGTCGACCGGGCCCAGTATCGCTTGGCCAAGTTCGGCAGCGCCGAGCGCTCGCGCGAGATCGACCAACGCGTCTCCGGCGCCGCCGCCACCGTCGGCTTGGATTTTCATCTGGAGCGGCTGACGCGGACCCCCAACACCCTCGACGCCCATCGCGTGATTCGGCTGGCCGGCGCGAAAGGCGTGCAGGATGGCGTGGTCGAAGCACTGTTCGCCGGCTACTTCTGCAACGGTGCCGATATCGGCGACGCGAACGTGCTGGCCGAGCTTGGCGCCAAGGGCGGCCTGGACCGCGACGAGATCACCGCCATGCTGGCGAGCGACGGCGGACTGAAAGAGGTCGCCGCCGCCGATCGCATGGCGCGCAACGCCGGCATCCAGGGCGTGCCGAGCTTCGCCCTGCAAGGCCATGTCCTGTTCTCCGGCGCCGTGCCGGCCGACGAAATGGCGCAGGCCTTCCATCGCGCCTGGGAGATCCTGAAGAACCGCGCAGCCTGATCACGCCGCTTCTCGGCGGCCGGGCTCCGCGGTCACGAAGCGTTGTACGGATCGCGAGTTGTATCCAATGTTTCTTCGATTAGTCTGAACGCTCCACCTGATATTTGTTAAGCCGACAGGGATCGGGTGAGCTGAGATGAAGGTACCATCGACTGGCGGGCGCAGCGGCCTACACCCGACGCGCCATGGCAAACGTCCCGGCTGGCCATGATCGGTGCCCGGCCACTGCTGCTGCTGGTCGCCGTCGCGATGGCGTGGCTCGGCGCCGCCAGTTCCGCGCTGGCGCAGAAACGCGGCGGTGTGCTGCGGCTGTACCAGCTCGACAACCCGTCCAGCGCGTCGATCCACGAGGAGTTCGCGACGGCGGCCGTCGTGCCGTTCATGCCGCTATTCAACAACCTCGTGGCGTTCGATCCCGGCCAGCCGCAGAACAGCGAGACGTCGATCGTGCCCGACCTGGCCGAGTCGTGGCGCTGGAACAACGACAAGACCGAGCTCAGCTTCAAACTGCGCCGCGGCGTGCAATGGCACGACGGCCGGGCATTCACGGCAGGCGATGTCGAGTGCACCTTCAATCTGCTGACCGGCCGGGCGCGCGACAAGCTCAAGGGCAATCCCCGTGGCACGTGGTACGGCAACATCAACTACGTCCACGGCGATACCGATCACGAGGTCACCATACACCTCAATCACCCGCAGCCCTCGCTGCTGTCGCTGCTCGCCTCGGGCCTGACGCCGATCTACCCTTGTCACGTGCCGGTGGCGCAGATGCGCAGCCGCCCGATCGGTACCGGCCCGTTCAAGCTCGACTCGTTCAAGCAGTTCGACAGCGTACGATTGGTCCGCAATCCCGACTACTTCAAGCCGGACCGGCCATACCTCGACGGCATCGAGTTCCACATCGCCTCCAATCCCTCGACGGCGCTGCTGAGCTTCGTTGCCGGCCGCTTCGACATGACCTTCCCCTTGGAAGTGACGATCGCCCAGCTGCGCGACGTGCGGCGGCAGGCGCCGCGCGCGGTGTGCGAGACGACGGCGATGAACAACAACACCAACCTCCTGGTCAATCGCAACGCCGCGCCTTTCAACGACCTCGAGCTACGTCGCGCGTTGGCACTGGCCATCGACCGCCGGGCCTTCATCGCTGCCCTCAGGGACGGCAGCGGCAGTGTCGGCAGCACTTTGCAGCCGCCAGCCGATGGCTTGTGGGGACTGCCGCGCGAGCAGCTGGCCTCCGTGCAAGGCTACGGGCCCGACATCGAGCAGAATCGCCAAGATGCCCGCGCCATCATGCAGCGGGCGGGGTTCGGCCCGGACAAGCGTCTGCGTATCAAGATCGCGACGCGGCCGGCGGCGATCTACCGTGGCCCGGCCCACCTGCTTGCCGCCCAACTGGGCGAGATCTACATCGACGCCGAACTCGACGTCATCGAGGCATCACACTGGCCGGGAAGGCTGCGGCGCAAGGAATTCACGATCGGGCTGAACATCACGGCCAATGGAATCGACGATCCCGATCAGACATTCTTCGAGAACTTCGCCTGTCGTTCGGAACGCAACCTGGGAACCTACTGCAACGGCGAAATCGAGCGCCTCTTCGAGGTGCAATCGGCGGAGACCAACCCCGACAAGCGCCGTAGTCTGGTCTGGGAGATCGACGCCAAGCTGCTGGCCGACGGAGCGCGGCCGGTCATCATGTGGCATCGCAATGCCACTTGTTGGCAACCCTACGTCAAAGGCTATGTCGCCCAGGTCAACAGCAGCTTCAATGCGTTCCGCTTCGAGGACGTCTGGCTCGACAAGTATTGCGGCCGCTCAGTCCAGCCGGTGAATGCCGGCGGCGTGGAATCGCAGGTCGACGGGCTGACCGATCTCGAATGGCGACCGGCGATGCTGATCCGATGCCGCCACTTGCAAGGTGATGCCGCCCAGCGCCACCTGATAGTCGGTACGTTCGCCCAGGAATGTACGCTGGACAACCCGGGCAACGCCCGGTTCGCCGGCCGCCGCGGCATGTAGCTCGACCATCTCCGGCCGCACCACCAATCGCACCACTGTTCCGACGCCGACGTCGGCTGCGTAGGCAATAGGGACGCCCGCGACCTCGACCGCGTCGGCCGCCACGACACGGGCCTCCACGAGATTGGTGCGGCCGATGAAGCGCGCGACGAACTCACTCTGCGGCCGATAGTAGAGTTCGTCCGCGGTGCCCTCCTGCACGACCGACCCCTTGTCCATGACGGCGATACGATCGGAGATCGCCATCGCCTCCTCCTGGTCGTGTGTGACGTAGACCGTCGTGATGCCGACGCGCTTCTGCAGAGCGCGGATTTGCTCGCGCATCTCGACCCGGAGCTTGGCGTCGAGGTTGCTGAGCGGCTCGTCGAACAACAGGACCTGCGGCTCGAACACCACGGCGCGGGCCAGCGCCACACGCTGCTGCTCGCCGCCGGAAAGCTGATGCGGCTGCTGGCGGCCGTAGTGGACAAGCCCGACCAGGTCGAGCACCGCCTCGACCGAGCGCACGATCGTCTTTTCGTCACGACCCTGCACGCGCAGGCCATAGGCGACGTTCTCGAACACCGACAGATGGGGAAACAAGGCATAGTTCTGGAACACGAAGCCGATGCCGCGCCGATTGGGCAGCATACGGGTCACGTCGCGGCCGCCGATCAGGATGGCACCCTCGTCCGGTTGCTCGAAGCCGGCTATCATGCGTAGCGTCGTCGACTTGCCGCAGCCCGAGGGGCCGAGCAGGGTCAGCAGTTCGCCCGGCGCCACCGCGAGGCTGACCTCGCGCACGGCGTAGACCTCGCCCTTGACCGCATGGTCGAAGCGCTTCGCAATGCGTTCTAGGCGAATGTCGACCGACGGCACGGCTAGCCTCCCAGGAACGAACGCGCAGCCGCACCCGCCGTCGGTGTGCGCAAGCGGGCCAGCACGGTGCTCAAGCCAGCCACCACGACGAACACCACGACGATCACGAAAACCGAGAAGGCCGCAGCCGGCCCCAGCGCCATCTCGGTCATGTTTTCCAGGATGCGCACGGTGATCAGTGTCCAACTGATCGACACCAGGAAGATAGTGGCGCTGATCGCCGTCATCGAACGGATGAAGACGACACCCAGGCCGGCGAAGAAGGCCGGCGCGATCAATGGCAGGGTGACGCGGCGGAAGGTCTCGCCGCTCGCCGCGCCGAGACTGGCCGAGGCCTCCTCGATGCTGCGGTCGATTTGCTGCAACAGCGCTACCGTGGCGCGGATGCCGGTCGGGCTGTAGCGGAAGACGTAGCAGGCGACGATCAGCAGGGCGCCGCCGGTGAGCGCGATCGGCGGATCGTTGAAGGCGATCAGATAGGCAATGCCGACGATGGTACCGGGCAGCGCATAGTTGATCATCGCCACCAGTTCCATGGCGCGGCGGCCGGGGAAGTCGCGGCGAGCGATGAGGTAGCCCACCAGCACGCCGTACAGGCCGCCCAGCGGCATGCCGAGCGCAGCAATGATCAGCGTGTCGCGAATGGCCGGCAACCCCTCGGTGAAGATCACGGCGTAGTGGCGCCAGGTGAAGCTGTAGTCGGCGCCGAACGCCGCCACCAGAGAGGCGACGAGCAGAAGGGCATAGAAGTAGACGATGATTGTCGCCACGGCGACGCACGCTGCGACCAGCACCACCTGCATCCAGGGCGCGATCGCCTGGGAACGCGAGCGCTGGCCCACCTTGCCGGTGACCGTGACGTAGGTCCGTCGTCCGACCCAGTGGCGCTGCAGCAGGAAGACCATCACGGCCGGCACGAGCAGGAGGAGCGACAGCACGGCGCCGCCCTTGAAGTCGAACAGGCCGGTGATCTGCAGGTAGGCCTGGGTCGGCAGCACGGGAAAGGCGTTGCCCGCCAAGATCAGCGGCGTGGCGAAGTCGGCCAGCGAGGCGGCGAACAACAGCAGAAAGGCATTGGCGAAGCCCGGCACGCAAAGCGGCAGCGTGACGGTGCGAAAGGTGCGCCAGCGCGAGCCGCCCAGGCTGAACGCCATTTCCTCGAGGTTGGGATCGATCGCCGCCAGGATCGGCCGCAAGGTGAGATAGGCGATCGGGAAATAGGTCAAGGTCTCGGCGATGGCCGTGCTCCAGAAGCCGTAAGCCGACACACCGGTAAGGCCGAGCAGATGATGACTGATCAGGCCCCTCGGCCCGAACGAGAAGATGATCGAGATCGACGTCGTGAAGGGCGGCGACACCAACGGCAGCAGGACGGCGGCGTCAAGCACGGTCAGCCAGCGCCGACCAAGGCCGGCCCGTACCGCGGCGAGTGCGAACAGGAAGCCCACGGCGGTGCCCAGCACGCCGACCGATGCGGCGAGGATCAGGCTGTTCACGAAAGCGGCGCGATGGCCGGGATCGGCGAGACTGTCGAGCAGCGGCGCCAGGGTCGGTCGCCCTTCGTCGACGAAAGCGCGCTCCAGCAGATGCGCCAGCGGAAACAGCACGAACAGCAGCAGCAGGCACCAGATCGCGGCCACGGCGCCGAGCAGCGCCGGATCACCGGCGATGCCGCGCCACGATGGGGATCGCGCCCGCGCCACGCCGCCTACTGCGCTGGCAAGACTTCCTTGACCCAACGGTCGACGATGCGCCTGCGATTGGCTCCGGCGTACTCATCGTCGATCGGGAATATGCGAGCCCCCTTCAGCACTTCAGCGAGCGCCGGGTCAGTCTTGACGTCGGGATGGGCCGGCACGAAGTTGACCTTGTACTCGGCGAACTTGGCTTGCATGGCGGGACTGGTCGCGAAGTCGATCAGCTTCTTGCCGGCCTCGCGATTCTTGGCGCCTTTGATCAGGGCGATCGCCTCGGCCGAGGTGCCGATGCCTTCCTTGGGAAAGCTGACCACAACGTCGTAGCCCTTGGCCTTGGTCTCCAGCGCATCGACGATGAAGAAGATGCCGCCGGCTGCCTGGCCAAGCCCGGTCGGCAGCGTGCCGCCGCCACCGCTCTTGGTGTAGACCTGCACGTTCTGGCGCAATCTCTTCAGATAGGCGAAAGCCTTGTCCTCATCACGGCCGAACACCTCCAGCACCGAAAAGATGCGCGTCACGGCCGTGCCCGAGGTGCGTGCGTCGGCCATCTGCAGCCCGTTCTTGTAGGCGGGATCGAGAAGGTCGTCCCACGATGCCGGCGGCTTGAGGTTGTTGGCCTTCAGGAAGGCGCCGTTGGTCATGAACACCAGCGGGTCGTCGGCAATCGCCATCCACTGGCCGTCGGCCTGCTTGAAGCGTGCCGCGAGCTTGGCAAACGACGGCGACTTGTACGGCTCGAAGATGCCCTCCTTGATGCCCGCGGCAAAGGTCTCGACCGGGCCGCCGAACAGCACGTCGATGCGTGGGTTGTTCTTTTCGGCGATGACGCGGGCCAGCGCCTCGCCCGAGGAGAAGCGTAGGAAGTTGACCTTGATACCGGTCTGCTTCTCGAATTCCTGGAACATCGGCCGCGCGTAGTTCTCCGGCCAGATGGTATAGACGTTCAGATCGGCCGCCCGGGCGGCAGCAAATCCGCCGAGCCAGGCGATCATGACGAGAACAGCGCAGCGCAGCGACCTCATCGGTTTCCCCCTGTGATGGTCTTGTTGCTTGCTGCGATATTTGACCAGCGGCGCTGCCAGCGCAACGGCCGCTGCGCCCGACTCTAGGACAGAACCGCGACCTTCTTGCGCTCGATCAGCTTGAAGTCGATGGCCGCCCCGAGGCCCGGCCCGTTGGACACGTGCACCAGCCCGTCGCGGCCGACCACGATGTCCTGCTCCAGCCCGTACTTCTGCGCGCCATCGGGCAGCAGCACCTCGAAGAATTCGGTGTTCCGCAGCGACGCGATGACGTGAAGGTTGGCGACGTTGTTCAGCGAGTTGCCACCGTGATGGACCTCGTAGTTCATGCGGAACGACTCGGCGAGGTGGGCCGCTTTCACCAGGGTGGTGATGCCGCCCTTCACCGCGACGTCGCCGCGTAGATAGTCGGTGGCCTGCAGCATGATCCACGGCTGGTAGGCGTCGAGACCGGTGATGGGATACTCGGTGGCGAGGATCGGAATCGAGAGTTGTTGCTTCAGCTTCACGTAGTTGTAGATGTCCTGATCGGCGAGCGGATCCTCGTACCAGTGGAAGTCCATCTCCTCCGCCGCGCGGCCGACACGCAACGCCGTGGGATAGTCGTAGGCCCAGGTCGAATCGAGCATGATCGTGAAGTCGCCGACCGCGTTGCGCACCGCTTCGCACACCGCGACGTCCTCGCGCCAGCGCGTCGGCGGATGGATCTTGTAGGCCGCCCAGCCGTTCTCCTTAAACTCGGCCGCCTGCTCGGCATAGGCACTGGGCGAGGGCAGCACGGCCGAGCTCGCGTAGGCCGGAATCGACTCGCGGTAGGTGCCGAGCAGGCGATGGATCGGTTGGCCCATCGACTTGCCCAAAAGGTCCCACAGCGCCACGTCGACGGCGCCGATCGCCCGCACGCCGGCCACGCGCTGACGCTTCCACAGGTCGGCGACGATCGCCTCGCGGTGCAATGCATTGCGGCCCATCAACATGGGCTTCAAGTGCGTGATCAGTCCCTGCCCGTCGGTCGCCGCGGAGTTCGAGGCGGAGCCCAGGAAGGCGTGGCCCTCGATGCCTTGGTCGGTGGCGATGCGCAGCAGACCGAGCGCGCTGGAACCGGCGAACTTGCTGTGCTGGCCATACTGCGTGGGCGGAATGTCGTCCCAGGCAAACACCGTCAAAGTGACATCGGTGATCTTCATGGCGTTGCCTCCCTGATCGCAGGCGCGATGCACTGCGGCGCGACCGCACCGCGGCTCGTCGTGTCGAAACCGCCGCCGGCGTGTTGCCCAGTCACTGCCGCAGTATAGACTGCCGCCATGTCCGACAAAGCCCGAGCCGAATTGGCACCGACCGGCGT
>Ga0194132_10011661_pt1 | contig 11245 bp, 10 predicted proteins | sample TA2KigOf80mmetaG_FD_148612 | JGI IMG/M metagenome (GOLD analysis project Ga0194132, IMG submission 148612) | Freshwater microbial communities from Lake Tanganyika, Tanzania - TA2015054 Kigoma Offshore 80m | ecosystem: Environmental > Aquatic > Freshwater > Lake | place: Tanzania: Lake... | reverse complement strand
CGACCCACCGCCCCGCCCGGCTCGCCAGCCCGGTGCTCCCGGGCGGCGGGGGGCCGGTGCGCGGGTGGTCGGGGCCGTGGGTCCAGGACGTGCGCTGGTGGGACCGGCACAGCCGGCGCCGCCGGGCGCTGTGGCACGTGGTGGTCGACGTCGGGACGGTCGGCGAGGTCGCGTGCCTCGTGGGGATCGAGGGCGGCCGGGCGATGGTGGAAGCCGTCTACGACTGAGGCCCGATCACGTCGAGGGCGACCGGCAGGGCGCGTTGGCGCCAGTCCTCGAGGTCCGCATGGTGGGGTGCGTACTTGCCGAACACGGCGGCGCGTGCGAACGCGTCCTCCGCGGTCCCCGGTGCCACCACCCGCGCCACGGCGTCGCAGGTGGTCGGGCCGAGGCGCACGGTCACCGCCGGATCGGCCCGGAGGTTGCGCACCCAGTCGGCGCGCGGCCCGTCGGTGCCGTCGCCCGCGCCCGACAGCAGGTAGAGGGTCGTGTCGCGGAGGGCGAACCAGATCTCGATCTCGTGCGGCCGGCCCGAGACCCGACCCCGGGTGGTGAGGTAGCAGTAGTCCTCGTCGCGGTGGGCCGCGAGGTCGTCGGCGGTCGCCATGGCTCCACGGTACGGCGCCCGCCCCGGCAGCCACGGCTCCACCTCACCCCGATCGGGTGATGTGCGGGCCCCGAGGCGATGGGAGGGCCGGGGGGAACCGCCCTCACCAAGGAGACCTCCATGTCGGACACCGACCTCGATCATCTCGGGCCCATCGACTACCTCGTCGTCGAGTTCCCCCCAGGCCACGCCAACTTCACCGGCGAGATGGCCGTCGCCCTCGCCGACCTGGTGGAGAAGGGCATCGTCCGTGTGCTCGATCTCCTCATCATCCAGAAGGACGCCGACGGCTCGGTCGAGGCCCTCGAGATCGACGATCTCGATGCGGTCGACGAGATCGTGCACCTCGAGGCCGAGATCGCGGAGATCCTCGCCGCCGACGACGTGGAGCACCTCGCCGCCGCGATGGAGCCCGGCACGGTCGCCGGGGTGATCGTGTGGGAGAACCTCTGGGCAGCCCCATTCGGTGCGGCCGCTCGCAAGGCCGGTGGCCAAGTGGTCGCATCCGGTCGCATCCCGATCCAGGCCATCATCGCGTCGCTCGAAGCCGACGCGGACTGACCGTCACGCTCCACGACTCACGTCGAAAGGAACCACCATGCCCCTCCGTCCCGCTCGTGCCGCTCGCCGCGGAGTGATCGGCGCCCCGGTTGCCCGCACCGCCGCCGTCGTCGGCACCGCCGCCGTCGTGGCCCACGGTGTCGACCGCCGTCAGGACCGCCGCGAAGACCGGCGCGACCGCCGGTTCTAGCGCTCCACCTCGATCGATGGGCGCTCCGGCGTCGCGCCCGCCTATCCCCGCTGCAGCCGGCCTCGACGGGCCGGCGCGGCGCGTTCGGAGGCGGTCGCCTCGTCGTCGAGCAGCGTCGCGCTGTCCCAGTACTGGCGGAAGCCTCGGATGAGGCCGCTGTCGAACTCGACGACGGTGATCCCGTGCAGCTCGGTGCGGCGCCCGGTGGGCGGGAACACGATGTCGTCGACCGCGAGCGCGCCGGAGTGGAACACCGACGCGGTCCACTCGACCCACAGCTCATCGCCCAGATCGCGCGCACGCGTGACGTGGAGGTCGACGTCTTCGAACGCGCCCGTCCGGTCCTCGATCTCGACGGCGAGCCCCGGTGCCGACCAGACGCTCGTGGTGAGGCAGGCCTGCACGTCGCCCGCGAACAGCCCGTCCACCACGCTACTGTCGCCCTCGAGGGTCGCCCGGATGGCTCGGGTCGCTGCCTGGAGACGGTCGTCGGGCGTCATGGTCCGATCCTCGACGATCTCGCAGCCCGCCGCATCACCCGAAGCGGATGACGCGTCGACGAGGTGATCGGGGACCTGTCGGGCGAGCATCCGCCGACGATGCACGAGGCGCTTCCCGCCCTACCGGTTCGGCGTCGTCTTCGCGCTCCTCGTCGTCACCTACGGCGTGATGGCGGCGAGCCCGGCCGACGAAGCTGCCCGCATCGTCACGGTGCTGCTCGAGGGGCTCACGCTCATGGCGACGCTGCTCGCGGCGCGGGCGGGCCGGCTCCTCTTTCGCGTGGCCGGGGTCGCCGTGGTCGGAGCGGTCGTCGCGGCCGTCGTCTCGGCGGTACTCGGCTACTCCTCCGAGGTGGTCACCGGGTGGTTCTTCGCGATCAACGTGCTGCTCGTGGGCGCAGCACCGGTGGCCATCGTCCGGGCCCTCTACCGCCGGACGGTGGTGGACGTCCGGACCGTCCTCGGGGCCGTGTGCGTCTACCTGCTGATCGGGATCCTGTTCGCGTTCGTCTATGCGTCACTGGACGGGATCACCGGCGAGAGCTTCTTCGTCCAGACCGAGTCCGCCGGGATCCAGACGTTCCTGTACTTCTCCTTCACCACCCAGACGACCGTCGGCTACGGCGACTACACCGCGGCCACCAACCTGGGGCGCACGCTGGCCACCACCGAGGCGCTGCTCGGCCAGATCTACCTCGTCACGGTGATCGCCCTGCTGGTGAGCCGGATGACGGTGACCCGCCGCGAACCTCAGCGGTCCGACGACCCTGGCTCGGGGGCCGAGGAGGCGCCGACCGGCGAGTGAGGCAATGATGCGGGGATGCTGAGCGGACAGCGCATCCTCGTGACCGGCGCCGCCGGGCGGGTGGCGTTCCCCATCGCGCGTGAGCTCGCGGCGCGGGGCAACACCGTCTTCGGCCTCGCACGGTTCCGTGACCCGGCCGACCTCGACAAGGTGCTCGACGTGGGCGTCCACCCGATCGTGGGCGATCTCCACTCGGCCGACTTCGCCGACCTGCCCGATGGCATCGCCTACGTGTTCCACGCGGGCGCCGCGCTCGGGCGCGAGGCGTCGGACGACTGGGAGTTCGCGCTCGAGGTGAACGCGCTGTCGACCGGTCGGCTCGTGCGCGCCGTGGCGTCCACGTGTCGGGGCTTCGTGTACTGCTCGACCGGGTCGACCTACGCCTACCAGGGGCAGCGGCCGTTGCGCGAGGACGACCCGCCCGGCATCCACACCACCGGCAACTACTCGTTCTCGAAGGTGGCCGGCGAGGCGGTGGTGCGCCACACGTCGGTGGAGCACGCCGTGCCCGCGACGATCATCCGCATCTGCTCCACCTACGGGCCCGAGGGCGGTGCGCCGTGGGACCGCATCGAGCGGATGCTCGCGGGGGAGGAGATCGCGCTCCACCCCGACGTGCCCAACAACTACAACCCGATCCACGAGGACGACGGCGTGCGCCTCGGCATCCGCGCGCTGGAGGTCGCGACCGTGCCCGCGCTCGTCGTGAACTGGAGCGGCAGCGAGACGGTGTCGGCGGAGGAGTACCTCGCCTACGCGGGCGAGCTGTGCGGGGTGGAGCCGAAGATCGTGTACCGCGACGACGCGTGGACGCCGTTGTGGCCCGACGTCACGAAGATGCACGAGGTCCTCGGCCGCTGCGAGGTCCCATGGCGCGACGGGTTCCGCCGCATGCTCGAGGCCCGCTGCCCCGAGCGGCTCGTCGGCTGAGCGCGCTCACTCCTGTCTTCGGGCGCGGAGTGCGGCATGCAGGTCGCGTTGGTGTTGGAGGATGTGGTGACGCCGACAGCGGAGCTCGAGGTTCGACAGGTCGGTGGGGCCGTGGGCGGTCCAGTGCGTGATGTGGTGGGCGTCGCACCATTCGGCGGGGGCGGTGCAGCCGGGTTCGACGCAGCCGCCGTCGCGGATGCCGAGGGCGCGGCGTTGGGCGCGGTTGAGCATGCGGGTCTGGCGGCCGACGTCGAGGACCTCGCTGTCGCCGCGCATGAGGACGCGGCCGATGGCGGCGTCACAGGCGAGCATCGCGGCGACGGCGGGTGAGAGGGGGCCGGAGCCGGCGATCTCGCAGCAGCCCGACGTGAGGTCGAGGCTGGGTCGGCCGGCGAGGGTGTCGATGTCGACGGTGATGTCGAGGTTGATCTGCGGCGGCCGTTCACCGGAGGCGAGGCGCACGAGTGCATCGGCCCGGCGTTGCGCGCGGGTGCGGGGTGCGGTGATGCCGTCGAAGCCGTCGGGGGGCTCCATCCGGTCGACGACGCGGGTGAGGGTGGCGGTGGACACGGGGTCGAGGCGGCCGTCGAGGTGGCCGACGCCTTCGAAGGTGGCGACGATGTCGAGGTAGCTGCCCGTGATCTCCTTCACCGCCTTGTCGTGGTCGTCGACTGCATCCGCGCAGCGCCGCCAGTGCGCCATCGCGGAACGGAACGCCGACGGGTCCAGGCTGCGTGCGGCGTCGAGGAGCACGGTCTCGTGCTCCGTGTAGAGGTCGTCGCGGTGCTTGGTGGCCCGCGCCGCGACCTGCACGTGCGCCGCAGTGACATCGCCCGCATCCAATGCCTTGGCCGTCGCCTCGTGGCGGGCGACGTGGCGCGCCGAGCGCACCAACGAGGCTGCGTCCTGGCGGGTCACCGGCGTCCGGTGGGCGAGCCACGCCACCGGAGACACCGACCCGTCCAATGCCCACGCCGCATCGCGGTCCCACTCGCCCACCACCGCCATGACGAGCGCGCTCAGACGCTCCTGCGCGGCGAGCAGCTCCACCACCTCCGCCGAACGCGCCGCCCCCGACCACCCCGCCCGGTCCACCACCATCGCGGCGTCGACGGCTTCACGCACCTGCCGGGCCGAGCCCTGCGTTGACGACATCACACCTCCCCGGACGCACCTCGGATCCGGATCCACCGGCACCAACCGGCGGACCTCGGAGCAACCACGGGGAAGTGGAGACCCCCACTGTACCCGAACGTCCGTTCGATTGCAAGGTGGAATGTCGAACATACGTTCGATAGAGTCGCGCGCCCCATGGGGTACGCGGAGCTGCACTGCCACACCAACTTCTCGTTCCTCGACGGTGCCGGCCACCCCGAGGAGCTCGTCGACGAGGCCGTCCGGCTGGGCCTCGACGCGCTCGCCGTCACCGACCACGACGGCTTCTACGGCATCGTCCGCTTCGCCCTCGCCGCCCGTCCGGCCGCCCTGCCCACGGTGTTCGGGGCCGAGCTGGGGCTCACCCGCCCCGACGGCGGGACCGACCATCTCGTCGTGCTCGCCGAGGGGCCGGTGGGCCACGCCCGGCTGGCCCGGGCCATCAGTCGGGGCCAGCTGGCCGGGGAGAAGGGGGCGCCCCGCTTCTCCCTCCCGGCGCTGGCCGACGACGCCCGGGCCGCCGTCCATCTCACGGGGTACCGCCCCGCCCGGGAGAACGACGCCTGGCGCGTCCTCACGGGGTGCCGGCAGGGGGCGGTGCCCCGGGCGCTCCTCGCCGACGGGCCCGCCGCGGCCCGCCACGAGCTCGACCGGCTGGTCGAGGCGTTCGGCCGCGACCGGGTGTCCGTGGAGCTGTGGGACCACGGCGACCCGCTCGACCGCCACCGCAACGACGCGCTGGCCACGCTCGCGGGCCGGGCCGGGGTCGAGGTGATCGCCACCAACGACGTCCACTACGCCACGCCCGCGCAGCGGCCCCTCGCCACCGCGCTCGCCGCGATCCGGGCCGGGCGTTCGCTCGACGAGATGGACGGCCTGCTCCCGGCCAGCCCGCTCGCGCACCTGCGCAGCCCGGCCGAGCAGCTGCGGCGCTTCGCCCGCTGGCCCGGCGCGGTCGAGCGCACGGTGGAGATCGCGCAGCAGTGCGCGTTCGACCTGCACCTCGCCGCGCCCGAGCTACCCGACCTCGACGTCCCCGACGGCCACACCGAGATGTCGTGGCTGCGCGAGCTCACCGCGCGCGGCGCGGCGGTGCGCTACCCGTCGAACCATCCGCAGCACGCGCAGGCACTCCGCCAGATCGAGTACGAGCTGGGGGTGATCGAGGCGCTCGGGTTCCCCGGCTACTTCCTCGTGCTCGTCGACATCGTCGACTTCTGCCGGCAGGAGGACATCTACTGCCAGGGGCGGGGGAGCGCGGCCAACAGCGCGGTCTGCTACGCGCTCGGCGTCACCAAGGCCGACGCCGTCGCGCTGGGGTTGCTGTTCGAGCGCTTCCTCTCGCCCGAGCGCGACGGCCCGCCCGACATCGACCTCGACATCGAGCACCAGCGGCGCGAGGAGGTGATCCAGCACGTCTACGCGAAGTACGGGCGCGACCGCGCCGCGCAGGTCGCCAACGTCATCACCTACCGCGCCCGCAGCGCGATCCGCGAGATGGCGAAGGTGGTGGGCTGCTCGCCCGGCCAGGCCGACGCGCTGTCGAAGCAGGTGGATCGCTACTCCCGTGGCAGTGGGGGCTTTGCCGCGATCGACGGCGTGCCCGCACCGCCCTTGGCGTTGGAGCTCGCGGCGCAGGTGCTCGACTACCCGCGCCACCTCGGCATCCACTCCGGCGGGATGGTCATGGCCGACCGGCCGCTGGTGGAGTTCTGCCCGGTGGAGTGGGCCCGCATGGAGGGACGCTCGGTCCTCCAGTGGGACAAGGACGACTGCGCGGCCGCGGGGCTCGTGAAGTTCGACCTGCTCGGCCTCGGGATGCTCACGATGCTGCACCTCGCCGTCGACCTCGTGCGCGAGCACGAAGGCGTGGAGATCGACCTCGCGACCATCCCCCAGGACGACGACGTCTACGACCTGCTCTGCGCGGCCGACACCATCGGCGTGTTCCAGGTGGAGAGCCGGGCCCAGATGGGCACGCTGCCCCGACTGCGCCCCCGCACCTTCTACGACCTGGTGGTGGAGGTCGCGCTCATCCGCCCGGGGCCGATCCAGGGCGGCTCGGTGCACCCGTACCTGCGCCGGCGCACCGGCGAGGAGCCGGTCACCTACCCGCACCCCGTGCTCGAGGGCTGCCTGGCGAAGACGCTGGGGGTCCCGCTGTTCCAGGAGCAGCTCATGCAGATCGCGATCGACGCCGCGGGGTTTAGCCCCGGTGAGGCCGATCAGCTGCGCCAGGCGATGGGATCGAAGCGGTCGAAGGCCCGCATGGCGGTGATGCGCGAGCGGCTCATCGCGGGGATGGCCGCGAAGGGGATCGTGGGGGAGACGGCCGAGGAGATCGCGACCAAGCTCGAGGCGTTCGCCGACTTCGGGTTCCCCGAGAGCCACTCGGTGAGCTTCGCCTACCTGGTGTACGCGAGCGCGTGGATCAAGCTGCGCCACCCGGCCGAGTTCGCGTGCGCGCTGCTCAACGCGCAGCCGATGGGCTTCTACTCGCCGCACACGATCGTGCGCGATGCCGTGCGCCACGGGGTCGAGGCGCTCGGCCCGTGCGTCGCGCGGTCGCGGCGCGACTGCACCATGGAGCCGCGCACGGAGGCCGCGGGTCCGGTGGGGGTGCCGCGGCCGGGCTGGCACGCCGACCCGTCCACCCACGCGGTGCGCATCGGGCTGCGCTACGTGCGCGGGCTGTCCGACGCGCTGCTCGACCGCATCGACGCCGAGCGCGAGCGCGCGCCGTTCACCGACCTGGAGGACTTCACCCGGCGCACGGCCGCGTCGGTCGACGCGCTCGAGTCGCTCGCCACCGCGGGCGCGTTCGCCTGCTTCGACGTCGGCCGGCGTGACGCGCTGTGGGCCGCGGGCGCGCTGCGTGACGCCCGGCCGCACCGTCAGGGGGCGGTGGAGGCGCACACGCTCCCGGGCGTGGTCACCGGGGTGGAGGCGCCGGCCCTGCCCGGCATGAGCCAGCCCGAGGAGATCGCGGCCGACCTGTGGGCCGTCGGGCTGTCGGCCAGCGCACACCCCACCGAGCTGGTGCGGGAGCGGCTCACCGCGCGCGGCGCGGTCACCGCCGAGGCGCTGCGCACGCTGCCCGACCGCACGGTGGTGGAGGTGGGTGGGATCGTCACCCACCGCCAGCAGCCCGAGACGGCCAAGGGGGTGGTGTTCGTCAACCTCGAGGACGAGACCGGCCTGGTCAACGTGATCTGCACCCCCGACGTGTGGAAGCGGTTCCGCAAGGTCGCCCGGGGCTCGCCCGCGCTCATCGTGCGGGGCCTGCTCGAGCGCCGCTACGACGTGGTCAACCTCGTCGCCCGTCGCATCGAGCCCCTCCCCATGAACGCCGCCGACCTCGTCCGCTCCCGCGACTTCCGCTGACGGGCGTCACGCGGGCCTGGTCGCCACGGCGTGGACGACGTTGGTGGGGATCTGGGTGATGCCGTCGGCCTCCACCCGCGCCGCGCACGCCGCGCGCACACGCGCCGCGGCCTCGGGGCCGATCTGCTCGACCGCGCCGCGCATGCCGCTGCCGATCACGATCGTCCACCAGTCGTCCGCGTCGCGCAGGGGATGGGTCCCCGGCACGGCCACGGCGTCGACCGCGCCGTCGACCTCGGCTGCGGTGAACAGGGCGTGCAGCGCCTCGGGGGTCTCCAGCCGCGACGCCGGCGAGCCCGCGGGCGTGTCGGGCGGCAGCTCGGTCCGCACCGCCGTCCAGAACGTCTCCGACAGCGGCGCGAACAGGTCGGGGCCCCAGGTGGTCAGCGCGAGCCGCCCACCCGGCGCGACCATCCGCCACAGCTCGGCGGTCGCGGCCTCCATGTCGGGAACGAAGAAGATCCCGAACACGCAGATCACCGCGTCGAACGCGCCGTCGGGGTACGGCAGCGTCCGGAAGTCGCCCGCCACGAAGTCCGCCTGGCTCAGCCCCTCGGCCGCGGCCTTCGCCCGGGCGAGTGCGAGCAGCGGCTCGGCGAGGTCGGCGCCGGTGACCGTGCCCGCCGGGCCGACGGCCCGGGCGGCGGGGATCGCCGCGTGCCCTGTGCCGCAGGCCACGTCGAGGACCCGCTGCCCCGGGGTCAGAGCCAGACGGTCCACCGCGTCGGCGCTGATCCGGGCGAAGAACGCCAGCGCCTCGTCGTCGAAGTGGTCGGCCGCGGCGGAGAACACCGCCCGGTTGCGGGCCGCCGCGGCATCCTCGGGAGGGTTCGTGGTCATCCGGGTAGCCTGGTCGGGTCGTGCGACGCCGTGCACGTCGGCGTCCATCGTCACGTTGAGCAGGTCGAGCAGGTCATGAGCGAGCCTCCGAGTCCGCAATGCAGCGCCTTTCCCGCTTCGTGCGGCGGTTTGTCGCGCTCGTGCGCGCCGATCCGACCGGGGTCCGCGACGGCTTCGTCGCGCACCTCCTCGCGACCGCAACCGGGCTGATCGCCGGACTCGTCCTCGGGTCCATCACCGGCACGCTCGAGCAGCTCCCCGGCCTCCTCGTCCTCGTCCCCGCCGCCGTCGGCCTCCGCGGCAACGTGTTCGGCGCGCTCGGCAGCCGCCTCGGCACCCTTGTCGCGACCGGCAACTTCCGGCTCAGCCGCCGGCGCGACACGCTCGTCGGCCAGAACCTCGAGGCATCGGTCGCGCTGTCGATCGGGGCGTCGCTGCTCCTCGCCGTGATCGCCAAGCTGGTTGCCGAGGCCTTCGGCGTGCAGGACGCGATCACGGTGGCCGACTTCGTCGTGGTGTCCGTGGTCGGCGCGTTGGTGCCCACCGCGGTGGTGCTGGGCATCACCGTGGCGATCGCGGCCGTCGGCGTGCGTCGCGAGTGGGACATCGACAACGTCAGCGTCCCGGTGGTCACCGCCGCGGGCGACGTCGTGACCCTGCCGAGCCTGTTCCTCGCCACCTACCTGGTGACCGACGTGCCGGGCTGGGTCAGCACCGTGGCCGCGGTCCTGTGCACGATCGGCGGCATCGTGCTGCTCCTGATCGCGCTGCGCTCGTCGCTGCCGTCGTTGCGGCGCATCACGCGCGAGTCGCTGCCGTTCCTGCTGCAGGCCGGGCTCCTCAGCACGCTCGCCGGAATCACGATCCAGTCCCGCCTCGGTGCGCTCGCGAACGAGCCGGCGCTCCTCATCGTCATCCCGCCGCTGCTCTCGCTGTCGGGGTCGCTGGCCGGCATCCTCTCGGCCCGGGTGGCCACGAAGCTGCACCTCGGTCTCGTCGACCCCAGCCGGGTGGCGCTCGGACCGGTGGCGCCCGACCTCACCCTCGTGTTCGTGATCTCGATCCCGATCTACCTGGTGCTGGGCGGCGCGGCCGACGTGCTGGCCGCGATCACGGGCCTCGCCAGCCCCGGCGTGATCGAGATGTTCGAGGTGGTGATGCTCGCGGGCATCATGGCCACCGCGGTGACCTGCGTCGTCGCGTACGGGGCCGCCCTCGTGACCTACCGACTCGGGTGGGACCCCGACAACAACGGGGTCCCCCTGGTCTCCTCCGCATCCGACTTCCTGGGAGCGGTCGCCTTCATGGTGGCGCTGGTTATCCTGGGACTTTCCTAGGGCCCGTCCCTACGGGTCCTCACGGAGCATCGATGGGCGACGACCGACCTCCACGGAATCTCAAGGCCATGCTCTCGGAGGCGAAGGACACCTCCGAGCTCATGGTGGACCTCGCGTACGCCGCCCTCTTCTTCGACGACGAGGCGATGGCCAACGAGGTCCACGAGCTCGAGGAGCGCCTGCGCGACCTCGTGCACGAGATGCGCGAGGTGTGCGTGCTCGCGGCGCGTTCGCCGCGTGAGGCCGAGCAGATGTCGAGCGTGCTGCACCTCGTATCGGCGATCGAACGGCTCGCCAACGCCGCCATCGACGTCACCCGGGTGGTCACGCACCGCCTCGGGATCCCGCCCGACCTCGTGGCCGACCTCGCGGCGGCCGAGGAGATCTCGCACCGGGTGCGCATCCGCCCCGACTCCTCGCTCGCCCAGCGTCGACTCGAGGAGGTCGAGCTGCCCGTCGAGGTGGGCATGCGGGTGATGGCCATCCGCCGGGGGAAGGTGTGGCTCATCGACCCCGACGGCGACGACCTGCTGGTGGCCGACGACGTCGTCATCCTGCGCGGCGCCCCCGACGGGATCGACGAGCTCCGCCAGCTGGCCGGAGCACCCGAGTGGCGACCCCCGACCGTCGACCACGACCCCACGATCACCGATCTCGACCGCGCCGTCGACGTGCTCGTCGAGATGAAGAACATCTCCGAGGTCGCGGTGGGTCTCGCCTACTCGGCGCTGCTGTTCAACGACCAGAGCCTCGCCGCCGAGGTGAGCCAGCTCGAGGACCGGCTCGACGAGATGCGCGAGCGGCTCGAGGTGTGGGTGCTGCGCAGTGCGGCCGACGAGGTCGACCCGTCGCCGCTGCGAGGCCTGCTGCACCTGGGCGCGGCGGCCGAGGAGATCGGGGACGCCGCGCAGCAGATGGTCTGGCTCGTCGAGGAAG
>Ga0194132_10011660_pt1 | contig 11245 bp, 11 predicted proteins | sample TA2KigOf80mmetaG_FD_148612 | JGI IMG/M metagenome (GOLD analysis project Ga0194132, IMG submission 148612) | Freshwater microbial communities from Lake Tanganyika, Tanzania - TA2015054 Kigoma Offshore 80m | ecosystem: Environmental > Aquatic > Freshwater > Lake | place: Tanzania: Lake... | reverse complement strand
TTGCGGCCGGAAGCCGGCAGAGTGCCGAGATTGAATCCGCGGCTCATCAGGCTGAAACTCTAGCGCGGGCGGAGCTTTCCGCGCCGGTGTTGAATGTGGCGCGGATCGGAGCTCTGCTGGCCGAAGCGCGGCGGTTGAGGCTGAGCACCGGTTCCATCCGCAGTATCAGGGGCGAGGCGATCCGGGCTCTGTTGACCCCGGCCCAAACGGCGCGGCTCAAGCTGGTTGCGGACTCCGTCCCTCTGCAGCCGGTGTTCGGCGCAGCGGAGTGCCTGGATCTGTTGCCGGTGAATCGTGTGGGCCACTGGCAGTTGCTTCTCCCCTCATGCAACGGGTCGGCGAGCACGGGGGGACGGTAAGTTGCGCCGGTTCCTGGTCCTGAGCTTGGCCGCGGCATTGGCGGCCGGACAGACCGCGCCCTTTCCGCGGTCGCTGCAAAGATACCTGGAGTTGACGCCGGAGCAGGTGGGCGCGATCCAAGTGAACGAAGCTGAGTTCGCACAGTGGCAGACCGAGGCCAGCAAGCGCACCCGGGCGTTGACAACCCAGCGCGAGACAGCGCTCTCCCTGACACCACCAGATGTGGCGCTTGCGGGTGGCCTCTATCTTCACGAGATCGAGATCCGGCGGGAGTCGGCGGCAGGTGACCGGCAACGGCGCGTCCGGAACTGGGCGCTGCTAACCATGCTCCAGAGGAGCCGTTTGGAAAACGTGGCGACGGCAGCCCTTCACCAGGGGTTGGTTTCCGAAGGACAGAGCACACGGATCGCCGGTGACGGCTTGAACTATTTCTCGTATTTCGGGTTCAATCTGTGCGCAGTAGTGGGGGCGCCTCCAAGTAGCCTGCGGGCCTATCTCACCCTAAGCGCGGGCCAGTGGGCGAGCCTATGTGCGGCGTTGCGCGAACTGGAGTTGGCGCGGACACCTCTTGAAGCGCGGCTCGAGAGCTTGCGATCCGAGTCCATCCAGACACGGGGCGCGGAGCCGCTCGGACGGATAGCCGCAGCGGCAGAGGAGACCCTGCGGGAACTTCGGGCCTTGGACCGGCGCGCCATTCAGCGAAACAGAGCGTTGCTCACATCGAGCAGTCGGCGAAGGCCACCCCTGATCGACTCGTGGCTGCAAGCCTCCCACGTGGTGGCCCCCGCGGAGTGTACCGGCATGATCGAGCCCTGGCCGCCCAATCTGTTTGCGCTAGGGGGAGCCGTCATTGCCAGAGTGCTCGTCAGAGCGGGTGCGCCGACGGACCCAACCTGTGCCGACGCGGACCAGCGGGCTGAGATCGAACCGGTGATTGAACCGGGGGTGCCACCAAGGCTCGCAGAGGTCCTGGGTCTGAGCCGGGCGCAGCAGCTCGCAATCGAGCAGAACGACCGGTTGTACAACCTCGCGCAATTGGCCACACAAAAAGAGATCGGGGCGCGGCTGGCCGCGGTCGAGATTTTGAATAGGCAAGTCCCGTTGAGTCCATTGAAACTCGGCGAGGAGCATGAAGAGCTTCGGCGGATCAACGAGACTGCCATCGCGAGGACACGCGGCTGGAGCGAAGCCAACCGGGCTGTGCTCACCCCGTTCCAAAAAGAGCTGGCCGCCGGGATTCTTGAATCGCGGGAGTTGGAACCTCACGTCCGGACCGCGTTCGAGATGAACCTGTTGCCGACCCTTCCGGCGCCGTGGTTCCCATTCCAAGATGCCGGGCCTTTGGCTCCGGGTGGCGGGCCTTTGGCCCCGGGTCACTCCGCACCCCGCTACCGGAGCACCTGCTTCATCACGGGGCTTCAGCCGGTGGTGCGGAGCTTGTTCGGTCTGTCCGCCGCTCAAGCAAGCAGTCTTTGCACGATCGACAGTTCCCTCGCGGTAGAGCTGAACAGACTGGGCTCAGCATCGCCGGAGTTGAACCGTGACCTTGAAGCCGAGGAGAAGCTGGCGGCTCCCCGGCCACTTGTGCTTGGCCGGCTTCTGGCGGACATCGACGCCAACTCTCGCGCCATGGCCGCGGCCCGGTCACGTGCACAGCGCGCCGCACGCGCCGTGTTGACACCTGCCCAGGTTCCCAGACTGGTTGCATTAGAGGACGCAGTGCGGAAGATCGAAGTGGCACCAGCCGCTTATTGTGAGGGCCTCATCACCTTTATCGAGGATCCTTATTACGTCGGATTCCGCCTCGCCGCTTGCGGCGCGCTTTAACGCTACTTCTTCAGAATCGACAGGAGCTCGTTCCCGCCGAAACGCGTCTTGCCAACCGTGAATCCGAGGAGATGGAATCCAGCCGCACCCACCTCCTTCAGCTCTTTCTCCATGGTTGACGTGCGGCTGGTGGCCAGCACCCGGTAGGTGATCCTCACCGCCGGCTTGCTCTTGTCGCGCTCAAGGATCACACCGACTTCGCGTCCGCCAAATGCAGACTCAAACACGGTCTGGCCGCGGTAATCGAAGCCCTCGTCGCCCGCCTCCTGCAGCTCCTTTTGCATGGTGCCGGTTTTTGAGGTCGCGAGCAGCTTGTAGATCCGTTGGCCTCCGCCGCTCGCGCCCTTGGCCATCACGACGACCACCTCGTTGCCGCCGCCCGCGGTCTCGCCGCCCATCACCGCCGAGAACACGAATCCAGCCGCGGCCGCTTCGTTCAGCTCTCTTTCCATGGTGCTGGTTTTGCTGGTCGCAAGAACCCGGTACTCGATCGATTGGCACAGGGCCAAGGCGGAGAGTAGCAAGAAAGAAGAAATCAGTCGCATCACTTCATTTTCGCATTTGGACGCAACACACGCCCCGCCATCACGCCGGTCATCTTGCCGTCCTCGAGCGCGACCTTGCCGTTCACCACCACCCAACGGATTCCGGCGGACATTGCCAGAGGCTGCGTGAAGCTGGCGTGGTCCTGGATCCGGTCCGGGTCAAACACGACGAGATCGGCGGCCATGCCCGGCGCGATCCGGCCGCGGTCATAGAGCTTCAGCCGGTTGGCCGCAAGCGAAGTCATCTTGCGGATTGCTTCTTCCAGCGGAATCACCCGGTCCTCGCGCACGTACTTGGCCAGGATGCGCGGAAAACTGCCGAAGGCGCGGGGATGGGCTCCGGTGGCGGTGGCTGGATTTGTGGGCGAGGCGTCGGTGTCGAAACTGACGAACGGGGTCCGCATGGCCAGGTGCTTCTGTTCCTCATTCATGCTGCGGGGATTGACGCTCGGGTCGGGTCCGGCGAGGAGATCAAAGAACGTGGTCCATTCATCCTTGCCGAGGATCTTCGCGGCCTCGGCCAGCGACCTGCCCTCGAGCCGCTTGTCGCCGCCGCGGCTGACGGTGGCGATGAGAATGTTGTCCCAATTGCTTCCGGCGTGGCGGTACCAGTTCTCCCAGTTGGACGTCTCCTCGATCTCGCGGCGCAACCCGGCGCGGAATTCGGGTGATGGGAGCGCCTGCGCGAACGGTGCGCGGCCCTTGGCGAAGTGGCGCGGATGGATCAGGGCGCTGAGTCCGAGTCCATTGCGGATGTAGGGATAGACGTCGGCGGTGACGTCCTGTCCGGCGGCGCGCGCGGCGGCGATGCGGTCCACGGCCTTTTGCATCAACGGCCAGTTTTCCTGGCCCGCGGCTTTTAAGTGGTAGATGTGCACTGGCACGCCGGACTGCTTGCCGATGTCGATCGCCTCTTCGATCGCTTCGAGCAACTGGCTGCTCTCGTTGCGCATGTGCGTCGAGTAGATCCCGCCGTGGCGCGCGACCACCTTGCCGATCTCGACCAGTTCGGCTCGCTTGGCGTAGGTGCCGGGCGGATAGATGAGAGCGGTCGAGAATCCAACAGCGCCGTCGCGCATCGCGGCGTCAGCCAGGCTGCGCATGCGGTCGAGCTCGGCAGCGGTGGGCTCGCGGTCCTCCATCCCGATGACAACCCGCCGGAGCTGGGCCGCGCCTACGTTGTGAATCGCGTTGACGCCCATGCCGCGCTTTTCAAGAAGCGCGAAGTACCCGGCGAATGCCGACCAGCGGTATCCGGCCTTGAGGAAGTCGGCGCTGAGAGTCTGGGGAGTCTGCGGCGCGTCGGATCCTCCTTCGCCCGCAAAGATCGTGGTGATGCCCTGGGTCAGCTTGCTCACCGCCGAAGTGGGATCGAGGAGCATCGGAGAGCTGGCGCCGCCCATCATGTCGACGAATCCGGGCGAGGCGACCTGGCCGCCGGCGTCGAGCGTGCGGGCGGCGGGACGGCCGCGCAGGCTGCCGATTTCGGCGATGCGGTCTCCGCGGATGCCGATGTCGGCGTTGAACCAGGGATTGCCCATGCCGTCGACGACACGGGCGTTGGTGATCAGCAGGTCGAACTGCTGGGCCGGGGCGAGTGAGGCAACGGCAGCGAGGATCGCGAATCTCATCCTCGGATATTATCTCAAGCGGACCTTGCCGTCCCGATGTCCCTGCGCCATCTGCGCGGGTGCCGGAATCAGGATATTGTCTCTCCGGGTTTGATCCACCAGGCGGAAGGATGGCGGTTGAAGCCGACGTGCGGATAGTAGTCCACTGCTTTGGGCGCGGCTAGCAGGATGAGATTCGCGCGTGGGGCGGCGGCCTGCGTGCGGCGCATCAGCTCCTTGCCGATCCCCTGGCGTTGGTGGCTCTCGCGTACGGCGAGGTCGGACAGGTAGGTCGCATACGCCCAGTCCGTAATCGACCGTGAGATTCCGACGAGCAGATCTCCGTCCCAGGCGGTGATCACGAGGTTCGCGTTGGCGAGCATCTCGCCCATGCGCGCGCGGTCGCCCACGGGCCGCCGCTCGCCGAGAGTGGAGGCGACGTAGAGATCGACTACCTGGCCGAGGTCGAGATCGTTGCCGGTACGGTAGTGGATCTCAGTCGACGTAGGCAATACAGTCCACCTGGCATAGTTGGCCCTTGCGCCGGAATCCGGTGGCGCCCCAGTAGCTGCGGGCGGGCTTCACTTTGCCGGTGAAGAACTGGTCGTAGACTTCGTTCATTCCTTCCCAGTTGGCTTCGGGATCGACGAGCGCGACGCTCACCTTCAGTACGTTGTCGAGTGATGATCCGGCCTTCTCAAGAGCGGATTTCATTGACTCGAGGACGCTCTTCATCTGGACCTTGATGTCGCCCGCTTCCTTACGGCGCTCGGGGTACCAGCCACCGATTCCGCCGAGGAACAGCAGGTGTCCGGAACGGATGGGTCCACCAGTGGAAGCTTTCTTGGGCGACCAGGCGCCCAGGGTCTGAGCGTGCGCGGCGACGGCGCCACCGAGTCCGAGGGCGGCCGCCTGGAACATGGTGCGGCGGGAATTCTGCGATTTGGGCATAGAAATAAGCTACCAGCTTTCGACGGGCTGGCTGAAGGTGCGGCTCAGTTCTCCGACATCAGGTCGCTCAGGACATCCTGACGCGACGGCAGGACTACCTTGACCTCCTCGCTTTTGATCGCGAGCACGCACTGAATGCAGATGGGCTTCAGTTTGCCGGCCTTCATCTTGGCCTGGCCCGAGCGGGCGATCCATACCTGTTCCCCGCACTTGATGCACGGGACCAGGGCAGAGCCGGGGCAGACAAATCCGATGTCCGCCTTGCGGGCTCCGACAATGTGGTCGGGCTCCTCTTCTTTCGGGTCCACACGAAACGGTTCCATGGGCCTCATTGTAGCGGTTAGGCGCGCGCGAGGGCGGCTTCGGCTGCTGTCACGCCGCGATGCTGGGCTTCCTCGAAGATCGACAGGCCGGAGACGGCCGAGTGCGCGTACCAGAGCCCGTTGACGCCGCGGGTGAGCCGCTCGCGTTCGCGTGAGAAGATGTAGCCGGGCGACGGGCGGATCATGCCGTGGCCCAGGCGGAGGATGTCGATGCGCGAGACGCATTCGCGGATGTCCTGATGGGCGCGTTCGAGATCGGTGAGGATGGCTTCTTTCCAGTAGCCCCAGTCCTTGTCAAGCAGGAGTTGGCGCGCGGCGGACGGGGCCATGCCAGACAGCGGCCAGTAGTATGTCCAGACGGTGCGCGGGATGTGAGTCTTGAGCGACTGGTGTGTGGCCACCACGTATCCGAGCGACGGGGAGTTGTAGAGCACGTTGTCCCAGGCCGGCGGGATGCCGCGCTCTTCCGGCCAGCGGTCCAGTGTCAGGTTCGCGGTGAGCCAGGGCGAGTACTGCGCCCGCACCGGTGCCGCGCCTTCAATCAGGTACGGAGCGAGGAACGGCGGCGCGGCGAAGATCACGGCCGCGGCGAGATATTCGGTGTCACCAGCAAGTACGCGCCAGCCTGTTCCACGGCGCTCGATGCGGTGGACCATCACGCCGGTGCGGACTTGATCCCGGATTCGTTCAAGGAGCCGGCGCGCGATCCAGCCGTTGCCCTCTGGCCAGGTGAGCGGGCCCTTGTCATCCCGCTGTCCACGGGCGGCGTGGTAATGGATTCCAGCCCAAGCGGAGGTTTCGCCGATGCCCGATCCGTAGTCGTCGCGGCAACTGTAGTTGACCATCCAGAGCAGGGGCTCGGCGTCAAAGCGGTTGTCGCGGAGCCAATCGGCCATCGTGATGCGGTCAAGGTCGGCGCGGCGCCGCCGGCCGGACTCCATGGGGACGGCGAACTCGCCCGAGTGCTCGAGCTCCGCCATCATTTCGTGGAACCGCCGGACTTGCGCGTGCATCGCCGGTGTGACGGCGGTTTCCGGCTCGAGCCCTTCCTGCCAGCGGCCGTGGTGGTAGAGCCGTTCCTGAGGCGAGTGGCACAAATAGCGGTCGTCCCAAACGCCGTCAGCGAGGAGACCCAGGTCGGTGAAGAGTTCGCGCACCAGGGTGGACTCCCGGGATGGAACGGGGACGTAGTGCGCCGCCCACGGGTACGGCGTGATTTCGTTTTCACCCCAGCGGGAGTTGCCTCCGGCCTGCTGCTCCATCTCCAGGATCACGAAGTCGCGAAATCCGCGCTTGGTGAGACGCCATCCGGCGCACAAGGCGGCCATACCGCCCCCGACGATCACGATGGGCTTGCGGATGGTCCGCCGGGCGGACTCAAATGCCGCGCGGTCGCGCAGCCGGTGTCCGGCGAGATGGGATTGATCGATGAAGCCGCCAGTGACCTGGGCTTCGGACTTGCGTGTGAGTCCGGCCAGACCGGCGCTCAAGAGCAGGCGGCGGCTGACCGGACTCGGCATGAATCGCTACATCTTCAGAGGTTCGTCGGCGCTGCCACCGTAGATCGACGGAACCTTGGATCCCATCGGCCGGAGGCCGGCGGCAAGCTGTCCGCGGTGATGGATCGTGTGGTTCAGCATGAAGTTCAGGTAGGCAACGGCGGGCATGTTGAACATGCCAAAGAAATTGAGCGGTGTGGCCAGTTTCTCCGGGCTCATTGCCGGCACCTGGGCCCATAGCCCGGGGACGGTCGCATTGTAGTTCTCGACGATGCTGGCGATGGTTGTGCCTTCCGGCACGGACTCGGCTTCCATCGGAAACTCGCCCGCGAGCACTGACTTGAGGAACCAAGCCTCGGCGTTAGCGATGTGGTAGGCGATTTCGACCGCGGTCTTCGACTTGCCGTCCAGCTTGAAGCCCTTCTGGTCTTCCGGGACCGCACCCAGCACCTTCGCCGTGACGGGCATCTCGAAATCGTGGCTGCCTTTCAAAAAATGGAGCAGAAAAACTGCCTGTTCCGGATTCATTGTGTTACAGAAACCTCCTGAGGTTGGATGGATGGGGATTTCAGTATAGCGGAGCAGACCCTACCGGACCAGGGGTGTCACCGTAATTTTGCGGAATTCCACCGGACCGTGGTCGCCTTGCAGGCTGATTGGACCGGGCTTGTCCTCGTCGGGATCGTTGGCCATCGCGGTGAGACCTTCGACTTCCTTGCGGTCAATAATCGTCTTGCCGTTGAGAATCACCGTGGCTGTCCGTCCTATGATCGTGATGTCGAACGTTTGCCATTCCCCCGCGGGCTTGCTGGCGTTCACCGACGGGACGATGCGGCTGTAGACGGACCCATTGGTGTGTCCGTCGGGTGCGCGTCCGTAATCCTCATAGATCTGCACTTCGTAGCGCCCCCGGAGTCCGATGCCGGAGTTGCTCTTGGGTCCCACGCGGTACTCGACGTGCAAGCGGAAGTTCCAGAAGCTCGCGCTGGAGACGATGTCGGCAGCCTTGTCGTTGTTCTTTAGAAGTCCATCCTCAACACGCCACTGCAATGGACCGCCGGGCAATCGCGACGCCCAGCCGTTGAGGCTCCTGCCATCGAACAGTTCGACTGGAGTTCCAGATTTCCATTTGCCGTCATCGCGGTCCTTGAGCACCGGAGCACGTTTGCCGGTGAAGGTAAGGTGCCGGGCCGGATTGCCCTCGACATCGAAGGTCCCTTGGAGCCGGCCGCCCGACAGCCGGGCACGGTAGATTCCTTTGCCCTTCGGCTTGCCGGGTTCATAGCCGCGCTCGAAGATCCACACCAGTTCCCCGCCCTCGATGCGGATCGACGGGATCTCGTCCAATTGTCCGCCGGGTGCGCCGACAAAACGTCCCTTCATCGCGGAAGTCCCGGCGCCGGTCACTTCGAGCCACCAGGCGCGGTTGCGCGGTTCGTTGGCGGCCTTGAGGTTCCAGCGCCCATTGAACTCTTCCGCGCCGCCGAAGCAAGTGGCGGCGGCCATTATCGAGAGTACGCTCCGCTTCATCGCGTCTAGTATACTGTGCCGATGGCGAATCCAATTTTGATGCGACGGGCGCGGCTCCACGCCGGGATCGCGCTGCAGGCCCAAGCGGCGGGCAACGATCCGCTGGAAATCCGGAAAATTCGCGCGTTTCCCCTGCGCGAGCCGGGGTCAGGCCGGCGCTACACGCTGGTCAAGATCGAAACCCGCGGCGGACTGGCCGGTTGGGGTGAATGCGGCGAATTCACACGCGCCGAGTTCGCGGCAGCCCGGGATGCGGTCGTGGGAACCATGGCATCGGCGTACGAGATCGCCTGGCGCAAGCTGGGTCAGGCTCGCGCGATCCGGGCGGCAGTCAACATGGCGCAGCTTGACGTGCTGGGCAAGCTGTCAAAGGCTCCGGTGTACCAGGTGCTCGGAGGACCCACGCGTTTCAAGGCACGCGCGATTGCGCGGCTGGAGGGTCCGGCGGCGCTTGACCGGGCTCAGACCGCGGGCTACAAGGCGTTCTTGGTTCCGGCTGTTCCCACCGAATGGCGCAACCAGGGCAAGGCCTACATGAACAGGATCCGGAACCTGATGAACATGATGCGCAATGCGGCGGGCGCGGACTCGGATTTCGTGCTCGATGCCGCTGGGGCGTTCACCCCAGGCGACGCGCAGTCGGTGGCCGCCGAGCTTGAATCGTTCCACATGCTGTGGTTTGACGAGCCGTGCGGCGTGCTCAACCTCGGCGCGATCCGCAAGATCGCCGGCGAGAATGTAACTCCGCTCGGATTCGGGCGCACGGTCGGGGACGCGCAGGGATTCCAGAACCTGCTGTCAGAAGACGCGGTGGACCTGCTGCGGCCAGACCTGGCGGTCCACGGGATCTCGCAGATCCGGCGTATCGCCGCAATCGCCGAGGTTTATTACGTGGCGGTTGCGCCGTATCACAACGGAGGTCCGGTGGCGACGGCAGCGGCGCTGCACCTGGCCGCGAGCTTGCCGAACTTTTTCATCCAGCAAGTGCCGCTGCCTGGCGCACAGTCCGACATCGACATGCGGCGGGCAATCGCGGGCGACGCGATCGAAAAGGTCACCGGCGGATTCCTGGCGCTGCCCACCGGGCCCGGCTTCGGAATCACCGTGAATGAACAAGCGCTCACGCGCTACCAGGAGGCCGCATGATCCGCCGCCATTTCCTCAGTGGACTCGGAATCGCTGGCGCGGCAGGCAGCCGCTTACCCGCAGCCGACGGTTGCGGATGCGCGCTCGCACCGCAGGCCGCCATGTCAGGACCCGTGGGTGCGGCGGCGTTGCACAGCGTCGGCACCAAGGTCCGGATCACCGGCGTCAAAGTGTTCGGCGTGTCGCTGACGCCGGATTCCGACCGCCCGTATGTGTTCGTCAAGATTGAGACCAATCAAGGCGTGGTGGGTTGGGGCGAGGCGACGCTCGAAGGCAAGGCGGGCGCGGTGATCGCCTGCGTCGATGATTTCAAGGAGTTCCTGACCGGCGCGGATCCGATGCTTGTCGAGCACCACTGGCAGTCGATGTACGTGCATAGCTTTTACCGCGCGGGACCGGTGATGGGATCGGCGATGTCGGGTATTGACCAGGCACTGTGGGACATTCGGGGAAAGCTGCTCGGCATGCCGGTTTACAAACTGCTGGGCGGGCCATCGGATCCGGCCGGGGTGCGCGGTTACTACCATGTCCGCGCGGGGACGCCCGAAGCGCTGCAGAAGCTGCGGGACCAGGCCAAGAGCCTCGGTGTCACGTGCGTGAAGACCGGCATTCCGCTCTACTACGAGTGGATCGAGACCAACACCAAGATCAACCGCGCGGTGAAGCACATGCAGATGATGCGCGAGAATCTGGGTCCCGACATCGATATCGGCGTCGACTTCCATGCCAAGACCAGCCCGTCGGTGGCGGCGATCCTGATCAAGGAAGTGGAGCCCTTGAACCTGTTGTTTGTCGAGGAGCCGTGTCCGCCGGAGAACGTCAAGGCGATGGCGCGGATCGCGCGCCGCTCCACCACGCCGATTGCCACCGGAGAGCGGGCCGTGGCGCACTTCTCGTGCCGTGAGCTGATCGAGCTCGGCGTAATCGACATCCTGCAGTGCGACATCAACCATGTCGGCGGCATTACGGCGCTGTGGAAGGCGGGCGCGATCGCCGAAGCGTCGGGGATTTCGATGGCACCGCACGCCTGCGAGGGTCCGATTGGCGGATTGGCGACGGTTCACGTCGACGCGGCGACTCCGAACTTCCTGGTACAGGAGATCTGTTCGGGCATCGAGCCGGAGACGAAGGAGAAGGTATGGGAGGAATGGCTCGGGTTCCCTGCTATGCGCATGGTGAAGGGCAAGTTCCCACTCCCCACCAAGCCGGGACTGGGATTCGACTTGACCGAAGACGCGCTCAAGAGGTATCCGTTCGGCGGCACGCGTCCGATGGCGCGCGTTTTCCATGACGACGGCTCGGTCGCGGAGTGGTAACGTTCGATCAACTGATGATATAATTGTCGGCGCAAAATAGAAAGTTCCGGATGCTGGCAAAGTAGAAAGTTCCGGTTTTGGCATGGTGTGCGGGAGCGGCATGGTAGGTTGCCCGCATGGAATCACAGCCGGCACCAA
>Ga0194132_10011658_pt1 | contig 11247 bp, 8 predicted proteins | sample TA2KigOf80mmetaG_FD_148612 | JGI IMG/M metagenome (GOLD analysis project Ga0194132, IMG submission 148612) | Freshwater microbial communities from Lake Tanganyika, Tanzania - TA2015054 Kigoma Offshore 80m | ecosystem: Environmental > Aquatic > Freshwater > Lake | place: Tanzania: Lake Tanganyika... | reverse complement strand
GCGGCGGTTCGAAGCCGCTGGCGATGAGACGCCGAAGCCGGGCGACCCCCGCCTCGCCAACACCGAAACGCGCCTGATCGCCCGGCCGCTTGCCAGCCTCGAAGCTGCGGCCGAAACCGCGCGCGCGGCCGGCGTCGCGCCGGTCATCCTCGGCGACGCGATCGAGGGCGAGGCGCGCGAGGTCGCGACGGTGATGGCCGGGATCGCGCGTTCAGCCCGCCGCCACGGCCACCCCGCCCCGCCGCCGGTGGTGCTGCTATCGGGCGGCGAAACCACGGTCACCGTGCGCGGCCGGGGACGGGGCGGACGCAACGCGGAATTTCTGCTCGCGCTCGCGCTTGCGTTACAGGGCGAGGACGGCATTTCCGCCATCGCTGGCGACACCGACGGCATCGACGGCAGCGAGGACAACGCCGGCGCGATGATCGACCCCTCGACGCTGGTCCGCGCCGCCGCAAAAAATATGGACGCCAAGGCCCGGCTTGCCGACAACGACGCCTACACCCTCTTTGCCGGGCTCGGCGATCTGGTGGTGACCGGGCCGACGCTCACCAACGTCAACGATTTCCGCGCGATTGTCGTGCGGCCGTGACGCCCGCGTCGCGCGTTACATGTGCAAAACGCCGAGCCGGCGCAGCAGCCATTTTTCCGCCTCGACCGTGAAGAACATCACCGTCGCGAGAGCGGCGATCGACAGCCACGACCGCGCGTCGAGCGCGGTGGTCTGAAAGGCCTGCTGCAACGGGGGAACATAGGTAAAGAGAATCTGCAGGACGATCAAAACCGAGCTCGACCAGAAGGCGGCCGGATTGCCGTACATCATGGCGGAATTCAATGCCGGAGCGGAGAAACTGCGCGTGGTGAACAGATAGACCAGTTCGCAGAACACCAGCATGTTGACTGCGGCGGTGCGCGCGGTCTCCAGCGCATGCCCACGCGCCAGTTCCCAGTAAAAAACGGCGAACGTCAACGCCGTCATCAGCACGCCGACGAAGACGATGCGCGCGAACAACACCCGGGTAATAAGCGGCTCGGCCGGCGGCCGGGGCGGGCGGTGCATGACCCCGGCTTCCGCCGGCTCGAACGCCAACGCCAGCGCCAGCGTCACCGTGGTCACCGTGTTGACCCAAAGAATCTGGCCGGGGGTGACGGGCAGCGCCATGCCGGCGAAGACCGCGATCAGAATGACGCCGCATTGCCCGCCGTTGGTGGGCAGGATGAAGAGGAGCGATTTCTTGATGTTGTCGAAGATCCGGCGGCCCTCGCGCACCGCCTCGGCGATGGTCGCGAAATTGTCGTCGGTCAGCACCAGGTCGGCGGCTTCCTTGGCGGCGTCGGTGCCTTTCTGGCCCATGGCGACGCCGATGTCGGCTGCCTTCAGCGCGGGTGCGTCGTTGACGCCATCGCCGGTCATGGCCGTGAATTGGCCCTCGGCCTGCAGGGCGGCGACCAGACGCAGTTTGTGTTCGGGACTCGCCCGCGCGATCACGTCGGTTTCGCGAACCCGACGCTGAAGCCGGGCATCGTCGAGAGCCTCCACCTCCCGGCCGGTGAGCGGGCGATCGGCGGCCAAACCGAGTTTCCGGCCGATGGCGGCGGCCGTGACGGCGTGATCGCCGGTGATCGTCTTGACGCGAATGCCCGCGCTTCGGCAGTCGGCCACGGCCGCGATCGCCTCGGGTCGCGGCGGGTCCATAATGCCGACCAGCCCGAGCAGCGCGAAGCGGGGGGCGATATCGGCCATGGATAGGCTCGCGGTACCGGCCGGCATGTCGGCGCGGGCGAGCGCCAGCACGCGTTGCCCGTCGCGTGCGGCTTCATCGACGCGCGCTTCCCACACGGTGCGGTCGAGGTCGCACCCCAGGAAATCCCGCACGCACAGGTCGAGGACTCGCTCCGGCGCGCCCTTGAGCAGAACGAAGGAGCGACCCGCGTGGTCGTGGTGCAGGGTGGCCATGAACCGGTGTTCGGATTCGAACGGAATTTCGTCCAGCCTCGGCATGGCGACGGTTTCCGCGCGCAACTCCAATCCCGCCTTGAGCGCGAGCGTCAGCAAGGCGCCCTCGGTCGGATCGCCGGCGAGCATCCAGCCGGCGGTTTCGTCGCGGCGCAACCGCGCGTCGTTGCAGAGGAGCGCGCAGCGGGCGAGCGCCAACAGTGTCTCATCCTTTTGCGGATCGAAGATTCCGCCGGCGAGATGGAAACCGCCGTTGGGCGCGTAGCCGGCGCCGCTGACCTCGACCGTGCGGCCGGGCAGGAACACGCGCACCGCGGTCATTTCGTTGCGGGTCAGCGTGCCGGTCTTGTCGGAGCAGATAACCGAGACCGATCCGAGCGTTTCCACCGCCGGCAGGCGACGGACGATGGTCCGTTGTTGCGCCATGACACGGGTGCCGATGGCGAGTGTGATGGTGACGATGGCGGGCAATCCCTCAGGGATCGCTGCAACCGCAAGACTGACCACGGCGAGAAAGATGTCAGCACCGGCATGCCGGCGATGTAATGACCGTAAAGAAACGTAATCAGACTCACGGCTAGGATGAACAAGGTGATCTGGCGGGCGAACTGATCGAGGCGCCGGGTGAGCGGCGTCGCCAGGGATTCGACGCCCGCCACCAGTGCGCCGATACGGCCGATTTCGGTCGCCGGACCGGTCGCCACCACTAGGCCGCGCGCTTGGCCGAAGGTGACGAGGGTGCCGGAGTAGGCCATCGAAACGCGGTCCGCGAGTTCGGCGGTCTCGTCCACCGCCCCCACGCCCTTGGCGACCGGCGCGGATTCGCCGGTGAGTGCCGATTCGTCGATCTGCAAGTTCTTGGCGCGCAGCAAGCGCAAATCCGCCGGCACGCGCGCGCCGGATTCGAGCAGCACAATGTCGCCCGGCACCACCTCGCGCGCGTCGATGTCGCGCCGTTCGCCCTGGCGCACCACGTTGGCGCGGCTGGCCAGCATGGCGCGCACCGCCTCCAGCGCCCGCTCGGCCTTGCCTTCCTGCACGAAGCCGATGATGGCGTTGATGATCACCACGGCCATGATCACGGTGGCGTCGATATAATCCTCCAGCGCATAGGTGACGGCCGCCGCGGCGAGCAGCACGTAGATCAACGGATTGTGAAACTGCAGCAGGAAGCGGACGACGGGGCCCCGCCGCTCCGGCGGCGGCAACTGGTTGGGACCGTGCTGTGCCAGCCGCCGCGCGGCTTCGGCGGCGGAAAGACCGCTTTCCTCGGAGCCGCCTAGACGCGCCAATACCGTCCCCTGTCCCTCGGCGTGCCAGGAGAGGGGCGGTTGGTGCGGATTTGTGTCTTGGTCGCGCATGTCGTTTCGCCGGGCTTTAATAATAGAAAATGGCGATCAAGGGAAAATTGCTCCAGATCAAGCGCGATCGATGTAGTGTCCCTACCCTTTGATCCACGAGCGATACGCCTATACAATCGCGCGGCCCCAGGAATGCCGTTCCCGCATATGAAGAAACTGCTTTCCGCCATTGCGGTTCTGGTCGTCGCGCTCGTCGGCGCGGTCTTGATCGTTCCCGGCTTGATCGACTGGAACGAGTACAAGACCGAAATCGCCTCTCGGGCCCGCGCGATGACTGGGCGCGACGTGACTCTCAAGGGCGATATCCGGCTGACGCTGCTGCCGGCGCCCGCGCTGCGCGTCGCCGATGTCGCGCTTGCGAGTCTGCCCGGGGCGAAGGATTCCCAATTGATCCGTCTCAAGACGCTCGAGGTTCGCGTCGCGCTCGCGCCGCTATTGTCGGGGCGGGTCGAGGTCGAATCGGTGCGTCTGGTCGAACCCGTGGTCGCGTTAGAGATTCTGGCCGACGGCAAACGAACGTGGGATTTCGCATCCGCCGCGCCGCCGGCGCCGACGGCTCCGGCGGGACGGGCGCCGAGCCCGGCGGCGGGCCCAACAGCGAGTTCGGCGCCGTCCGTGCGCCTCGACAGTTTCGTCGTTGAAAACGGCACCGTCGTCTATCGCAACGCGGCGGGCGGCGTCGAAGAGCGGATCGAGGCAATCGCCGCGCGCGTCACGGCGGCTTCCCTCGAGGGGCCGTTCGAAAGCGCCGGATCGTTCAAGGCGCGCGGCCTTGCGTTCTCCTACGTCGCCGGCATTGGTCGGATCGCCGACGATCGCGCCATTCCGGTCAACCTCAGTCTCGGCGCGGCTGGGGCGAAATTCCAATCGACCGGCACCGTTTCCGACATCCATCAGACGCCGCGCTATCGCGGCAAGATCAAGCTCGACGGCAATAATCTTGCCGCTGCCGTCGCGCAACTCGAGCAAGGACCAGCGGCGGCGGCAGTGGCGCAGCCTTTTTCGCTTGAGGGTACTCTTGAGGCTTCGGACGCGCTGGCCGAAATCAAGGATCTCGAAATTCGGTTCGGCGACAGCCGCGGCACGGGCGCGGTTGCCGTCCGGCTGCAGGGCGGTTTCAACGCCGCGGCGCAGGTTTCCATCAATCGCCTCGATCTCGATCGCTTTCTGGCGGCGACCGCGCCGCCCCCCGCATCCGCGCCCGCTCTCGCCGTCTCGCCGGCCCCGGACGGCAAGGCGAAGTCGGGACGCTCGGTGGCGATTCCTCCGCCGCCCGCGCCCGCCGCAACGACTGCCGTCGCGCCCGCGCGCTTCGACATCCCTAAGGGGATGGGCGGCTCGCTCGCGCTTGCGGTCGACGCCATTACGTTGCGCGGCGGGCTGATCGGGCAGACCCGGATCAAGGCGGAATTGGCCGACGGCGAAATCACCCTCAGTCAAGCGTCGGCCCAGCTTCCCGGCGGCTCGGACGTCGCCCTGTTCGGTTTCGTCACCGCGCCCGGCGGCCAGCCCAAATTCGACGGACAGGCGGACGTGACGGTCGGCGATCTGCGCGGCTTGCTGAAATGGCTCGATGTGGCGCTGCCCGAGGTGCCGGCCGACCGGCTGCGCGGCCTCAAATTCACGGGAAAAATCGCGGCAACGCCCGCCAGCGTGCGCGTCAGCGGTCTCGACCTTGCGCTTGACGGCTCGCGCCTGACCGGAATGGCGGGCGCTACACTCGGGAAGAAACCCGCGTTCGGCGTCGACCTTGTACTCGATCGGATCAACATCGATTCTTATTTTCCGCCCGGGCCACCCACCACACCCAAGGCCTCCCCCGTTGCGCCGGTCGCGCGCGCCCCCGCCGGCGCCGCGCCCAGGGAGATTCCCGAATCATCGGCGGCGGCAGCAGCGACCCGGGCGGCCGGCCTTCAGGGCCTGCCCGATTTCGAAGCCGACGTGAAACTGGCGGTCAAGGCCGCGACCGCGCGCGGTTTGAGCGCACGCGACGCCGTCGTCGACCTGTTGGTGCGCAATCGCGCGCTGGAAGTTCGCCGCCTCGCCGTCGCCGATTTGGGCGGCGCGGCATTCGCGGTTTCGGGCCGCGTCGACGGCGTGCTGGACCTTCCGCTGGCGCGCGATCTGCAATTCGATGTCCGTATCCCCGATGTCGCCCGCGTCGCCCGTGCGCTTGGGTTGGATCCGCCCGAGATGGCGCGAGGACTCGGCGCGGTCACGGCAAACGGCAAGATCAACGGGAATTTTCTCGCGCCGCAAATCGACGCCAAGATAACTGCCGCCGGCGGGAACGCGACCTTCGCCGGCAAGGCGCTGGCGGTGCCGACGTTCGGCCTGGAGGGGGTAGCCAGCATCCATCACGACGATCCGGCCAAGTTGGCCGGTGCGCTCGGCGTCGCCTGGAGGCCTTCGGGTAAGATCGGCCCGCTCGCCGCTTCCGGTCGCCTCAAGACCGGCTCGGATGCCGTCGACGTGACCGACTTGAAGGCGAACGCGGGGCCCGCCGCGCTCGCCGGTACGGTCAAGCTGGCGATCGGCGGCCCGCGCCCGCGCCTGGTCGCGGACCTGACAGCGGGCGATCTGGTCGTCGATCCGTTTCTGCCGATGAAGAAATCGGCTTCATTGTCGCCCGCGTTGCCGCCCGGTCCCGCGTGGCGGGACGCGCGCGCCGACGGGTTCATCCTTGCCCAGGCGCGGCAAGGCGCGCCCGCGCGCCCGGCGCCGCCATCCGCACCCGCACGCGGCCAGTGGTCGACCGAACCGCTCGATCTCGCGGCGCTCAAGACGTTCGACGCCGACGTGAAGCTGAAGGCGCGCGCCCTTGTTCACGACCGTAATCGGTTGGAAGACGCGGACATCGCCGCCCGGCTCGACGCGGGAACGCTCAGGTCCGAGCGTTTGGCGGGCCGGTTGTTCGGCGGTGATTTCCAGGGCGCGCTCGGTGTCGACGCCAAGAACGCGACCGCGCCCCGGATCGATGCGTCGTTTACGCTCAAGGGCGGCGATGTCGCGAACGCGGTGCGCGCGTTCACCGGCGAAACGTCGGCTTCGGGCCGCATCGCCGTGGACGCGAAACTGATGGCGGCGGGCGGCAGCGTCGCCGCGATGATCGGCTCGCTCGGCGGGTCGGGTTCGGTCGCGCTCACCGGTCTCGACGTCAAGGACGGCGCGAAGGGATCCGCGCTCGCCGGAGCGCTCGATCTGGTCAAGGCGGTCGGCGATCTCGGCGGCATGCTGGCGGGGCGTGCGGGCGGCGGCCAAGCGGACGTGACCGGCACGTTCGCGATCGATCGCGGCATCGCGCGTTCGAGCGACTTGAGGCTGATATCGGGCTTCGGCAACGGCGCGGCGCGCGGCGGAATCGATTTGCCGCGTTGGCAGATCGACGTCGCCGGCGAAATCCAGTTGGCGCAGAACGTACTCACGCAGATTCTCGACAAGAGCGGACGCACCGCCCAGCCGGTACCGTTTTCCGTGGTCGGCTCGCTCGATGCGCCGACGGTCCGGCTCGATACCAGCAAGCTTCCGGGCGGCTTGCCGATTCCGGGTGCCGACCGGCTGCTCAAGAAACCCGGCATCGGCGAAGTGCTGCAAGGAATCATCGGCGGCCAACCGCCTCAACAACCGCCGCAGCAACAGCAACAGCAGCAGCAGCAGCAGCAGCAGCAGCAGCAACAACAACAGCCACCGCAGCAGCAACAAAAGCCGCTGCGCCCGCAGGACCTTCTCCGAGGAATCCTGCGCTAGACGTTCCGTCGGCGCATCTGATCCAGAACGAAGAGGCGCAAGGCGCTGGAAAGGTTGCCCGTGCGCTCGCGGTCGACGGCGGCAACGAGCGCGTTGAGCGACAGCCCGCGCGCTTCGGCGATTTCCCCGAGGGCGTCCCAGAACGCGCCCTCGAGCGACACGCTGGTGTCGTGACCCTTAATGCGGACCGAGCGTTTGCGGATGCGGGTCGGCGGCGATCCTGCCGGTGTCTTCATGGAAGGAGACTAAAACGAAACGCCCGTCCCGCGCGAGGCGCGAGACGGGCGCTTTATTCCGGAAATCGACGCCGGAATTACATCTTGGCGCCGACGATACCCATGGCTTTCTTGAGCTTGGCCTCGGAATCGGCATGCTTGCCGGCCTTGTGGTCGGCTTCGCCGTCGGCGCGCAACTTGGTCGATTCGGCGGTGACCTTGGACGCATTCGCCTTTGCCGCGTCATCGTAGGCCTTCATGAGCTTCGGGCAGGACCCGGCGAAGGCGGGCGAGGCGATCAGGACCGCGGCCGCCGCGGCGAGCAGAGTACGCTTCAGCATGATGGGAAATCTCCCGTGTTTGGACGTTTGTCATCCGGCCGGAACCCCTCCGGCGGAGATCGGCTCAAAGAATAGAGGTTCGCGTCCGGGAGGCGGAAACACAACCGCGTGAAAGACCGCCACAAAGCCGCCACAATCGCATCCGGGGGCGAGTTCAGCCGTTGGCTTCGGGCTTGGTCATGCCGAATTGGGCGAAGAAATCGTTGCCCTTGTCGTCGATGACGATGAAAGCCGGGAAGTCGACCACCTCGATTCGCCAAATCGCTTCCATGCCGAGCTCCGGGTATTCGACCACCTCGACCTTCTTGATGCAGTTCTCGGCGAGGATCGCGGCCGCGCCGCCAATGGAACTGAGATAAAAACCCCCATTCTTCTTGCAGGCTTCGCGTACGGCGGCCGAGCGGTTGCCCTTGGCGAGCATAACCATCGAGCCACCCGCCTTCTGGAACTGGTCGACGTAGGAATCCATTCGCCCGGCGGTGGTTGGCCCGAACGAGCCCGAGGCGTAGCCCTTGGGTGTTTTGGCCGGGCCGGCGTAATAGACCGGATGATCCTTGAAGTACTGGGGCAGGCCCTCGCCGCGGTCGAGGCGCTCCTTCAGCTTGGCATGCGCGATGTCGCGGGCGACGATCAGGGTGCCGGTTAGACTGACGCGGGTGCGGATCGGAAGCTTGCTCAGTTGGGCGAGGATTTCGGGCATTGGCCGTCCGAGGTCGATGCGCGTCACCGGTCCCGCCGAATCCTTCTCGGAAATCTCTGGCAGATACTTGGCGGGCTCGGTTTCCAGTTGTTCCAGGAATACGCCGTCTCGGGTGATCTTGCCGAGAATCTGACGGTCGGCCGAGCACGACACGCCGATCCCGACCGGACACGAGGCGCCGTGGCGCGGTAGGCGCACGACGCGCACATCGTGGCAAAAATACTTGCCGCCGAACTGGGCGCCAATGCCGAGGCGGCGGGTCAGCTCCAGCACCTGGGCCTCGGCCGCGACGTCGCGGAACGCCCGGCCGTGCTTGTCGCCCGAGGTCGGCAGCCCGTCGAGATAGTGGCACGAGGCCAGTTTGACGGTCTTGAGGTTCATCTCGGCCGACGTGCCGCCGACGACCACGGCGAGGTGGTAGGGCGGGCAGGCGGCGGTGCCGAGCGTGCGCAACTTCTCGTCCAGGAACTTCATCAGCGACGCCGGATTGAGCAGCGCCTTGGTTTCCTGGAACAGGAAAGTCTTGTTGGCCGAGCCGCCGCCCTTGGCCACGAACAGGAAATGGTATTCGTCGCCATCCTCGGCGTAGATGTCGATCTGCGCCGGCAGGTTGGTGCCGGTGTTGGCTTCCTTGTACATGTCGAGCGGCGCCAACTGGCTGTAGCGCAGGTTGTCTTCGGTGTAGGCGCGCATCGCGCCTTCCGCCAGCGCCGCCTCGTCGCCGCCGCCAGTCCACACCTGCTGGCCCTTCTTGGCCATGACGATGGCGGTGCCGGTATCCTGGCACATTGGCAGCACGCCGCCGGCGGCGATGTTGGCGTTTTTGAGAAATTCGAGCGCGACGAACTTGTCGTTGGGCGAAGCTTCCGCGTCGTCGAGGATGGCGCGGAGTTGCGCCAGATGCGCCGGGCGCAAAAGATGGGCGATGTCGTGAAACGCTTGGCGGGCGAGCAGGGTCAACGCGCGTGGCTCGACCTTCAGGACCGGGCGGCCGTCGAACGTGCCTTGGGCGACGTGATCGCCGGTCAGGCGGCGATAGGGCGTCGGGTCGGCATCCAGCGGAAACAATTCGTGGTGCTCGAAGGGGCTCATGAAGGGTCCTCGAAGGGTAGGGAGAATCCGGCGGGGAAGGGCGCGCGTTGATTTCTACTTCTTGCGGAAGGAATCGAGGGCGATGACCTGGCCGCCATCCTTCGCCGCCGGCTTGTCGGCGGGGACAGCTTCCCTCGGTGTGTCGCCGGGCGCGGCTTTCGGCGCGGCGGCGGCGTCGTTGCGCGGCGTCGCTTTCGGCCGCGGCGCGTCGCCGCTGGCGTCGGCATGCACTTCGCCCTGCGCGGTGATCTTGAACTGAAGCCCGAAATTGACCGAGGGATCGGCGAAGGAAGAAACGGCGGCAAAGGGAATGTGGAGGGTCTCGCGCCGGCCCTTGAAGCCGAGAGCGACCGAAAAGCCGTCGTCGCCGACCGTAAGGCCGTCGAACTGGAATTGCAGCACGATGGTCATTTCCAGCGGGTGCTGCGCCTTGAGGTAGGCGGGCATGCGTACGCCGGGCGCTTCGGTGCGGAACGTGATGTAGAAGTGATGGTCGCCGGGAAGGCCCTGCTTCGCGGTGTGTTCCAATGCCCGGCGCACGACGGAGCGGAAGACGTCCTCGATCCAGAGGTCGTAGCGAAGGGGGTCGTCGGTCATGGGTCGGTTCTGGCGCGGGGCTCTGGGTCGTGCTTTCGGTCTTCGGCGGGCGAGTGGGGGGCTTCTGTTGCCAGGTGCCCCCCGAACCCCGTTACCGCTGTTTAGGCGGCAGCAGCAAATGCAACGTTGTCGTTGGCATTTGTCGATGGCCCGTTACGGCGGAACCATACCGAGCGAAAGTCCTGCCTTTACCGCGCACGTCGAGCCTGGTTCGCCCCCGCGAGGCCCGCCCCGGAACCCGCGTCCCGGAGCGGGAATTGGTGGAGGCGCCGGGTACTGCCCCCGGGTCCGTCACGCCTATTCCACAGAACATTTATCGCCATAGCCGGTTGCCCGGCCCGAAAAATATAGGCCCGTGGCGCCCCGAGCGGCAAGCCGGGGCCGAAAAACCCCGCTGTCAGACTACCGGGGCGCCGTAGCCCCAGCTGTAGGGTACCGGGCCCGAAAGCGCGAGCACGTCGCCGTCCTCAAGCGCATGGTCGAGATTAGGCCCGCGCCCGACCAAGCCCGGGGATACGTCGCGGCCGTTGCAAAGCGCGAGGTAGACCGCCTCGGGCCGGAGGTCGAGACGGCGGATGACGTCGCCGAGCACGCTTCCCGCCGGCAGTTCGAGCGAGACCCCGGCGCCGCCTAGCTGTTGGCGGGCGAGGCTGTTGAACAGGCGAACCTCGATCCGGACGATCGCGTCGCCGACGTTGTGGCCGATTCCGGGCGCGGGTTTCATGCGATTCTCGCTCATGGATGAACGGGCGATCATAACCGTCTCGTCCGGGCCGGCGATTGATCGCGGTTAAGGGCCCCGGGCTTGGCCGGAGGAAGGCGCGACGATAGAGTACCGATCGACGCCATGACTCTCAGCAAGGACCAGCTGGCCGAAATCGAATCCGCGCGCGGCGAACGGCGCGAAACGTTGCGCGCGTGCGCGCCGGCGCTCGAGCAAATTCTCTACCGGCCGATCCCGGTGCTCGACCACGGCTTCATCCGCGTCATCGACTACATGGGCGACGACGGGGCGATCGTGCAGGCGGCGCGGGTCTCCTACGGGCGCGGCACCAAGCGCGCCCAGGACGATGCCGGGCTGATCGCCTACCTCATGCGCCACCGGCACACCACGCCGTTCGAGATGTGCGAGATCAAATATCATGTCAAACTGCCGATCTTCGTCGCCCGGCAGTGGATTCGCCATCGCACTGCCAACGTCAACGAATACTCGGCGCGCTATTCGATCCTCGACAAG
>Ga0194132_10011657_pt1 | contig 11249 bp, 7 predicted proteins | sample TA2KigOf80mmetaG_FD_148612 | JGI IMG/M metagenome (GOLD analysis project Ga0194132, IMG submission 148612) | Freshwater microbial communities from Lake Tanganyika, Tanzania - TA2015054 Kigoma Offshore 80m | ecosystem: Environmental > Aquatic > Freshwater > Lake | place: Tanzania: Lake Tanganyika... | reverse complement strand
GTCGGCCCGTCCCCGCCTCGCGTCGGCAGCTGCGCGCTCGGCGGCGCGCCCGACGATCACCGACTGGTCCTGCTCGAGCACCCGCAGCCGGATCTGCTGGATCTCGTCGCGCAGCGCGGCCGCCCGTTCGAACTCGAGCTGGCGGGCTGCGGCCTTCATGTCGGCCTCCATCTGGCTCACCAGCTTCTCGATCGCCGCGGTGTTCTGCTGGGCGATGGCGCGCTCGGCGACCTCCTGGCGTTCCGAGGTGTAGACGACGGTCGTCTCGGCCACCGCGCGGAGGCGCTCGTTGATGTCGCGAATGCCCTTGATGATCGTGGCCGGCTGGATGCCGTGCTCGCGGTTGTAGGCCTGCTGGACGGCGCGGCGGCGGTTCGTCTCGTCGATCGCCGCCCGCATCGACTCGGTCATGGCGTCCGCGTACATCACCACTTCGCCGCCGACGTTGCGTGCCGCCCGCCCGATCATCTGGATCAGCGACCAGGCGCTGCGCAGGAAGCCCTCCTTGTCTGCGTCGAGGATCGCGACGAGCGTCACCTCCGGCAGGTCGATGCCCTCGCGCAGGAGATTGATGCCCACGATCACGTCGTAGACGCCAAGGCGGAGGTCACGCAGGATCTGCACCCGCTCGAGCGTGTCGACCTCGGAGTGGAGGTACTGGACCTTGACGCCGAGCTCGCGCAGGTAGTCGGTCAGGTCCTCGGCCATCTTCTTGGTGAGCGTGGTGACGATCGCCCGCTCGCCGTGCTCGACACGTCCGCGGATCTGCTCGAGCAGGTCGTCGATCTGGCCCTCGGTCGGCTTGACGGTGATCTGCGGATCGACGATGCCGGTGGGCCGGATCAGCTGCTCCGCGATCTGCTGGCTGCGCTCCAGCTCGTACGGACCGGGCGTCGCGCTCATGTAGATCGACTGGTGGACGCTGGCCTCGAACTCCTCGAACGTGAGCGGCCGGTTGTCGAGCGCCGACGGCAGCCGGAAGCCGAAGTCGACCAGGATCTCCTTGCGCGTCCGGTCGTTCTTGTACATGCCGACCACCTGGGGGATCGACATGTGGCTCTCGTCCACCACGAGCAGCCAGTCCGGCGGGAAGTAGTCGAGCAGCGTCCACGGCCGGCTGCCGGCCTCACGCCGCGCGAGGTGCCGCGAGTAGTTCTCGACCCCGGAGCAGTAGCCGAGCTCGCGCATCATCTCGAGGTCGAACGTGGTGCGCTGGCGCAACCGCGCCGCCTCGAGCACGCGGCCCTCGGCCTCCAATTGGCCGACCCGCAGCTCCATCTCGGCCTCGATGTCGATGAGTGCGGCGCCCATCTTGTCGGCCGGCGTCACGAAGTGGGTGGCGGGGTAGACACTCATCTCTCGCCGCTCGGCGATCAGCTCGCCGGTGAGCGGGTCCACCTCGGTGATCCGCTCCACCTCGTCGCCGAAGAACTCGATGCGGAAGACGCGATCCTCCGACGCCGGCTGGACCTCGAGCGTGTCGCCCCGGACGCGGAAGCGGGCTCGCATCAACTGCGCGTCGTTGCGCTGGTATTGCAGGTCGACGAGGTGGCGAAGCACCGCGTCGCGCCGGTACTGCGCGCCCTGTCGCAGCCGGAGGACCGTGGCCCCGTAGTCCACCGGCGCACCCAGGCCGTAGATGCACGACACGCTGGCCACGATGATCACGTCCCGTCGCTCGAACAGCGCGTGGGTGGCGGCGTGGCGCAGCTTGTCGATCTCGTCGTTCCGCGACGAGTCCTTCTCAATGTACGTGTCCGAGCGCGGGAGATACGCCTCCGGCTGGTAGTAGTCGAAGTAGCTGACGAAGTACTCGACCGCGTTGTCCGGGAAGAACTCGCGGAACTCGCTGTAGAGCTGCGCGGCCAGGGTCTTGTTATGGGCGAGGACCAGCGTCGGCCGCTGGTGCTTCTCGATCACCCAGGCCAGCGTGGCGGTCTTGCCGGTCCCCGTCGCACCCAGCAGCGTCTGGTGCTGAAGGCCCCGCGCGAGGCCGTCGGCGAGCTTCTCGATCGCCTGTGGCTGGTCGCCCGTGGGCTGGAAGTCGGCGACCATTCTGAAGTCCGGCATCAGGTGCAGGATAGCACCGCCGACCCGATTTCGAACACGTGTTCAGTTATCGGACCCCTGTCGGACCCCCGCCAGGAGTGCCGTGGCGCACGCGCACCACCGTGTCCGGGACCGCACCCCACCGGACCCACCCGCAGGTGGACAGACCACCCCGCGTGCGGCACGAACGGGCGGTGCGAGACGGGACGAACGCGCCATTCCGCTCCGTGGCGAGCCTTCGGAGACTGGAAGCATCCATCCTGATGCGAGATGGAGGTCCCGCGCCGACCATGGAAGCAGCCAGCGCCAGTGACGGCGACCGAGGCCCGAACTCCCGCGGCCGGTCGCGTGCGCACGCGCGAACGGGCGGCCAGGCCGTGGTCGAATTCGCCCTGCTGGTCCCGATGCTGCTGGCGATGGTCGCGCTCGGGCTGGACGCGGGACGCATGTTCTTCTCGTGGATCGAGGTCGTGAATGGGGCGCGCGAGGGCGCCGCATTCGCCGCCGGCAACCCGACCGATACGGCCGGGATCAGCACGCGCGTCAGCCAGGAAGCGAACGTCCGGGCCCAGGGCGGCGAGGGCGGCTTCGTCGTCACGACCGTCTGCCGGACGCCCGGCGGAGCGAGCATCAGCTGCGCCTCGGCGGCCGGCGGAGATGGGACCGGCAACACCGTGACGGTGACCGTCAGCCGGACGTTCGGGTTCATCACGCCCGTCGTCTCGAACGTGCTCGGGAGCTCCTTCGCCGTCCGCGGCTCGGCGACGGCGGCCGTGTTCGGGCTCCTGCCCTACGGCGGCGAGAACCAGCCCAACGAGTGCAACGATCCGCGGAAGGCGCAGTTCACGGTGAGCTCCGCAAACCTGACCGTCACGCTGGACGCCACGGCGTCTGCTCCGAACAGCGGACGCTGCGCCATCTCCTCCTATGAGTGGGATATGGGCGATGGCGCGGATCCCTTCCCGCCGGTCGTCGGCATGCAGACGACCTACACGTATGCGGCGCCGGGTACGTACACGATCACGCTGGTCACCCGGAATCCCGGGGGATCGGAGACCGCGACCCAGAACGTCAGCGTGCCAGCCGCGCCGCCGACAGCATCTCCGAGCCCCTCCCCCACGCCCACGCCCACGCCGGTTCCGACGCCGCCGCCCGACCCTGCGTGCACGATGGTGGCCATGTTCTCCTGCACCGAGCAGGGCAATTCCAACAAGTACAACTTCTACGGGGCCTACACAGGGCAGCCCGCGCCGAACACCTGGTACTGGACATACGGCGACGGCGACGTGGGCTGGGGCCAGGCGCCATCCCGTCACACGTTCTCCGGCAGCGGCCCCTACACCGTCACCCTCACCATCACGAACGGATCGTGCTCGGCGAGCACCAGTCAGTCGCTCGTCCCGTGATTCGAGTTCGACGACGGCGCCGCCACCTCCCCGCCGCAGCGCCACTTCGGGAACGGGCGAGGGGACAGGCGTTGCTCGAGTTCGCGCTCGTGCTGCCGATCTTCATGATCGCCTTCTTCGGCCTCATCGACGGCGCGCGCCTCGTCTTTCTCAACAGCGCGCTCTCCCAGGCCGCGCGCGAAGCCGCCCGCACGGGGGCCGTCCAGGCATCGTGGATCGCGTCGAGCGACGCCGCCTGCGGGACCGGCGGAGGACCGACCTGCCCGGCCACGTTCGATGCCTTCCGGACCAACGTGCTGGCGGCCGCCAACCGGATGATGACCCCCTTCGCGGACCTGCAAAGCCAGGGCCTTCACCTCAGTTGCGCCACCACGGCTCCCGGTGGCGCGTGGACGGGCCAGTCCTGCACGGCCCGCTCGTCCGGATCGGTCGTGAGCGTCCGAGTGGTCCAGACATTCCAGACGCTGACTCCGGTCCTCAGCCAGCTCGTTGGCAACGTGACCCTGAGCGGCGCGGCCTCGATGGTCGTCAACTAGGAGGGCGGGAAGGTGTCCAGGGTTCCGCATAGGGCATCCGGCCAGGCGATCGTGGTGATGGCGGCGGCGATCGGTGTCCTCGTCATGGCCGCCGGGCTTGCAGTCGATGGCGGCTATGCCCTCGTCCAGCGCCGCGAAGCTCAGAACACTGCTGACTTCGCCGCGCTCGCCGGCGCCCGGATCGTTGCGATCTGGATCGCCGACAACCACGAGGACGGGACGGACGCGAACGTGCAGGCCGCCATCACTGCCTCGGTGGCAACCAACGGCGGGGCGCCGATCACGTTCGGCAGCACGAGCGGGCCCGTCTATGTGTCCGCGAGCGGCTCCGTCCTCGGGTACGTCGGGAGCGGGTCGATCCCGTCGTTCTCGGTGGGAGTCAGGGTCACGGTTTCCCGACCGTGGACCCCGTTCCTGCTGAGCGTGATCGGCGCCAACACCTGGACTGCCGGCGCCAGCGCAACGGCACGCGGCGGCTACTACGCGGCGCGGATCCCGGGCGCCGTATTCCCGGCCGGCATCGCCGAGGCCTTCTTCAACAACCGCCAGCCGTGCTCCGGGCCGATCAACACCAGCGACGAGGACGACCCCTGCTATCCGCGCCAATTGACACCGGGCACACTCAACGTGCCGGGCGGCTTCGGCTGGCTCAAGTTCGGGTGCGACGGGTACGGCCTGGGCCAGGACCCGCCCGCCAACGCCGGGGGCTGTGACCCCAACAAACCGTTCCTCCAGGACCAGATCGGCCCGCCGGGCAAGTCGTATGGGTGCTGCGACCTCGTTGGCCAGCCCGGCAGCCTCGACCGGATCGGAAGCCTGCCGGGCAACAAGGCCTCGGCCGACTGCTCGTACTGGATCACGGCCGGCACGACCCTGCCGGTTCCCGTCTGGGACTACGCGGGCGGGACCGGGAACAACGCCTGGTACCACATTGTCGGCTATACGGGCTTCCAGGTCACCGACTGCAATGGCGGTAAGGACATCAAGGGTGTCTGGCGCCAGCCGTTCTACCTGGGTCCGACCACGACCACGCCCGGATTCGCCGGGGCTCCCCTGGCCGTCCAGCTCGTCAACTGAGCCCGGCCCTCTCCCGACCCCACCGAACGGCGAGTTCGACCGGGACCAACGAGGCATGCCCGTCGGCTCCATGGTCGCCCCACGATCAACCGGCCGTACCGAACGACTGAAGCCCGGACCTGGAGCAACCGCCCGATGCAAGTCGCCCGCAAGAAGAAGCCACAACCCGTCAGCGCCGAGTTCGACCTCGGCCCGTCCATCGCCGAAACGCGGACCCGCAGCCGCAAGCTGATCGTGGCCGGCCTGGTGCTCGCGGTCGCCAGCGGACTGGGCTCGTTCGTGTTCCTGTCGCGCGCCCAGCAGCAGGCATCGTCATCGGCAGCGCCCACCGTCCCGGTGGTCGTGGCAAGCCGCACGATCACCGCCCGGACTCCGATCTCGGCCGACGATCTGCAGCTGCGCAATGTCCCGATGGACGCCACGAACGCACAGGGCACCTTTCAGTCGCCCGATCAGATCGTCGGGAGGATCTCGAGCGTCGCGATCCTCCAGGGCCAGCTGGTGACGTCCAACCTGTTCGCGTTCAGCGCCGAGACGGGCGCGGTCTCGATCATCGGGCCCGAGGAGTCGTTCGGGCCGGACTCCCCCGCGTGGCGTGCCGTGTCGCTCGCGGTGCCCGACGATCGGGCCGTCGGCGGCATCCTCGACGCGGGCCAGCACGTCGATGTCATGGTCACCACCACCATCCTCGTCCCCAACGAGGTGCTCGAGGAAGGCCAGTTCTACGGCGACAAGGCGACCAAAGTGACGTACCAGGACGTCCCGATCCTCACCAAGAAAGGCTCGTTCTACGTCATCAAGGTGACCGAGGAGGTCGCCGAGGAGATCGCCCATATGCAGGCATCCGGCGTGGCGTCGTTCACGCTCGCCCTGCGCCCGGAGGTCGACAACCGTCTCGTCGATGCGTCGCTTCTCGGGCAGACGACGCACAGGATCATCCAGCGCTACGGCCTCTCGGTCCCGCAGGTGTACCCGCGGGCGGGCCAGCCGATCAACGCCGGACCTCCGATCACCGCGCCGACGCCGCCGCCCGCGATCCTGGCAGCTGCCACGCCAGCGCCGAGTCCGCAGACCGCGACCACGCCCTAGACGCCGGCGCCCGCAGCCCGGTGGCGGGCGAGCGCCGAGGTCAACGCCGCGGCCACCAGGTTCGCGGTGGCCTCGCGCGGCCCGTCCGTCTCGATGATCCGCGTCGCGGCCGGCGCCAGGCGTGCGCTGAGACCGGCCTGCGCCGCCATGCGTCGCTCCGCGTCCTCGCGCGCCAGGCCCCGCGCGATCAGCCGATCGCGCTGGCGCACCGGGTCGCACGTGATCAGCCATACCTCGTCGCACAGCGGGGCATAGCCCGACTCGATCAGCTTGATCGCCTCGAGCGCGACGAACTGCACGCCGCCCTCGGCGGCGGCCAGTGCCGCCATGATCCTCGGCCGCACGGCCGGATGGACGATGCGTTCCAGGGCCGCGAGCGCGCCCGGGTCCCGAAAGACGATCGCGGCCAGCGCGGCGCGGTCCAAGGTGCCGTCAGCGGCGCGCACCGCATCGCCGAAGAGCGCCAGCACGGCGTCGTGCGCCGGTTCGCCCGGCCGTGTGACCTCGCGCGCCAGGGCGTCTGCATCGACCACCGCACCACCCCAGGCACGAAGCCAGCCCGCGATGGTGGACTTGCCGCAGCCGATGGGCCCCGTCAACCCGATCCGCAGCGGTCGCGACCGGACGGCGGCTGCCACGGCATCCGCTTCTCCGCGGGGGCTCACGGCGCGCGCTCCTCGATCTCCAGCCAGGCCGTCTCCGCCACCTGGAGGGCCTGCTCCACGTCTGCCAGCTCGCTCGAGATCCGCCGCAGCTCCACGAAGTTCGCGCCCACATTCGGGTCGGCCATCGCGAGCTCGAGGTGGCTGCGGCGCAGGCCGAGCCGCGTGAGGTCGGCCTCAACGGCGGCCTTCTGCCGGCGGTATGCCTCCTTCGAGAGTTTCGTCAGCACAGCGGTCCGGCGCGGCGGCGTGCGAACCGCGGCCTCCGGCGCAGCGGCAGCGCGCGTCAGTGCCCGGCCGCCACCCTTCGTGACGGCAGCGGCGCCCCTGGTCCCGGCAGGCGAAGTCGCCGGCGCCCTCGCCGACCCGATCCGGAGCCGTGCCGCCTCGGCCTCCGCAGCTTCGGCGACGGTCCAGCCCTGGGCCACGGCCGCCCGCCACTCGCGGTAGCCGCTGTCGAACGGGACCGCGAGGCCGGCGTCGACGACCCACAGGCGCCCGACCAGCGTCTCGAGCAGGCGCCGGTCATGGCTCACGACGAGCACGGTGGCCGGGACGTCGCGGATGAAGGCCTCGATCGCTTCGCGCGCCGGGATGTCCAGGTGGTTGGTCGGCTCGTCGAGCAGCAGCAGGTTCGCCGGAGTGATCCCCAGCAGCGCCAGTTCGAGGCGGGAGCGCTCGCCGCCCGACAGCGCCCGCACCTCCTTGTCAACGTCGTCGCCCCGGAACAGGAACCGCGCGAGGTAGCTTCGCGCCTCGCCCTGCGTGACGGGCATCGCGGCGAGCAGCGCGTCCAGGACCGTCGTGCCCGGAATGGCGCCAGCGCGCAACTGGGCGAGGTACCCGATCTGCACCCCCTGCCCAAAGGTCAGCGTCCCGTCGAGCGCAGCGAGTTCGCCCGCAACCGTCCGCAGCAGCGTCGTCTTGCCGGCGCCGTTGGGTCCGACGATGCCGATCCGCTCGCCCCGCTGGGCGACCAGCCAGGGTGCCCGTGCGACCGGGATGGCGCCGCTGTCGCGCGCGTAGCCGACGACCAGGTCTTCCAGCTTCACCACGACCTGCCCCGAGCGCGCCGGGCCGCCGGCGGCGGTCGGAGCCATTCCCGCGGCCGGAAGTCGCAGGCGGCGGGTGGCCTTCGGCGTCTCGGTCCGCTCGCCCTGGAGTCGCTCGAGGCGCGCCTCGTGCTCATGCATCTTGGAGAACTTGCGCTGGCTGCGATAACCCTGGATCAGCTCTTTCTCGCGTGCGATCTGGCCCGCCTGCGTATCGGCGTCCTTCGCGGCGCGCTCGTCGCGCTCCTGGCGCTGCCGATGGTAGGCGCCGTAGTTGCCACGGAACGTCGTGAGCCGCCGGTCGCGCAACTCCCAGATCCGCTCCACGGTGGCATCGAGGAAGGCCCGGTCGTGGGAGGCGACCAGCAGGGCACCCGACCGCCGTCGCAGGTGCTCCTCCAGCCACTCCAGGGCGCCGATGTCGAGGTGGTTGGTCGGCTCGTCGAGGAGCAGCAGGGCCGGGTTGGAGATCACCAGCCGCGCGAGCGCCGCGCGGGTCTGCTCGCCGCCCGAGAGCGAGACCGGCGGCCGGCGGATCTCGTCGGCGGCGAAGCCGAGGCCCGAGAGTGCCTCGTCCACTCGGAGGTCAAGCGTGTAGCCGCCGAGGGCTTCGAACTCGTGCTGCAGATCGGCGTAGGCCGGCGCAGTCACGTGCCCCGCCCGTTCCATCTCACGCAGGGCCACTTCCATCCGCTCGAGGTCGGCCGCGCCATGGCGGACCGCTGTGCGCACATCCGGCGCGCCCATGAACCGTTCGTCGAGGTGCGCCTCCTGGGCGAGCAGCCCGACTCGCAGCGCCCGGCGGCGCTGGACCTCGCCGGCGTCGGGCTCGTCGACCCCGGCCACGATCCGCAGCAGCGTCGTCTTGCCAGCGCCGTTGGGCCCCACGAGGCCCACGCGATCGCCGACCGCGATGGAGGCGTCGAGGCGGTCGAGGATGACGAAGCTGCCGATCTCGCGCGTGACGCCGGCGAGGCGGACGATGGACATCAGGCGCTGCCCTCGGCCGAGCCCGACCCCGTCGCACGCGCCTCCGCGCGCCGGGTCGCTGCCGCCCGTCGTGTTGCCTCACTTCGAGCCCGCCGTCGGGCGGCGGCCTGTTCGGCGGGCGTGAGACCCACAGCCCCTTCCCCGACCGGCAACTCCGTCCAGCGCCGGCCACGTCGGCGAGGACCCGCCGCGCCACGGGCCGACGCGAGGATCTTCGCCACCGCGGGTCGCTCCCCCACCGGCAGCCGCTGGCACCACGAGCAGAAATGGGTGGAGCGCATGCCGAGCACGATCCTCCGGATCGGTCGCCGACAGCGCGGGCAGGCCTCGCCGGCGCGCTGGTAGACCTGGAGGCGCTCCTGCATCGAGCCGTCCCCCTCGGGCGCGGTGTAGTCGTCGATCGAGGATCCGCGATACGCCACCGCCTCCACGAGGATCGCCCGCAGCGCGTCGTACAGGCGGCGCAGGTCGTCGCGCCGGAGGGACGCGGCTGAACGGAGGGGATGGAGTCGCGCCCGCCACAGCGCCTCGTCGGCGTAGATGTTCCCGATCCCAGCCAGGAACGTCTGGTCGGTCAGGAGCGTCTTGATCCGTGCCCGGCGGCCGGCGATGTGCTCGCGGAAGCGCGCCCGGGTGAAGGCGGGATCCAGCGGCTCCGGTCCCAGCTCGAAGACGTCGCCGGCGCCCAGTTCACGGGCCGCTGCGCCGCCCGCGAGCGCGGCGCGCGGGTACGCCCCGACCCGCCCGAACTTGCGGATATCCCGGAACCGCAACTCCCGACCGTCGGCGAGCTCCAGCGCCAGGTGGACGAACCTGTCCGGCGCGGCCGCGGCCGGCACCACGAACAGCTGGCCCGTCATCTTGAGGTGGATGGCGATCACGGTCTCGCCCGACAGCTCGAGGAGTACGAGCTTTGCCCGCCGGCCCGTGCCCTCGATCGTGCGACCGACGACGGAACGCGTGAACGCGTCGACGTCCTCACCGCGCACGGTTCGCGGCCAGTCGCAGCGAACCGCGGTGATCCGGGCACCAACCACGAGGCCGCGCAGATCGCGCGCGACGGTCTCGACCTCGGGCAACTCGGGCATCGGGCGTGGACGCCGTTACGCGACAGAGCTCGCGGCCGACAGCTCCGCGGGCGCTTCGTCCGCTTCGGCCAGAGCGGCATCGTGGCGGGTGAGCGGCGTCATCGCCTCCCAGTCATCGCCGACCTTCACGTCCACGGTGAGCGGAACGTTCAGCGGAAGTGCCGTTTCCATGGCCTCGCGCACGAGGTCAGCCAGCGGCTCCACCTCGTCCCGTGGCGTCTCGAACAGCAGTTCGTCGTGGACGGAGAGCAGCAGCCGCGCGTGCAGGCCGGCCGCGCGCAGCCGCTGATCCACCCGGATCATCGCGATCTTCACGATGTCCGCGGCCGTGCCCTGGATCGGCATGTTGATCGCCATCCGCTCCCCCGCCCCTCGAAGCGCGGCGTTGCGCGCCTGGAGCTCGGGAATGGCCCGCCGCCGCCCCAGCAGCGTTGTCACGAAGCCTTGTTCCCGCGCCCGCTCCTTGATCGCGATCATGTAGTAGCTGATGCCCGAGTAGCTCGCGAAATAGCTGTTGATGAACTCCTGGGCCGCCTGGCGCGAGATGCCCGCCCGCGACGAGAGCCCGAAGTCGCTCATTCCGTAGGCCAGCCCGAAATTGACCATCTTGGCCATCGAGCGCTCGTCTGCGGTCACCTCCGCTGGCGGCTTGCCGAGCACCCGGGCCGCCGTCGCCCGGTGGATGTCCTCGCCCCTGGCGAACGCCTCGCGCAGGTGCTCGTCACCGGACACGTGGGCGAGGATCCGGAGTTCGATCTGGCTGTAGTCGGCGGCGAGCAGCGTCAGCGACGGCTTGCCCGCGACGAACGCCCGCCGGATCCGCCGACCCAGCTCGGTCCGGATCGGGATGTTCTGCAGGTTCGGGTCCGACGACGACAGGCGCCCTGTCGATGCCACCGACTGGTGGAACGTCGTGTGCAGGCGCCCGTCAAAGGGCGAGATCAGCGTCGGCAGCGCCTCGACGTACGTCGAGCGCAGTTTCGTGTAGATCCGCCAGTCCAGGAGCTTGCCGATCGCCGGGTGCGCGGCCCGGAGCTCCTCGAGCACCGTCGCGTCCGTGGAGTAGCCGGTCTTCGTGCGCCGGCCCTTCGGCAGCTTGAGCTCGTAGAACAGCACCTGTTCAAGCTGCTTGGGGCTCCCCAGGTTGAACTCGTGGCCGACATCGGTCCAGATCTCGCGCTCGAGGCGCGCGATCGTCTCGCCGAACTCGCGGTTCAGCACGCCGAGGGCGTCCTGGTCCAGCGCAACGCCCACCGCCTCCATCCGCGCGAGCACCGGAACGAGCGGCAGCTCGACCTCG
>Ga0194132_10011653_pt1 | contig 11250 bp, 11 predicted proteins | sample TA2KigOf80mmetaG_FD_148612 | JGI IMG/M metagenome (GOLD analysis project Ga0194132, IMG submission 148612) | Freshwater microbial communities from Lake Tanganyika, Tanzania - TA2015054 Kigoma Offshore 80m | ecosystem: Environmental > Aquatic > Freshwater > Lake | place: Tanzania: Lake... | reverse complement strand
CGCCCCACGCGCCCCATCCGCCCTACCTGCCCTTACCGGGCCGCGCGGCCAGGTCCGTGTGTCCCACGACGACATGCGAGCGCCCCGCGCTCACGTGGGACAGGCGCACCGCGCGCCACGCCGCGATGCGCTCGCGGTGTCCGGGTGCCGCGTCGGTCGCTGCGGCGGTCCAGCCGTCGATCAGATACGTCTGCATGTCGGTCGCGTCCGGCCCCAGGACCCAGTCGCTCGGAGCCGTCTCCACCTGGTAGCCGGCCGCCACGAAGATCCGCGCCGCCGCCCCGGCGGCCGCCGGCCCGGCGGCAGGGCCTCCGAGACCCTTGTCGGTGCGCTGGTGCTGGTTGAACAGATCGAGGACCAGCGCGTCGTCCGGCTCGGCGGGAGCGCACGTGGTCCGCCCGTCGTACGAGAGGGTGAACAGCACCGCCGCGCCCACCTCGCTGCAGCGCGCCGAGAGCCCCTTCAGCCACGACTCCGACACGAGGTCCAGGAGAGCCGATGCTGTCACCAGGTGGCAACCGGCGAACAGGGCGTCGTCGTCGACCGAGGCCAGGTCCCGCGCGTACGGCTCCACGACGCACTCGAGCGGCGCGCCGCGGATCTCCAGCCGGTTCCCGCGGACGACGGCCCACAGCTTGCGGGACGACGCCCACGTCACGGTGCGTTCCACCAGGGCCTCGAGGAGCGTCGCGCGTCGATCGACCGCGAGCCAGCGCTGGCGCGGCGGCAGGTGCGGGATCAGGTGCCGGAGGTTGGAGCCTGCGCCGGTGGCGAGGTCCGTCACCCGGATCGCACCGGAGACGGTGGCGAGGTGGCCGGCGACCAACGTCGTCAGGTGTGACGAGCGCGCCTCCGCATCTGCGGCCTCCCGAAGCGCCAGCCACCGGCCAAGCGCGTCATCCGGCTGGGCGTGATCACGCGCCATCACGTTGGTACCGTGGACTGGGGACCGGATGGCCGAGCACGTGCTGCTCGAGCAGGGTCTCGAGGAGCTGTACCTGATCGGGCCATGCTGCCAGTCGCTGCCGGGCGCGCACGGCACCAGTGCCGAACCGGATGCGCTCCGTGCGGTCGCCAAGCAGCCGTGCAAGCGCCGCTGCCAGCGCCTCCACGTCGCCGCACGGGACCACGACGCCCGCATCATTTCCGACCAGCCGGGGAATCGCGCCCGTACGCGTGGCCACCACCGGCACCCCGTGGGCGATGGCCTCCGCCACGGCCATGCCGTACGTCTCCCTCAGAGAGGCCAGCACGAACACGTCCGCCTCCGCGTACCTCGTGGCCAGGGAAGCAGGGGCAAGCTCACCCGTGAAGTTGACTCGCTGCCGGAGGTCGAGCGTCTCCACGAGTGCTGAGACCCGCCGTGCCGTCTCCGTGTCCCGCGTCAGGCTCCCGGCACATGTCAGGTGCCAGCTCGCCGGCGACACCCGGGCGAGCGCCTCCAGCAACACATCATGACCCTTGCCTGCGTTGAGAGTGGCCACGGTCAGCAGGTGCACCGTGTGGGTGCCTGCGCGCTCGGGTCGCGGTGCCGGCGTCTCCGGGAGATCCGTGCCGGGCTCCACGACGACAACGGGTGGCAGCTGGCCGGCCGGCATCACGCCGAATTCAGCGAGCAGGTGCGGCGTCCCGTGTCCGGTCACGACGACCAGCGCGGATGCCGCCAGCACCCGCCGCTCGGCCTCAGCCAGCGCCGCGCTGTCGGAAGGGGTCAGGCCGATTTCCGCCGCCAGCGGCAGGTGGACGATCGGTACCAGTGCCAGCCGCGACGCGTGTCGCTCCACGATCGATGGCATGCCGCCGATCGCGAGGCCGTCGGCCAGCACCAGCGTTCCGGCAGGCAGCGCGGCCAGCACGCCGTCGGCTCGGGCACGGGCCTGCTCGTCCGGCCGTGGCCCGCCCTCCACCTGCCGCACGTTCACCGTCCAGCCGCGGTCGCGGAGACCGTTGACGAGCCGGCGGTCGTAGGTGAAGCCGCCGGTAGGCGTGCCGAGATCACCGGGGACGAGGAACGTGAGGTGGTGAGCGCCCACCGGACGCTACCCGATTGCCCCTTCGTAGGAGGCGGCCGCCACGTGCGACTCGTGCAGCGTGACCCTGATCCTGCGGATGCCTTCCGCGTGCGGGCCGAGACGCCCCTCGTGGATGGCCGCCGCAAGGGCATCGAAGACGTACCGCGCCAGGAACTCGGTGGTCGTGTTGCGGCCGGCGAACGCCTCGATCGTGTCGAGGTTGCGGTAGTTGATCGTGTCGAGCACCGATCTCAGCGACCCGGTGGCCCGGCCGATGTCCACGACGATACCGTCGGGATCGAGGTCCGGGCGGAAGAACTCCGCGTCCACCACGTAGGTGGCTCCGTGCAGTCGCTGGGCCGGCCCGAACACGTCGCCGGAGAAGCTGTGCGCGATCATCACGTGGTCGCGAACAAGGACTGAATACATTGAGGATTGGGGATTGGGGATTGACGATTGCATTGGCGATTGGCGATTGGCGATTGGCGATTGGCAATTGGGCAATTGGGCAATTGACGATTGGTGATTGGCGATTGATCGGTGAACCGAGCTAGTACCTGATGCGGTGACAGAGCGTGCCGGCTGCGGCGAGGATCTGCGGCAGCTCGTCGGGCAGCGTTTCGAACGCGCTCTCGCCCGTGATGAGCGCATCGAGCGCGGGATCCTCCAGCAGTGCCAGCGCGAGCTGCAGCCGCCGAGCCCGGCTCCACCGCGCCCGATGTTCCGGAGCCACGTGCCCCACCTGCGACGACGCGATGGTCAGCCGGTTGGCGTGAAACGCGCCGCCGAGCGTCAATGGCACGGCCTGATCCCCGAACCAGCTCATCTCGACGATCCGTCCTTCGAAGCCGGCCAGCGTCAGCGCCAGCTCCAGCCCCGCGGGCGATCCGCTCGCGTGGATCACGATGTCCACGTCGCGAGGCGCGTCGTCCGGAGACGCAAACGGCACGCCGAGCGCGCGGGCGGTCGCCGCGCGTCCCGGGTTGACGTCGATCAGGCGGACGTCCGTGCCCGGCACGCGTGCGGCCAGCCAGGCCGTCAGGCATCCCACGACGCCGGCGCCGACAACAGCGACACGCGCACCCGGCGAGACACGAGCATCCCACACGCCGTTGACGGCGGCCTCCATGTTTGCCGCCAGCACCGCCCGCTCCGCCGGCACGCCCGTGGGCAGCGTGTGCACGGCGCCCGACGGGACGACGAAGCGTCTCTGGTGGGGAAAGAGAACGAAGACGGTTCGGCCGAGCAGGGGCTCGGGACCGCGCTCCACGTCGCCGACGCTCGCGTAGCCGTATTTCACCGGTGACGGGAAGTCACCCTCCTGGAACGGCGCCCGCATACGCGCGTGCTCCGACGCGGGCACACGACCCGCCAGCACGAGCGACTCGGTGCCGCGGCTCACGCCGCTGAACCGCGCGCGGACGACGACGTCGTCCAGGGCCGGCACGGCGAGCGTGGACGCCCGCAACTCGTACCGCCCGGGCGCCGTTACCCAGAGTGCCTCTGCGAAGTCGGCCACGGCCGATTGTGGAAAGAAAGCGAGGTCGGGCGCAAGGTGCCCCTTGCGCGTGTGGGCGCGCTGCAGCCACGATGCGTCGTGTCCGTTCGGGGTCGTCTGCTGGTCGCCGGCCTTCCGGTACTGCTGGGCACGACGCTCACCGCAGCGCTCGCCGGCCAGCGGCTGGCGCTGTCGGGCGCCTACGTGCCGGCGGTCGCACTCGTCGCCGCCGCCGGCCTCGCGATCGCCGCCGCCGGCGTTCGGGCGCACCATCCCTTTTCACGTCTGGGGCCGGCCAACGTGGTCACCCTGGTGCGCGGGGGGCTCCTGGCCGTGCTGGCCGGACTGGCCGGCGAGGGTCCCGCGGTCGCGATCGCCTGGATGGCGGTCGTGATGGGTACGACCATCGCCGTGCTCGACGGCGCGGACGGCTTCCTCGCGCGCCGCACCAGGCTGGCCAGCGCGTTCGGCGCCCGGTTCGACATGGAACTCGACGCCGTGCTGATGCTCGTGCTGTCGATCCTCGTCTGGCGACACGGGAAGGCCGGCGCCTGGGTGCTGCTCGGCGGGCTGCTGCGGTACCTGTTCGTGCTGGCCGGATGGCTGATGGCCTGGATGCGGGCGCCACTGTCGCCGACCATGCGAGGCAAGGCGGTCGCCGTCGTCCACATCATCGGCGTGCTGGTGGCGCTGGGCCCGATCATCCCGTGGCCCCTGAGCGCCTCGGCCGCGGCGCTGACCTCGGGGCTGCTGGTGTGGTCTTTCGCCGTGGACGTGGGCCGCCTCTGGCGAGGGCGGAACAGCCCTCAGGGCGTGGAGAGCAGGTGACCGAGCTTCTCTTTCTTCGTGCGGAGGTAGCGGAGCGTCGATGCCGAGGCGGGAATCTCGATCGGCAGCCGCTCGCTGACGGACAGGCCGTCACCCGCTACTCCTGACAGCTTGCGGGGGTTGTTGCTCAGCAGCCGCGTGGAGTGGACCCCCAGGTCGCGGAGAACCTGAACGCCGACGCGGTAGTCGCGCGAGTCGGCGGCGAATCCCAGGCGCTCGTTGGCCTCCACCGTGTCGAAGCCCTGGTCCTGCAGCGCGTAGGCGCGGATCTTGTTGGCCAGCCCGATGCCTCGTCCCTCCTGGTACAGGTAGAGGAGCACGCCGCGGCCTTCTTCAGCGATGCGGCCCAGCGCCATGTGGAGCTGTGCGCCGCAGTCGCAACGCGATGAGTGGAAGATGTCGCCCGTCACGCAGGACGAGTGGACGCGTGTCAGGACGTCGTCGCCGTTGCCGATGTCCCCGCAGACGAGCGCCACGTGCGTTTCCCCGGTCCCCGGACTCTCGTAGACGTGGATGTCAAAGAGGCCGTGTTCGGTAGGGAGTTTGGCCGAAGCCACGCGGTTGACGGACGGACGGCCACGGAGTGCGTCCAGCAGAGACACCGCCCGTCGCCAAAACCACGAGTCCATAAGGGGGAGGTTACCCGATCCGTAAGGGAATGAAGAGTTATCGTAAGAGGGCGTGGGCACTGTGTCAAACCTGCATCGCCCGATGACGGTCGCGGGCGCCGTCGTCCTGCTCAACCTGGGCCTGACCTTCACGAACGTCTGGCCTACGCTCTGGGTCTGGCCGACCGCTGATGTGTCCGCGGAGCTGGCGCTGCTCGGGCTGTGTCTCGTGGCCTTCGGGGCGTCCGGGGGCCGGGTGCCGGACGCTGCGCGCCGGTGGCTCGCGATCGGGTGGGTCGTGCTGGTGGTCGGCCATTACGCGGACGTCACGACGCAGTCGCTGTACGGCCGCGAGGTCAACCTGTACTGGGATCTTCGTCTGATGCCCAGCGTGGGCGCCATGTTCGCGGCGGTTGCGACCACCCCCCTGGTTGCCGCGGTGGTGGCCGGCGTCGTCATCGTGCCGTTGCTGCTCCTGGTCCCCGCGCGGCTGGCGGTGGGCGCGCTGGCGGACGCCGTTGAGCGGGCCGTGCCGCGCCGGGTGCTGGGGACCGCGGCCGTCCTCGTCCTGGCGGCCGGCGGCGTGCAGATCGCCGGCGTCGAGTTGCCCTTCGTGCCGCGGGTGTCGGCGCCTGCATTGCCGGTGTACGCCAGACAGGTCGTGACCATAGCCATGGAGGCGACCGGCGCGGGGCGACGTCCCCTGCCGGCCGCGCCGGACATGGCCGCGGACCTGGCGCACGTCCAGGGCGCCGACGTGCTGGTCGTGTTCGTCGAGTCGTATGGGGCCGTGAGCTGGAGCCGTCCAGACCTCTCGCAGCCGCTGGCGCGCGCGCGCGCGCGGTTCTCGGACGCCGCGCGCGATACGGGACGGCAGGTGGTGTCGGCGTACGCGGAGTCCACGACGTTCGGGGGCGAGTCGTGGCTGGCGCACATCAGCTTCCTCTCGGGCACGCCCGTGCGCGATCAGGACACAAACATCCGCCTCATGGCCGAAGCCGGACGGGACACGCTGGCCAAGGCATTCACGCGCCGGGGGTACCGGGCCGTGGCGCTGATGCCGGGGCTGCAGCGGGCCTGGCCGGAGGGGCGCTTCTACGGCTTCGACCGGATCTACGGAACCGAGGCGCTTGGCTACGATGGGCCGCCGTTCGGCTGGTGGGGGCTCACGGACCAGTACGCGCTCGCGAGGCTCGACGCGCTGGAGAGCCAGGAGGACCCGGGCGTGCCCCGCTTCGTGTTCTTCCCGACCATCAGCGGCCACGCGCCCTTCACGCCCGCGCCGCCGTATCAACCCGACTGGGTCCGTGTGCTGACGAGGGAGCCGTACGATGCCGAGGCGCTCGATCAGGCCTGGTCGGATCAACCGGACTGGACCAACCTGTCTCCCAGCTACGTGAAGGCGATTGCTTACGGGTACGACACGCTGGGCGGGTATCTCCGGCAGCATGCCGATCGCGACCTGGTGATGCTGATCGTGGGAGATCATCAGCCGCCCTCGCTCGTGAGCGGGGAATCCGCGTCGTGGGATGTGCCGGTGCACGTCGTGGCGTCGCGCGCGGAGGTGCTCGAGGGGTTCAGGCGTGCCGGCTTTCGTGACGGACTGGAGCCGGAGCTTCCGGTCGTGGCGGGCATGGACGGCATGCTGACGGTGGTGCTGGAGGCGTTCAGCGAGGCGGTCGGAGCGGGGGTGCCCGCTGACTGACCGGGAACCGAGCGGCGGCGACCGCGGCGCTTCGCCGGCAGCCGAGCGCGGCAGCACGACAGACGTTCTCCGGGCGATGCTTGCGGCGTTGTTCCTGGCCGGCTCGCTGGGGACCGGCGTGGAGCTGGTGCTGCTCGAGCACCTCGAAGACGCGTGGCAGTGGGTGCCCGTGGTGCTGCTGGCGGCGGGGTGTCCGGCGATCCTCTGGATGGTCGTCCGGCCCGGCCCGCTGGCGGTGACCCTCTTCAGGGTCCTGATGGTCTTGTTCCTCGCGGCCGGTGTCATCGGCATCTCGCTGCATTACGGCGGCAACCAGGAGTTCGCGCTCGAGTTGACGCCGGACGCCGAGGGGTGGGGGTTATTCTGGGAGGCGATCACGGGTGCGACGCCGGCCCTGTCGCCGGGGGCGATGGCGTTGCTGGGCGCGCTCGGCTTGATCGTGACCTATCGGCACCCGGGACTGGCACCGCCGGGCCACGCCGCTCTCGGATCGGAGGGAGGAACGCGATGAGAGGCATGCGACAGGCAACCGGAGTGGCGCTGGCCGTGTCGGCGCTCGCCATTGGCGGCGCGATCGTGGACGCGCAGGTGGGCAAGCGGACCACCGTGCTCGATCCGAACACCGCGAGTGAGAAGGAACTTCAGGCGCTCCCGCACATGAACGCGACGCTGGTGAAGGGGCTGATGGGCAAGCGGCCGTTTCTCAGCATGACGGACCTCGATCGCGTCCTGGGCGGCTCGCTGAGCGCCGCCCAGCGCACGGAGGTGTACGGGCGGTTGTTCCTGGCGCTGAACCTGAACACGGCGAGCGAGCAGGAGATCATGCTGATCCCGCGGATGGGCAAGCGGATGCTGCACGAGTTCGAGGAGTACCGGCCCTACAAGGCGCTGTCGCAGTTCCGGCGCGAGATCGGGAAGTACGTGGACGACACGGAGCTGGCGCGGCTGGAGCAGTACGTGTTCGTGCCGATCGACTTGAACACGGCGAGCGACGAGGACATCCTGAGCATTCCGGGGATGGGCCCGCGGATGCTGCACGAGTTCAAGGAGTACCGGCCCTACAGGGCGCTGTCGCAGTTCCGGCGCGAGATCGGGAAGTACGTCGACGACGGCGAAGTGGCGCGCCTGGAGCGGTACATCACAGTGAGGTGACCACGGGTGCGGCCACGGGAAGGGCTGCGTCCGGACGGGTCTGTGGCGGTTTCCGTTCACGGGCAGGAGTCGTATGACACCGACTCAGAACGGCTGGCACTGCCGTGCCGAGGCGGAACACCTGCCATTCGACGACGAATCGTTCGACCGCCTGCGGAGGGCACTCCGGAGGTCAACGGGAGGCGAGTGGAATCGGGTTGTCGGCCTCCGGCGACAGGGTGATGCCCAGGAGCTTCGCCAGGGTCGGTCCGATCTGCGTCATCCGCACGACGCCCAGGTTGCCAGTGCCTTCGAGGCCCGGTCCGGTCAGGATGAACGAGGCGCGCATCTCCGGCCGCTCTGGCGGGTAGCCGTGCATCGCCGCGATGTACGGGTTGCCGAACAGCCGGTTCGTGTCCTCGATCAGCGAGTAGCCCGGCCGCATGGCGAGGGCGAACGTCGCGGCCGGATCGGCGCCTTCGCGCGCCAGGTCTTCGCGGGCGAGAATCCGCTCGATGCCTGAGCGCTCGTCCCTGGCGAACGTCTCCAGCAGGTCACCTGCCCGCCCCGCGGTTGCCTCGTCGGTCGGCTCGCCCAGATAGACAAGGCTGCTGCCGCCCGTGCCGTGGCTGAACGCCTGCCACGACCGGATCCCGCCGTCCTCGTCCAGCTCGATCAGCCCCTCCCGCGCGAACAGCGTGTTCGGCCCGACGGCGTGTTCGACGTCGATGAACCCGTGGTCCGAGACGATCGCCACGAAGGTGCGCGGGTCGGCCTGCGCGTCGATGACCTGCAGCACGCGCCGCAGTTGCCGGTCCACCTCCCGCGCCGCCGACGCGGTCCAGTCGCCGTCGAGACCGTACGTATGGGCGTAGGCGTCGAACTCGCCCAGGTAGAGCAGCGTCACGTCGGGGCGGTGCGCCTGCAGCAGGAGGAGCGCCATGTTCACACGCCGCTCGTCGGTGGGTGGCCAGCCGAACGGCTCGCCGGCCTGTCGCTCGTAGTCGTCGAAGACGCCTGGCGTGCTCAACGTGCGCAACAGGTGCGCATCGCGCGGGTGCGTCCAGTTGAACGTCGGCAGGAGCCAGTCCGCGTGCATCCCGACCGATACCGGCCAGCCGACGACGGCGGTGGACAGCCCGGCATCTTCGGCGGCGGTGACCAGCGTGGGCACGCGTATCTCGCGCGCGAACCAGTTGAACGCCGGATTCCGGCGCCGCTCCGGGTCCAGCGGCTCGTTGTTCACGATGCCGTGCATGGCGGGTGTGACCCCCGTCAGGAGCGACGTGTGTGTCGGCCTCGTGTTCGTAGGCCACACACCCACGACGCCCGACGCAAACGCCCCACGTGCGGCGAGGTCGCGCAGCAGGGGCGAGCCGGTCACCGAGGTGTAGCGCTCCGGCACGAGGCCGTCTACCGAGATCAGGATGAGGCGCGCGCGCCCGGCGGGGGCGGCGGCGAGCACGACGAGTGCCGCCACAACCGCGACCGGAACGGGGGCACGTGTCACAGGTACCCCCTGGGCACGTCGATCAGGACTTTCCGGCGCCGCAGTGCGCCGACATCCACGCCAGCTGCCGCAGGGTCGATCGCCCCGGAGGCATCGCCCGGGATCGTCAGGCTCTCCGGCAGGTAGCGGCGGCACTCGCCGAACTCGTCGTCGTACTCCTCGGTGGGGAAGTGCAGCGTCAGGACCGACCCGGCGCCGCGGCGCTCGACACGGTAGAGGGGGTTCACGCGCAACTCACCCCGCATGGGGGGCAGCGGCGGCAGCGGCCACCGGCGGAAGATCCCGGTGCGCGGAGAGGCGAGGAGCGTCAGGGTCGGCGCATCACCCAGCATCTCGGGGGTGACCGTGGCGCCGAGATCGATCGCCCCGCCGTCGATCGCCTGATCCAGCAGCGCCGTGTCGTCGAGCAGCCGCGGCCCGTGAGCCGCGAAGAGACCCTGATAGGCCGCCGGCGTCAACGACATGCCGGCGGCGTAGTTCTCGCCGAGCGAGCTGTGGAGGTGCGGCATCACGATCGCGCCGTCGGGAGTCGAGGCACGGATCATCTCGCTCGCCAGCATGCGCCGCTGCCAGATGTACGGATAGGCGTCGCACAGCAGCGTGGCCGAAAACGTCTCCGGTGCGAACGGCAGCGGCTGGTTCGCGTCGCAGCACACGGCCGCCACGCCGGGTACGACGAACCGCCGCGCGAGCCACAGCTTCCAGAAGTACACGTCCGCCAGTACAGTGAGGCTCGACGGTGCCAGCGCTGAGAGCAGGTGCGTCAGGTGCCCGGTTCCGCCGCACAGATCGAGCAGCGCGCCTCCGCCGAAGCCGCCCGCGGCTCCGAGGGCGCGCATCACGCCCTCGACCATCACGAACGTCGGGTCGGCGAAGCGGTGCAGGAAATACGTCCCCTCGGCATCCGGTCCCAGCACCCCCAGCAGGTCCCGGTACGTCGGCGTTCCCGAAACAAGTTCGTTGAATGCCGCCGCCTGCGGCCCGTCCAGTCCCAGCACGGTCGTCAGGGCTCGCGCCCGGTCGCCCGCCTCCATCACGTGCATCGCCTCGCGCGTGACGTTGTCGGCAACGACGACCGGGATGCCGGCAATCACCGGGTAGGCGCAGCACTGGCAGCCCAGGACGCCCCAGTCGAACCGTTCATCGCGGCCGACGACGTCGAGCCGGGTGCCGCAGAACGGGCAGCGAAGCAGGCCGAGCAAGGCCTCGGTCATGGCCCCGGCAGCATATCGCGACGTGAACGTGACCACCCTGGGGTCTCCCGGCACCGCCATCCGGGAGGGCCGGAGCCCTCGGTCCAGCCGACTTTCGCGATACCGCAGAGCTTACGGGACACGTAAGAGTGCCGATGTCACCGTCACGTCGATCGCCGTGCCAGGTTCAACGGGACGGTTGGCGCGGCTTCTGCTACACTCCGACGCCGCGTCTCCCGGACGCTTCGGCCGGGGCACGCCTACTCGAGGAGAACAGGTCATGAGCAGAGCCACAGTCGTCGCGTGCGGGCTGGCCCTTCTAGCGTGTTTGCCAGGTACGGCCTCCGGTCAGGACACGCTCACCATATTCGGCAGCGGATCGTCAGCCTTCGAGACGCCGCCCGTCGCCAGTGCCGGGGTGGGGACGGCCACCTGCACGTTGAACCGCGTGACATCCGAGATCGCGTGCACCGCCCGGATTCACAACATCGTAGACCTGACCGTTGCGCATCTGCACGTCGGCGGCCCGGGTGTGGCCGGGCCGGTCCTGATGAACATCCCGAACCTGCCGGCCCGCAGCTCGGACGACTTCGTGCTGTCGTGGACGTGGACCCCGGCAGACCTCACGCTGCGCCCTGCTCAGGGCGTCCTGAAGATTGCCGACGTGTTCGAGGCGTGTGCCAGCGGAAACTGCTATCTGAACTTCCACACGACTGGCAATCCCGCCGGCGAGATCCGGATCAACCTGTGTCCGGGTGACACCCG
>Ga0194132_10011652_pt1 | contig 11251 bp, 7 predicted proteins | sample TA2KigOf80mmetaG_FD_148612 | JGI IMG/M metagenome (GOLD analysis project Ga0194132, IMG submission 148612) | Freshwater microbial communities from Lake Tanganyika, Tanzania - TA2015054 Kigoma Offshore 80m | ecosystem: Environmental > Aquatic > Freshwater > Lake | place: Tanzania: Lake Tanganyika... | reverse complement strand
TCGGCGAAGTGGACCGACAGCGGCGCCCCGTCGCTCCGCGTGAGCGTGCGGTCGACCGTGCCGTGGAAGCGGGACGCGTCCGACCGGATCGTCATGAACGAGTCGAGGCGGAAGCTGCGCTGGGACGCGGGGACGTTCGGCCCCGGCTTGTTGATGGAAGGCAACCCGTAGATCTGCCCCCAGAGGTTCTGGTCCGTCACGCCCACGTAGTCGTAGGTCTGGCGAGCGTAGGTGTCCCACTTCGTGTCGCTGGGGTTCGTCTGGCTCTGAGAGAACTCGTGGTCGAGCTCCACGCCGATGAGCCAGCCGTAGCAGTTCGAGTAATAGTCGGCCTTCCACGTCACGACCTTGCGGCCGTTCTTGACCTCCGTCGTGTACTCGCGCGGGTAGCCCCCTTCGCCGAAGGACCAGCCGTCCTCCGGCTCGGAGTAGCTGGGCTCCTTCTGCCCGGCGTATGGGTGCGCAGGCGTCGGGGCCGCCGCGGCGGGCGCGAGGGGCAGCGTGAGGAACGTCCCCGGCCAGTTCACCCGGAGCGTCGTCACCATCTTGTTCGGCGACGGCCACATCATCCGGTACATCGAGTTCGTGATGGCGAGCCGCGCCTTGTGGTTCTTCTTGAAGGTCCACGTCGTGAAGTGCATCTTCACCTTCACGTCGTAAAACGTCCCGCTCTTCAGGTACGACGGCGACGCGCCCACCACCCGGTACGCGCCGTTGAGGGAGGCGCCGGTGACGTGCGTCACCTTGCCTTTCGGCCCGACGTCCTCGAGGCGCGCGTGCCAGTGCGCGAGGAGCGTCTTCAGCTGCTCGGTGCTGGTGGCGGCGACGCGCATCGTGACCTCCGGGAACCCGACGAGCTCCTGGTCTGTGGAGAACGACGTGTCGTACACGAGCGACTGCGCATCGAGCGGGGCCATGTCCCCGAGGTCGGCCTCTCCCCACCAGACGCCCATCTCCGTCCCGACGGTGGGGTCGTAGGTGAGCTTGTGGTCCACGGCCGCGCCCGCCGGGGCTGCCGACGAGAGCAGGTTGTTCTTCGTCAGATACAGCTTCGTCGGCAGGGCCGAGGGCGGCCAGGTCTGGTTCCGCCAGTAGCCGGGGACGTCGTTCTTGTCGCTTCCGGGCCGCCGGACGTACATCGCGAACTCGTTCTGATCGATGAGCGAAGAGTCGCTCTGATCGACGAGCCAGTAGTACATCCACTTCGCAACATCGATCTTCCAGTCCCACAGGGGCCCCGGGGACACGGAGTCCGGGAGCGAGTGGTTGCTCGGCCCCATGGCAAACTTCACGGGGACGCCCTTCGCCTTGAGCTTCTCGTACATGTCGAGCGGCGCGTCGCGGTAGCCGTCGAGGAGACTGCCGATCACGAACGTCGGCACGGCGTAGTCGTCGGGATTCGTCCTGTTGAACGGGCCGTTGAAGAACGCGGTCCGGTCCGTCCAGAAGCCGTCCTTCAGCTGCTTGCCCAGGTAGAAGAGCGCCCAGGGGTAGGCGTTCAGCCGGTTGGTGACGTAGTTGGCGTCGATCGGGTATTTGTTCACACCCGAAGCCCCATTGAAGCCGTAGGACGGCATCGCGTTCTCGTGGTCGATGCTCGCGATGTACTCGTCCTGGTGGAGGATGCCGTCCATGTAGTGGATGTCACCCTCGTAGAAGTTCGTCGCGCCGTGGATCGGCACGACGGTCTTGAGCGGAGCGAGGCGGGGGTCCCGCGCCTTCTTTCCTGCCATCAGGAACGAGGTGAACGCCGACCAGGACTGTCCCCAGAGCCCCACGCTGCCGTTCGATCGGACGGTCTGGCCGTTCGAGAGCGACCAGGACATGGCCCCGAGCTGCTGGATGACCTGGGTCTCGTCCTCGATCTCGATGTCCGAGTACTCGTACGGCACGCGTTGCCCGTCGGAGCCGCCCGTCCCACGGATGTCCAGGTAGGCGTACACGAAGCCCCGCGACGCGAAGTAGTCCATCTGCTGGTGCCGGACGGGGTACATGCTGTCGTCCTTCCGGTACGGCAGCGCCTCGAGGATCACCGGGAACTGTTGCCCGTCGTAGTCGGGCGTCGGGATCGCGTAGGTGATCGCCAGCTTCGTGCTGGAACCGTCTGCGTTCCTGACGCGGACGTGGGTCAGCTTCTTCTCGTACGGGCGCACCACCGACGGGTCGAACGTGGTCCCGGAAACCGCCGCCTGGGCGCTCTCCCCGAGGCCGTCCGTCGCCCCTTCGAGATCGGCAGGGCCGCAGGCTGCGGCAGGCCACAGCAGACACGCACCGAGACCGAACCGTCCGACCGACCGAGAGATTCGCCGAGTGGATCGCATGAGCTTCCTGCGCGAGCGGGGGGGAATGGCGGCGCCCAGGGAGGGGCTCCGCTTGCCTCAGTCGCGAACTCTCATCTTGCGTGATCGGAGCGAATCTTCGCAAGCGGGCACTGCAGAATTCCACTCCACCCACATGAGCGCATGTGTGAACACGAACGCATGCAGGACCGCACTCCAGCGCAGGGACGCCGCCGCCGTCGCACGCACCACTGCGGAGCACCGCGGAGTGCTGCAGTGGATTGCGCTGTGCCGGGTTAAATAAGCGCGTGTCGCCCGACGCGCCTCGGCGCTTCGCGAACGCTCGGCTAGCCGCCACCGCCCCGAGGCGTGCGGTCCGGATTCGCCTGGCTCCGGCTTCGGCCGTCGAGCGCATCGCGCACGGTCCGCGCGAGCGCCTCGGCCGCGAAGGGCTTGTGGAGCAGGGGGAACTGATTGCGTTCGGCGATCTCCAGCGCGTCCCCCTCCGCGAATCCGGAGACGAGCACGATCCGGAGCGCGGGCTGCTGCCCTCGCAGCTCCTCCGCGAGATTCGCGCCGTTGCCGTCGGGCAGACGGACGTCCGACACCAGCAGTGAGAACCCGTGCGTCCCCGCGAGGGCGCGAGCGGCACCCCCTCCCGAACCCCCGCCTCGTAGACGTAGTCCGACGCGAGCTCCGAGAACATCCGGAGCTTGGCGGCCTGCTGCTCGAGGAACTTCGCGTCGGTGATGTCCACCGCCGTGCCGGCGAGGCGCAGCGGGCTTCCTGACTCGTCGGTCTCGAGGCGGCCCTTCCCCCGGATCCAGCGGACCTACCCGTCGGGCCTCTGGACCCGGTGTTCGATCGAGAACGCGCTCGCCCTGTTCGCGATCGCTGAGTCGATCGCGCGCTTCACTGCCTCGCGGTCGTCCGGATGGAGCAGCAGGCCGTACTCGGTGACGTTGCGTGGGAACGACGCTTCCTCGACCCCGAAGCGGGCACCCATCTCGGACGACCAGGTGACGGTGTCGGAGGCGATGTCCCACTGCCAGACGCCAAGGCCCGAGCCCTGTACGGCCCATCGAAGCTGATCGATCGTGAGCCCTACCTCCATTCCGTGTCGCAGACTACCAGAGCACAGTCGGTGTCTCACCCGTGTGGCGACCGCGGTCGCCGGCGCGCGGACCCTCCGGGCGCAGGAACCTGAATGGACTGGAGAATTCCGCACGCGCCGGACGGGATCGGGGCGCGCTCCGGGGGTGTGGAGGAGGCCACCGGTCCTTCGGCCTCTCGCCGGATGGGCGGGTGCTCATCGCGACGGAAGACGCGCCCTGGGTCGCGGTCTGCCCGATGGACGCGGCGTGCGCGGGGAGTGACCCGTCAGGCACCGAGGGCGGAGCCGCCGAACACGAACCGCGCGCGACGAACGGCCGGGCACCTTCGCGCGGGAAGACGCTCAGGTGGCGCGGCTCAGCGGAGCGCCCAGTCACACCGGGTGTTTGCCTCTTCCGTCGTCTGCGTGCACCGCTCCGCAACGAAGGAAGCGGTCGTCTCTTCGCCGACCAGGCACCGGCAGACCATCGAGCCGTCGGGCTGCAGCAGACAGCTGACCTCGTAGCGCAGACCGTCGCTGCAGCCGTCCCAGCCGTTGTTACACACGGTGCTCCCCGGGGCCGGAGTGGCGGGACCGCCGCTGCCGCCGGTGAATATCGCGTCGCAGGTCACACCCGGGCTGGTAGGGGTTCCCTGCGGGTCCGGCTCGCTGCTGGACGCACGGCGGCAGTCCTCCAGGATCTCCAGCTGGGGGTCGCAGCGATCTTCCTCGCAGGTGTCGCGCGCGAGGCACTGGAGAACCGCGAGGAGCTCGTCGTCGCAGTCCGGGTCGTCGTCCAGGAGGTCGGTGACGTCCTCGCGACAGGAGTCGAGACACCTGGCCTGTGCCTCCGCCGGACTCGAGCTCGAAGGCGGACTCCCGCAGTCGCACGGCGGACAGATGCACTCTTCCCCGGGGCGGCAACTCCCACACCCGCAGGTGCAGTCACCCGTGTCCTCCGCGAAGCGGTCCGGATCGCAGGTGAGCATCCCCTCGCAGGCGGAGCCGCAGCGCTCGTCGGCGTGCTTCTCCAGCTCCGCTCGGGCCGAGCCGTCGGAGACCGTCCCGCCGCAGGCCACCGCGACCGCCGCCGCTGCGACCGCCGTCGCCCATCGTTCACGCGCATCTCGGAGAATCTTCATGGGGTCGTCCGTTCTGCTTTCCGGCGGGCACTCGCGCCGGGGTCAGGGTCCAGTCGCAGGGGTCTCCGGGCCCGGATCGGGGGCGTCGAGCACCCCGCGGATCTTGGCCGCGAGCGCGTCGGGGGTGAACGGCTTCGCGAGGAACGCAACGCCCTTTCCCGGCACGCCGTGGTGAATCACCGAGTTCTCCGTGTAGCCCGACACGTACAGCACGCGCAGCGTGGGGCGTTCCTTCTGGAGCTCGACGGCGAGGGCGTGGCCGCCCAACTGCGGCATCACCACGTCGGTGAGGAGGAGCTGGATGGGGCCGTCACGGCCGCGCGCGCGTTCGAGGGCCTCGACGCCGTTGCTCGCCACGAGGACGACGTAGCCGAGCTGCTCGAGGTGGCGCTGCACGACCCCCCGGAGCGTGGAGTTGTCCTCGACGAGCAGCAGCGTCTCGCCCCGCGCCGGTCCGAACGCGACCCCGGGCGTTCGTGGCTCGACGTCACGCGTGGTCCGCGGGAGGTAGACCTTGAAGGTCGTGCCCTGCCCTGGCTCCGAATACACGTAGATGTGGCCGCCGGCCTGGCGCACGGCGCCGTACGTGGTGGCGAGCCCGAGCCCGGTGCCGTGGGGCTTCGTGGTGAGGAACGGCTCGAAGATCCGCGCCTGGAGCTCCGGGGCGATCCCGGCGCCGGTATCGCTCACCGCGACCATCACCCAGTCCCCCGCCTCGAACTCCGGGTGGGTGGCCTCGCGCGACGCGTCGAAGGTGGCGTTGCTCGTCTCGACGACGAGCTTGCCGCCGGCCGGCATCGCCTCGCGCGCGTTCACGGCGAGGTTCAGCAGCACCTGCTCGAGCTGGGTCCGGTCGACCTCTGTGGACCAGAGGTCGGGAGCGAGCACGCTGGTGAGCTCGATGTCCGCCCCGAGGGTGCGCCGGAGCAGGCGGTCCATCTCGAGGACCACGTCGTTGACGTTGAGCACCACCTTCCGGAGGACCTGGCGCCGCGCGAACGAGAGCAGCTGGCTGGTGAGCTGAGCCGCCTTCAGCGACGCGGCCTCGATGCTCTCGACGTCCTCGCGCACCGGGCTGCCGTGCGGGAGCTCGGCCTTCACCAGCGCGGCGAGGGCGATCACCACGCCCAGGTAGTTGTTGCAATCGTGAGCCACCCCGCCCGCGAGCCGACCGAGGCCGTCGAGGCGGGTCGCATGGGCCAGCTGCTCCTCGAGCTTCCTGCGGTCGTCGACGTCGGTCACGAACCCCTCGATCGCGAGCAGCGTCCCGTCCTCGGCGTAGACGCCGTGCGCGATGTCGAGGATCCAGCGCCACTGCCCGTCACGGGTGCGGATGCGGTACTCGTTGAAGCACGGCTTTCGCGCGGCGAGATTGGCCTGGCACTTGTCCCACAGCGGACCCGCGTCGTCCGGATGCACGAGGCTGCCAAACGCCACGTCGCGGTTCCCGTGGAGGCTCTCGGCCCGGTATCCAGTGAGCGCTTCACAACCAGCCGTGACCAGATCCATGGTCCAGTCGGCGTCGTTTCGACAGCGGTAGGCCATTCCCCGCAGATTCACCAGCAGCGACGCGTAGGCCTGGTCTCGCTCGCGCGCCGCGCGCTGCGCCGCGTTCCGCTCCGTCACGTCGCGCACCTGCAGGAGGTAGCCCGCGATCGCGGGCTCGGCGCGATGGTCCACCAGCGTCAGATCGAGCTCCCGCTGCCCGACCCGGACCGACGTCTCGCGTCGCGGGCCGCCGGGGGCCGTGACCCACGCGTCGAGCCGCTCGCGATCGGCCGGTTCGAACAGGTCGGGGACGGGGGCGCCCACCGCCTGCTCGGCCGTTCGTCCCAGGAGGCGCTCGGTCGCCGGGCTCGCCCAGCGCACGGCGCGCGTGGTGGAGTCCACGACGACCACCGCATCGTCGACCGCAGCGAGCACGGCCCGGGCGAACGCCTCGGCGCGGGCGGCCTGCTCGCGCGCCTCCTCCCGCTCGCTCTGCGTCTCGGCCAGCTCGCTCCCGAGCGCGGCCACGTCGCCGAAGAAGCGCTTCGCGACTCCCACCGCGACCCCGGAGAGGACCCCTCGCCTCACCGGGGTGCGCACCACGATCGCTCCCCCGTGTGGGCCTTCGATCGAAGTGCGGACCGTGGGGTAGCCCAGCTCACCCACCAGCGCTTCGGTCACGGCACAGAAGAAGACGACGAACGCGCGGGAGCCGACGCGCTCGGTCGGGATCCGCACCGATAGGGTGACCTCCCCGCCCTCGGTTCGCGCCCCCAGCTCCGGAACCCGGTATATCTGCTGCGGAACCCACCGCATCAGACCGAGGAGGGCGTCCGGCGCGAAGCGCGGGAGCAGGCCCGTGAACGGCGGCGGCGAACGGCGCGCCGCGCGTCGCGCGGCGTCGCGCAGCGCGTCTTCGCTGCCGAGGCGCGCGGCCAGGCGGTCGGTGAGCGCCACGAGGAGCTCCCATTCGAATCGCCGACGGCGGTTCCGTAGCGCGACGGGCGACGGCCCCAACCCCGAAGCAAGCTCCTCGAACGAGATCCCGGCGGACTCGCACGCGAGCGCGAGCTGATCGAACGCGAGGCCCGAGACCTCGCGACGTGCCGACCCGTGATTCACCGCGGCGCATGCTGTCACAGAGCTTCGAGCGGTTCGAGGGGGAAGGTGTCCCCCGGGCTGGCGAGGGGCGGAACGGGGGCGCAGTGGGCCGGGGTGGGTGCGAGCGCGGAGCGCGCCCGGGCCCCTGCTCGTGGCGCACGAGGCCCCGGGCGCGATGGCGACCGTCAACCCGGTGGGTCGCAGATCTCCCCACAGGTGCAAGAGAGGGTGCGCAGCGGGTCCGCGGCGCCGCTCAGCGTGAGCGCCGGCGCGAACCAGCCCGAGGTGGCTCGACCTCAACCGGGACGCGGCGGTCCCGGATCGGCCAGGGGCGCGTCGCCGTAGAGCAAAGCGATCCGCTGCCGCATCCGCTCGCACTGCTCCGCCGTGAGCTCGCGCCCGAGCATGCGGCTCATGAGGTTGTCGGTGTCTTCCTCGTGGTGGTTCACGTCGAGCGCCATGTGCCCGAGCTCGTGAGCCACGGCACGCGGAGACGGCCGCCCGGGAACGGCGCCGCATCGGCGATACACCGAGCCCACCAGCACGCCGTTGCGCGCGGGGAAGTCGTCCGGATGGTGATAGAGGGTGGGAGTGAACGCGAGCGCCCCGGCCACCGTGAGCTCGCCGGCTGCGTACGCCTCGATGCGGTCCACGGTGACGACCGTGATGGCGCGATCGGGCAGGCCGCGGCGCGCGTGTCGGAGCAGCGCGCCCACCTCGGCGTCGAGCTCGGCGGGATCGGGCGGGACTGCCGACGGGCCCGTCGCGAGCATGAACGCGACGTCGAGGCGCGGCTCCCCCGGCGTCGTGGGATCCACGGGCGACTCGAGGAGCGTCGTGAACGCGCTCGCATCGGCAGACGGAGCGCACGCTCCGGGAGGCACCGGTCGCGCGCCGGCCGCGTCTGCCGTCCCCTCCGTCGAGGAGCTGCGCCGCTCAGCGCACGCCCCGAGGACCGGAGCCGCCACCAGGAGGGCAGCGGCCCCGATCCCGCGGAGCACTCGGCGCCCGGGAAGGCGCTCGGTGCTCACGGGAACGTGACGGTCGCCTCCCCGCCGTACTTCGCCCCAGCGATGTCGTAGACCGCGTCCACGTCGATGCTGCCGCCCGTGGGCTGGCCGCCCGAGTGAGTCACGTCGTTGAACTTCGTGGTAGCGCTCCACCCGATCGCCCCGACGTTCGCCGAGGCGCCCGCAGCTTCGAGACCCCCCGAGCGTCCCGGTGGTCTTGAACGTCGCGGTGAGGGGCGACCACGCCGTCCGCGCAGCTGAGGGTGCCGTTGTTGGCGTTCTCGCTGCCGTCCTCGCCGCAGTCCTGGAACGTGCACGACGTGCCCGAGGACTCGCACGTGCCGGCCGCGTTGCCCGCGGTCCGTCCCGTGAGGGCAGCGGTGGCTCCGCCCACGTCGGGCTGGACGATCCCCTGGAACTGCATGGCCACGCCCGAGAGCTGGTCCGCGCCCGAGTCGCCGTCGGCGGGGTCGGCGCCGCCGCCGACCTTCTCCTGGTCGTCGTCGTCGCGGCCACACGCCGCGGGCTCGCGAGCAGCCCAGAGGTTGCTCTCCGGTGCGCCGAGTGAACGCGAGCACCGGCGCTCGCTCCTACCGTCGCGCGGGTTTGACGGCGTCGTCCGCCGACGATTAGGTTGCCGCCATGCGCTCGCTCCGGATCTCCCTGGTTGGTTACGCGGTCCTGGCGTTGGGGCTTTCGGCGTGCAAGGACAAGGCTCCGGCTCCCGCGCCGTCCGACACGCCCGCTCCGGGAGCGGCCGCGAGCACAGCGCGGCCCGCGCCCGCCGCGGACGATCGCAAGCCCGTCGACCCGCCTGCAGCTGCCGCGCCCCCGCCCGGGGAGTTCGCGGGCGCGCTCCACAACATCGGAATGTGGAGCGAGATGTACGCGTACTGCGGGTGGAAGGCCGAGCCGTTCAAGGACCTGAGGGCACGGTTGCTCGCCGCGCCGAAGCTCGCCGGCGCGAAGGCCGACATCGAGACGTATTTCGATCGCGGTGCCAGATACGGCGCCGACGAGGCGAAGAAGCGCGCCGACCAGAAAGCGAAGGGCGAGAAGCCCAGCGCCTGGGCCTGCGGGGCGAACGTCGAGGCCTCGGTGCTGAAGGAACTCGAGTCGATCCTGGCAGCCAGGTAGTGGGAGCAGCAAGCCCAGGCCGCACCCCGCGTTCCGGCGGGGTGCGACCTGGACTCGAGGGTCATCCGAGCAGGCCGGGCCGGCTCACTCAGGCGCCCTTCACGGCGCGAACTGAGCCATCGTGATGGTCGACGCCCCGCCGCTGTGCCACTCGAGGATGCTGTTACCGACCCACAGATTCCCGTGCATGCCTCCCAGGTGACCCGCACCTTGGAGCCCGGTGAGCTCATCGAGGACAACCGGGTTCGTGAGGGTCGCCGACTGGATCTTGGTCGGCGCGTTGACCGCGAAGTTTGGTCCCGGGGTCTGCAGCACCCAGAAAAGCCGCGTCGAATTGACGCCCAGGGCCGTCGCCGTGTCGTTCGGGCCTACGGTGACGAAGGTCGGGGCGGTGCTCGGCGATGACTTGCTCATCCGCCGGATCACGCCGCCGCCAACGGGGAGCGCGGGCCCCTCGAACCAGTAGACGTTGGAGGCATCCTGGGTGACCGCGCGGACAGCGTTGCCCCAGGTCACGGCGGGCAGCTGCTCGGACGGTCCCCCGCCGACGGGGACGCGCTTCAGGCTTACCGCGCCGATCGCCGTGGTCTCGAAGTAGTAGACGTGGGCCGCGTCGTGCGCCGCGAAGGTGAATGCGGTTCCCGATGCGGCAGTGGCCAGTTGAATTGCGGTTCCCCCAGCCGACGGAGCACGGAACACGCCATTCGGCGCGACAGCGAAGATGTTCGCGCCCAACGGAGTAGCGGAGAGCGTGTTCACGTTAGCAATGCTCGAGACGTGAGTGTCGGTGTGAGGGGCTGACCACTTGGCCCTCCGCACCGTGCGGACCCCCGCGACGTCGCGAATGTAGTAGACGAAGTTGCCGTCGCTGACCGGGCTGAGAGCCTGCGTGTCACACCGGGTAGTCTTGAGGATCGTGTAGTGTCCACCCCCCACGCTCAGGTGCGAACGGCCGAGCAGGTCCCGTTGCGTGTTGTTCTGAGTGCAGCCGCCGGGTGTGAGTGCTGGATTGAAACCCAGGTACGCGTAGCCGCCACCTCGATCGATACCGACGGCGGCGAGCTGCCCCACAGGCGGGACGGTGGAAACAATCCACGGCGCGACGAGCTCGCTATCGGCCTGGCCGATTTCCTCGTCCGCCGGCCCATCGAGATCGCCGAGCTCTTCGCCGTCCGGGGCCGCCCCGCAACCGATCGCCGCAAGCGCACCACACAACGCACCAATGAACATCGCTCTCATAGAACGCTCTCCCTAATTGCGTCACCCGATACGGGCGACAGTGAACAGAACCTGCTGACTGATTTTGGGTAGTGAAACCCTGACTATCGAAAGACTTCTTGATCCGGGGGCCGTCAGTTCGAGCCGCACGAAGCGCGCCCTGGTGACTTACCTACGGGAGCGACACGCATCGCCGCGCAGCCGGCGTTGCCCCGGAGGCATCACGTCACGGCACGACACCAGACAGCGACGCGGCGCGCACAGCAGACGGATTTCCTGCTCCTTCGCGTCGGGGCGACCTCCCCGATGTCGGCCGGGGCGGACGGGCTGCCGCGCGGCCGCCAGCGGAGCAGAACGACTCGAGAGTCGGGCGCGCGCGCCGAGCCCCACTGCGCCGCGCAGGGCCCCCGGCGCCCCCTCGGCCGCGCTGCTCTGCGACGCGCTCGGAGCGAAGGACCGCAGGAGCGCAGCCCCGTGGTGGGCGATCCCCGCCCGCTTGCTCGTTCGAAGCTCCAGCATCGTTTCGCGGAGCCCTTTTGCAGAACGCGTGCCACACGCACCTGGATGCCTCCCCGCCCTCCGATCACGCAGATCACGCAGATTCCGGGCGCGGCAACCCGTGGGCAGCCGGCAGAGTCCGAGCGCGCGACGCAGCAGGGCGCCCGAACGGGCGCTCCCTCGCCCATCCGGGCGGCTGCGCGCCCAGACGGGCGGATTCGCGCCCCGGAAGGAGGCGAGGAGGCGCCCCCCTCGATCCGGCCCGGCCAGCGGCCCCGGATCCCG
>Ga0194132_10011650_pt1 | contig 11254 bp, 12 predicted proteins | sample TA2KigOf80mmetaG_FD_148612 | JGI IMG/M metagenome (GOLD analysis project Ga0194132, IMG submission 148612) | Freshwater microbial communities from Lake Tanganyika, Tanzania - TA2015054 Kigoma Offshore 80m | ecosystem: Environmental > Aquatic > Freshwater > Lake | place: Tanzania: Lake... | reverse complement strand
AACCAAGGCTGTTTGGCTTTCCCAAAGGCTTCCATTTCGGTCCATTCATCGGCTCCGCAAATCACCGCACAGATGGCGATGGCCAGAATATCGGACAGCAGATGGCGCTTGGTAGGATCGACGCGGGGATCCTTAACTTGCTTCAGCTGGTCGAGCAACCCTCCCATGAGATTGCCAGAACTGCTGGCGGTGGGCTTGAGTGGGGACATGAACAAGGGCTCCGGAGATCGCATTTGAGCTATTTCCCCTTGTCGTCATAGCATATGGATGCAGATTTGTTCAGCCCTCTTTAGATGCGTTCGCCCTGGTCCTCGCCAGCTCCCCATAGTGACATGGGAGTCCACACATAGGCCGAATTCCTGTTCTCGCCTCCGGACAAGGCGCGGCAGGGAAGTTGGGGACAAAAATCGGCGGGCGAGCTTGCCGCTGAGCTCGACCAGCTGATCCTTGCTCCGAGCGGCGTGCAGGAGCTTCGCACTTTGACCGGGGTCGATCTCGAGATCTTTCTCGGTTTCGCAGCGAGGCGCCTCGAGACATGTCAACCCTGCGTCGCCGAGTCGGCGAACGCACGGTCACATGAAGACATCCGTCGTTGCAAGAAAGCTATCAGAGGCGGTCGCTACCGGTCTGCAAGGCAGTCGCTCGCCAGTCTTGCCGATCAAGAAGATCCGGGCCGTGTTCCCGGTCAGCGCTGTCCGGATTTGCCGGAAGGGAGAACCAAAAAGTGGCGCCATTGCCGATGGAGCTCTCAGCCCAGGTGCGCCCACCGTGCCGCTGGATAATTCGCTGGACGCTGGCGAGTCCGATGCCGTTGCCTTCGAACTCGTTCTTGGCGTGCAACCGCTCGAACACGCCGAAGAGCTTGCCGGCCTGTTGCATATCGAATCCAACTCCGTTGTCCCGAACGGACACGACGACTTCGTTGTTCCGGGTGATTCCCTGAACCTCAATCTGTGCTGGAGTGCGGCCGCGGCTGAACTTAATCGCGTTCGACAGCAGGTTGACGATCGCAACCCGCAGAATCGCGCGGTCTGCATGGACTTGTGGCAGCGGGCCAACGGTCCAGACGATTTCCCTGCCGTTGGTCAAGTGCCGCAAGCCCTGCCGGACTTCATGGACAAGTTCTTCCAGGGCGACGCTGCCTTTCTGCAAATCCACGCGTTCCGCTCGCGAGAAGTCCAGCAGGTCGTCGATGAGATGGCTCATGTCCCAAACAGATCGATTGATGATTCTGCTGCAAAACCCCCCGCTTCTGAAAAATCCAGATTCCGGTGGGGATCAGAAATGTCTCCCCACCTCAAGAAGATGCATTGTAGGCCAAATGTGCGCGAAAAAGTTTTCCACAGTTCTCGTAAAACCACGTTGGGTGGGGTTTTGCAGCGGAATCGATTGATATGTTCCAGATACCTGACGCCATCTTCATGCAAGAAGTCCGCCTCGCGTTTCTGCAAGAGCTCGACAAATCCGCTCAACTGCTGCAGCGGACCCCGAAGGTCGTGTGCTACGGAGTAGCTGAACGCCTCAAGTTCCTTGTTTGCTGCCGCCAGCTGCGCCGTCCGTTCTTCGACGCGGCGTTCCAGCTCCTCGTTCAGATTCAGCAGCTCGCGTTGGGTGCGATGACGGTCGGCAATGGTCTTTGTCAGCACTGCGACGACCCCGCCCATCATGGCGTAGACGACTCCTACGGGCCATTGGCCGAACAGGGCCGGCAGCAATCCAACAATGCATACCAGTCCTGCGAAACTCATCACAACGATTTGCAGGGTTCGTCGAATCGCCGCCCGCTGTTTCATAGGAGAGAACCATTCAGCTGGCCGACATCCGAGTGCGAGTGTCGCAACCGGAGCATCGGTTTGTTCCGTTGCCTGACAGCACGTGCGCTCCGCGCCCTGGGGACCGTGCAAACGGAGCGAACGGCACAGGCTGTCTGTCCCGCGAGGAATCGGCTCCGGGTCTAGCAAAACGAAGCCGCACAGGCCCTGACTCTATCACAAGCACGCGTCTCTTCTGAGCCTGGCGTCCGGCCGGCTCAGCGAAACACCAGAGGACCCAACTCGCAAAAAAACACGGTGTCTGGGACGCCTGCCTGCGCCGGGTGGGGCCCCTGTGGCGCCAGCTTGACCCAGGCGGCGGGCATGGATCTTCCTCGCTTCATCTCCCCGAAGAGCTTCTGGAAAAACTGTCCGAACGCCTCTCCCTTTCGGTCGATCGTCATCACGAGGTTGGCCTGCCCATAGGGCCGTTCTTTGGCCCCTGCTTTGTAACTTTCACCGCTATTCGGGGACGCGACCACCACGACGGGTGCGCCAGAGTCGCGAATGATTTCCCTGAGGCCGAGGCGAGAGCCAACGATGCTTCCATCATTGTCGATTGTGCAGTAGAGCAGCAGCAGATTGCAGCCAGGCGGTTGCTGCTCACTCTCTTTTACGTTCTGAAACAGCTGTGCCAAGGCGGCCTTGTCTGCCGCGGCCCAACCGGCAGCGCCGTCTCCACAGAGATTCAAGATACCCAGCGTCTCTGCTTCAATCGTCCGCGCACCCAAAAGCTTCGAGAGGAAACGGAGCATGGCAATTCTTCCTTGTCAGAGCGTCAACAGTGTCCTCGGGTAGGTCCAGAGCTCGCTGCCACCCGCTCGCAAATCGGCAATAGCCCGATTCCTCCCAAGCCGATCGGCCGTTGGAAGAGGATCAGATCTTCGCGCCACCCGCGGTCGAACCGTGGTTCACGGATGCAAACGCGCTAGCGGTTAAGAACGCCAGTCGAGGCACGCTGAGCTTGCTGCTGCAAGCGATACAGATGGCTCGCGCTGCGAACATAGATCGCTTTGCCAGAAACCGCCATCGAAGCCAGTGTCTGCCCATCCAGATGGTTGGTGGCAAGCTTCTTGAATTCCTTGCCCGGCTCGATCACGACCGACTCACCTTCCTCGCTCAGGAAGTAGATCCGTCCATCTGCTAGAGTCGGCGACGCGGAGTGATTGCCACCTAGGCGTTGCTGCCAATGAGCCTTGCCAGTCTTCGCGTCCAGACAAGTGGCAATGCCGATGTCGCTCACCAGGTAGAGTTCGTCTCCCACCAGCAGCGGCGACGGCGTGAGTGGTACAGCGCGCTTCAGGCTCCAAGCCACGTGCGAGTCAGTCACATCACCCTGCCCGTCAGGACGCACGGCCAGCAGCACAGCCTGGTCGAATCCGGAACAAATGAACACTAACCCATGGCCATAGACTGGCCGCGGAACATTCGAGAAACCCTCGCCGTAACGGACTGACCAGATTTCCTTTCCCGTCAGTGGTTCGTAGGCCACGGCCCGGTGCGCTCCGGGACTGACAAGCTGGTCTTTGCCTTGCACTTGAATCGTCAAGGGCGTCGTGTATGCCTGGTAGCCCCGGCGAGGGCTCTTCCAGCGAACCTTGCCCGTGTGCTTGTCGAGCGCGACGACGAATTGGATGTCGTAGCCGTCGCAGCTGAGAATCAGCAGATCGCCGTACACGACTGGCGAGCCACCGGGTCCGTGGCGGTGGTAATACTTGAGGTCCTGTGTCTTCCACACAACCTTTCCGGATCGCGTGAGGCAGGCTGTGCCGTGGGCGCCGAAGTGCAGGTAGATGCGGTCTCCATCGAGAACGGGTGTAGGCGAAGCGTGGCTGTTCTTCTGATGGACCGGTCCCGGATCAGGCAGCTGAAACACCTCGACGTCGTGCACGAGCCAGCCAGTCTCGCGGTCCAGGCAAAGGGCACGCAGGGAACGGCCGTTGTCCAGAGCCGTCGTTAGCCAGATTTGCTCGCCCGCCAGTACAGGCGACGACCAACCCCGGCCGGGAATGGGAACTTTCCAAGCGACGTTCTCGGTCTCGCTCCAAACGACGGGCAAACCAAACTCGCGGGAATGGCCCTGGCCCGTGGGTCCGCGGAATTCGGTCCAGTTCTCGGCCGACACGAGCAAGGGCAGCAGCGCCAAGCACCAGACGAGCTGGGGCCGGACAATTCTGAGTATTCTCGTCACGCTGGGCATTGTGTCATGATCTCCGCGCTGGCAGAATCAGCGGCGCGCGCTGGCGACGACACGCGATCTTCGTGGTGAAGGGCCGGGCCGGGAAATCCATCTTCGAGCTTCGGCTCCTGAAAGTGGCTTCGCCCGCCCACAAGGCTTCCTGGCGGATCGAGCGGCCAGCCGTTCGCTACCCGTGCTCCAAACGAGCTGGAGGCCTCTGCGCTTCACGACATTCTGATTCGAACGGCTCTAGCATAGTACGAGCGGCGCGCCTTCGCGTAGCAATTTCATGGGCGAAGCAGGTGAGATTCGCGTGCCACGAAACCATCATACCTATTGCCAGTGATCCTGGACGCGGCCACGGGTTTGACCCCGAGCCAGTCGCAGAAGCGACCTCGCGGATTGGCCGTTCCTGCCGCCAACCGTCATAGCGTCGGCAGTTTGCTTGAATCCAAACAGAGCGGGTCGACGAACATGATGACAATGGTTGCGTGCGCGCTTGGTTTCGCCCGGTCGGTGTTTTTCCTCGCCTCGGCCGTTGCTGCCGGCAGCGAGGCTGTGCTGAAGTCTGAGTTCATCTTCGAGACTGCCCCGACACCCTCATGCCATGCTTCAACGATTGTCGAAACCCAGGCTGGCCTCGTCGCTGCCTGGTTCGGCGGAACGCATGAAAAGCATCCCGATGTCGGCATCTGGTTGTCGCGGTTCGAAGTCGGACGCTGGGGCCCGCCTGCTGAAGTTGCAAACGGCCTGCAGCCCGATGGCACGCGCTACCCGACCTGGAACCCGGTCCTTTTCAAACCGGCCGTTGGCCCGTTGATGCTGTTTTACAAGGTGGGACCCAACCCCGAGAAGTGGTGGGGAATGCTCATGACGTCGCGAGATGGAGGCAAGAACTGGTCCGCACCCCAACGTTTGCCGGAAGGCATTCTCGGGCCTATCAAGAACAAGCCTGTCCAACTCGATGGAAACGGTGGCTTGTTGTGTCCGTCGAGCACGGAAGATGACGGATGGAGAATCCATTTCGAACGCACGTCCGATCTCGGCCGAACCTGGCGCCGCATCGGCCCGGTGAGCGCGAGCCAGATTGGTGCGATTCAGCCCACGATCCTCCGGCACTCGCGCAACCGGTTGCAGGCGATCGGACGAACGCAGCAGGATCGGGTGTTCACGGTCGAGTCGAACGACGGAGGGAACACTTGGGGAACAATGAGCCTGCTCGATCTGCCCAATCCGAACTCAGGCGTGGACGCTGTGACGCTGGCCGATGGCAGGCATCTACTCGTTTACAACCATACGCGCCGGACGAAGGGAAACTGGAAGGTGGGGCGTGAGGTGCTGAACGTGGCCCTCTCGACCGATGGCAAAGCTTGGCAGGCTGCGCTGGTGCTCGAAAACGAGGCTGGCAAGGAGTTTTCCTATCCAGCTGTGATCCAGACGTCTGATCGGTTGGTTCACATAACCTATACCTGGAAGCGTCAAAGGATTCGGCATGTCGTGATCGACCCTGAGAAGTTGATGTTGCGTCCGATCGTGGATGGCGTGTGGCCGGAGCTGCCCAAGAATTGAGCAGGCACGGCGTTGCTTCGACGCTGGACCTCCAGCCTGGTCGGTGTTAGGTTGACGCGCACGGCTCATTCGATTGCAGGTGGCTGGGGACTGATACGGTTGCTCGGCGGCCCGCCTGGGAGGGCAGGTACACGATCAAGGAGAAACGATCTCGATGAAACGATTTCTGTGGGTGGGGCTGTTGGCTCTCGGAAGCGCTGTGCTAGCGGGTGGAGAGGCCATTGCTCTGGGTGATGAACCCGCCGAACAGGTACTGGCTCGCTACCGAAAGCAGATCGACGTGCTTGACAAACAGATTGTCTCGTTGCTTAACAGGAGAGCCTCTATCGCCCTCGACATCGGCCGCATTAGAGCGCGGGAAAACATCTCGCCAGCGTCGGCCAACGAGAGGCAGAAGGAAGTGTTGCACAACGCCATGGCCAACAGCGTTGCCCCGTTGAGCACAGAAGCGGCCCGGCGGATCTATGAAGCGATTATTAAGGAAATGGTCTCGATCCAGTCGGTCGACAGGAACAGAAGATGAGAGAGAGTTCTGTGCAGCCATAGCCAGGATTGTGCAGCGCGATCAAACGCTAGAGAGGGTCGAGGCAGGAGAACAACTAACTTGATTTGCGAGGACGGAAGATGATTCCGGGAGCGCTGTTGGATTTTTTAGAGGGACGAGGCTCTTTCGCCGTGGCGGGGACTCGCGACGCGAACCTCGTGCCTCATGTTCATTACGTATCGGGATGGCTTGTGGAGCCCGACCGACAAACCATTCGGTGCTTGATCAATCGAGCCTACCTCGATGGTCTATTCGGCTCGCTCGAAGACAACGGCCAGTTTTGCCTCACCGTGGAACAGATTGGCACCCACGAGACTTATCAATTCAAGGGAATGTATGTGGGCTCCGCGGACCTGACGGATGCAGATCTCGCGGCTCACCACCGTGCAAGCCAGAAATTCGCTAAAGCGTTGAGCCTGTTTGTTGGATATCCGGAACCGGTAGGCCGCTCTTTCATTCGAAGACCGGACGTTATCGTGAGGTTTGCGGTCAGGGAAGTTTTTGTCCAGACACCCGGTCCCGTTGCCGGCCGGCGAATATTCCCCTCGGAGGAACCATGATCCGTGGCGCCTTGCTCCCTCAAGAAATCAGAGCGGTGATGGACAACGGGGTTCCAGCCGTGGTGGTGACGTGCTCGGCAGATGGGGTTCCGAACGCAACGATCGTTTCACACGCGCGCTACATCGACGAGTCACACATTGCCTTGTCCTTTCAATTCTTCAACAAGACGACGCGCAACGTCCGGGAGAATCCTCACGCCTGCGTTGCGCTGAATGATCTGGCAGGCAGTGCCCAGTGGATTCTAGGCGTTCAGTACGATCATTCCGAAACGCAAGGCCCGATCTTCGAAGAGATGGACATGCGCATCGAGGCTATCGCATCAGTCTCGGGAATGTCTGGCATCTTCAAACTGCGTGCCGCAGACGTTTATCGCGTGAAATCGTACAGATTGCTTAGCAACGAAGATTCCATCGAGTAGAAACATGGCGTCGGACGAAGCCGGCCGCAATCTGGCAGAGCAGCTCGCGCGAAGATCAGCCGAAGTCGAGGTCCTAGGCCGGATCGGCCAGGAGATCAATGCGACGCTCGATCTGGAAACGATCTACCGCGTCGTGTTGCGAACCATGGACGAATGCTTCGGTTTTCGCCATTCGATCATTCTGGTCCTTGAAGATTCAAACACACTTCGGGTTGTAGCAAGTCGTGGCTATTCGGATCAGCCGCTCGGGGGCACCGTTCCGATGGGCGTCGGTGTCATCGGCACGGTTGCCAAGCGGCGTCGTCTGCTGAGGGTGAATCATCTGCGTGCCGCTCAAGGCTACTTCGAGCGTATCCGCAACGAAATGCAAGAAGCGGGACGCGCCACGGAACTTGGCGAAGTTGTGAAGGTACCTGGCTTGCCAGACGCCAATAGCCAAATCGCAATACCCTTGGTCGTCAAGGACCGGTTGATTGGAGTCTTCTCCGTGGAGAGCCGTGACCCGGAGTCGTTCAGCCAGCACGATGAAACACTAGTGGCGATCGTTGCTACCCAAGCGGCGGCAGCCATTCAAAATGCCTTGTTGTACTGCGCCGGGGAGGAACAGCGCAAAGAACTAGCCCAAGCGCACGAACGCTTGACTCTCCTGAACGAAACGCTCGAAGAGCGTGTCTGCTCCCGAACGCAGGAACTGGAGCGGGCCAATCGGGACTTGCGGGAGACCCAGGCACAACTGGTGCGGTCCAATACGATGGTTTCGCTGGGCACGCTGGCAGCAGGCATTGCGCATGAACTGAACACACCGATGGGAGTGATTCATTCCAATGCCGACGTGGAACGCCGGGTGGCGCGTAAGATTCGAGCTATGCTGAACGACCCGGCGGTGGCCGGCAAGCTGGAACCACCGTCTCGCCTTGAGGAGTCGCTGAACATCCTCGATGAGATGAATCGAAGACTCTGCAAGCCGCTGAGCGCGTCGCGAAAATCGTCCAATCGCTGACGAGCTTCGCTCGGCTAGACCAGCCCGAGTGGGAGTCTGTGGACTTGCATGTGGGGATCGAGAGCACGCTGACGCTGATGGCGTACTTCTTCAAGGACAGGATTCAGGTGATTCGGGACTACGGCGATTTGCCCAAGGTTCTGTGTCACGCGGGCCAGATCAACCAGGTATTCGTCAATGTGTTGACGAACGCAGTGCAAGCGATCGACGGTGAGGGAACTATAACGATAACGACGTGCCAGGAATCGGCCAATGTCGTGATCCGCATCGCCGACACAGGCGTTGGGATCCGGCCGGAACATCTAGATCGCATCTTCGATCCAGGATTCACGACCAAGGGAGTTGGTGTGGGCACTGGGCTGGGGCTGTCGATCGCTTACCGCATCGTTGAAAACCACCGTGGGTCGATCCAGGTCGAAAGCGAGCCGGGGCGAGGGACCACTTTCACCCTTCGCCTGCCGGTCGTCTGGACTTCCAAGGAGTTGCAACCCTCCAAGCATGGCGGACCGGATTCTCACACTGCGTGAAGTCAAGCGGGCCACGGGTGCTGTTGGAGCGCCCGTCACGACCTGCCGCCGCGGCTGTGGAGTGCCTGGCCGGCCTGCAGGCGCAGCTTCTGGTATGCGAGACCGGGAAGCAGTGAACAAGAGCTGTAGCGGCGGTCTGCGACCGCCGATCTCATTTCCCCTTAACAGCAGGGTCGGCGCTCACAGAGCGCCGCTACAAATTTTCAGAGCTCCCGGCTGTGGCCGGATAGGCGCGGCCCCACCTGAGCCGCTCAATCGAGCGGTCGATCCGAGTAACGCCTCGCCCTTCCCGGCACTCCCGCAACCAGTGCCGGTTATCGCTGAAGGAACACACCTTTGCAGCGCAGAGTCGCAACCATTCTTGTCATCGTGGCAGCAGCGCGCCTGCTCATGGGGCAGCGCCCGCCGACCCGCTCGGCTGCCCCAAAGGCTTTGAGTGTTGTTGAGGCGACGATTCCCCAGCTTCGCGCGGCCATGGAGGAAGGCCGGTTTACGTCGAGAGGAATCGTTCAGCAGTACCTGGCGCGCATTGCCAGGTATGAAGACCGCCTGAACGCGGCGATCTGCCTGAATCCGCGGGCGCTGGAGGAAGCCGGCGAACGCGACCGCGAAAGGGCTCAAGGCCGAATCCGGGGTCCGCTGCACGGCATCCCGATCGCCCTCAAAGACAACATTCACGCGGCAGGCATGCGCACCACCGGCGGCGCTCTGGTCTTCGAGAGACTCGAACCTCCTTACGAGGCAACGCTCACCCGAAACCTGAGAGCGGCAGGCGCCATCATCATTGCCAAGACAGGGATGACAGAACTTGCCAACTGGGTGGCCAGTGGCATGCCGGGCAACTACAACGGGCTGACAGGGTACGGTATGAATCCGTACGATCCGAGGCCCGACCCACGTCTTGGGTTTGCCGATGGGCGCCCGGCGCTCGATGTTGGAGGCTCAAGCTCGGGCATCGGCACTGCGTCAAGTTTTTGGGCCGCCAACGTGGGCACCGAGACTTCCGGTTCCATCATCAGTCCGGCAAACCAGAACATGCTGGTGGGAATAAAGCCCACCGTCGGACGGGTGAGCCGCTACGGAGTGATTCCGATTACGGCGGACCAGGACTCCCCGGGGCCAGTGGCCCGCACTGTGACAGATGCTGCCATCCTGCTGGGAGCGATGGAAAGCGGCTCGCCAGATCCCAACGATCCCGCAACAGGCGCCTGCACGCCACCTCCCGGTCGGGACTACACGCGCTTTCTCAGGAAAGAAGGTTTGAGAGGCGCACGGATCGGCATTCCTAGAGCCTATTTCTATGACCCAGTCGTTTTGCCCGGCCAGTCCGCGCCGCGCGGGGGGCTGAGTCGTCAGGAAGCGAGGATCATGTCAGAAGCCGTTGCCGTCTTGAAGCGCCAAGGCGCGGTCATCGTCGATCCGGCAAACCTGCCGAGCGTCGTTTCCCGCGACCCCAAAAGGAACGCCATCCTCTGGGAAGCCTGCGCCGGGTTCGAGGGCGCCAAGGGCCGGGATAACAATTGTTCTGTGGTTCTGAAGTATGGAATGAAGCGAGACTTCAACCAGTGGCTGTCCTCTTTGGGCGCCGCGTCGCCCGTCAAGACGTTGAGCCAGCTGCGGCAGTGGAATTTGAGGAACCGCAAAGCGGGCGCCATCAAGTACGGCCAGGCACGGCTGGATATTTCGGACGAGATGGACGTCGAAGCCGACCGCGCGCGCTACCAGGCGGATCGCGCCAAGGATCTGCTGCTCAGCGCAACTCACGGCATAGACGCAGTGATGAAAGAGCATCGGCTCGATGCGCTGCTCTTCCCAGGCGCTCATGGTTACTCTATTCCTGCCAAGCCGGGATATCCCACCATTGTGGTGCCGTTCGGTCTGGTTGAGAATGCTCCGGCGCCAGCATTTCCCGAAGGCTTCAACGCCCATCCGGACCCCTTCGGAGCCAGCTTCACCGGAATGGCGTGCAGTGAGCCACGGCTCATCGAGATCGCTTACGCCTTCGAGCAAAGCACCAAGAAGCGCGTGCCGCCAGCTTTGAGGTAAAGTCGAAAGTGACTCGTGTTTGGCCGCGCGTTCCAGGAAGCGGGGCCGATCGTACACGCGTCTTCATCCGAACGAGAAGGAGGTTTCGATATGAATTGGCCGAAAGACACCCCTGAAGCGCTGAACGATTTCTATGGGAAGCATGAGTTCAAAAGCGATGGCATGCCCACTGATGCGTGGATCAGTGAACACCTCAAACTGTTCGCAACTCCTTATCCGCTGGCCCTGGCCTGGAATTCGTCGGAACGAGTGAGAAAGATTCGTTGCCACAAGCTCGTCGGGGAAAGTCTGGTGCGTATCTTCGAGGAAGTTCTCGGCTACTATGGCAGCTATGCGGACGTGCAGGCCGCTCGAATGCACCTCTATACAGTCGCGTATAAATAAAGGGACATACTGTACTGTGATATGGCATACTCCTCGAAACAGGAGGAGTTATGCGTCCACGACGGTTGCGCTGAGTGTGGATCTCATCCTGGACATTAGCCTCACGACGCACGGACAGCCTTACGGAGCGGGCGAAGTGTCAACTCGATGGCGGGTCCCCAGCGGTCACTTAAGGCAAGGGCTCGCAGCTGCACAATGTGCTGTCCCGTTGCCTC
>Ga0194132_10011649_pt1 | contig 11254 bp, 13 predicted proteins | sample TA2KigOf80mmetaG_FD_148612 | JGI IMG/M metagenome (GOLD analysis project Ga0194132, IMG submission 148612) | Freshwater microbial communities from Lake Tanganyika, Tanzania - TA2015054 Kigoma Offshore 80m | ecosystem: Environmental > Aquatic > Freshwater > Lake | place: Tanzania: Lake... | reverse complement strand
CGTCCCGTTACCAGTTCTTAGTGCAATATAGTGAATCCAACTTCGCAACGTCCCAGACATATATATTCGCGTCTCTGTCATACCTTCAGGCAAGACTGCCCGAGCTACTTCCTTAGCTATACCGTTGAGAACCGCCCACTCGTACGCGGCCTGAGCCGAAGATGATACGGCTTCTTGCAACCGATTCCAGTCATGGACTAATCGAGAGTCCGTAGCCGGAGTACTGTTCTGCCGATTCTTGTGATCCTGCATCCTGGCGTCTCTAGTACAAAAACCTAGGTGCTGCGTCGGGTCGGCGTAGCGCTGCGAGAACTCTTGAAAGGAGAACGACCTGTGGCGAAGAATCTGCCTAGCGATATCTCGCGTAGTCACGATCTCGAGACAGATCGATACCATCTCAAACGGCGACCAGTGACTATGTTTGGTCAAGTATCGCACAAGTTTTTCTGAAGTCTGGGCGTTGCTTTGGTTGGCTGGATTAGATACTCTGGCGACGTATGCTACCTGCTCGAGAAGACTCATGCTCGAGTCTTCTAAGAAGCTTGTGTGCGAAACGAGTCTTACGCTCATACTCTCTTCCAATCTCTTATGGCCAACCTAAGTTCCAAATCTTTCCGAGCGCTCGAGTTGATGACGTGCATTACTTCTGACCGACTCAACCCGTCCATCACGGCTTCGTTGATATCTTTATAATTCCAAGTCTGAGGCCATATGACGCAGGTGTGTCCCGCCTGAGCCATCCTCTCGATCATCTTGACGACCTCAGTATTCCTAGGCTGATTATCAAACACAAGAGTAGTTGATTCGATGGGAAACATATCAACCGCCCTATGAAAGTCAGTGCCTCCGGCGGCGACGGCATTTTCCACAAGCATGCTATCGAACTGGCCTTCCACAACGTAAATACGTCGGCGGCGATCGATTCTATCCAGTCCGTAGATCATTGGGTCGCTCGATAGTCGCACGGCTATATATCTGAGCTTAGACGCGCCCAAGTCTCGGCCATTCACTCCAGTTAAATCCCCGCGCTCGTTTCTGTACGGAATGACAATTCTCTCGCCAGGCATGAGCCTCCCGCGGTACGCGTCATTCATCTTCTCAAACACACTCATGTCTCGGCAATAGAATAAGTCGCTCCATCTATCGATGGGTATCTTTCGAGACGTGAGATATGCGACTGCACGGTGCGTCTTAGGCAGGGTCGAGATCTGGTCGAGGCCGAGCTCTACCAGAGTCTCTCTAGCCGGCTCAATCGGAACTCTTACTGGAGTATCGACATAGACGGTATTGCTCGACCCACGTTCTTGAAACTTCTCTAGTCTGTACTCTCGGTGGAGGGCGGAATCCACCCTCTGAATGAGCATGTCTATCGAGGCGGTCTGCGAACAGTTATGGCATTTAAACGCATACCGACCCTTGCTCTCGTAGACGTAGCCTCTGGCCTTTCTCGCGTTCTTTCGCGAGTCACCGCAGAATGGACATCGAAAGTTGAAGAGGTGCGGACCTACTCGCTTGAAGCGATCGAGCTTGGTTGACAGTAGAAGTACGTACTTCTGATCGACGATGTACATAGCGAAGAAGATGCCTCACTGGAAGAGAACCTTTAAATCTGGAATCTTACTTAAAATAAATCCGGCAGCAATTGCCATACCTATCATATAATACCTCCAGCGCTCAAGATTGTCAATATCTTTTCTTAAGTCGATTGACATTCTATCTATCTTATCGCTTAGAATCTTAGTAGATTCGACAGAATCGCGCCGACGCGTCTCGATTAGATCGAAGATAGCTTTAGTCACCTCTTCCTGCTGCGCGAGTCTATTATCATGGACGGCGAGGATGCGATTGATGCCGCTCGAGACTTCAGACAACTTATCGATCATTACGTCCATACGCTCTATGAGCGTACTAAGCTGCTCAAAATCTTTCTTGAGCAACTCGACGTCTGTTTTTATACTCAACATATCGGTCATTACCAGAATTTCCAAAAAGGTTTATCTTTTTTAATCTCAGATTGTTTAGGAGGCTCTGGTGGATTCTCGTAGTACTCTCTGTAAGCTGCTAGAGTGGAGCGCTGCTGCACGACAAACCGACGCATCTCGGCGACATTTATGGATAGATTCTGATATCCATCAGGCGTCAGAGCAAAGAGAACGATCTGGCTGCCCCGCTCCTCGGCCTCGCGAACTTTGGCCTCGAAGTTGTATCTAGTAATCACGATCCACTCGAGGGGAATCTGCTCGACCGGCTGTATCTCTGGAACAATGAGGCGCTGCCTCTCGACCATCACCGGCTTCTCTACTACTCTGAGAGCCGAGGAGCACCCGGTCACGAGTACGGCTAGGAGTATGACTAGGACTGCCCTCACTTTGAAACCTGCTTTATTAGTTCTGGACATATAGAGTTTCTCTCCTTACCGCTTCTCTCATCCTCCGTAAGGGGGCTTCCCGTCGAGATCTCGTTGCACCTGAGAGCTTGAAGAGTGCCGCGATTGATTCTATCCTGCAGCTTCTGTGGTTCCTTCGCCGCCATTGCAGCAAAGTCTCGAGTGCGTCCCGAGCTGTCGCGAAACTTTTTCTCTAAGTCACTGACATCTTTCCTAGCACGACTCATCTCAACGCTTAAGTTTTTATTGATCTCGCGCATCTTCTCAATGTCGCTGTTGGTCTGTTCCATAACGGCTTTTTGCGCCGCCACGACTCCCTCCAGCTTGGCTTGATTCTCCTGCGCCACCTGAAGGCTCATCTTTAAGTTTTGGATATAGATGATGCTGCCAGAGACGACTGATACCAGTACTAGAGCAATGGCCAACTTAAGGCCAGTGCCTCCAATGAGGAATCCCATCCTAGCCTCTATTCTTGAAGTATTGCACGCGACGTTCCTGTCGCGCTACCCACTCATCCGAAGGCTTATCTTCTCCTTTGTAGTATGCGAGGGGGCGGCCGGTCTTTTTAGACACAAGAGCCCACTTACCATCAACCTTGGCTAGCCTCTCGGATAAGTACTTCTTTTTGCGACGAAGCATGATTCTCGGCTTTGGCCTGACGCCGGGCTCTCCCTTGGAGCCGACACCGACACCGGCAATCGCTCCACCACCGACTGCGTTGGCCGGAGCGTCTTCCTTGACAGCCGGCTTCTTGAATAGAGTCGCCCACTGCTCTCGGTCCTTGAGAAACTTAGAGAGATTCTTTCTAGGAGTACTTAACTTACGAAGCTTTGCCGCGGCCTCTCTTATATTACCGAAGTCCGGTAGGTCTACTCTGGATAAGTCTCGCATAGTTCTATCAAATTGCTCTTCCAGTACGTCGATGTCGAGCATGCGAGAATCCTCCTCGCGAAGAAGGAGGAGGGCGGCGGCGTATGTAGCGATCTTGCTCTTGCCACCTGGAATCTTTTCGATAAGTTTCTTGAGATTAAATACTATGCGATCGAAGTACCGATAAGAATCCATCTCGACCGAAGTCTTTGGGTCGCGAATCTTGCGGCCGGTTGCGTCAATAATTCCGAGCGAGTATGCTTGAGTGTCTCGAAACGGCGTTGTCAGTCGCTTCAGGAACTGGTAGGCTAAGAATGCGTCTACAGCGATACCGGTCATCAGATCTTCCTAAGTTCCTCTACTATCCTATGATCCATCGTCACGCACGAATCGACTATGACTAAGTTACCGACCTCGATTCTAGATGGCCAGTAGTTCAGTAGGATGAGGAACGGCTTCAGATAGTGTAAGTATCTACTCAGCCTGAAGCATAGCATCTTAGTCAAAGCATCGCGTTCGAACACATTGTACAAAATCAAAATATGATTTAAGATTAATCTATGCTTAAGCTCACCAGTCTTCTCATATCTGCCGAACAACCTACTTATGCTCTTGATCCTACCTACGTCTTCATAAAACTCAGCCTCACTGATGCATCTCGGATTGTCATAGTGTCTAGCTGCGAATATGATAAAGTTGGAATCAGTCAGTTCACGTATCATATATTACTTCTTAGCCTGTGTCTGTTGTTCTTCCTTCTATCGACGATTACGTAAACGTACTTAGGGCGATGCGCTTAAGTGTCGTTGCATTGACAGCTATGTATATGTGAGTGTTCGAGAAAAATATCGATCCGGTGCTGTAGCCTGCGGTCGTCGCGTTGTTTGATGCTGGGTTTGACTTCAGAGTCATGATCATGTTGTTGACTCGAGTCTTTCCAGAACCGACGAAGTGAACGTTAGAGATGAGGACTGTGTTTGAGCACGTTACTGTGACGTTGCCCGTAGCTCTCATTCGAGCTGAGAAGACGGTGTTCGACGGCACAGCTCCGAAGAAGTTTTTTATAGTCATCTTCTTCGAGAGCGGTGTGCCGTTCGGATCGTCCACTACATAGAGCAAATCTACTGAAGCGGTCGACGTCAGAGCAGTTAACTGCGATACCTTCTTGTCTGCCATCTCGAGCTAAGCTCCCGTTTATCCGCCGGTCTTAGCCGCGCGTACAGTAAAGGTGCCGGCATTGTTCGACACTGCACCGGTGATTACGAGGTTGGCAGCTTCGGCTCCGGCAGTAGTAATGTTTCCACTGACGAGGTTCGACGTCACGCCGCCCTTGACCACTCCAGCGCCGGTGACACCGTTAGCCTGAATAGTATTTGCGTTGACCTTATAGGTCGACGTCTTACCGCTGACAAACGGCAAGAACACGCGAAACACAAGGGTGTTGTTTGCGTTGATGATCGCGCTGCCGCCCTGCTTAAGAGCAGCGGTGACTGCGTTGTTCGAGAAGAATGCGGTAGTCGCGTTGCCAGAGACTGTGTTCGCTACCTTGAACTGAAAGAGAACGCGGCCGCCTCTGCTACGAACCGGCTCATTAAATACCACGTAGACGTTCGCATAGCTGTTAGCCTGCAGAGCCGTTCCGTTCGTACTGTTCGAGCTGAAGTAGAGCTGGGCGATGTCTGGAAACGCGAGGTGAGAGACGTTTGCATAACCGTCGTCTGTACCGCTCGTGATCGTGGGATTTGCCGCGACTAGGATCTCATCGTGCTGGCTGGTAGTGCTGTCCTTAGTCTTATTCGTCCGTCGAACCCAGCCGAGATTGGTTGCGATTACGTTTCGCTTCCAAGGCTCCTTGCCGTCTGTTCCAGAAGTATATGCTTGAAAACCAGCTACCTTCCCAGCTAGAGAGTTGGCTCCAGCCGGTGAATTATTTTTCTCGTGTAAATAGTTCCAAAGTGGCATTGACGTTTTCCTCCTCGCTTTTCGTCAGTGACTACTCGGCATAACAAAGATTATCGCTCTTTCTATTTATAGGGTTAGTTCTTCTCTTTCGAGATTGTTTTCTCAGCCTTTTTAGTTGCACCGGGCTTCTTCTTAGTCATCCAGGTGGCCAGGGCATACGGCCCGTCACCGATACCCTTTTTTGCGAGCAGGTTTTTCACCGCTGATGATCTTTTCCTCACGCTCTCTACGGCGAAAGTAGCCTGAGGTTTGCGATGGCTGTCTTTTGCGAGCAGGTTTTTCACCGCTGATGATCTTTTCCTCACGCTCTCTACGGCGAAAGTAGCCTGAGGTTTGCGATTCCGCGGTTTGCGATGGCGCGATACGAATGTTCTCTATAGAAGTATTTAGACGCTCGGCAGCGACTTCGGCACTCGGTGCGTGAACGACCTTCCCTCTTTTGTCTACATAAGCCTTGTCGCCAGCATCCTCGGAAGTCATCTGCTTAGCGACGTCGCCGGACATCTTGACCGGAAACTTCTTACCAGCGAACATGAAGTGAGACTTGCTAGTCCGCTTCGCTGCGGCGGCGGCCATGTGGAACGCGGTGCGCTCCTTAATCGACATCTCCTTGAGCTGAGGATTAGTCGTAATGGGCTCGACGCCCTTCTTCTTCGGCTCCTCCGCCACACCTTCCTTGATTTCTTTTTTACCATCCAAAGCATCTTTCTTGAGCTCTGCATCGAGAGATTTTGGATTGATGTGAACCTTTCGCGTTTGATTCGATACAGATACAGCATATGGGAGCGCCCGCGCCAGGAGAGATTGGGACTGACGCCCATGCACAACGCGCACTTGCCGTGTAGGTATCGATTCATGTTTTAAGTGCGTTTCGTCGCGTTGGCCGACACGGTCGGAGATCGCCGCGTTGAAGGCATCCTTCTCGACATGGGGCTCCGTGCCGGTCACGGTGTACCCATGCTTCTTCGCGACAGCGATAAAGTCGTCGTGATGCAGACTCGACCTGCCTCTTGCGGCGATGGCGCGCAGCGCGGCGGCACCCTCCGCCACACCTTGCCGACCTTTGTTGCGTTTGTCTACATAGTAATTGCTGCCTTTGCCATATCCATATCGCCATGCCATTGATCGTAATACTTCATCTGTTTTATCAGCGTGTGCTCGGGCAAATTCCTGAGGAGTCATTTGACTGTATCGTTTAGCTTGAGGAGCCAATGGACGATGTTTTGACTTTGCTTCCGTCATAACACTTGATGGCATACCAGCTTTCGTCTTACCTTCCATGACGCCGCGAACGGCTGCGACTAGGCTGTCAGTGAGACCAAACTTATTTACGATGGACATAAAAGAATCTCCTTAGTGTGATAATTACATCTTGCTTACTGGAGTCTTAGACCAATACCTGCACGACCAGTACCTAGCCTTCCACTTTGGACCGGGGTTATCGCAGCCGTGACGGGCACGAAAGTTTTTACGACGAGCTGGATCATCGCGTTTGATCTCCATATTAGGATCGCCGAAGTGAACTCTAACGATGTTGCCCTTATCGTTACGAACATGCACCATGCGTTTCTTATCTGGACGATTGGACTTAGTCACCGCGCCGAGCTTGACGGCTTGACCCTCATATACAATATTTTCCTCGTCGATGTTCTGATAGCGCTCAAGCTCCTCCTCGATCCCGCCACAGTCATCGCAGTTTTGACACTTATTCGTTTCTACGATCGATGCTTCCGACACGACGCCACGCTTTCCCGACAAGGTGGTGCGGACCTGCTCCCACGTGCGAACGGACTTACCGATGTCTCGACTCTTTTCGGCCTGCTCGTCGACCTCCCAGGGCTTAGCCGCCGAGACGCGCGATACGTCGAGCTCGCCAGAGCTCTGACCGGGAGTCGCTGCGGCATACTCTCGACGAAGCTCGTCGGACCCGATACCAGCTCCTTCGGAGACGGGCTTCTTAATCTTAGCTAGCCTAGCCTCTCTCGCCTTACGCATGTCAGATAGTACGGAATCCGCAGCAGCCTTCCAATCGACACCCTTGAAGTCCATGGGATTGCGTGAAGCTGGCTGAAGCGGCTTATAAGAAGACGCCGGCTTACCGACGGTATACTTTAAGCGAACGTGGCGGAGAGCTTCGTCCATATCTTCTTTTCTAACTCGAGCCGCTAAGTCTTTGTCCGCCCCGCCCCAAGTACCCTTGCCCTTGGTGATGAAGCTATTGACTCGAGCATAAGCCCACTGCTGCTGATTAGCGCCTGGGCGGTGACCGGTCTTCCATGCGGCCATTCCTCGATTGTATACCTGGCGAAGGATGCCTACTGGAATTCCAGACTTCTCAGCCTTCTTCTGTAGGCCGGCATCTGCCGCCTCGCTTACTGACGTCTTACGCATCGCGCGAGATTTTGCTAGAGTACGTTGGTGGTGCATGGCCGCATCTTGCTGAGCGTCGTGACGATTGCCTAAGTTTGTCCGCTCGCGCTCGTGCTTATCGGCCAGTGCTTTACGATCACGCTCGCGCATCTGAGCCACTGCGGCAGAGACGTCTTCTTTCTTCTCTAGGTGCTTAGTGCGAACGCGAGAAATGAACTGAGGATCGGTGGCAGCGGAAGCCATGAGTTTGTCGAGAACTGCCATCAGCTTGTCGCGCATGGCGCTAGACATAGCCTTGCCCTTCTCTCCCTTGAGCCACTTCTGTATCTTAGAAGCGTCTTCTGGTTTAGACAATCCCAGACGGAGGAGCGTACCGACGTTCCTATCCTTGGCCATGTCTGAAGCTTTAGAGTCGTTCTCCGATGACATCGCGTTGTATGGCACCACATAGCTCGTGGGTGCGAACTCAGGATCGACCGCCATCGCTCCAGTGTCTCGGTACCCTATCTCCTCGCGCATCGACTTCTTACCGCTAGTCAAGTATGATTGCTTAAGGGGGAGTGAATCAAATTCAAACTGATCTCCAAGTTCCTTCTTCATGTTGGCTGAAGACGCGCCCAGCCTCTTGACAAAGCGATGCTTATCGAGAGGCCTTAACTGAGCGTGATATCTGGAGATGATGTGCTGAGCGTGATCCGGATGCATGTTCATGGTCGACCCATCGGCAAACTTAACTGTGTGCTTACCGCGAAGATTGATGACCTTTCGCATCTGGTAAACTATATTATCCTGCGGATCGTCGTCAATGTTACCGTGCTTAGACGGACGCCCCTCGTGCATAGAAGAATACATAGAGTGGTACTTTCGAGTGTGCTTACTGAGGCGAGTCTTCTTACTGTCGTCACCGGGAGCGGGCTTGTACGCGCCTGGGTCATCGTCTGACATTCGAGTCTGATTGGCAAACTGCGCGTGCCTGGCGCTTTGCGTCGACTTACCTAGGCCGCGATAGTAGGGATGGGATGGTCTGACAGCCTCGTGCAACCGTTCTCCTTCGGAGGAGATCTGCTCCTTTATCGGATGATGCTGAGACTCAGAACTTCTTACAGTCCTCAATCGGTCTGACTCTTTTCGGCGAATCATGGGCAGCAGACGCCCCGATGCAATCTTAACGAAAGATTTAAGGTTATTTCCGTAGCGAGAGACGACTTGCTTATCGATCTGAATCTTCTCAGACGGAGACAGCTCAGCGTACTTCTTTCCACGATCACCGGCAACGCGAGCGCGAAGCGCCATGATGGCGGCCTTGCGTGCTCGGTACTGCAAGCGAGACTGGGGGGCCATCAACATTCGCTTGAATTTGCGCATACGCGCCAGCTTAGAGGACATTGCTCGCATTCGAGTGGCCAGTTTCCGGCGAGCTTGAATGGAGAGAACCTCATCGATCTTCTCTGGAATTAAGTCGTCGAGAACATGCGCATAGATCGAGTCGCTGGGGTGCGGGTCTAGATCTTCGGGCGAGACTGAGCTCAGTACGGCTTTCAGCTCTTCGTCGCCAATGCTTTGATTCAGCTTCAAGAGCTGAATTTTATCGTTATCAGACATACCGCCCTCCCTGCAGGTTTCCCTTAGGCTATACTGCGACTCTATTTATAGTATTGACATTTTAAAAAAACTGTGTATAATCGACTACTGAGGCGCGGTGGTATGCTATCAGCGACCTAATAGTGTCCTAAAGCGGCTCTTTACCCAATCTTCGATAAGCACAGCCCAGGAAGGCTGCGGGACGTGCCACCCGACAAATACGCCGACGGCTATCCAAAACAAAGTGTCCATCATTTCTTCTTACTCCTCTCGTACCAGTACTTTCCAGACTCTCTCAGCTTTGTGTTAGCCGATCGTACGTACTCTAAGTGGGCGATTGCGAGCTTAGCCAACTCATCGCGCCACTCAGAATCTTCCTCGCTAACGATCGTATTTATCAGCGAAATAGTTTCGTCTATGTACGGACAAGTTATGTCAGGTACGTATGGACGCTTCTTCGGCACGTCACGATTCGATCCAGTGCTTGAAATGATTAAACATCTAAACCTATGATACTTTCTATAGGTACATTAAAAGCAGCGCTGGTCTTTAAACCAATCCATTTCTTATATGCTCTAAAATTGTGCTTTGAATAAAAATCGTATTTTATGCTACCCGCGGGATCTTTAGAAGCTACTGCATAAGCAAGTTCCTTTTTAACAAGAACCTGGTCCCAAAACATTTTATAGTAATCATGCCCATCCCCAGAGTTTTTACTACTAGCTGATTGTAAAATGCGATCGCATAAAACCGCTATATTTCCAATTGTATGGTGCGGCTCGATTCTTTTTTTAACACTATCAAATATTCTAGTCATCTCTTTAATTTCTTTCGGTGTTATTTCTCGTATCACTGTAATATTATCCTTAAACTTAAGTGAATTGATATCTTTTTTTATTTTTTCTAAGATGCTTTCAAACAATTCTAAGTTTATGCTGGATAGACCTTTGCTAGTAAAATATTTGGAGACAAATGTTCTCATACTGCTAACATTCTTTAATAGATTAAGCACTCCTAATGTGGACGCAATCAGTGCAGTTTTTCTTGGAGTTCTGTATGCTTGCATAACGGACTCAGCTACTATTTTTTGTGATTTTTGAGTCATCCGAGTTTTAGTATCTAGTGACTTAAACCATTCGTCTACTTCTTGCGTCTTACTCACATCAAAAAACTGATTAAACTTAACCGTATTGGATTTAGGTGACTTAACTTTAGATTTAACACTGATGCGCATCGAGTCATCGTCATTGCCATTTCCCTGACCTACATACATAAAATAATCTACGAGTGGGAAGTTAGCCGCCTTTGGAATTTTTATTTGTATTTTACCACCCCTTAAATTCGTCTTATCGGGTATACCTAAAGTTTCTCTAATTTTTTTATCATCTACAGCTAGAAGCGCCGCAAGTTTAACTGCAGTCAGTACTTCAAAAAATTCTGGTTGCGTGATAGCTCCGGTATATGGAATCGACGCGTGATTTCCAGAGTTGGTACTATCTAATAGTTTCTTCAATTTATCGGCATCATCTTTATTCAGATCCTGTGAATTGATATACGCGTGAACATTCTTAACGATTTGATCAGCTGTTAGCCAGTTATCAACTATACTGGGTTTGATATCAGAAGGTTTAAAAGAAGCGTCCTTACTCTTGGGTCCCTTAACTTCTACAGAAAAGTTACCTATCTTAACTGAACCAGTCTTACTACCGGTATTTCCTACACGCCTTGCATTGTATGAAGAGAATATTTTTGTTATGGTAGCTAAATCTTCATTTCTTTCCGCTCGGCCTGAGTATGGTACAATGACCGTGATCGTAGATGCGTCTCTACTCGCAATAGAGCTATTAGGAATGATTTTTACGAGCATCTTTGTCAATTCATTTTTAGCAATTTGCATTCTTCGTCTCCAAGTAATCTGTTGCGATCAATCCAATTAGATGCGCGCTTCTTCAACGCGTCACGATTTGATCCAGTACTTAAATCGCTTTACAGTAGATTCACGAAGAGTTGGTTCCATTTCGACATTGAGCTTACGATTACGCGGCTTCTCGACCTCGGCGGGTGGGGCTTTGCTAACACTCTTAT
>Ga0194132_10011648_pt1 | contig 11255 bp, 13 predicted proteins | sample TA2KigOf80mmetaG_FD_148612 | JGI IMG/M metagenome (GOLD analysis project Ga0194132, IMG submission 148612) | Freshwater microbial communities from Lake Tanganyika, Tanzania - TA2015054 Kigoma Offshore 80m | ecosystem: Environmental > Aquatic > Freshwater > Lake | place: Tanzania: Lake... | reverse complement strand
TGAACCACGGTGTGGCGGCCATTTCTGCTCGGCGCCGTGTTCAAGATCGTCGGCACCGCACCGTTGCTCGACTACCCGATGAAGGGTGATTATTCACGCCGCGACATGGTGCGGAGCGCGCGGCTCCATGGCGTGCCGTTCAGCCTGCCCAAGGAATTCCCAACATCATCGATCGCCGCGTGCCGCGCCTTCTACTGGCTGAGTGACCGGCAGCCGGGCCTGGCCAAGCCCTTTGCTCGCGCGGTCTACCGGCGCTATTTCGTCGACAACAAGCCGATCGAGCCGGTCGCGGCGGTGATCGAGGTGGCGAGCGCGCTCGGGGTCGAGGCCGGAGAACTCAACGCTGCGTTGCAGGATAGCGCCGTCAAAGAGCGACTCAAGGTCGAGGTCGATGCCGGGATCAAGCGCGGTGTGTTCGGTTCGCCCCTTATCTTTGTGGATGGCGAGCCATTCTGGGGCGCCGACCGCCTCGATCAGATCGAGCGCTGGCTGGAGACCGGGGGCTGGTAGATGCCGGTGGATCGGGGCCTCTTAAAGCGGCTCGGTCTTGCAAGCCCACTCATTCTGGCACCGATGGCGAGCGCCTCGACGCCGGCGCTAGTCGCGGCGGTGGCCAATGCCGGCGGCCTCGGCTCGCTCGGCACCGCACGCTTGGCGCCTGACGAGATTACCCGCGCGATCAGAGAGTTCCGCTCGCTGTCGAACCAAATCTTCAACGTCAATCTGTTCGCGCCCCTCGCGGTCGAGAACGAACTGGCGAAGGTTGAGAACGCGCGCCGCCTGCTCGCGCCATTCTATCGAGAGCTTGGCCTCGGCGATCCTCCGGCCGTGCCGAAGCCGCCGCTCTTTGGCTTCGAGGATCAGCTCGAGGCTGTGCTGGCGGAGCGGCCGCCCATCTTCAGCTTCACGTTCAATTTGCTGCCGCCCGATGCGGTGCGCCGCATCAAGGCGACCGGCGCCTATCTGATTGGCACGGCGACGACCGTGCGCGAGGCTCGGGCGCTGGAGGCCGCGGGTGTCGATGCGATCGTGGCGCAGGGCAGTGAGGCGGGCGGTCATCGCGGCACCTTCATGGGCGATTTCGGCGAATCGCAGGTTGGCCTCGTCGTACTTGTGCCGGCGATCCGGCGCGCGGTGTCGGTGCCGGTGATCGCGGCGGGTGGAATCATGGATGTCGCCGGTGTGCGCGCTGCGCTCGCGCTCGGGGCGGATGCGGCGCAGCTCGGCACGGTGTTCCTCGGCTCGCCCGAGAATACGGCGATAAACGCGCCCTATCGGGCGACCGTGCTCGATGCCGCTGAAGCCACGACCGTCGTCTCCCGAGTCTACTCTGGCCGCTATGCCCGCATGATCCGCAACCGCTACGTCGCGGCGATGCTGCCCCATATGGCGGAGCTGCCCGGCTACCCGACCATGGGCGCGTTGACTCAGCCGATGATTCAGGCCGCGATCGCGCAAGGGCGGGGTGATCTCGTCCAAATGCTGGCTGGGCAGGGGGTGGCGCGCACCAGCGCTGAGCCCGCCGGGGCTCTGGTTCAGCGCCTCGCCGCAGAGCTCGTTTAGGCCCTGGCGCGGTCGAGCGCGCGTCGGAACAGTGGCCCATCGATATTGCCGCCGGACACGATGAGCGCGACGCGCTTGCCAGCCATGCGCCCGCGCTCCTGCATCAGCGCCGCCAGAGGTGCAGCGCCCGCGCCTTCGGCGAGGGTGTGACAGTCATCAAACAAGGCGCCGATGGCTTCGAGTATCTCCTCGTCGCTCACCCGCACGATCCGGCTTGCCCCTGTCAGAATCTGATCGACCGCTTCGGCCACCGGTACGCGGCAGGCCATGCCGTCGGCCAGCGTGTTCGCGCTGTTAGTCGAAATCGAGCGCTTGGCGTCGAACGAGAGCGCGTAGGCCGGGGCCTCGGTGCTGACCACGCCGATCACTTCGGTCGTCAACCCCAGCGCATCGCGCGCCGCCATGACACCGCAAATGCCCGAGCCCAGGCCGATTGGCACATAGACCGCGTCGAGCGGTCCGGCGCTGCGAAAGAGCTCGAGCGCATAGCTCGCGACCCCCGCGACAAGGTCGGGGTGAAACGAGGGAATGAAGGTAAGGCGGCGCTCGTCCGAGATCGCATGGGCATGTTCGAACGCGGCCTGAAAGTCGTGCCCGTGCTCGATCAGCTCCGCCCCGAGGGCCCGCATAGCGCGATTCTTGCCCGGCGAATTGCCCTGGGGTGCAACGACGGTTGCACTGAGACCATGGCGCGTGGCGGCGAAAGCAATGCTCTGACCGTGATTGCCGCGGGTCGCCGCGACTACCCCACGGCACTCGGGCCGAGCTGCCTTGAGGCGCGCCAGGTAAACGAGGCCGCCACGCACCTTGAAGGCGCCGGTCGGCGCCGTGTTCTCATGCTTGAGCCAGACTTCGGTGCCGACTCGGGCCGAGAGCAGCGGCCAAGGGTAGCAGGGTGTCGGGGCCATGGCGCTCCGCACCATGATCTCCGCAGATTCAAGCTCAGCGCGCGACAGCGGCATCGGTCTCAAAGTCCCTTCGCAGCGTGGCATTCGGCGGATAACCTACGCCGCCTGCCCAGGAAACAGAACCCCATGTCTCGTTTGCCCACGACCGCCGATCCCGCGTCGGACCCGTTCAAGGAAAACGCGCGCGCGATGGAAGCGGTCGTGTCCGACCTCCGCGCGACACTGGGGAAGGTCCGCGAAGGGGGCGACGCCGCCGCGCGCGAGCGGCACACGGCGCGAGGCAAGCTTCTGCCGCGGGCGCGCATCGAGGCGCTGGTCGATCCGGGCTCGCGTTTCCTCGAATTCTCGCCTTTGGCGGCCCACGGCCTCTATGACGGCGAGGTGCCGGCGGCCGGAATCATCTGCGGGCTCGGCCAGGTCGCCGGGCGGCACTGCGTGATCATCGCCAATGATGCCACCGTCAAGGGTGGCACCTATTTCCCGCTCACCGTGAAGAAGCATTTGCGGGCGCAGGAGATCGCGGCCGAGAACCGGCTGCCCTGCCTCTATCTCGTGGACTCCGGCGGCGCCAATTTGCCATTCCAGGACGAGGTGTTTCCCGACCGCGATCATTTTGGCCGCATCTTCTACAACCAGGCACGCATGTCGGCCGCCGGCATTCCGCAAATCGCACTCGTGCTCGGCTCGTGTACCGCAGGTGGCGCCTATGTTCCTGCGATGTCCGACGAGACCATCATCGTCAAGAATCAGGGCACGATCTTCCTTGGCGGCCCGCCTCTGGTGAAAGCCGCGACCGGCGAGGTGGTGACCGCGGAGGAGCTCGGCGGCGCCGATGTTCATACGCGCGTATCCGGTGTGGCCGATCATATGGCCGAAAATGACGACGACGCGATTGCGCGTGCGCGTCGCATTGTCGCGCGGCTGGACGGCACACCTCGGGCTGCGCGCAGTCATGTGGGCACGCCGCCGGCCCATGATCCGCGCGACATCTATGGTGTCGTGCCATCGAGCCTGCGCCGGACCTACAATGTGCGCGAGGTGATCGGGCGTATCGTCGATGGCAGCGAGTTCGATGAGTTCAAGGCGCGCTATGGCGTGACCCTGGTGACGGGCTTCGCAGAGATCGGCGGGCATCTGGTTGGCATCCTCGCCAACAACGGGATCCTGTTTTCGGAGTCGGCGCTCAAAGGCGCCCACTTCATTGAGCTTTGCTGCCAGCGCGGCATTCCACTCGTGTTCCTGCAGAACATCGTCGGCTTCATGGTGGGCAAGCGCTATGAGGCCGGCGGCATCGCGAAGGACGGTGCCAAGCTCGTCACCGCGGTCGCCTCGGCCGAGGTGCCGAAGTTCACCGTCATCATCGGCGGCTCGTTCGGTGCCGGCAATTACGGCATGTGCGGGCGGGCCTATCAGCCGCGCTTCCTGTGGATGTGGCCGAACGCGCGCATCTCGGTGATGGGCGGCGAGCAGGCGGCGAGCGTACTCGCGCGCGTGCGTCGAGACGGCATCGAGGCTAAGGGCAGCCAGTGGCCGGACGAAGAGGAAGAGGCGTTCAAGGCACCCATTCGCGAGCAATATGACCGCCAGGGCCACCCCTATTACGCCTCGGCACGCCTCTGGGATGACGGCGTGATCGACCCCCTCGATACGCGCGCGACACTTTCACTCGCCCTCGATGCCGCCCAGTCTGCCCCGATCAAGCCAACCCGCTTCGGCGTCTTTAGGATGTGACACCATGCCCGAAGGCTCAATTCTGCTGACCCATCACGGCGAGATCGCAACGATCACGCTCAATCGGCCCGAGATCCACAACGCGTTCAACGAGGAGCTGATCGCCAAACTCACGCGCGAGCTGCGCCTTTTGTCGGACGATCACGATGTCCGCGTCGTCGTGGTCACCGCCCGCGGCCCGAGTTTCTGTGCGGGCGCGGACGTCAACTACATGCGTCGCACGGCAGAGGCGACCGAAGAGCAGAACCTGACGGACGCCTCGGCGCTGGCCGAGATGCTCTATCTGCTCGATACCCTGCCGAAGCCGACCGTTGCGCTCGTTCAAGGCACGGCAATCGCAGGCGGCGTTGGCCTGATCTGCGCCTGCGACATCGCGATCGCCGCGCGCAGCGCGACCTTCGCGATTTCGGAGGTGAAGCTCGGCCTCATCCCGTCCGTGATCAGCCCGTTTGTGATCAACGCGATCGGTGTGCGCCGGGCGAGCCGTCTGTTCTTGACCGGCGAGCGCATCGATTCCGCCGAGGCCGAGCGCATTGGCCTCGTGCATGACGTCGTGCCGGATGAGGCGCTCGCGGTGCGGGGTGAGGCGTTCGTGAAGTTGCTGCTCCAGGGCGGCCCCAACGCGCAGGCCGAGATCAAATCGCTGATCGATGCGGTACGCAGCCGGCCGATCGACGCCTATCTGGCGGCGGAGACAGCGAAGCGCATCGCCCGTGTGCGTGCCTCGCCGGAGGCGCGGGAGGGCATGAGCGCCTTCCTCGAGAAGCGCAAGGCCAGTTGGCGACATTGAGTAGAGGAGCGCCCGAGGGGCCATGCCGGTCCATTTGATCAAGATCGCCGTCGGCTGTGAGAGCGTCGCGCACCTGAGGGAGTGGCAGCGCGATCGGCTGCGCGAGACCGGCAAGCTCCAGCATGTCACGCGCTTCACGCCGAAGCGCGCCGATGAGATCATCTCGGGCGGCTCGATCTATTGGATCATCGGCGGCGAGATCCGTTGCCGCCAGCGCATCCGTCGGTTGGACGCGGTCACCGATGATGACGGCAATCCAGCCTGTGCGCTCGTACTTGACACCAAGGTCGTCGAGGTTGCCCCCGTCGGACGCCGGCCGCATCAGGGTTGGCGCTACCTGGATGAGAAAGACGCGCCGCCCGATTTGACTGAGCTTGCCAAGGGGCGGGGCGATGCCATGCCGCCGAAGCTGCTGGCCGAGCTGCGCTCCCTGGGCTTGATCTAGCCCGGTGGGCATCGCCGCGTCCCGGTGATAGACTTTGTCCTGGGGCGCGATGGAGGCACGGCGATGGCTGGACCCGATTGGCAGGTGAAGGGCGACTATTTCGAGACCTGCTCCTGCGACTATTTGTGCCCCTGTATTTTCACCCGCATGGAGGCCATGCCGACCGATGGCGTGTGCAAGGTCTCCATGATCTTCCGCATTCGCAAGGGGCGGTTCGGCGCGGTCGCCCTCGATGGCGTCACCTTCGCCGTGCTCGGCAAGGTCGACGGCCCGATGGGCAATGGCAATTGGCGGGTCGGGCTGGTTATCGATGAGAGCGCGAGCGCTGAGCAGGTCAATGCGGTGCAGGACATCTGCTCGGGTCGAGTCGGCGGGCCGATGGCCATGATGGCGCCGCTCGTCGGCCAGTTTGCCGGTGTCGTGCGCGGCAAGTTCACTATCGAGAAGAAGAAGATGTCCTTCAGCGTCAAAGTGCCGGGCATTCTCGATCAGTCGGCGGTGGCGGTTGAAAGCCTCTCCGTGCCGGGCACGCCGATTTATCTCGACCATGCCGGCCATCCGGCCAACAAGAAGCTAGCGCTCGCGCGCGGCATCAAGAGCACGGTGCACGCCTTCGGCATCGATTGGGATGATATCAAGGGCGGCCACAACGGCCACTTCGCGCCGTTCAACTGGGCCAGTGCCTGACCAGGGCAACGCTGTCCGCCCTCCGATCGATCGGAGCTTGCAATGACCGATAAGCCCTTGACCCGCGGCCCGTTGTCCCCGGGCCTCGTGCCGGCGCTCGGTCGTGCGCAGGGCACCGTGCTGCTTGCATGTATTGCGATCATCGTCGCGCTGGCGTGGGTCTATCTCGTGCTGCTGGGCTCCGAGATGATGCCCATGGACGCCCCAAAATCTGCGTCTGACGGCTCGATGGCCGGGATGGACATGCCTGGGATGGACATGGGCGGCATGTCCATGGAGGGGATGGACATGGGCGCCCAAGCCTCGCCTCGCCAACCGGCCGCGCCGACATCAGGTCACGCGGCCATGGGTGGGGCGCTGTCCTTCGGTCTGCTGGCGGCGATGTGGATCGTGATGATGATCGGCATGATGCTGCCGAGCGCGACACCTATGATCATGATGGCGGCGCGCGTCGGCCAGGCCCGCTCTGTCGGTGGTTATGAGCCGCTCGCGGGTGCTGGCGTGTTTGCCCTGGGCTATCTGCTGGTCTGGGTCGGATTTTCGCTCGTGGCCGCGGCGGCGCAGACCGGGCTGCAACACGCACTTCTGATCGATGCGCATGCCATGGCCCTGATCAGCCCGATCGTGAGCGGTGTCGTGCTGATCGCCGTCGGGGCCTATCAGTGGAGCCCATTCAAGCGTCTCTGCCTGTCCAATTGCCGCTCGCCGATGGGGTTTCTGATGGCCCGCTGGCGCCCCGGCGCCGCAAACGCCGTGCGCGTGGGGGCAGGCCATGGCCTCTATTGCCTTGGCTGCTGCTGGGTGCTGATGGCGCTACTCTTCGTTGCCGGCGTAATGGCGCTGCCGTGGGTGGCGGCGCTCGCCGTGTTCGTCCTGCTTGAAAAAGTTGCGCCCAAGGGTGAATGGATCGGCCGCGCTGGCGGGCTCGCCATGGTCGGCGGCGGCATCTATCTCATTGTTGCAGGGTAGGGAAAGATGCCGACGCCGCTGATCATCGATTGCGACCCCGGTCAGGATGACGCCATCGCCCTGTTGCTCGCGATGGCAAATCCTGACGTTTTCGATCTGCTCGGCATTACGACCGTGGCCGGCAATGTGCCGCTGTCGCGCACGTCCTACAATGCGCGGGTGATCCGCGAATTGGCGGGGCGCCCGGAGGTGCCGGTGCTGGCCGGCTGCCCGCGTCCAATGCTCATGCCGCCACGGAGCGCGGAGCACATCCATGGGGAAGGCGGCATCGATGGGGCCGATCTTCCTGAGCCCCGCCTGCCATTGACGCCGGGTCACGCGGTCGTCTGGCTGATCGAGACTTTGCGCCTGGCGGACCAGCCCGTAACCGTGGCGACCCTTGGGCCCATGACCAACATCGCCATGGCCTATGTCATGGCGCCGGATATCGTGCGCAAGATCGACCGTGTTGTTCTCATGGGCGGCTCGATCGGCAAGGGCAACATCACGGCTTCGGCCGAGTTCAACATCTATGTCGACCCTCATGCTGCGGCCGCGGTCTTTGCTTCCGGAGTGGCGTTGACCATGATCGGGCTCGATGTCACCCATCAGGCGCGCGCGACGCCCGAGCGCATCGAGCGCATTCGCTCGGTGGGGACGAACGCGGCACGCGCGGCGGCGGGGATGCTCGGCTTTTTCTCGGCCCGATACGCTGAGGCGGGCCATGTTGCCGGCGGTGCGCCGCTGCACGACCCTTGCGTCATCGCTTATCTGCTCCGTCCTGACCTATTCGTGGGGCGGCCGATGCGGGTCGACGTCGAAGTGTCGAGTCCGCTGACACTCGGCCGCACGGTCTGCGACGCCGAGCGGCGTGACGGCCGTCCGCCCAACGCGACGGTACTCGAGAAAATCGATTCGGATGGATATTTTCGTTTGATAGAAGAAGGTGTTAGACGGATTTCCTAATGAGAGTTGGTTGCCGTTATGCGGGTGTTTGAAGGCAATTCATCGAAAACTCTTCCTTAACGGCTGTTCTGGCATGGTTCAGGTCATATGCCGGTCGGGCTGCGCCTGAGCGCCGCCATGGCATCGTTGGACACCAGACCAAAGTTGGCACCTGAAAGGCCACGGATCGGCGATTGGAGATTTCGATGACAAGCAACCCGGAGATCTTCGAGGTGCTGACGCAGAACAACGGTCGCTGGACCATCCATAGCCGTTGTCGGACGGAGACCCAGGCCATCGCCGAGGCGCGCGAGTTCTTCGATCGGCGCCAATGCAGCGCCGTGAAGGTGGTCAAGGAGGCCTTCGACCAGGAGGCCAATCTGTACCGCGAGTTCACCGTATTCCGCCTGCCCACGACCGCGAGCGCCCTTGCCAATAAGGCCCCCCCGAAGGCGGCGGCTGCGAAGGGATCGGCCAAACCCGAATCCGCCCCGAAGCGCCGCGGCCTGCTCGAGATCTTGACCCACCGGTCCTGAGCGCACGCGGCTTCGGCGCCGCCGGGACCCTCCGGACAAACTTGACCTAGGCGCAACCGAAGGTTGCCCGATGAGCGCACGCGCCACCTTGGCAAGCCGAGGTGGTCGGGCCATGTATTGCGCATGTCGTGCCAAGTCTCACTCTGGGTCCCGGCATGAAGCGGGCTCCGCAACCGCCGGCGCCGCGAACGGAAGGTGCGGCTCCATCGCCATCGGGCGCGGTTGCCGAATTTCTGCATGAGGCTCTGGCATCGCGGAAACCGGCCGGTACGGCTTTGCCGAGCGTCGGCACGGCGAAGGGCCGCCTGCTGTTCGCGCTCGACGCCACCGCCAGCCGTCAGCCGACCTGGGATCGCGCCTGCCAAATCCAGGACGAGATGTTCAAGGCCACGGCCGCACTCGGCGGTCTCCAGGTTCAGCTCTCCTACTTTCGCGGGTCGAATGAGTTTCGCGCCAGCCCATGGCTGATGAACGCCCACGATCTGATCGACCGGATGACGGCCGTGCGCTGCCAACGGGGCATGACCCAGATCGAGCGCGTGCTGGCGCATGCCGTGGGCGAGGCGCGGCAGCAGCGTGTGAACGCGCTGGTCTATGTCGGCGATGCGATGGAGGAGCTGCCGGATGCTCTGCTCGAGCGGGCCGGCCAACTGGCGCTCCTCAACGTGCCGGTCTTCGTCTTCCACGAAGGCGGTGACCCCGACGCCGCAACGACATTTCGGCGCATCGCTCGCCTGACGCGCGGTGCCTATTTGAGCTTCGATTCTCACAGTTCGCAGATGCTGCGCGACCTCCTCGCGGCGGTCGCCATCTTTGCCGCGGGCGGGCCGGCCGCGCTGAAGGACTACAGCAGAAGCGCCGGGCGCGACGTCCAACGGCTGATTGAACAGATGCGTTAGGGTCCAATAGGCTCGCAGACCTTGGGCATGGCCCATGGATCGGCCTATTATTGGCGCCCCGGCGAAAAGCTCGATCCCCCAAGACCATCGACCGACCGCTCCATCCATGTCGCCCTTTGTCATCTTCGTGTTGGGTGTGCTTGCCCTTGGCGGCCTGATTGGGCTCGGCAGCTGGTTCAGCGCGGCGAGCCCGAATCGGCTGGCAAGAACACTCAAATTTGCTGTCGTCGGGCTGGTGATCGGCCTCGTTGTCCTGTTCCTCTTTCTCAATCCTCGCCTGGTCCCGTTCGCGGCGCTGATCGGCCTGCCGTTTCTGTTCTACCGGCTCGGGCTGTTCGGCCGACGGCCGATGCGGCGGCCGATGGCCTCTGGTGGCGGCGAGGATCCCGTTTCGCGCGTCGAGACGCCGACCCTGCGCATGACGCTCGATCGCCGGACCGGGGGCATGGCTGGCGAGGTGCTGCGCGGCACCTTTGCTGGGCGCTCGCTTGAGAGCCTGGATCTGCGGGAGCTGACACAGTTGCTTGAAGAATCCCAGCGCGACGACCCGCAATCGATGCCGCTCATCGAGGCCTATCTCGACCGGCGTTTCGGCACAGACTGGCGCCAAGGCGATCGTCAACAGGAGCAGTCCGGGCAATCGGGCTCACAGCGCAGTGGTACAGTCTCCGGCGGCACGACGATGAGCCGGGCGGAGGCGCTCGAAATCCTGGGGCTTCAGGAGGGCGCAGACCGTGAGGCGGTGATTTCAGCGTGGCGGCGCCTGATCAAACTGGCGCATCCCGATCATGGCGGTTCCAAATATCTCGCCGCCAAGCTAAATGAGGCGAAACGGGTTCTCCTCGGCGAATAGATAGAACGACACTCCGCCAACGCCCTCATGCCAACTCCCATCCGCAAGGCCGTATTTCCCGTCGGAGGCCTGGGCACGCGTTTTTTGCCGGCCACCAAGGCAATTCCGAAGGAGATGCTACCGGTGGTCGACAAGCCGCTCATCCAATATGCGGTGGAAGAGGCGAAGGCCGCCGGGATCGAGGAATTCATCTTCGTCACCGGTCGCGGCAAGCAGGCGATCGAGGATCATTTCGATCACTCGGCCGAGCTCGAGGCGCTGCTCAGCGCGCGTGGGCAAGCCGATCTCGGAGCGCTCGGCATGTTGCATCTGCCGCCCGGCGCGGTAGCCTACACGAGGCAGCAAGACCCGCTCGGGCTCGGCCATGCGGTGTGGTGCGCACGCCATCTGGTGGGTGACGAGCCGTTCGCCGTCTTGCTGGCGGACGAGCTAGTTTTGGCCGACACGCCGTGCCTGGCCCAGCTGGTTTCGCTCTACGATCGGGTGGGCGGCTGCGTGTTCGCGCTCGCCGATGTGCCGCGCGAGCAGACCAGCCGCTACGGCATCGTCGATATCGCGCGCGACGATGGTCGCGTGATCGAGATCAAGGGCATGGTCGAGAAGCCCTCGCCGGCGGCGGCGCCGTCGACGGTCTCGATCATCGGGCGCTACATCATGCAGCCCTCGGTATTCGCGGAGCTCGAGCGCAAGGAGAAGGGCGTTGGGGGCGAGATCCAGCTCACCGATGCCTTGGCGCGGCTGCTCGGGCGCATGCCGTTTCATGGCCTTCGGTTCGAAGGCGAGCGTTTCGATTGCGGCAGCAAGGCCGGCTTTCTCAAGGCGCAGATTGCTTTTGCCTTGAAGCGGCCCGAGTTGCGCGATGAGCTGATGGCGTACATTGGAGATCAGGCCGGTTCCCGGCCGTGATTTTCCGAAAGGCCGGCCTTTGTTCGGCCGCACAGGCGAAGGTG
>Ga0194132_10011646_pt1 | contig 11256 bp, 10 predicted proteins | sample TA2KigOf80mmetaG_FD_148612 | JGI IMG/M metagenome (GOLD analysis project Ga0194132, IMG submission 148612) | Freshwater microbial communities from Lake Tanganyika, Tanzania - TA2015054 Kigoma Offshore 80m | ecosystem: Environmental > Aquatic > Freshwater > Lake | place: Tanzania: Lake... | reverse complement strand
GTCGACGAAAGCGGGAAGGGGGAACGTGCCCTCGCCGAGCGGCAGGCGGCCGCCGCGGCTCTCCTCGTCGAGGTCGGCGCCCGGCTCGCCCGCGTCGTCGGCGTGCACGAGCGCGATCTGGTCGCCGCGCATCGCCCGGAGCGTCTCCCAGGGAGCGCCGCTCCGCAGGAAGTGCAGCGTGTCGAAGAGGACGCCGCAGCGCTCCCAGCCCGCCGCCTCGCAGAGCTCGATCGTCTCGTCGAGGGTCTTCAAGTGGACGTACGGGACGAACTCGAGGGCGAGCCGCGCGCCGCCGCGCCGGAGGATGTCGCCGCAGGCGCGGAGCTCCGCGACGAGCGTCGCGCGCTCGTAGGGCTTGCCGGTAACGGCGATGCAAGCGGTCGCGCCGGTCGCCCCGGCGAGCTGGGCCAGCCGCTCGGCCTCGGCGAGCGTGCGGGAGCGGCCGAGGAAGAGGATGCCCACGTCCGTGCAGCGGAGGCCCCGCTCACGGAGCACGCACGCGACGTCCGTCGGGTCGCGCGAGCCGACCGTCGCGTCGTCGATGCCGATCGCCTCGAAGCCGGCGTCGCGCGCCGCGTCGGCGATCGTCTCCAGGGAGTGGCGCGCGATCGGCGGCCCGCTGCTCGGAGGCCGCTCGCGCCAGAGCAGCGTCGGGATCGAGAACACGTTCACGGCCGACGCCCGACCGCCGGCTCGCAGTAGAGCGCCACGTAGCGCCGGATCCGGCCGTCGCCGTCGAGCGTGAGGCTCGAGACGAACTGCCCGCTCGTGCCATGCTCGGGCTTGTGGGAGTAGCCCTCGATCAGGCACTCGGCGCCGCTCTGCAGGCAGGCGCTGATCTCGTGCCGGTTCGTTCGCGGGCCGCGCTTGTGGAAGCCGTCGAGGAGCTCGGCCATGCCGCGGAACTCGGCACGCGGCGCGCCGGGCCAGTAGGGCGGGTGCGAGTAGAGGACGTCGTCCGAGAACCACGCCGCTGCTTCTTCGAGACGGGCGGCGTCGAGGTCGGCGAAGTAGCCGTCGACGGCGGCGCGCGCGTCGTGGGCGCAGGGTGCCGGGGCGGCCCAGGAGGCGGACGGCTCGACCGGCGTGCAGCGGTAGGTGAGCGCGCGCGCGATCAACCCGCTCTCGTCCAGCTGGAGGCTCCAGGCGAACGTCGCCGCGGTTCCGCCGGTCGCGCGGTCGACGAGCCGTCCCTCCAGCAGGCAGTCAGTCACGCTCGTCACGCAGGCGAGCGCCTCGGGCGCGTGTGACGGGAGCGAGAGATCGTCGGCGATCGCGGCGGCGATCGCGTCGCGGCCGGTCGCGACGGTGCGCGGGACGACCTCGCTCTCGCGGTCGGCGCCGTAGGCGTACCAGGCGTCGGTCGCGAAGGCGGAGACGTCGGGTTGCCCGCCGGCGAGCGATGCGAGCAGGCCTGCGACCGGGCCCGGCGGGGCGGCGCCCGCGACCGTCTCTCTCACCTCGTGCTCGAGCACCTCCACCTCCGATCTGGTTCGGGAGGGCGTTAGTGTCTCACGATGGCGGCCGAGCCGGCACCGAGAGCGCTCGCGACGCCGTTTCGCCTCGGGCGGCACGAGCTCCGGAACCGGCTCGTCGCCACCGCCCACTCGACGGGGCTCGCGATCGACGGGCTCCCGGTCGCGGGCGACGCCGAGTACTGGCGGCGGCTCGCTGACGGCGGCGCGGCGATGGCGATTCCCGGCGGCACGGTCGTCGCGCCCGAGTCGACCTATCGTGGCCGCACGCGCACGGAGGCCTACCGGCGCGAGGCGATCCCGGGGCTCCGCGCGCGCGCCGAGGCGATCCTGGCGGGAGGGGCGGTCGCGATCCAGCAGCTCCTCCATCTCGGCCGCGAGACGACCGGCTCGCCGCTCTGGCTGGCGCCGGTCGGCGTCTCGGCGGTGCGGTCGCCGCGCGAGCCGACTCTCGCCCGGGTGCTCGCCGAGGACGAGGTCGCGGCGGTCGTCCGGGCGTTCGTCGACGCCGCGGCGCACGTGCTCGAGGCAGGGTTCGACGGGGTCGAGCTCCATGCGGCGCACGGGTACCTCCTCGCGCAGCTCCTCTCGACCGAAACGAACCTGCGAGGCGACCGCTACGGCGGCGACCTGGCCGGGCGGGCACGCGCCCTCGTCGAGATCGTGGAGGGGATCCGGGCGCTCGACCCGCACGCCGTCGTCGGTCTTCGGGTCTCGGACGAGGAGCGCTGGTCCGACCTCGGGCTCGAGTCGATTGCGGCCGTGCTCGGACACCTCGCCGCCGTGGCGCCCGTCGACTTCGCCGACGTCACCCTCGGTGTGCGCGGGAACTACGTGCGCGACATGGCGATGGAGCGGCCGCCGCTCCTCGCCGGGATCTCGGCGCTCCGCGCGGCCGTCGACGTCCCGCTTCTCGTCTGCCAGGGCTTCCGCACGGCGTCGGAGATCGAGGCGGCGCTCGCCGCAGGCGTCGATCTCGTCGGCATGGCGCGGGCGTTCCTCGCCGACGCCGACGTCGCCGGCAAGCTCGTCGAGGGGCGCGACGCCGAGATCCGGCCGTGCGTCGGCTGCCTGGAGGACTGCCGCTCGTTCACCCCTCGCGTCTTCTGCGCGGTGAACCCCGATCTCGCACCGCACGGTGAGACCCGGCGGCCCGGCGAGGCGCACGTCCTCCAGGAGGGCCCTGGCGGCCGCCGCGTGGTGGTCGTCGGCGGCGGGCCGGGCGGCCTCGAGTGCGCTCTCGCGCTCGCACGCTCCGGCCGGGTCGAGGTGGCGCTCGTGGAGAGGGGCGATCGGCTCGGCGGCGCCCTGCTGACCGCGGCGAGCGCGCCGAACCGGAAGGGATGGCTGGCGCTCGTGGGGTTCTACGAGTCCGCGCTCGAGGCGGCCGGCGTCCAGACGCTTCTCGGCGCCGTCGCCGAGGCGACGGTGGCGGACGCCGACGCGGTCGTGGTGGCGACGGGCGCGGTCGAGCACGTCGGCCTGGACGGCGTGCTCTCTTCGACAGGGGCCCTGACGGACGGTCTCGCCGGCGCCGCGCACGTGGTCGTGGTCGACGACGGCTTCGGCTGGTGGCCGTGCGTGAGCGCCGTCGAGACGGCCGTCGTCGTTGGCGCGCGCGTCACCGTCTTGACGCCGTCGGGCTCGTTCGCGAACGGGATCCCCGCCGAGAGCCGCTTCCAGCTCCTCGAGCGGCTCGCCGGTTCGGCGATCGACGTTCGGGGGTTCCTGGTGCCGGTGTCGATCGAGCCGGGCGGTCTCGAGCTGCGGCATCGGCTGACCGGGGCGGCGGAGCGACTCACTGCCGATCGGGTGGTGGTCGTCGGGGAGCGACGCGCACGTCCGCTCGACGTGACGCTGCCTCCTGGTTCGCTCGTCCTCTCGATCGGGGACGCGGTCGTGCCGCGCCGGGTCTCGCACGCGATCAGCGAAGGACGAGCGGCCGCCGAGACGATCCTCGCTCGGGTGCAGTAGGTTCGTCGCATGCGCTTCTCGATCAGCCTTCCCTACCCATCCGGCGGCAACGACCCGGCGGAGGTCGACGGGTACCTCGAGGTCGCGCGCGCGGTCGAGAGCGCCGGGCTCGACGCCGTCTGGGTGACCGACCACCCGTTCCCGTACGTGGAGAAGGGGAAGGCGGGGCACCAGGCGATCGACCCGTTCGTGCTGCTCGGCTTCGTCGCGGCCGCCACCGAGCGCGTCGGTCTGCACGTCAACCTCATCGTGCTGCCGTACCGCAATCCCTTCCTCACGGCGCGGCTGCTCGGGACGGTCGACGTCGTCTCGCGCGGTCGCGCGATCGCGGCGGTCGGAGCGGGCTACATGCGGAGGGAGTTCGACGCGCTCGGCGCCGACTTCGAGCGGCGCGCGGCGCTCGTCGAGGAGGGAGTGGCGGCGATGCGTGCCGCCTGGACGGGCGAGCCCGTGCGCTTCGAGGGCGAGGGGTACCGGGCGGACGGGAACGTGATGCTGCCGCGGCCGGTGACCTCGCCGCAGCCGCCGCTCTGGCGCGGCGGCAACAGCCGGCAGGCGATCGAGAGCGCTGCCCGCTCGTTCGACGGCTGGGCGCCGTTCGAGGTGACCGCCGCGCGCTCCCGCGACACGACGACGTCGCCGATGGACCTCGACGTGCTGCCGGGGAAGATCGCGCTGCTCCGCGAGGCGGCGGAGCGGGAGGGACGGTCGGAGCCGCTCGACGTCTGCCTCTGCCGGCCCTTCCCGCGCTGGCTGACCGATCGCTCGCAGGCGATCGAGGAGCTGCAGGCGCTCGCGGCGATGGGCGTCACCTGGCTCGCGCCGCAGCTCGCGGGACGCGACGCGGCGGAGCAGGTCGAGAGCGTGGCCGCGTTCGCTGAGGTCGTTCGCCACGCCGGCGTCGCTCCGAACGCGTCTGGCTGAAGCCAGACGCGGAAGCGGGTCGGTTTTCCGCGTCTGGCTTCAGCCAGACGCGTCAGCCCGAGGCGGGCAGGTGTCCGAAATGGTCAATTGTCAGTCATGACGACACTATCTACCCTCGAAGGGTGCCGAGACGCTCGCGCTACGAAGCACCCAATGCGGTCCACCATGCGGTGCCGAAGGCGATCGAAGGCCGACGCATCGTCCTCGATGACCGCGACCGTCGTGCGCTCGTCACGAAGCTCTTCGAGGTCGCGGCCGAGCACCGCTGGAACCTCCTCGCCTGGAGCGTCCTCGACACCCACCTCCACCTCGTGGCCGAGACGCTCGAGCCGAACCTCGGCGTTGGCATGAAGCGGCTGCTTGGCGCGCATGCCCGTCGCTTCCACCTCCGCCACGGCGGCGCCGGCCCGCTCTTCGTCCCGCGCTTTTGGTCGAAGCGCATCCTCAACGGGAACCAGCTGCTTCAGACCGCGCTGTACGTCGACCTCAACCCGGTCGCGGCGGGTCTCGCGTCTCATCCGGAGCACTACGACTGGTGCTCGTACGGCGAACGCCGGTCGTGGCTTGTCGGGCTCGTCGGAGAGACGCTCGAGGAGGCGACTGCGAGCTACGCGGAGATCGTGGAGGAGGCCTGCCGACGGCTTCGATCAGGGCGTCGTCGGCTGCCGGACGTGGTGGGTAGCGCGTGTGATCGCGCGGCGGGTCGGGCAGCGTCTGGCTGAAGCCAGACGCGGAAGCGCGGGGGCGTGCGTTGCGGGGCGGGACGCGTCTGGCTGAAGCCAGACGCGGAAGTGCATGGCGCCGACCTTCCCGCGTCTGGCTTCAGCCAGACGCGTCTCCGGTGCCGGGCTTTGGCTTCTCGAACGGCTCCGCGAGCGCGCCGTACATGAAGCTGACGCGCTGCTCGGCGATCGCGTCGGTCATCGGCACCGCCGGGCGCCTGCCGGCGGCGAGCGCCTCCTCGCGTTCCCCGCGCGACCAGACGATCCAGCGCCGGGCATCCTCGAACGTCTTCCCGTCCTCGATCTCGTAGAGCGCCAGGTAGCGGTAGTCCGGCGCGACGTCGTGGTCGACGTCGGCGAGGACGAAGCGCTGCGCCCGCGCGAACGGGCCGCCGCCGACCACGTCGGCCAGGTGCTCGTTGTCGTACCAGTCGTTGAACTCGTCCTCGCGTCCCTCGACCGGGTTCGTGAAGACGACCATCAGGTTCTTCGCCACGGGGCAGCCTCCTCAGGACGCGGGAAGGGGTGCGCCGGGCCCCGGCCGCCACTCGCCGTCGACCGGCTCGTACGGGTAGGCGAGCTCGACGAGCGTGCCGTGGCTCGACGCGGGGGAGATGAACGTCCAGTGCTGCCACGGGATCTTGGGGTCGTTCTGGAGCTCGGTGCTCGTCAGCTCGATCCCCTGCTCCGCGAGCCGCGCGACCGCGCCCGGGAGGTCGGGCGACGTGAAGCACACGTGGTGCACGTGCTCGCCCCGCTTGGAGAGCCGCTTGCCGAGCGGGCCGTCGTTCAGCGGGCAGAGAAGCTGGATCTCGCAGCCCGCCGGGTTGACGAACGTCGCCGACGACATCACGTCGCCGCCGGCCTCCCAGCGGTCGACCCGGACGACGGGCTCGGAGAGCTGGGCCGGGTCGAGCTCGCGCAGGATCGTCGTCCAGTCCGCGACGGCCTTGTCGAGGTCGCGGACGACGAAGCAGATGTGCGCCAGGGGGCCGCCGGGCATCGAGAACCTCCTATCGCTTGCTCGAGATGCGCGGGCCCGAGCCCCACGCGAAGTCGATTCCCGCAATCAGCGCCTCGCGGGTGCGGCGCGGGTCGATGACGTCGTCGAGGAAGGTGTGCATCGCGGCCTCCCACGGCTCCGACTCGTGCATCCAGTCGGTCTGCAGCTCCTCGACGAGCGCGTCGTGCGCCTCCTTGCCCTCCTCCGCGAGCACCTGCTCGAGCCGGCGCTTGTAGACGAGCCGGACGCCGGTGCCGGGCGCCATGAAGCCCATCTCCGCGGTCGGCCACGCGAGGACGAGGTCGGGGTGCGTGGGCCGGCCGCCGAGCGCGAAGTGCCCGCCCCCGTAGGCCTTGCGGACGACGACCGCGACCTTCGGCACCTTCGCCTGCGCGAGCCGCTTCACTATCCGCTCGTAGCACCCGAGGATGCCGCCCTTCTCGGCCTCCGAGCCGATCATCAGGCCCGGCACGTCCTGGAGGAAGACGAGCGGGAGGTTGAACGTGTCGCACAGATCCGCGAACGCCGTCGCCTTCGTCAGCGCCGGCACGTCCATGACGCCGGCCTTCTGCATCGGCTGCGACGCGACGATGCCGACCGCCTCGCCGTCGAGCCGGGCGAGGCAGCAGAGGACACTCGGCCCGTAGCGCTCGCCCCACGGCGTGATCGAGCCGCCGTCGAAGATCGCCTCGAGCACCTTGCGCATGTCGTAGCCGCGTCTCGGCTCGCTCGGCACGAGCGTCAGCAGCGTCTCGGGGTCGCGCGACGGCGGCACCGGGTCGATCCGCGGCGCGGGGTGGTCGGCCGAGTCCGGAAGGTAGGAGAGGACGCGCCGGAGCGCCGCGATCGCCTCCTCCTCGGTCTCCGCGACCGCGTGCGCGTTCCCGCTCTGCTCGGTCGAGACCTTGGCGCCGCCGAGCTCGACTCCCGTCAGCTCCTCGCCGATCGCGGCCGCGATCACGGGCGGGCCCGAGAGCGCGATCGCGCCGTTCTGTGTGATCACGACGAAGTGCCCCATCGCCGCGTGCAGCGCCGAGTCGCCGTAGCTCTCGCCGACGACCGCGATCAGTCGCGGCACCTCCGGGCAGCCCTCGGGCGCCTGCACGAAGGTGCGGAAGTCGAACGGCAGCCCCGAGAAGCGCCAGCCCATCACGTCGGGGATGCGCCCGCCGTCGTTGTCGGAGATGCAGATGAGCGGGAGCCCCCGTCTGCCGGCCCAGAGCGCGATCCGGTTCTGCTTGCGCATGTTCACCTGGCCCGTGGTGCCCGCGAGCACGGTCGCGTCGACCGAGAGCACGCAGACCTTGCGGCCGCTCACCCGCGCGAGGCCGGCGACGATCGCGTCCGCCGGAGCAGGGTGCTCGCGGCGGTACTCCGGCTCGGCGAGGAGGCCGATCTCGTAGAACGAGCCCTCGTCGACGAGCAGGTCGAGCCGCTCGCGCGCGGTCAGCCGGCCCGACTCGTGGTGGCGCGCGATCCGCTCGGCGCCGCCCATCGCGAGCGCGGCGGCGCGGCGCTGCTCGAGGTCGGCGACGAGCTCCGCCGCAGTCTTCGCCTCGTCGCTCACGCGCCCCTGAACTCCGGCTTGCGCTTCTCGGTGAACGCCGCGATCCCCTCGGCGAAGTCCTCGCTGCCCTGCAGCATCGCGACCGCGTCGACCACGTGCGGATAGCGCTCCCAGCCCTCGTTGTTGAGGATGCCCTTGGCGGCGGCGATCGCGAGCGGCGCGCGCTCGGAGATCCTCGCCGCCCACTCCTCCGCCTTCGCGAGGTGCTCGCCCTCGGGCACGACCGCGTTGACGAGCCCGAAGGCGTGGGCGCGCTCCGCGTCGAGGATCGCGCCGGTGAAGATCATCTCCTTGATCGCGTGCAGCGACATGTACGCTCGCCCGCGGACGGCGCCGGGGCCGGGGAAGAGGCCGACCGAGGCCTCGGGCGTCCCGAACCGCGCCGTCGTGTCGCAGACGACGAGGTCGCAGACGAGCGTCAGCTCGCAGCCGCCTCCGAGCGCGAACCCGTGGACGGCCGCGATCACCGGCTTCGAGATCTCCTCGACCGAGCGGTAGGAGCGGAGGGCCTCCTGCACGTAGGCGCGCCGGTCGCCGCTGCCCCCGAGCTCGCCGAAGCCCTCGATGTCGCCGCCGACGGAGAAGCACGTGCCGGCGCCGTGGACGATCACCGACCGCACCGCCGCGTCCGCGTCCGCCTGCCGCATCAGCTCCTTCAGCTCGGCGAAGAAGCCGCGCGTCATCGCGTTCATCTTCTCCGGACGGTCGAGCGTGAACCACGCGACGTCACCGCGCACCTCGTACCTGATCACGCGCCAACCCTATCCCTTCGCCTCGCCGGGAGGCTCAGTCACCCCGGAACGAGACGGGGCCGGCAAGGCCGGCCCCGTCTGCTTGGAGCGGGACGGTGCGTCCTACCGCACGTACTTGAGCGCCTTCACGAGATCGAGCTGCGGCAGCTCCTTGCCCCACGAGACGGCCTGGCCGTTCCGGAACGTGAGGAAGTAGACGCCGATGCTCGACCAGCGCGGGATCGCGGCGGGGCCCTTCGCGCCGGGGGCCCAGTTGACCAGGCCTTCGACGTTGATCGGCTTGGCCGCGCCCTTGAGCGCGGCCATCAGGTTGGCGTTCGTGACCTCGCCCTTGATCCCCTTCGCGAGCTGCTGGATCAGCTTCATCGTCAGCCAGGTCGAGATCCCGGTGACCTTGAGGTTGACCGGGTCGCCGTCCTTGCCGGCCGCCTGCATCTCGGCCAGGAACTTCCGGATCCCCGGATACTGGGTCGAGTCGCGGAAGCTCGGGTAGTCCGAGGCGATCAGCATGTTCTTCGACGGGTCGCCGATCTGGGCTGCCTCGGGCTCGCCGATCGAGCCGGAGTTGTGACCCCAGAGCGGCTTCACGCCCAGCGACTCGGCGGCGCGCATCATGCCGCCGGAGACACCCGGGCTGTTGATGAACATGACCGCGTCGGGGTTGGCCTCGCGGAGCTTCTGGACGAACGGCGCGAAGTCCGTCGTCGCCCCCGGGAGCACCATCGTGCCGGCGATCGGGATACCGGCGATCTTCGCCGCCCGGAGCGCGTTCTTGGCGTTGTTGGCTGCGGACGGCACGTCCTGGTACGAGATGAAGAGGCGCTTCTTGCCAAGCGTCTTGAACGCGAACGGCAGCGCCTGGTACGCGGACGCGGGACCTCCGACCGGGGTGAAGACGGTCGGATCGGTCCAGTCGACCGGGTTGCCCGAGGAGCGGAACCCGATGATCGGGATCCCCGCCGCCTTCAGGATCGGGATCTGCAGCGGCGACTGCGTGCCGGGATACCCGATGTACGCGATCGCCTTCTCCGACACCGCCTGCCGCGCACACGCCTGAGCGACGTTCGGGTTCGACTGCGTGTTGCAGAAGCTGATCTTGATCTGCGATCCGTTGAGCCCGCCCGCCTTGTTGATCGCGGCTGCGGCAGCCTCTGCGCCGGCCGGCGCGTCGGGGTAGTTCTCGATCGGGGTCGCCACCGGCGCCGCGACGAAGATCGTGACGTCGCCCTGTGACCGTGCGCCGGCGCTGACCGCGGTGACGAGTGCCGCGACGAGAGCCAGCACCGCGACGACCGCCGTGCTCGTGCGTCTCTTCATGAAGTCGCCTTCCTCCCTTGCGTTGCTGACTGACCTGACTCCTGACTCTGACGGTGGGGGAGAGCCCACGGCTCTCCCCCACCGGTGCTGCTGATCTACGAGACGGCGAACGGGTCGCTCGTCACGGTGAAGCTCGGGAACTGCGCCGAGACGCAGTTGACCGGGAACCAGCCCTGCTGGCACTTCGCCTTGCCGACCGGCGCGACCGCGGTGGCGACGAGCTCGTCGCCCGCCGCGGCGTCGATCGTGGCCTTGAAGCGGCCGCCCGGTGTCGTCTTCGCCGTGCCGACCTCCTGATCGCCGTTCTTGATCGTGACGGTGGCGCCGGCGACGCCGCGGAAGCCGGCGGTGACCCGGCCGCGGACGGTGGCCTTGCCGTCGGCGCCGGCCTTGGCGGTGGCGGTGAGCGCCTGCGGCGTGCGGTCGTAGGACTGCGCCGAGATCGTGCCGGCGACGTTCGGCGTGCCGCGACCCGGGTTGTACGGCGTCACGATCACGTGCCAGAGGTACCAGCCGGGAGCCGCGCTGAAGACTTCGGTCAGCGTGAGCGTGGCCGACACGACCCTGGCGCCGAGCGAGGCCCGACCCGGGGTGCCCGCGGGCACGTCCGGCGGCGGCAGGCAGATCTGGATCCGGTTGTTCGCCGTGCTCGAGAGCGGGTTCGTCAGCGGGATGTCGTCGACGAACGCCGGCACCTGCAGCGTCTGCCCCGAGGCGGAGAGGTTGAGGATCCAGAACGCGGAGTGCGTCGGCGTGCCCGTGCACTGGACGGAGAGCGCGGAGATGGGGACGGTCGCTCCTGCGAACGAGATCGTCGTCGTGCCGAGCGCGACCGTGATGTCACCCGACAGCTTCAGCGTGGCGCCGCCGAGATCTCCGGCGATCGCGGTGCCCGCAGCGGTGCCGATCTTGTCGCCCTCGCTCTGCGAGAGCAGCGCCGCGTAGTCCTTCGCGACGTAGAACGTGATCGCGGCCGGCGGATCGTCGCCCGTTCCCTGGGCATACGTGATCGTCGTCCCGCTCGCCTGCGTCGTGGCGTCGAGCGTCGGGTTGATCGCGGCGAAGGCCTGCACGGTCACCATCAGGGCGACCACGAGGCTCACGCCGAGAAGCCCGAGACGGCCTCTCCGTGTCATAGATGCTGTTCCTTTCACGAGCCGGTGGTGTCCGAGACGTCCCGGCGGGACGGCGGTTGGCGCTGAAACCCTTTTCTTAACAACTCCCGTTCGCCGTGGCCCGCCGCACGCCTCGTCTCGCGGGAACCGTAGACGAGCGCGGCGCGGCGTGACGCCCGGATCACGGATGATTACCAAACGGTTGATTGGTAATCAAGGGTCGCAGAGGACGAGGACGCGACGGGCGCCCGCGCCGCGGTCGGCGGCCGTCGCCGCGGCCTCCCCGATCCGGTCGAGCGGGACTCGGTGGGTGACGAGCGCCGACAGCTCGGGGTGGCCGGCCAGGAGCTCGAGCGCGACCGCGAAGTCGGACGTACCGTCGCGTGTCGCGTAGGCGGCCGCGAAGA
>Ga0194132_10011645_pt1 | contig 11260 bp, 10 predicted proteins | sample TA2KigOf80mmetaG_FD_148612 | JGI IMG/M metagenome (GOLD analysis project Ga0194132, IMG submission 148612) | Freshwater microbial communities from Lake Tanganyika, Tanzania - TA2015054 Kigoma Offshore 80m | ecosystem: Environmental > Aquatic > Freshwater > Lake | place: Tanzania: Lake... | reverse complement strand
CGGAGCGCCAACCGCTCCACCGAGAGTGCGAATGGAAGCAGGGCGAGCCGGCGGGGCAAGAAGGAAAGGCAAAACCCTTTCTGAGAATAAGGAAACAACGGAAGGACGCTACGGCGCCGCCCGCTGGTCGGCGGTCAGCCTCGAGGGTCGACCGGCGAAACTTTATGTTGACAGACACCGGCCTTCTCATGGAAGCCGCGACCGTTAGGGAGTGGTTCTTGCGGCAAACTCGTCATTTTGCGAGAGAAAGTAGCTAGCTCCAGCAAGCGACGAATGCCTCGGCGCGCTCGGGCAGACCGGAGCCTTCGGGGGGCCGCCGGCGGTGGCGGTTGCCGGAAGGACAGGCCGACAGCGACGCGAGGCAACTTCTTCTTCGCCGCGCGCCCCCGCCTCGGTATCCTGAGAAGACGAGGAGGCTCCGATGAGAGGGTAGGCGAAAACGTTTTCCGAAGCGCGGGAGGAAGTCTGGCCGGCGCTGCCGCTGGAAGCTTGGCAGGAAACCTATGCCACGCTGCACATGTGGACCCAGGTGGTAGGCAAGATACGGATGGCCTTGAGCCCGATGGTGAATCACTGGTGGCAAGTTCCCCTGTATGTCACCTGGCACGGATTGACTACCTCCACCATCAATTGCGGAACGCGCTCGTTTCAGATTGACTTCGACTTTCTGGGGCACGAGCTCCAGATCTCGGCCAGTACCGGCGCTATGCGCTCCTTCGCGCTGCAGCCCATGACCGTGGCGCAGTTCTACCGGCAAACGACGGCCCTGCTCGAAGAGCTGGGAGTGGAGGTCAAGATCTGGCCCGTGCCGGTCGAAATCCCCGAGCGCATCGCCTTCAGCAACGACCACAAACATGCCGCCTACGACCCGGAGTATGCCGGGCGCTTCTGGCGCATTCTCCTGCAGGCGGATCGAGTCTTTCAAGAGTTCCGGGCGCGGTTCCTCGGCAAGGTGAGCCCGGGCCATTTTTTCTGGGGCGGCTTCGACCTGGCGGTCACTCGTTTCTCCGGGCGGACGGCTCCGCAGCATCCGGGCGGCATTCCGAACGTGGGCGACTTTGTGATGCGCGAGGCCTATTCGCACGAGGTGAGCAGCGCGGGATTCTGGCCGGGCGGGGGGGCCATAGACGAAGCCGCTTTCTACTCCTACTCCTACTCCTACTCCTACTCCTACGCCTACGCCTACCCGGAGCCGCCCGGCTTCCGCGATCATCCGGTCGAGCCTGAGGCGGCCTATTACCACGCCCAGTTGGGCGAGTTCATTCTCCCCTACGAGGCCGTGCGCGCCGCGCCAAATCCCGATGAAACGCTGCTTCGGTTCCTCGAGAGCACCTATGTGGCGGCGGCCACGCTGGGCAAATGGGAACGGTCAGCTCTGGAGCGCGAGCCGGCGCCTCGCTGAGCGTCTGCTGCCGGGCCGGCCAGCAGCCACGGCTGCCTATGCCGCCTGGCCCACCCCAAGGGTACCCGGGCGCCCCGGCCGAGCGGAATGCCGGGATTCAGAATTGACCCTCGCGTGGAAGCTCGGTACACTAGGTCTGCGGGGTGGAGCAGTCTGGTAGCTCGTTGGGCTCATAACCCAAAGGTCGGTGGTTCAAATCCACCCCCCGCAACCAATCAAATCAATCGGTTACGAAGATTTGAGCGAGTCGCCGAAACTCCCAAAAACTCCCATTAAGCCTCAAGAGCCCGTTGCAGCTTGGCTTTGCCTTCAGCTACCGCAGGTTTTGTCGGCTTCAAGATGAGTTCAACTACCTTGCTATGAGCCTGACGTTTGGTGTCGGTCATGGCCTTTCCATAAACATTCATCGTGGTCTGGATGCTGGCATGGCGCATCAACTCCTTCTGGACTGTCGTTGGAGCGCCGGTGTCATCGAGCCATGAGCGGTAGCTGTGCCGGAACGTATGCCAGCCGATGCCGTCCCCGAGGCCGCACTTCCTGGCGGCTTTGCGAATGTGCTTCTGCTGGATGGGGTCCTGGTGGTAGGGCCGGTCGGTCGTCGGGTTTGCAAACAGCCAATCCTCCTCCGTCCGGTGATACCGTTTCCGGTGCGCAAGGAGAATCTCGATGAGAGCTGGATCGAGCGGAACATGATCCCGGGCGTACTCCGTTTTCACGTCAGCCCCTTTTCCGTGGACCATGCTGCGCTGGACCAGCAACGTGCGGTTGTCAAAATCGAGATCCGACCACTTGAGCGGCATGATCTCGCTAACCCTGAGCCCCAGGCACCCCGCGATCCAGACTTGCGTCCGGTAGGGCTCCTTGAGCAGGGGAGGCAGCAAGCAGAATTCCTCCGGCGTCAGAACCCGAGGAGTTTTGAGGCGCTTTGAACCGCCCCGGACTCGCACGAGCTCGACCGGATTCTTCTCGATCAACTCCCAGCGCCGGGCGCACTGAAAAATCGTGTGCATGAGGCTCCGGAGATGGCTCTTGGTCTTTGGCGCGAGCGCCAAGCCTTTCAGCCAGTCCTCAATGGCAAGAGTCTTCATCGCGGCGAGTGGTGTTGCCGCCCAACGGGGGCGGATGTGTGTCTTGAGCATGGATCTGTATGATGAGCTTGTCGAATATCGCTCTGGCATTTCCTCCTTCTCGTATCGCGCCAGCACCTCTCCGAACGTGGGCGGAGGCGTGCCGGGCTTGGCGGCCTCCACATTGATCCGGAGAAGCAGGGCTTGAACGTCGCTTGATTTGCGAACCGCGGACTCCGTGGGATAGTCTGCCAACGAGCCGACCGTGGCGGTGCGGCGCTGCCGTCCGCCTTTCGCGTCGGTTTCGTAATAGCGGAATTCCCACATCATCTCGCCGCTGGATCGCATCTTCGGCTTCAAACTTCCGTACTGATATCGTGTACGCGTAATCAACGTCATTTCCTTTCGTCAATCACGGCACGAGTGGCGTTTCGAGTCTAGCACGCTCACCCCGAAACCAGGCATCCAATTCCGACGCGCGGAACCGCCACAAATCGCCGATGCGGTGCCCTGGAACCTGTCCCTTGCGGGCCATGCGTAGGAGCGTTTTGGGGTGGATGTTCAAGAGCCGCGCCGCTTCCTCGCTGGTCAATGCTGGCTCAAACGCCATTGGCTGACGACGCAGGGCGATCGCTGGTTCGGGCATGATCTTTGTCTCCTTCTGTTCCCGCAAGGACTTACAGACTGTGACGCGTTCGTCCCGAGCAAGCCGCGTGGAGAAGACGCTGGTCTGGAATGATTTCCCCATCAGTCGGCTCAAGTAGTTGACGAACCCAATTGTCTACCGAGTCCAATCGATTAGATGCCGAGGCCAAGCACGGCACTTAGCCACCATTCAAACAGGACGCGGTATTTCTAAGTGATGACGAACACAGTATGGGATAGGTGTCGTGTCCAGTCAAGTCACGCGCCGAGATACAGACACAGGCTACAAATGAGACAGATGAAACGCTATCGGGTTCGCTGTGAGCCGCCGTCGATCCGAAGGACTCCTTGGCGGACGCGCAGACGCGCCTGCTGATCGACCCTGAGAAGGCCATGGCGTCGCGCTTCAGTGATGCTGGCGTCGTGCGGGATGACGTGGAGTCTGCGATCCTTTCCTTCGAGGAGCATGTGGACGCTGTCGCTGCGTTCGTCAAGCATGTGGCCGAGGACGCGGCCTTCCAGGTTACGGATCTGCGTTACCTCTGTGAATTGAGCCGGCAGATTGGGATCGGACGCCAGCGTTGCACAGCGGGCGATCATGCGTTGGCGATCCTGGGCCAGGCTCATGGCGCGAAGCACGGCTTCGAAGTCCTTGCGAACCAGCCAGGCGTGGGCGGAGTGCGGTTCGGCCAGGCCCATCGATTGCAGCACGCGCAGGCGGCGTGGCAGATGGGCGTCTCGCGGAGAGATGCTGGCGACGAAGTGATCCTCGCTTTGCGGCGAGTCGTTGACGGGGGTGTTCTGGCGCTTGAGCGGAAGGTCGAGCGATGTGAAACGCGGTTGGTCGATCTCGCGGCGGGCGGAATCGGCGCGGTCGAGTTCGGTGCGATAGCCGAGTTGCGCCGTGCAGAGAGCCTCCGCATTCTCGCGCACTCCACTCTTCACGTACTCCTTCGGCAGGCGAAGCTCTGCACCGTTCGCGAGGCCGCGAAGCAACACGTGGACGTGCGGATGCTCCGTGTTGAAGTGCGCGACGGCGGCCCACTCGAGCTTGCGGTTCAGGTCGCCTTCCATGCGGGCCATCAGGCGGCGGGTGAGGAGAGGGAGGTCGACCTGGTCGCCGAACTCTGGCGACAGGATGAGCTTGAACATTCGGGGATCTCCAGCCGCCTGCCACTCAGCGGCGAGCTTGGCGGCATCGACCTCGTTCGACGCCGCGTCAAAGCCCAGGCCCGGCGTGCCGTCTTTCGCGGCGGCGCTTTCGCGGAGGACGTAACGGCCGTGCGCGCCCCACTGACCGCGCACACGATCTGGGGAGTACGTGATGCGGACGGCGCATCTCTGGCTCCATTGCCTGGTGGTACGCCTTGCCGCCGGGGTTCCCACGCGTTTTGCCGTGTTTCGGAGTAATCGTAGGACAACTCGCAGTCCGGCGGGCCATGTGTGCCACTCGTCGTACCCCTTCGGCGCGCGCGGCCGGAGTCGGACGGGCCGTTCGTTGTCTGGTGGCGTGCGGGACGGCTCAGTCTTCGACACGGCTCAACTCCTTCAAGGCGCCACGTGCTTCTCCGGCCATCCCTCTGGCGACGGCGAGCAGCAGCTTTTCGTAGCGGCGCTTCGCGCGGGCGCGGGCTTGGTCGACGAGTTCGTTCGCCGGTTCGGGCACGCAAGTGAGGAACGCTCTGGCGAATGCGTCTACCAGCGCGAAGGTTGCCAGTTGGGCAGTGCGCGCTGCACGGATTTCCTTGGCGAGCTTGCTGACGGTGACGGCCATGCGCTCTTCCACTTGGGAAAGAGCGGAGTCGCCCTGACGAAGTTCGGCTTCGATGGCGTGGCGGACGAACGCGCTGGGCGAGTCATAGCCGCGTTTGGCGGACTCCGCCTGGAGCCGTGTTACCACGTCTTGCGGCACGCGGATGGCGAATCTCGGCATCGGCCACCTCCCCCGAAGAGCGTGGGACGGATTGTCCCACACGGTACGGTATACGTCCCACAGTGTAAGTAGAAGCAAGCGCGAATACAAGGGGTTCGCACAAATCTGAGACGTCCGACACTTCCTTTATGTTCCACTACCGCCTCTCCGCTGATGGTGGTGTGACCTGCCGGAATGCGGACTTTGGCGGATTTCTGCGGATAAGTGCAGATCGCCGCCGGTGACCATGCGGATGTTACGGGAGAAAGCATTGATTTCTGCGGATCGCCAGGACGTAAAACAACGCAAGATACACTGAGGTCCAGTTTCGCGTACGGCCTCCGCACTCCAGCGTTTCCCAGATCCGCTTTCCGGCACTCGACTCTTGCTCCCCCCACTCGTAAACCTTCGCTCTGCCCTTGACAGCAGCCTCGTCCCGCTGGGACCCGGCTATTCACTCGGGCGCGCGACCTTGATCGATTTCACTCTCTATGGAGATGATCAGGCGTCCTCACCTGATCAGAGGATAGTAGTGGCGTCTCGTTCGGATCAGACTAGAAAAGAGAGACCAAAACCCAGAACGGAGATACCGTGACCGTGTTTCCAGCCGAAAGCGCTCGAACCGTACTCTCGCCAAACCGGCGCTCCCGCCCGACGTTTCTGCTGATCGGGTGCGCCGAGATGGAGGCCATCCCCTTGCCGCCGGAATCGCGTTTCGCGCGGCCCATCGTCTGCCGCAATCTCGGCAATGTTGTGCCTCCTTGCGCCGATCCGGACGGCGGCGTCGCGGCCTTGGTCGACTACGCCATTCGAGTGTTGGAAGTGAGAGATCTGGTCGTCTGCGGGCATACTTCGTGCAGCGCGATCCACGCCCTTTCGAACGCGCAGGCCTTCCAGGGAATCCCGACGCTCTCATCGTGGCTGAGACACTTGCGTAGCGCGTTGAACGGCTTCGACTTCGATCCGGGGCGGACGTCCCAGGCGGAAATCGGGCTGCAACTAGCGGAAGCCAACGTGATTGGCCAGCTCCATCACCTGCACAGTCATCCGGCGGTTCTCGCTTGCTTGGCGGAAGACAAGATCCGCCTCCACGGATGGCTGTACGACGACGCCACTGGGGCGATTCGCACGTATTCGCCGGAGCATTGCTGCTTCACGGAGGGCGCTGTCGTCCACGCGGCTACGACCGCGAGTTGATCCGACGCATTCACCGCCTGGAATAAAGGACCAATGATGTGAGCGCACAAACAAGAACAACTCCAATAGACTCCCAGGAGAACAGGAAGACCCGGTTTTCAGATCGATAGGTCAGCGCTATTGTGATGATCGCGGTCATCGCCATCGCAGCCAAGGCCGTGATCACGTGGCTCGGCGCGATGCTGGCCAGGATAGGACCTTGGCGGAAGGCAACGTCATCAATGGCCAGGATCGCGATATTGAAGAGGTTGCTCCCCAGGATGTTTCCAACTGCAAGGTCGACGGCCCCCATGTTCAGCGCCGCGCGAGATACGACGATTTCCGGGAGCGAGGTGGCGAGAGCGATAAAGATGCTCCCCACAAAAGTCCGGCCCAGACCGGTGATGGTGGCAATTTCGTCGCCAAGATGCGGCAGGTACGTTGCCGCGACGACAATTACGATCGCGTGGACGGTGAACCAGGCGTACCCCGACCGCTTCGGTAAGTGACCGTACTGTAGGCCCTCTACTGCGTCGCTCACAAAGCCTGCGGCACGCGCGCGCTCAAACCGAAAGACAATTCCTCATGGCAGCGACGTAAATGAGGATGAATAGAGGACTTGAGAGACCGATCCAACCAATGGCCGGAATCAAGTCCGATATGAGGATCGACGTTGCCACGAAGCCAAGCAACAGAATCCCGAACGCCGCGGTCAGCACGTGGCCCTGATGCGCCAGGGCTGAGATTGGCGATCCGTTGCGTTTGACGTCCAGCATGGCCAAGATCAGCAAGTTGAACATGCAACTGCCCAAGACGTCGCCAGCAGCAATGTTGGGGAGGTTGTAGATCGCGACCGAGCTGATTCCGGTTACCAGTTCGGGCAGCGACGTCACCGAGGCCATCAGAATCACGCCGATCCAGGTCCGGCCCAAGCCCGACTTCTCGGCGATGACGTCTCCATAAAGCGAGAGCCGCGTGCCGGAATAGAGGATGATCGCCGTGCAGGCTGCGAACTGAATCCAGATCACGTTGTGGACTCCCGGAGCCGCGAGAACCTAAGGTTGGCCGCGACCCCGATCGTGTAGACGTTGACGGTGATCCTCATACCCTGGGCTGCGGCTGTCGCATCGTGCGAACGATTTCGACGGAACAATGCGCATGCGAGGCGACAGCCTGGGAGACGGACCCGAGGACGAAGCGCTCGATGCCCGACATTCCGTGAGATCCGACTACAATCAGATCCGCACCCCAATCTCGAGCTTCATCGAGGATGGCCGACTTGGGCCGGCCGGGCAGAATCTTGGCCTCCACCTTCAACTGGTGTCCCTCAAGCCGTCCGAGCGCCTTTTCGATCGCGTCCGGAGGCGGCGGGAACGGTGGTTGCATCCTTGCCGGGTTTACTTCCGTTGGCTCGCCGGCCGACTCATTCACATGCACGACGCGAACGATCGTACCCGGGGGCCATGGCCGAAGTGCCACGGCATCCGCGGCAGCCAGACTGAAGTGAGAGCCATCCACTGCCAAGAGTATCTTCATAGGGAACCTCCATTTCAGGCGCGCTCGGCCGGCGCAGGGTCAGACGAAGCTGGCCAGACCGTCGAGCGGCCATGCATCAGGACTTTGAATGCTTCCATGACCATCAACATGATCGAGGCAAGCGCGAACGGCACAAGCCATTCTGAAAGGGAAACCGGCGCGATCTTCAAAATACGCTGTGCCGGAGGGAAGAACATCGCCAGGATGTGGACTCCCTGCGCGCCCAAGATTCCAAAGACCAGCATCCAGTTGCGCCGCAACGGCACGCGAAACGCGGAAACGTACTCGGACCGGCAATTGAAGACGTGGTAGTTCACTACCAAGACCATTAACAGCAGCAGCCGGTTCCGGGCATCGAATTCGTTCAACCCCAGGTAGTTCACCAGGAGATAGAAGTTGACATAGGCCAGCAGCGCCATGGCCACGCTGGCCACTGCCGTCTGCTGGACCATGAATCGGTTGAAAACCCCCTCCGACGGCGGGCGCGGCGGCCGGGACATGGCGCCCGGTTCGCCGCCTTCGAAGGCCAGCGATACGTCCTGAATTCCATTGGCGACCAGGTTGAGCCACAGCAGTTGAACGGGCAGCAGAGGGATCGGCATCCCCGTGAGAAGCGTGAGCGCGAAGAGCAGCACCTCCGCGATCCCGGTGGAAATCAGCAGGTAAGTGACCTTGCGGATATTGTCGTATGCGAAGCGCCCTTCTTCGACGCCAGCCTCAATCGAAGCGAAGTTGTCGTCGGTCACGATGATCGACGCCGTTTCCTTGGTCACGTCCGTTCCGGACCCCATGGCCACGCCAATATTGGCCCGCTTGAGCGCCGGCGCGTCGTTCACGCCGTCGCCGGTGACGGCCACAAAGTGACCCAGCTTTACAAGCGAATCGACGATCTGGAGCTTCTGGAGGGGGCTGACGCGCGCGAAGACCCGGCCCTGCTTGACGGTATCGATGAAAAGCGGCACGTCGGGCGTGCCGATTTCGGCCAGCGCTTTTCCCGTTACCACCTGATCCGCGCTCGCGTTGATGCCCACTTCGCGGGCGATCGCCAGCGCCGTTCGCGGATGGTCCCCGGTGACCATCGCCACCTGAATTCCCGCCTGCTGGCACCGTTCGACTGCGGCGCGCACTTCGGTACGCGGGGGATCGATCAAGCCGGCGAATCCAGCTAGCACCAGCGGCGGCAGATCGCGCTCGTCGAGAGCACTGCCCTGAGGAGTTTGTTGCACCACTCCGGTCGCGATGGCCATCACGCGATGGCCGGATTCTGCGAGTGCGACGAGTGCTCCTTCGGCATCGGGGTGGTCCAGCGTGGACCCGCCATCGTGACCGAGTACGCCATGACAACGCGCGAGCAGAACCTCGGGCGCGCCCTTCACCGCGACGTGCGTCACGCCGTCGCGCAGAAAAAATGTCGCCGAGAAGGCGCGCTCGGATTCGAACGGGATTTCGCCAATATGAGCGATACCCGCTATTTCCGCGGGGTCGATGTTCAAGCGTAGGGCCAGGTGCCAGAACGCCGCATCGACGGCATCGCCGGCGAAGGTCCACTGCCCATCTTCAAAACGCGCCACCGTCTCACTGGCGATCATCGCCAGGCGGCAAACCTCCTCCAGTCGTTTGCGCTCCTTAGAGTCCGTCTCGTCGCTTAGGCGAAACGTGCCCGATGCGGGGAGCCACACGGTTTGCACCGTTTGCTTGTTGAGCGTGAGCGTTCCGGTCTTGTCGCTGGCAATGAAAGTACAACTTCCCAGCCCTTCGACGGCGGTCAGTTTGCGAACAATCACGTTGCGCTTCGCCATGCGGCTGGTGGCAATGGAGAGTGCCACGGTCATGGCCACGGGCAGTCCTTCCGGGATGGCGGCCACGGCCAGCGCGATCGCAAGGAAGAAGACATCGTAGGCGGGCATTCCCTGCGAGAGCGCGACGCCGCCCAAAAGCAAACAAGCCGCCAGAGTCACCAGGCTCACCTGTCGCGCAAACGCCTCCATGCGAATCACGAGCGGCGGCTTCGCGGCTTGCGACGAGGTCACGCTCTTGGCGATCTTGCCGACTTCCGTGCGGAGGCCGGTGGCGACCACTACGCCGGTCGCGCGGCCCGCAGCCACGATGGTTCCCGCGAACGCCATGTTCCTGCGGTCGCTGACGGGCAACCCTTCGTCCAAGACCTCGGTCACTTTCTCGGCCGCTACGGACTCGCCCGTGAGGAGCGCTTCGTCCACGGCCAAGCTGCTCGTCTCCAACAAGCGCAAGTCGGCGGGCACCCGCGATCCCGACTCCAGCCGAACCCAGTCACCGGGGACGATCTCTTCGGCGGGGAGGTCCAAATAAGCGCCGTTCCGCTTCACGCGCGAAACGACACGCAGCAGTTGCTGGAGGCTGGCGGAACTGCGCTCGGCTTTCCACTCCTGGTAGGTACCGAGTGCCGCGTTGAGCAGAACGACGCCGAAGATGAAGCCTGCATCCGACACATCTCCCATGAAGATGGCGATCACGCCCGCTGCCAGCAATACGTAGATCAGCGGGCTCAGGAACTGATGGAGAAAGATGACCGGCAACGTGGGAGGGGCCTTGCTGGGGAGCACGTTGAGCCCGAACTCCCGACGCCGCTCGGCCGCCTGTTGGTCGCCTAACCCGTCGGTGGACGTTCCAAGCCTTTTTGCTACCTCGGCTTCAGAAAGCGCGTGCCAAGCAACGGCCGGAGGCGAAAAGGCTGCTCCATTGCTGTCCGCTGCGCTTCTTCCCATCGATAACTTCAAAGGACGACCTCCACAAAACACCGCTGCTCTCTGCGTCCTCAGCGAGACGGTCGTGACGCCCGTCCACGGCGAAGGCGAGTTTGTGTTGGGATGCTGTTTGCCAGGAATTGGCTTTTAATACTCTTCGCCCATGCCAGAATCCACTCCGCGCGTTGAGGGGACCTTCCTAATATATTGCCTACACTTGCGACCGGAAACCATCCTGCGTTCACGTGAGATGGCGTAGGGCAGTCGGCCGTCATCGATTCCGAGGATGGACTTGGCATAGGCCGGAATGCAGACTGAAAGTCAAGCGGTTGAAGGTGGAGAGTTCTTTGCGAGCCGGGAGGCTTCCCTTGACTTCGAACGCAGTGCTCCTTTTGGCGGCATCCCCATTGCGTCAGGATGTCTTGGGAAAGACATCACGGCCCTTTACAAGGCGCTCCCTTGGTGACGAAGGACGGGTTCGAGCACAGGCAGAGAAAGCAACGTGGGCGCCGGGCTCGACGAGTTCTACCATTTCAACTTCGGCAGCAAGGCGTGCCGCGTGCAGACGCCGGGAGATGATGGAGAGGCTGCATGGGTATCGGACTTGAAATCTCACTGGTGCTAGTTCTCGTTCTGGCCAATGGAGTCTTCTCCATGGCGGAGCTCGCCGTGGTTTCCTCGCGAAAAGCGAGACTGCGGCAACGGGCCGAGGAGGGGCATCGCGGGGCGGCCGTGGCGCTGGATCTGGCGACGAATCCGCACGACTTCCTCTCTACCGTACAAGTCGGCATTACGATGA
>Ga0194132_10011644_pt1 | contig 11262 bp, 11 predicted proteins | sample TA2KigOf80mmetaG_FD_148612 | JGI IMG/M metagenome (GOLD analysis project Ga0194132, IMG submission 148612) | Freshwater microbial communities from Lake Tanganyika, Tanzania - TA2015054 Kigoma Offshore 80m | ecosystem: Environmental > Aquatic > Freshwater > Lake | place: Tanzania: Lake... | reverse complement strand
TCAAATACTGGTTTTCGGTAAGCCCCGAGGTCCAGACCCAGCGGTTTTATGACCGCATCCACAATCCGCTCAATCGCTGGAAATTACCGACATGGACATGCAGTCGTATATGAAGTGGGACGACTATTCGCGGGCCAAAGACGACATGTTTGGTTATACCGACATCAAACAGGCGCCATGGAACGTGGTCAACTCGGACAACAAGTTGCGTGCCCGACTCAACTGTATCAAACACCTGTTGAGCGTGTTCCCGTACACCTACGTGGAGCCGGAATCCATCGAACTGCCGCCGCGCGAGATCAATGTCGGCTATATCCGTCCCTCGCTGGCCGACCAGCCCGTCATCCCGGAGGCGTATTGAACTTTAAAAAACCTGTACATCCGCCGCATGAGGCGCGCCCAACCCTTTCCCCATACGCATGAGCTGTTTTTGCCGCGGCGTCAGCTGATCAAACCAATCGGCAGGGAAGTGGGTGTGGGGGTCGTACTGAAACATCAGCATGCGCTTTCGGTAATGCGAGAAAAGACCATGCCGATTGTGGTCGCTTCGATTGGCGCCGCCTGCGTGCCAGCACTGCCCGTTAAACACCAGTACGCTTCCGGCTTTTGCAACCGGCTGATAATAGTATTTGACTTCAAACCCCGCAGGAGGACCCGCCAGGCCGCTTTTGTGCGTGCCTGGGACCACGCGAGTCCCACCGTTTTCCGGTGAAAAATCGTCCAACAGCCACACCGTGTTCATCATCACCGGAGAGGCCATGTTGAGCATCTCCCGCGGAATGTCGCTGTGAAATCCCTGGGCGTCGTCGCCCGGTCTCACAATACGGCTGTTCAGACTCCCTAAAATGAGCGACTTATCGAGAACATGCTCTAAAATCGGCAGTATTTTCGGATGGTCGACGATCGGAAAAAAGATCGGATCGAGTGTCGGTAGATTGCTGACGTGCCGACACGCACCTGGCGCCAGTAGCTCCTCCCCTACTTCCTCGTTCAACCGTATCAGCACCTTTTTCATATCCGCCACCTCTTCTGCGGACAACACCTCCTCCACGAGCGTAAAACCGTACACCTCAAGCTCCAGAACAAACTTTTCCAACAAAGTCATCCGTTTGCCTCCCATAAGACACATCGAGATGGATCGTTACCGTGTTTGGAAAACCTGCCGCTTTAGCCTTCAGACTGTTTTACATTCCGAAACCCGCATCAGATATACCCCGTCGAGCCGTCGGGTCTTACCGGACAGGTCCGTTGCCAGTGGACATACCGATTGTCTTTAAGCGCCCCCTCGTCTACTTCTATGCCAAGTCCGGGCCGATCTTCACGCAACTCCAGATACCCGTCTTTGGGCAGATACGGGTCTTTTACACATTTTTCCCATTCCGTACCGGTAGGGATGAGATATTCGAGGATTTTGAAGTTGGGCGTCGCCGCGGCAAAATGCACGTTGACCGCCGTCGCTAGCGGCCCCATGGGGTTGTGGGGCGCTACCGTCACATAATAGGCTTCGGCGATGGCCGCAATCTTGCGCATCTCTAAAAGCCCACCGCATACGCAGATATCGGGTTGTATGATGTCGGCCCCGTGCGAGGCCATGAGGTTGAGAAACTCAAATCGCGTATACAGGCTTTCGCCAGTCGCCAGTGGAACCTGCATCTGCGATCGCAGTTGCGACCATGCGGGAATATGCTCCGGGCGCAGGGGTTCTTCGTAGAAATACGGATCGTACGGCGCAAGCGCGTTGGCGAGTTGGAGCGCGAGCACCGGCTCGAAAATCTTGGCATGAGGATCGAAGGCAAACTCCCAGTCTTCCGGACTGTCGCGCCGCAGGTCTTCGAAATACTTCGCCGCGCCGCTGCATACCCGTCCCCATCGGTTGGCATCCGGGTCCATGACATAAGGGCCGGTTTTGAACGCCGTAAACCCGTGGACTTGGTTTAGTCGGCGCGCCCGATCCGCCGTTTCTTTGCCGTCTCTTCCGCCGATGCCGATATAGACGCGGATACGGTCGCGTACTCGACCGCCGAGCAGCATATACACCGGAAGTCCGGCGGCTTTGCCGCTGATGTCCCACAACGCATGGTCGATGGCCGACATGACCGCAAGTCCCGTTCCTCCGGGCGGAAAACGAAACTGCTGGAACAGTTTGAGCATGAGATATTCGATTCGGCGTGGGTCTTCCCCCTTGATCATCTCGAAAATATAGTCTGCAATAGGCTCAACCGACCGGTCCGGCCCTATCGAATACGCCTCGCCCCAGCCGTATAGCCCCTCGTCCGTTTCCACCTTGATCAAGCCACGCGAACGGTTGTCAAAGCTGCCCAAGTACGTCTTGATCGCCGTAATTTTCATGACATCCGCCCTGTAAAGAAGTGAGGTTTTCGTCCTTTTCAAACTTCAGACTTCACTCTTCAAACTTATCAGTAAACGGCCTGGCACAGGTTTTTCCGAACCACTGAGTTGACGCATCGCGCAGAAAATCGACAAACGCCGCCAGACCACCGATCGCCAGTTCGCCAAAAAGTTCGCCGGGAGACAGTGCGGAAAGGAGCACTAGGCCGTCGTGGCCGACAGCCGTTACCTCGGCGCTGTCTTCGGTGATAAGAAAAGCGCGATCGCCGGTTTCCCCTTGGCGGACGACAACCTCACTGACGTCAAAGCTGACCTCATGGGCGTCCTGTGTAAGGGATTCGAGCGTCTGACCGCCAAGCCGAGACAGCGCCGGAACCCCGCGAAGCAGGTCGGGAAGCGCCGCAAGACTCAATTGGGAAGACCTCCACCGCCCTTGATGACGCGCGCCTGGAGGGCCTCATCCGAGGTGGTCATGACCAAATTTCTGAGCGTGGCCCACTCCTCGATGTTCAGGCCGATGCCTAAAGCCGCCACCGCGCCTTCACCGCGCGCTCTGCGGTTTGCCCGAGAGATTTTGCGTGGATAACACCGGACCGAATGTGACTATTATACTGTGAAATTTCAGGATGTATATGATAGTGACCACAGTATATTGAATAAATACGATCATTTGCAAGGAAATTTCATTGGCGTTGCGCGTCGAGGAGGGGAATCCCTTGCTCTTTCAGAACCGCGAGGATGCAGGGTGACAGCTTGCCGTGCGTCTGCTCCCGTACCGGAGATACGCGTCGGTGGTGGTAGGGCTGTTACGCGGCGGTGTGATCGTGGGTGCTGAGGTCGCCACTCTGCGCCCTCCACGTCTGCTTCGGTACAGAATTTCCTTTTTACTCACGCCAAACCGCCCCCCTTGTTTTCGGAGAAACCTATGCTGACACAACGTATCTCTACCCTGCTTTTCGGCATGGCGGTTTGTATCGCCGTGCCCCTTGCCGGGCGCGTCTCGGCTCAGATTCCGCAACAGTTTACCAATCTGAAAACCCTGCCTAAAGACATCAAACGGGCAGATCTGATCCAGTTCATGCGCGGATATGCCACCGATCTGGGGGTTCGCTGCAATCACTGTCATGTGGGAGAAAATCCGGCTTCGCTCGACGGCTACGACTTCGCTTCGGATGCGAAAGAGCCAAAACGCACGGCGCGCGTCATGATCGCCATGACTCAGGCGATCAATACGACGTATCTGCCGGAAACAGGCCGCAAACCGCTTGCCGAGGTTAAATGCGCCACCTGCCATCACGGAGCCGTACGTCCGCAACATCTTGGCGTCCGGAGCGAGCCTGCTCCATAGAACGGTGAAACCCGCCTCTTTTCGGTGTTCTTCTTCCTTGTCCCTTCCTCTTTCTTTATCGAGGCTGTTTCCATGTATATCCGTTTTGGCTTCACCGATCTGTATGTTTCCCGGCTGTGTCAGGGTACGGCATTTCGCCATCTGCCGCGCGGGGAGGATAGCCGGAGCGAGGCCGTTCTGCGCCATGCCATCGACATGGGGATCAACTTTTTCGATACGGCGGTCGCTTATGGCTGGGGCGGCGCGGAGCGGCTCTTAGGCCGGGTCGTCGCAGGCTGTCGAAACCGGCTTGTTCTTTGCACCAAGATTCCCGCCCTGCACGCACCCGCGTCGGATACCAAGCCAGACAAACCGCTCCGAAAGGCCGTTTTTACGCGGACCTATCTCGTGGAACAGCTTGAAGCAAGCCTGAAACGACTCAAAACCGACTGTATCGACCTGTGTCTGCTTCATCAGCCGGACGGGGTCACCCGGCCCGGGGAACTGGCCGAAAACATGGAAACGCTGGTTCGGTCCGGCAAAATCCGCTATTGGGGCGCTTCCAACTTCGAGGCGAAGGAGGTAGAGATATTGAATTCAGCCGTGGGATTCGCCGGTCTGGAAGACTACTACAACATCGCCGGGATGTCGCTTGACGAACAGGGGCGGTCGCGCACGACACGGCTTGAAGCCGAGATGTTTCCGCTGATCCGGGCGGGCGGCATGGGGCTATTAGCGTTCAGCCCGATGGATACCGGTCATCTTGCGGTGGGCAGAGAACCAGCGCCGGATACGCCGCTTGTAGCGCTGATCCGGGATCTGGACGCCGTTGCAGGTGAGTTGGAGGTGACGCGGGCGCAGGTGTGTGTCGCCTGGACGCTGGCGCATCCGGAGGTGACGTGTGTCCTTGCGGGCTCGGAGAGCGCGGCGCAGGTGGACGACAATCTTTCCGGAACACAACTTGTTCTGCCCGATGTGGCGCTGGAACGGCTCAACCGGGCCAGCCGGGTGTTTCGGGAAGAGCATACCACCGCGTCAGCATGAGATTCGCTTTATACCGCCCTCACCACCACGAGGGTGATGTCGTCGCTCTGCGGCGTGTTGCCTTGGAAGGCCGCAACGGCTTGGGTGATAACGTCGAGCAGACCGGTGGCGGTTTTATGGCGGTGCGCGCCTAAAAGTTGGGCGATCCGCTCTTCCCCGAACAGTTCTCCCGCATCGTTGAGCGCCTCGCTTACCCCGTCGCTGTAGAACAGAAGCGTCTCGCCCGGAGCAAGCCTCACCTCCTGTTCCGTATAGCGTATGTCTGCGGCCATGAGCGGATCAAGTCCTGCGGGCGGGCCGGCCTCTCTGGCTTCTTCGACGGCTCCATCCGTGCGAACCACCATGGGACACGGGTGCGCGGCGTTGACGAGTGTCAGCGCGTGTCGCCGAGGGTCGAGCAGGCCACAACAGAAGGTGGCCAGCACCTCCGGCGGGGTCCAGCGTCCCAACCCGTCGGCCACCCGGCGCAGAACGGCTTCAAGCGGCTGGTTTATTTCGAGTTCGGCTCGGAACAGGGTGCGCAGTGTCGCCATGGTGAGCGCGGCGGGAATCCCCTTGCCGGTGACGTCGCCGAGGGCGATCCACAGGCGCCCGTGCTGATCCTTGAGCACATCGTAATAGTCGCCGCCTACCCCTCGCGACGGGCGCGTGGCCGCGGCCACGTCAAAACCTTCGATCTCTGGAAGGATGGATCGGTTTTTTGGGGTATCATCACCCGCGCCCGTGTATTCCGCCTCCTCGATGGAATAGATCGTGTCGATATTGGGATGGTTCAATCGGGCGGCGGCCTCGGCTTCGATGCGCAAACGCGCCAAGCGTTCCGGATCGCCGTGCAGACGCTTCGGCAGGACTTTGAGCGCCACCGGACGGTGAAGGCGCGTGTCCTCGGCCAGATACACCTGCCCCCTTCGCCGAGTTTGCCCGTAATACGGTAATGCCCGATCCGGTCTCCTGTGGTCATATCTGAACCTTTTGTAACGGATACCATGCCGTGCATACTTCAGGCATCTCTAGGACCTTGCTCTGTTATCGTATCCGATTTATCCGACGATCTGAAAAAACCTTGATAAATGAAACTCTGACTTTTAATTTTCAAGAATCCCGCTCAGCAAGCTGTGGGGATTCTTCGACACCAAGGAAGTGAATTATTGGAAGCCCACTCGCTGACGTGTTCAAAAATGATTGATCGTACGCTTACACACACCATCCGCAAGGCATTGCTTCAGTTTCCTGCCGTAGCGTTGATTGGAAGCCGGCAGACTGGAAAAACCACGCTGGCCAGAATCATTGCTGACGCATGGCCGACGCCTGCCATCTACCTTGACCTGGAACTGCCTTCTGATCTGGCCAAACTGGGCGAACCCGAATTATATCTTGGCGCTCACGAAAATACGCTGGTCATTCTGGATGAAATCCAGCGGAGACCGGACCTGTTTCCCGTTCTGCGGGGAATGATCGACAGAAATCGTCGCCCCGGACGCTTTCTCCTTCTCGGATCCGCCGCCCCGGAACTACTACGCCAGAGTTCGGAAACGCTTGCCGGACGCCTGATTTATCTGGAACTCACTCCGTTTCTTCTGCCGGAGATAGCCGCCAGCGAAGCTGAACCGGATACAGCGTCTCAACGACTCTGGTTGCGCGGTGGATATCCGGAAAGTTTTCTGGCCCGTTCAGATGCTGACAGCATGGTCTGGCGATACGCGTTTCTCGCGACCTTTCTCGAACGGGATGTTCCTCAGATGGGCTTTCGGACTTCCTCAACACGTATTCGCCGTTTCTGGGAAATGCTGGCTCATAGTCACGCTCAACTATGGAATGCAAGCGGTTTTGCCCGGAATTTCGACGTGACCGCTCCGATGGTCCGCCATTATCTGGATCTGCTGACCGATGCGCTGCTCGTTCGCCAGCTTCAGCCCCTTCACGCCAATCTGAAGAAACGTCTGGTCAAATCCCATAAAGTGTATATCCGTGATATCGGTCTTCTGCACGCTCTGCTCCGCATTCCTGACAGAGAATCGCTTCATGGACATCCTATCCTGGGCGCATCGTTTGAAGGATTCGCCATCGAACAGATTATTCAGCAGGCGCCGAAAAACGCGGACTTCGCGTTCTATCGAACGCATACCGGAGAGGAAATCGACCTGGTTGTTTCGCTTTCGTCACGACAGCGCGTGGCGATCGAGGTGAAGTACACCGCGTCGCCACAGGTCTCACGGGGTATGCGCACGGCCATGAGTGACCTGGGAATAACCAGAGGCCATGTCGTTACCGCCGGGACTGGGACTTTCCCGCTGTCGCCGGAAATCCAGGCTATCCCACTGCTGCGCCTTCTGAATGACGGCTTTGAAACTCTGCTGTAAGACAGGCCGCCCTATTTTTTTCGAAACTCCGCCATCCAGTTCCGGACGACTGTGATGGTAGAGGCGGTTCCCGCGCTGGTATTCTGTACGACCACAAACCGCTGACCATCGGGTGTTCCATCGTAGCTCGATATCAGGCCGCGGCCACCCACTGTATCGTGTCGCCCCACCTGTTCTCCCGTGAACAATTCATGGGTGATCTCTGCCTTAAAATCGCCACGCGGGTCCATTGCCTGCCCTCCCTGCAAGAACTCAGCGATGGGTGGCCCCTCTACAGCCGCGTGAAGATGCCGTCCGGAACAGTACGGGACGTTTCACTGGACGGCGTGAAGCCGTGTTTCCGGAAAGATCGGCGTAGTACGGGCCCTATTGGGCTGTGTGAATGCTGCCATGTTCTCCGGCGGAACTCACACGGCATGATGGTAGAGATAAGGCTGGGCAGGTGCCTTCGCAAGACCAGCGGTCGCCACCGTGAGCACGAACACAGTCAGGATATGTCGCATGAGAATCTTCTTCGTTTGGGAGCGCTGTATGAAAAACAACTGGAGACCCGGACGGCTTCCTGTAATTTGGAACTGTATATTCGTTGCGTGATCGCTTCTTGCTTAGGAGAATCAGTTTTGTTGAGCTTTTACTCCATCCCCTCCGCAAACACGCGATTGGCGGCCTGAAGTCCCCGGCCAAGTTCCACTGGAATCTGAAAATCGCGCAGACAGCGCTCGACGGCGGAGATGGTGGGCAGCACGTACTGAGGTCGGGCGAAATAGCCCATCGTGCCAAAACGTTCACCCGCCATGGCAATCCCATATTCCTGTTCGAGCCGCGTCCTGAACACCTCCATGTTCAACGCAGACGGCCAGGCGACTTTTGTGCAGGTAGGGGAGGCGTCAGCGTCACTTGCCAGCACAGGAAGACCCAGCGCGCGCATGGCCTCGCGCATCGCCCGTCCGGCGACTCGGTGGCGGCGGTAAACCTCTTCGGGACCTTCGTCGAACACCGCCTTGACCGCCGTATGAAGCGCGCGCGTCAGCACGAACGAACCTTTCCACACCCGAAAATTCATGGATCGAAGTCCGATCGGCTTTGATCGGCTGTCGATGCGTTTCCATCCGGTCGGGCTGATGGCCACGATGGCGACGCCCTGCGGGGCATTGAGACATTTCTGCGAGGTCGTACAGCAAAAATCGATGTGCCACTCGTCAAATCGTACTGCCACCCCACCAAACGCGGATACTGCGTCCACGAGAAATACGGCGTCGGGAAACCTTCGCACCACCCGGCCAATGTCCCACACAGGACTCAGTACCCCCGTGCTCGTGTCCGAGTAGACAATACCGACCAACTTGGTTTCGGGATGTTCTTTTAACGCTTGCTCGACCGCCTCCGGGCGTACGGCCTGCCCCGGTGTTACAGGCAGTTCGATGACATTTGCCCCGGCCGCCTGCGCAATGTCGGTTTGGAGATGACCAAAAACACCCGTGTTGGCGGTAATGACCGTATCACCCGGCTCGATCGCGTTCCAAATCGCGGCTTCCAGCCCATAGGTCGCCGTGCCAAGCATAAGCGTGACATCGCCTTGCTCTGCATGGAGCAGTTTTTTGAGCAGCGCCACGGTCTCCGCTTCGAGACTCTGATAACCGGGATAGTATACCGGTGTCCGAACCGGCATTGCCAGCGTCTCCAGACACTCCGGACGGATGTCGGTCTGCCCGCATGACATATTTATGCCCATCTGTTCCATGTCAGACTCCTTACGATTTTCGTAGCATTTTGGGCTAAACCGAACAGCGAGCGTATACTTTGCAGCTTGCTGCGGGAAACTTGCTTGGCCTTGTTGTCTCACCGCTCAGAAGTTGTCTCTCCACCCCGGCAGTGAGATGTCGAAACGCCGAACCGGCGCGTAGATACGCTGGCCGGACGGATACGGACGGTCCTGCGTGACGATATAGAGCGCCCCATCGTGTACATACGAGATTTCGTCGCGGGTGTCGCCGACTACGTCTTCCACGATACCGGCCCCCCAAGCGATGGGCAAGCCTTCACACACAGGACGGATCACATTGTGGCCATAGGCGTCGTAAAAACCGAACGCCTCTCGGCTCGACGATAGAAACAGCAGTTCCTCGCCGTCACCGCTCCAGTTGACCGCCGGACCGCCCTGACTGCGGTTGTCCGGCTCATAGCGGTAAAGCGGATCGCCCTGTCCGCTGACAAGATTCAATATCCCGTGGTTGCCCCACCGGTTGCCCATCCACATCTCAAGCCCCGGCAGGTCGGGACGGAAATTGCCCGCATAGATGCCCTGTACGTGTCCAAAGCGGTGCTGACGGCGTACCGCACCGGTGCGGGCGTCCACTAAAAAAAAGCCGGGGTCGCTGCCCGCGATGCCGATCTCCGGACCGTTGCTCTCGTCGCCATCGAGTTCTCCGAACGCCGCATGGTCGATATGTCCGGCTCCGCCGGAATCTTCGATATACTCCGCGCCTTCCATGGTCCAGAGGTGTTTGCCGTCACCGTCGTACAGGTCGTAGCCGGGCAGGATTTCGTCGCGACCGTCGCCGTCCACATCGTAAAACCATAGATACATACCGTACCAGGCGTTGTGGGCGTCCTGTCGCCACCGAACGTTAAGATGTTCGTCGAGCGCCCAGAGCGAATAGCCGGTTCCGGCGCCGTCACCGTCGCGGAGGATAAGATCCTGCGATTTCTCCGTCTTGCGGATATGACAGGGCCAGAGCACGCGCAACGAATGCAGATACCCGCTCATGCTGACGTTGCGATAACCCCGGTACGGTCCGGTTGTAGGCAGAGCGGTTTCCGCAAGCACTTCGCCGGTCCTGCCCCCGACCATACGAAGTCTGTCGCCGTCGATACCAATAAACTCCTCCACACCGTCGGCGTTCAGGTCGTGGATAACCACATGCTTGAGTGCAGCCGCGGCCGGATAGACCCGGTCCCACACCACATGGCCATCAAAGTCCAGCACAACGATGCCCGGCCCTTCGGATGTTGCCCGTTCTACGATGATCTCCTTACGGCCTGCGCCTCTAAAATCGCCGTAACGAACGCTACACGGCCACCAAGGTGACAGGTCGATCTTTTTCCACAAAATCGGTTTTGGATATTTTTCGGCGACCTCCGCGACCTCGCGTTCGTACGCGGAAAGCCGGTTGAGATACGCCGCGTGCGCCGGCTCGTCCGTAGTCACACGCATGTCGTACATCCGGCTGCGGGTGTTGGCGCGGATACCCACCTTGCCGGTCGGATAGGCAGAGTCGAAAACGACAAAGGCGAGTCGGTCGTCGATATAGCCGGTGATTTTCTCACCTTCGCATACGGCTTTGAGGTGGTAATACCGCGTCCGGTCCACGCCGGTCTGCACATCGGCCAATAGCGTCCAGCGGTCGTCTTCACGGCGATAGAGCGCAAAACGCTCGTGTGCGTCGAGACAAAAAAAATAGTAGCGCCGCAAATCCCGATACCGCAACATCAACCCGGAACGGGCGACGATGGCGTGTGGATCGTCCATATTGGGAACGGTAAAGGCGTTGAGTTGGCGGATATGTGCTTCCGCCGTATAGTCGCTCCAGAGCAGCTCTCCCGTCACGAGACAACGGTCGGTTTTGTTGATGTGTTCCAACACTTCACGATCCCCATCACGCGCGACGCGATAGCAGGACGGCATGCGCCACCGGGCGATGTCGTTGAGGCTGTTGCGCCATCCGGCGAAATACCGCTCTTCGATCCGTTGGTCCGGCTCGTTGGGATCTAAAACCGTACCTACGGGACAACCGGTCAGGGCGATCTCGGCGAGAAGACACGGGGAGATGTCATGGGTAGAAGACATAGAATTCCTCGTAAGGGTGCGATGTCTCCGGTCGAAAGGGTCTGTGTTTGCCCAAGTTAGCGCCGTTGCGACCACCCCGCCAGATATTTTTGGCTGGTGGGGCGCACAGTTTTACATGCGACGTACAGGCATTCCCGCAACGATTGACACCGCAGAACCCCGGCCGCATATTGTCGGTAGAAACCGATTTTAAGTTTTGGATGACAGGTATCAACTACCCCGTAGCAAGCAACGGGGTTTGTAGTTCAACACCAAAGGCGTTGTCCACGATGGGCCGGTTGATAGCGGCCCTGCGGATGTTCTGCGCAGCGATGCTGTCGGCAAGTCCAGCGTGA
>Ga0194132_10011642_pt1 | contig 11264 bp, 12 predicted proteins | sample TA2KigOf80mmetaG_FD_148612 | JGI IMG/M metagenome (GOLD analysis project Ga0194132, IMG submission 148612) | Freshwater microbial communities from Lake Tanganyika, Tanzania - TA2015054 Kigoma Offshore 80m | ecosystem: Environmental > Aquatic > Freshwater > Lake | place: Tanzania: Lake... | reverse complement strand
CTTCGGGCGGCGCGGGCGGCTCCGCGGCCGCGCGGGGCGGCTCGGCCAAGCGTTCTTCTCGCGGCGCGGCTGCTAACGGCGGCGCTTTCACCGGCGCGGGCTTGAGCGCGGGTTTGGGCCGCGGCTCGGGTTCCAACGGCAGCGGCTCCGCGGGAATAATTTGCGGCGGCGGCTTCTCGCGCAGCTCGACTTGCAACGGCGGCAGCGGCGTACGATGCGCCGCCTGCCACCCCGGCAAGATCTTCACCAGCAGCATGTGCGCGAGCAAGCTGGCGACGATCCACCAGGCCAGCTTGTTGTCATGCAGCCGCAGCCGGGGCGGCGCAGGCGTCACCATCATCGATATAAAAATGCCAATTAAATCAAATACTTACGCATAACCACCGCATGCGGCGATGCGCGCACGCAGGTGATTATCGTTGGCGTGGCGAAAATCAATCCTGTTGCGGCGACGCGGCCGAAGCCAGCGGCTACGCGCGCAAATCAGCAAGGCGCGGCACGGCGCAACAGGCGTGGGCGCGTCGAAGCTTAACGGGCGACGGTCAACACCGCGTCGGTAAGCCGGTAATAAAGCCTCATCGGATCGTCTTTCAGCACGGCGAGCCGGCCGCTCAAAATAATCGGCTCAAAACCGTACCTGACCGCGGTCTTGGTCTGCACTTCGACCAATTGCTCGGGCCCACCCGGCAAGCAAAACGCGCAAGTGGGCGGCATCGCCGTGAGGATGAAGCGCGTTTGTTTATCGCCCATGTCCAGCGGCAACATGAAGCCCTGCAGCTTCACTTCTTTTTTGTCCAGCGCGAGCACCGACCTGGCAAACTCCGGTACGAATTTATCTTTTTGCTTGACCGGTTTGACCTCGGCGAGCGTCTTCCACGACACCACGCCCTTTAACTCCGGCAGCGGTTTGTCGACAAAAAGCGGCGGCACCAGCGGCTTTTCGGCCAGCGGCTCGCGCGCTCCCGGCGGGCCTTTTTGCTGCGCCAACACCACATGGGCGCCGATCAGCAACGCAAACACCAGCATCAATAATTTCATCGCAGCCTCCACCAATCGTGTATGCCTTCGCACCCGACGGGTATGTTACGCCAACCCGCCTATTATACGTAAAATATTGATTTAATTGATACTTTTAATGCTTATGGCGCATGCCGCAGAGCGTGCCGATGGCCAGCCCCTTGCAATCCTTGGCGAGCTGGCCGTGGCACACCTTGGTGCCCTTGCCTTCTTCCAAACACTTCGCCGCGGTCAAATGTGCATCAGCCATGGCGCGATGATTGCCGATATCCTGTTGAATGTGCGCGGCGGTGTGGCCACCCTCGTCTTTTTGGCCTTTTTTAGCTTTGTCTTGCGCATGGGCAAAACCCGACATCACGAACACACTCATCACCACTGCCAATAACGTTTTCATAGCCTTCTCCTCGTTTCGTTTTAACCACGCGCCAGCGTGCCGGCGATATCGGTGCGATAAGCGCGCCACGCTGGAATTAACGCAGCAATCACGCCCACGCCGACCGCCAGCGCCAGCACCCACCACTCGGCGCTCACCCACGTCCAACCCGTCACCGACACCTGCTGCGCCATGCGTAGCGCGTGGCCCAACACCTCGGTAAACACGTGGCCCAAGACTATGCCGAGCGCGCCGCCGATCAGCGCCAGCAGCAAGCCCTCGAACAACAGCAACAACATCAGCGTGCGCGGCCGCGTGCCCAGCGTGCGCATCACCGCCAGATCGTAGCGCCGCTCGTTTAACGCGTTGTAGAGCGCGATAAACACCGACAGCCCGGCACTGAACACCAGCACCAGCGCGAAGCCGCGCAACACGTCCACCCCCACGCCGATGATGCTGAAAAGCCGCGCCGTTTCATACGCGGGCGAAGCGGCCTGCATGTCGGTATTGTTGTTGATGTAACGCGGCAGAATCGCCGCGGCGATGGGTGAAGCGTATTGGATCAGCAGCGCGGTAAATTCTTTTTCTTCTTCATTTAACTGGTTGGCGATATCGTTGATGTCCTTGATATCGTGGTGCGAGGCGTGCATCGCCCACACCGTCTCGTAGCTGCACAGCACCAGCCGGTCGAGCACCGTGCCGCTGTGCTCGAGAATGCCGACCACCGTGTACGGGTGTTCCTCGTGCACCTCGCCCGTTTCACCCAAGCCGTGCGCGCCGTGGAACTTGTCGCCGAGCTTCAAGTTCATGCGCTTGGCGAGGTCGGCGCCGATCACCGCGTCGAGCACGTTTTCCCAGCGCTTGCCGGCAGCCATTTTCGCGCCGTAGTGATCGAGATAAGCATGCGTGGTGCCGACAATGCGCGCGCCCTTGTAGCTGTCGCCCAGCGCCAGCGGAATCATTTTTTTCACCGCGCGATGCTTGGCAATTTCCAGCGCTTGTTTGTAGGGAATGTTGCCGGTCGGCACATCGAGGTGATAGATGCTCGACAAAATCACCTGCATCGGGCTGCCCTTGGCGCCCACCACCAGATCGATGCCCTGCGCGTCGCGGCGCATGCGCTGATCGAGCTGCGCGGTGGCAAGCAGCAAAAACACGATGGTGGCCACCCCCAGCGCGAGCAGGACGATGTTGAGCAGCGTGTTCAGGCTGCGCGCTTTTAGGTAGGCCAGGCTGATAGTGGCGAGGTTCATGTTGCTACTTTATCGCCATCATTTACGCAGTATAGAAAACCATCGACACCGACGCTGTCGTTCCCGCTGTTTACGCAAATGAGGCGGGAACCCATAGGGTGCCGCAAGTAGCGCTGTGTTATGGGTTCCCGCCTCATTTGCGTAAACAGCGGGAACGACAAACTAGGTTTTTTCATACTCTCGCCGCACCCAACTCAAACTGATTCGGAACGCGCGCCTTGATCCGCTGATCATGCGTGGCGATCACCAGGGTCGCGCCGCACGCCTTAGCCTGCGTCAGCAGCAAATCGAGCACCTGCATGCAGCGCGCATCGTCCAGATTTGAAGTCGGCTCATCCGCCAGCAGCAGCTTGGGCTTATTCACCACCGCGCGCGCCACCGCCACGCGCTGCGCCTGGCCGAATGACAATTCATGCGGACGCGCGTTGGCTTTATCCGCCAGATCCAGACTCGCCAACACCTCGCGCACGCGGCCCGCATCTTGCGATTGGCCCGCCAGGTATTGCGCGAGCAGCAGGTTTTTTATCACCGACAAACTGTCAATCAAATGCAGCCGCTGCAACACGATGCCGATGTGCTTGCCGCGAAAATGATCCAAGGCCGAAGCCGACAGCGCGCCCAAGTCCTGCCCCGCCACCGACACCTGCCCCGAACTCGGCCGCAAAATGCCCGCCAGTACGTGCAGCAACGTCGTCTTGCCGCTGCCGGAGGGCCCCAACATCAGCCATTGCGCGCCCTGCTCGGCCTGCCATTGCGGCACGCTGAGCACGGTTTTCCCGTCATAGGCATGGTGCACGTCGCGCAAGGCAAACATGAAAGCGATATCCTGGCGTCGGGGTGTAAAAGTTCGCGCATTCTAATGGCAGTTTGCGATTAGGCGCCAGTTTTCTGGTCTGCGCCGGCAATGCACAACGCGAGCCCCTCTTCGAACACAGGCCGCGGCAGTTTGACGCCGATAAACACCATCACGCTTTCGCGCTTTTCGTTTTTGCCCCAGAGCTTCGCGTCGTCCGCGGAAAACAGCATGTGCACACCCTGAAAAATCACCCGCCGCGGGTTGCCGGCGATATTGAGTACGCCCTTGTAACGCAACAGTTCCGTGCCGTAGGTTTTAAGCAGCAGGTTGAAGAACTGCTCGAGTTTGGGCAGATCGAACGGCTGCTCGCCGCGGTAGACGAAGGAGCCGACGTCATCGTCGTGCTCGTGGGTGACGTCCCGCAAAAAATCGGGCTCGATGGCGAGTATCGCGTCGAGGTCAAAACCGTTGATATCGAGTATGTCGGCAATGTCGGTCTTGCCGAAATGCACGCGCTTCACCGGCGCGCGCGGGTTCATGCGCTTTAGGCGTGCGATCAGTTCGTCGGTTTCCGTTTGACTCACCAAATCGGTTTTGGACAGCAAAATACGGTCGGCGAAGCCAACTTGCTCCTGCGCCTCGTGGTGCGCGTCGAGCTGCTGCAGCGCGTGTTTGGCATCGACCACGGTGAGGATGGCGTCGATGCGATAGGCCTTGGCCACGTCGTCTTCGACAAAAAACGTCTGCGCCACCGGCGCCGGGTCGGCCAGCCCGGTGGTTTCGATCACCACGCGGTCGAAGGAAAAGCGCCCGGCTTTGCGTTTGTCGGCGAGCGTGCCCAAGATGCGCACCAGATCGCCGCGCACGGTGCAGCAGATGCAGCCGTTGTTCATTTCGACGATTTGTTCGTCGCGGTCTTGCACCAGGATTTCGTTGTCGATGCCGGCTTCGCCGAACTCATTTTCGATCACCGCGATTTTCTGGCCATGCTGTTCTTGCAGGATGCGATTGAGCAAGGTGGTTTTGCCGCTGCCGAGAAAACCGGTCAGTATGGTCACGGGGATTTGCGCTTGAGCCATGTAGCCTCCTATTAATGGGAATGCATGGTGAGATGAATCACGCCGATCAACGCTATCCCCGCGCCCACCAGGCCGACTTGCCAGGCGACATTGGCGGTGTCGTTACGGCGATTTAACTCCGGTATCAGATCGGCGATGGCGATGTAGATAAAACTCGCCGCCGCCAGCATCAACACATAAGGCAGCGCGGCTCGCGCGCTATCGAGCGCGAAGTAGCCGACGATGCCGCCGGCGACCGAGGCCAGACTCGACCCCAGATTGAACCAAAAGGCCTTGGCGCGGCTGTAACCCGCCTGCAGCAACACCATGAAATCGCCCACCTCCTGCGGAATCTCGTGCGCGACGATCGCCGCCGCGGTAGTCATGCCCAGCGTGGTGTCGATCAAAAACGCCGCCGCGATCAAAATGCCGTCGACGAAGTTGTGAAAGCCATCGCCCAGCAAAATCAGCGGCCCGGCGTGCCGCGCGCTGGAGCCGTTCGCATGGGTGTCGTGCCGATGGCGCCACAGCGTGGCTTTTTCCAGCAGGAAAAACCCGGCGAGCCCGGCGAGCGCGGTCGCGCTCAAGGCCTCGATGCTGTCGGCCTGGCTCATCGCCTCCGGCAGCATGTGCAAAAACACCGCGCCCAGCATCGCACCCACCGCGAAGCCGACCATACGTGGCACCCAGTGCGCGCCCACCCCAAACGCCACCGCCGCGGCGCCCAGCATGCTCAACACCCCGCCGGCGAGCGTGGCGCCGATGATCCATATCAGGGTCGTTTCGATGCTTCACCTAAAGCAAGTAAGTTGCATTGAACGACCCATGACACCGCCGCCAGAGACTTCATGTCAATCAGTGCGAGTGGCGCGCCGCGGCGCGCGCGCGCGGCTTCGCCGGCACGCAGTGGGCGCACAGGCCCTTGACGGTGAGTTCAACCCGCTGCGGCTGGTAGCCCGCGGGTAGTTTCAACGCAGGGCGCGCCGGCGCTTCCTGAAGGCAAATCACCTCGCCGCAATCGCTGCATTGAAAATGCGCATGCGGCCCGGCGTGGGCGTGCGCCGCGGCGTTAAAGCGCCACACGCGGTCGTCGCCGGCGATTTTGTGGGCGAGCCCGCGCGCGGTGAGCCATTCGAGCACGCGGTAAATGGTGACGCGGTCGACCTCGGCCGCGCGCGGCAGCCGCGCCTCGACTTCGGTGTGGGTCAACGCACGCTCGGCCTCGAGCAGCACCGCCAGCACCATCACGCGCGGGCGCGTCATGCGTGCGCCGGTGGCGCGCACCGCGTCTTCGGCTTGATCGATGTTGGGCTGCGGGCTATTTGCGCTTTGCGACATAGCGGATTCCTCGGCTGGGGCGCAATTAAACCACAGCGATCCGGAACGCACCAAATGCCCTAAAAAAATCTTCAATTAAATCAAATACTTACGATATCGTTCGTCGGCGCTTGAAAAAACAACCGGGCCGAAGCCCGGCTGTAAAGGGAGCGTGACGCACGTTGCAACAGACACACCACCTCGCAGCGCACGTCATGGCCATTGGAGCACACTTCCCCCATTATTGCAATAAAGTTGCAATAATAATGAACGTTACAGTCCCGCTCCTCTAGCGTGCGCCCGGTTTGTGCAAAACCGGATCGGTGACGAATCCGATTTTCTGCAGCCCCGCGGTCTGCGCCGCCGCCATCACCTGCGCCACTTTTTGATAACGCGTGTCGCGATCGGCGCGCAAATGCAGTTCCGGCTGCCGCTTTTTCGCCGCGGCTTCGGCAAAGCGCGGGGCAAGGTCGTCATCGCGCACCACTTCGTTGTTCCAGAACAGCGCGCCGTGGGCATCGATGGTGAGCGCGATGGTGTCGGGCTTTTCCGGATTCAACTGGCTTTGCGCTTGCGGCAAATCAATCTTCACCGCATGCGTAAACAGCGGCGCGGTGACCATGAAAATAATCGGCAGCACCAGCATCACGTCCACCATCGGCGTGGTGTTGATCTCACTCATCAGCGGCTGATCGTCGCCGCCGGATAATCCGCCGAAGGCCATTTAGCGATTCCCCGTAACGGGTGCCGGCGCAGCTGCAGGCGTTGCCGTTGCGCTCATTACGATGGCATGCGCGTCATGCGCAAAACCATCCAACTCGGCGGCCACGGCCCGATTCGTGCGCACGCACAGGTTATAGGCAACGACCGCGGGAATCGCCACCGCCAGACCGAACGCAGTCATGATGAGTGCTTCCCCCACCGGGCCCGCCACCTTGTCGATGGTGGCCTGCCCGGTGAAGCCGATCGCGATCAACGCATGGTAGATACCCCACACCGTGCCAAACAGGCCGATAAAGGGCGCGGTCGCGCCGACCGAGGCCAGCACGGTAAGTCCGCCGTCCAGCCGCGCCAGCGAGTGGCGTATTGAACGGCGCAGCGCGCGCGTGGCGTACTCGGCTTCATCCGCCGCAGAGGCGGCGCCGTTGTCAGCTTCGCGCGCGGCTTCGCGCCGTTGCGCTAATTCACAGGCCACGCGCGCCGCGGCGAAAAAGGGATCGTCCGCACTGCCGCGCGCCAACTGTTCTAACGCGTCGCCGCCGCGCGGCGAGCGCCAGATCGCCTCGATCGCGCGCCAGCCGCCGCGCCGGATACGAAAGATCCGCCAGCCTTTCGCCAGTATCAAATACCAGGTGGCAATCGACATCGCCAACAGCAACAATGCAACGCTTTTTTGCACGGCATCGGCCTGCAACAGCACGCCCAAAATCCCGGTTGTCGCAAGACTCTCCACGGCACTACCCCTCAAACGTAAACACGATAGGAACAATCACCCAGGCGCCGACGGGCCGCTCGCCCTGCCGCGCGGGAACAAAACGCCAGCGTTCGACCGCCTCGCGCGCCGCGGCATCGAGCGCGCCGGAGCCGCTGGTACGAAACAGTTCCACCTTCTCGGCAGCACCCGCAGCCGAGACATAGACCCGCAATTGCACGCGCCCGTGCTCGCCGCGCCGGCGCGCCGCGGCCGGATAAACCGGCGCTGGATTGTTCAGATAGGCGGCGTCAAAGCGCGGCGCTACCACCGATGGCGGCTCTGCCGGCGCCGGTGGTGGCGCTGCGGCGGGTGGTGCCGGCGCCGGCACTGCCGCGGTGGCGGCGGGTGGTTCGGCGGCAGGCGGTTCGGCGGCAGTTCTGGCCGGCGCCGCGGGCGCTTCAACGCTAATCGCATTGGCGGGCGGGGTCGCCGGCGGCACGGCTGGCTTGGCCACGGCCACGGTTTGCGCCGGTTGTCGCGGCTGCGGCTTGGGCGGCGGTGGCGAAGACGGCGGCGGCGCCTGTGGCAGCGGCTGGGGTGGCGTAATCAGGCTCACGACGATCGGCGCGATTTGCTTTTTTAAATCGGGATTGATCTGCACCAACGCATAGAGCAGCGCGGCATGCAGCGCGATGACCACGGCGATTCGGGCGAGCACCCCCTGCGCCGGGCGCATTATTGCGCACTCAGGTTGCGGGAAGCCGCGGCCGCGCTGCATACGTTGCCCCGCGCAGGCTTTTGCAAGCGTTTGATGCCTTGACCGTCGATCAAAAAAATATTCAATTAAATCAAATGCTTAAAAAACATCAAAACTTCAACTGCGCGCCCAGCGTAACAGTGCGCGGCGCACCCACCGCGACCTATGTGCGCTGGAAGGAATTGGTGTAGTAGGTTTTGTCGAACAGGTTGTCGACGTCTAGCGACAAGCGAAGCGTGCGATTCACACGCCAATAGCCGACGAGTTTCGCCACCGTGTATCCGGGCAAATCGAATGCCGGCGTGCCGGCGTTGGCCTGTGCTTGCGTGCGCGCTTCGCCCAGGCGGCGGCCGGTGTGGGTGACGCCGCCGCCGATACCATAGCGACCGTTCGCGCCCGCGGCGCCCTCGTAGACCATCAGCACGCTGCCGTTCACCCGCGGCACGTTGAGCAGGCGGCTGCCGATTTCGAGCGTGTTGTCTTTTAGCACCGCGGTGTCGTTGTAGGTGAAGCTCGCGTTCACGCGCAGCGCGCGCGTGAGTTGCCCCGACAAATCGAAATCGACGCCGCGGCTTTTGACTTCACCCGTGGTAATCGAAAAACCCGCGTTGGCCGGGTCGGCGGTCAACACGTTTTTTTTGCGGATATCGAAGAAGGCCAGTGTGCCGCCGATGGCGCGCCCGGCGGACTCGAACTTCACCCCGGCCTCGAGCGCCTTACCGGACTCCGGATCGAAGGCCGTGCCCGCCGCGCTGGCGCCGGAATTAGGCCGGAACGATTTGCCGGCGTTGGCGAACACCGACAGATTCGCGTCGGGCAAAAAACTGATGCCGATGCGCGGCGAGGTGGCGTTGGGCGATTGCGTGGTGGTGACGTTGGTGCGGCGGTTAAACAGCTCCTGGTCGTAGCGATCGTGGCGCACGCCCAGCAACAAGCGCCAATGCGCACCGAGCTTCAGGGTGTCTTGCAGGTAAACCGCGTGGTTGGTTTGTTCTTCGCGCGTGTTGGTGTTGGGCAGCGGCGTGGGCTGCGGCTGGCCGTAAACCGGCTCGAACACATCGATCGCGTACGGCGCGCCCGCGCTCGGATTCACGCGCAGCATCAATTGATCGATGTTGAAGCGATACCCTTCGGCGCCCAGCAACAGATCGTGCTCGATGGCGCCGGTCTTGAATTTGCCGGTGAGCTCGCCCTGCAACGTGATGTCATCGGACTCGTAATCGCGAAAACGCCGCTGGCGGCGCAGTGTGCGATTGTCGGCCTGCAAACTTGGCTGCGCCTCGGTGGAAAAGCCGTTCAACGTGCCGTGCTTGTAGGTGAGGCCCAGTCTGCCCGTCCAGTTGGCGTTAAAGTCATGCTCGAGCGCGATCTGGTGCGTGTGGTTTTCGACTTTGACATCGCCATCCGCGGGCTCGCCCAAAAAGCGGTTACGCGGCACCGCGCCCAAGCGGTTGTTCACGGCGACGATGCCGCGATCCAGTGGCGTTTGATGACGCAGCCACTCGCCCGAATAATCCAGCCGCGTCACGCCGGAAATGCGCCAGGTGAGCGCGGGCGCGATCAGCAAGCGCCGCGAGTCGATGAAATCGCGCACGCTGCCGCGGTCTTCGAACGCCATGTTCAGCCGATACGCGACGTTTTGGGTGATCGGCCCGGTGGTATCGACGGTGAAGCGGTAAAAATCGTAGCTGCCGATATACGCCTCGAGCGAATGACCTGCCTGCCACAGCGGGCGCTTGGTGACAATGTTCAACGTGCCGCCCGGCTCGCTGGTGCCATAGAGCGCGGCGGCCGGCCCCTTGAGAAATTCGATGCGCTCCACGTTGGCGGTGTCGCGCGACGCGTTAAAACCGCGGTTGCCGGAAAAACCGTTGCGCAACAGCGGCATGCCGTTGTTGATGTCCCCGGCGAGCCCGCGAATGGCGATGTTGTCCCACAGCCCGCCGAAATGATTTTGCCGCGACACGCCGCCGACGTAATCGAACGAATCGTCGACACGCGTCGCACCTAAGTCGTCCAATGTTTGCCGCGACATCACGCGCACCGCTTGCGGCAACTCGCGCAGCGGCAGCTCGCTCTTGGTGCCGCTCGCCTCATCGGCGTGATACGCACCGGATTGGCGGCGGCCGACGACTTCGACCGCGGGCAGCTACGCCGTGGGGTTGGCGGTGGGGGTTTGGGCCATCGCAACATGAGGCATCAGCATGCCGGCCGCAGCAGCGGCCAGCCATAAAAAACGCAGGGACATGGTTACACTCGAGTGGAAGAAAAAACGAAAAAACGATGACGCGGCAACCCGAGCTGCTTATTCCGGCGCGTGTTTCAACACAAACGCCAGCGTCGCGTGCAGGCCGTTCTTGGTGGCTTTGGCGGCATCCTCCGGCGGCGCATCGAAACTCGCGGCGATGACGTTCAACCCCTGGTTGCGCACACGCAGCGTCACCGTGCCGTCCTTGCCGGCGATCTGCGGTTTCTGATCGGGGTCGGTGACGTAATCGCGAATCACTTTCGCGCCCACCGCGGGCTTGCCGTTAAACAGCACGCGCACCGTCATGCTGTCGTTGATGTGCTGCGGCAGCTTCGCCGCCACCGGCACAATTTGCAGCACCTGGCCCGGCAGCGCGCCCAGCGGTTTCGCCGGCTGCTCCCTAAGAAACACGCTGTATTTGATGTAACGGCCGCTTTCCTTGGCGCCGGGCACTTCGTCTTTGCCCTTGTTGACCCATTTGTCATCGGGCCCCTTGCTCCAGTAACCGTTGTCGAGCACCGCGGTGACGATGGCGGGCTTGGCGCTCAGGTCGACCAGCGCCAGATGATCGGTTTTGCGCAGCGCGGTTTTGACCGGCGCGCCCGCGGCATCGAAGGCGGAAAGGTTAGTGACCTTGTCGTAGCGCCTGATCATATCGAGATCGTCCGCGCCGTGGCCGTAGATCAGTGCGAGCTCGCCCGAACGCTGCGCGAACCAAATGCCGTGGGAGTGGGCAATCGAGGTGAGCGCGAAAGTGAGCGCAATCGTAAGCGCCACAACCATGGCGCGGGCGTTAAGCAAAAACATGGGCATCCTGGGAGCGTTGCTATGATTGCAACTGAGTTGAAAAAGCAATATTAAGGAAGCGCTGAATAAGTCCCCGATTGCTCTGTAAACGCGAATTCCAGTGGTACGTTCTGATTGGGAGGACGTATTCGCGAGCCACGAGGCAAGACATGAAACAAATGACGCTGGCAGCAGTGAGCGGATTTGAAAAGCACAGCCGCGCCACGCGCAAGGCGGCGTTCCTG
>Ga0194132_10011639_pt1 | contig 11267 bp, 9 predicted proteins | sample TA2KigOf80mmetaG_FD_148612 | JGI IMG/M metagenome (GOLD analysis project Ga0194132, IMG submission 148612) | Freshwater microbial communities from Lake Tanganyika, Tanzania - TA2015054 Kigoma Offshore 80m | ecosystem: Environmental > Aquatic > Freshwater > Lake | place: Tanzania: Lake Tanganyika... | reverse complement strand
CCTTGCACCTGAGTTTGTTTCCAGCAATTCCAACACCGCAGGAGGTCAGGCAGAGATTGAGTTTGCAATGAAATACAGCTAGACTGAAAACTCTCACTGACATTGGATCAACATTTGACGCGGGTCAATAAGAAGGCGCACAGCAACGGACTCACCAATACAAACCTCTGAGAAAGAACAAGAAGATGCACCACGACATCTCGCTCATCACAACCCTCGCGGCGGGCTTCGGCCTGGCGCTCATTTTGGGTTTCATCGCGGCCCGCCTGAAACTGCCGGCTCTGGTTGGCTACCTGCTTGCAGGCATCGCAATCGGGCCTGCGACCCCAGGGTTCGTAGCGGATGCGCAAATTGCATCGCAGCTCGCGGAAGTGGGGGTGATGCTCCTCATGTTCGGAGTCGGCTTGCACTTTTCCGTCGACGACCTGATGGCTGTCCGGAAGATCGCCCTCCCAGGTGCTGTAGTGCAGATGGCCGTGGCCACAACCCTTGGCGCAGGTGTCGCGACATTCTGGGGGTGGAGTCTGGGTGCAGCGCTCGTCTTCGGCATCTCACTTTCGGTGGCGAGTACCGTGGTCTTGCTCAAAGCCCTCGAAAGTCGCGGCTTGGTCGACTCGGGAGATGGGCGGATAGCCGTTGGTTGGCTGGTGGTGGAAGACCTGGCTATGGTTTTGGTCTTAGTGCTGTTGCCAGCGCTGGCTCCTTCGCTGGGTGGCAAGGCCACCGAAGGCGCCCGCAGCATGGGGATGACCATCTTCACCACGCTAGCCCAGGTCGGAGGCTTCATCGCCTTCATGCTTATCGTAGGCAGGCGCCTATTCCCATGGCTGCTTTGGCAGGTGACCAAGACCGGCTCCCGCGAACTGTTTACGTTGTGCGTCATCGCAGCCGCCGTCAGCATTGCCTACGGCTCCTCGGCGATTTTTGGGGTGTCGTTCGCCTTGGGGGCCTTCTTCGCGGGTATGGTTCTTCGCGAGTCGCAGTTCAGTGCACGGGCTGCCGAAGATACGCTCCCGCTGCAGGACGCCTTCGCGGTCCTCTTCTTCGTCTCGGTAGGCATGCTGTTCGACCCGGCCGTGATACTGGAGGAACCGCTGCATGTTCTCGCCACGGTAGCAATCGTTCTTGTCGGCAAGACGCTGGCAGCGTTTGCGGTCGTGCTGCTCCTTCGCTACCCCGTGCGGACTGCGGCCATCGTTGCTGCCAGTCTGGCGCAGGTGGGGGAGTTTTCTTTTATCCTGGCCGGCTTGGGTATGGCGCTTGGGCTTCTGCCGAAAGAAGGCAACGACCTCATTCTCGCGGCTGCCCTGATTTCGATTGCCCTCAATCCCGTCATGTTCAGCCTGGTAGGCCCGACGGAGCGCTGGCTACATCGCCACACCAAGTTCGCCTCGAAACTGGATGCATCCGCGAATCCGTTAGCGGAGTTGCCGATGACGACAGAGGCCAAGTACCTTGCCGGGCACATCGTGCTGGTCGGTTGGGGACGCGTCGGCAAGCAAATCGGCCGTGACCTGGCTGCCGAGGGTGTGCCCTACGTGGTTGTCGAGTCCAACCGGGAGTTCGTCGAATCTCACCGGCAGGGTGGCGGGGCAGCAGTGTGGGGAGACGCCACAGACCCACTAGTGCTCGTTCAGGCGCATATCCGTGAGGCACGGGCCCTAGTCATTGCCACCGCTGAGACCGTTCAAGTCCGCACGATGGTCGAGACTGCGCGGACACTGAACCCTTCCGTGGAAGTCATCGTGCGCAGCCACAACGCAGAAGAAGCTGACCTGCTCGAGCGTGACGGCGCTGGCAAGGTGTTCGTGGGCGAGCACGAACTGGCGCGAGCGATGGTCAGCTTCGCTCTGGATACAGTAGGCCGCAAACGAAATTCCGGGAACATAGCGGACGCAGGAGCGGCTCGTCCTTCTTAATCATGAGCTGTTCGGTCGAAACTCGCACGATTTCATCAACGTCGCACTTCGCAAGGATAGAGCTTAAGTCGTCGACCCTGCAAAATTCATCCCGCCACACCCAACCGCATAAATCCGGCCTGATGTCGAAAATACCAACTACCGTACCGAACACCGATCGGTTGTTTCCGGTCAGCGGTATCAGCCGTCCATCGAATGTCGTTGATCAGCCGCCGCAAAATCTGGACGAAATAAAACGCCTTGATGACGCCGGCGGCCACCGCCCGCAGCAGCCAACGCAGGTTGTATCCGGCCGCGCTCAGCACCGCGTTGATCGCATCGCCCATTGCCCCTTTCAACCAACAACGACTCATTCGGTGATCGGACTTCAAGTGTCCGATTACCGGTTCGATCGCTTGTCTGCGCTTCAACCAGCGCCGCTGTTGCTGGGTCAACGATTTGGCTTTACCGCGATGGATGATTTCAACACCGGGGTTATCCGCATCGACTCCGCGATATCCAAGATCGACAAACACCTGCTTAGGCTGTTTGCCCGTGTCTTCCAACAGAATCGTGGTCTGTTCGAGCTGTGCCGCGAGAATGTGGCCGTCATACGGGTTACCCGGAAACGTTCGTGCGCCAACCACCAAACCGCTCCGGTGCGTGATGGCGAAGCTCGTCTTCACACCAAACTCATAGGGCTGTTTGGCCTTTCCTTTGCCGATGCACTCAACCTCAGGCGCGTGCATGGCGTAGAGCTTATTCTTGTCTTTGGGTTGCTGCGTACGCAGCCTCTCCGCACGCTCAAGAACCCTATTCAATCGGATCACGGCCGCTTGCTGGGGATCCAGATTGACCATCTTGCGGCGTACCTCTCGCATCACAATCCCCAGCACCGTCCGCTGGCGTTTCAGTGTGCGACGAAGGCGCTTGAATTGTTTAGCATGCGCGTAGCCGCCGGCGCGCCGCCGCAGGCTCTTACCTTCATCAGCGAGCGTCTGCTTCAGCGATATTCCGGCAGCCTTGGCCGCTTTCACCACCTGGTAGCGCGCGATCTCGAGCAAGCGCGAGTCAGTGGGGAATGCCACCGCCTTCTCCTGCACAGTCGTATCAACAATCACGCGGCCACGCATGTGCAAGTGGCCGCAGCGGGTTAATAGCGACAGGCGACAGGCGATAGACAACAGGCGACCAACGTATGCCGCAAGCCAGCGCAACCGCCGGCGAACCGCCCTCGCGCGTCGACCCCGAACCATTGTTGCGGCGCCTGGAGTGGACGGTGATACGCCGCCTCGATGGTTTGCTGCAAGGCGATTACCGTACGCTGCTGCGCGGCTTTGGCATTGATCTGGCTGATTTGCGCGAATATCAAACGCACGACGATGTGCGCTACATCGACTGGAACGTCACCGCGCGGCTGCAAACGCCTAATGTGCGCGAATTTTTGGAAGATCGCGAAGTCACCGCGTGGTTTTTGCTGGATCTGACGGGCTCGGTGAATTTCGGTTCGGGCGCGGTGCGTAAACGCGAGTTGTCCGCGGAATTTGTCGGCGTGCTCGCGCGTTTGTTGACGCGCCACGGCAATCGCGTGGGCGGCCTGCTTTACGATGGGGCCCAGCCCCCAGCGCAAGAAGAACAAGGAAATCAAGGAAATACGTTCGATGCACAGGCATGCGAGGTGATCCCGGCGCGTGTGGGGCGCCGCCAGGTGTTGCACCTGCTGGATCGCATGCTCAATCGCGCCAGGCGTGAAATTACGGCGGCCAGTGCGACGGAGCAGCCGCGGCCGCCGTCAGGCGAAACCCGTATCGCGCTGCTGCTGGCGCGGGCGCAGACCGCCATCAAGCGCCGTTCGGTGGTGTTTGTGGTGTCCGATTTCATTAGCGTGCCGGGCTGGGAAAAAGCCATTGCACTGCTTGCGCGCCGCCACGAGGTGCTCGCCGTTCGCCTTTACGACCCCATGGAACTGGAGCTGCCCGATCTCGGATTCGTGGTGATGCAAGACGCCGAAACCGGCGAGCAATTGTTTGTCGACACCCGCGACCGGCGTTTTCGCCAACGCTTCGCCGAGGCCGCGACGCGGCGCGAAGTGCGGCTGCGCGGCGCGCTGGCCGAAGCGGGTATCGATTGTCTGGAACTCGCCACCGACGATAACGTAGGCGCCGCGCTGCTGCGCTTTATCCAATTGCGCAAACGCCGCAGCCAGCTTGCCGAGGGCGCGATCACGGCGCGCCCACCGATCAGCGTTTAGCGCACGCCAAGACCAAGACCATGGCCGATTGGCTTGCCAGCTTCAACATTTTCAGCCTGCGCGCGCTGACGTTTGTGTGGCCCTCGCTGTTGTGGCTGCTGGCGATTGTGCCGGCACTGCTGTGGTTTTACCTGCGCATTAACCAACGGCGCCAGCGCATCGACACGCGCTTTGCCGCTCTGCTGACGAGCCAGCAAGGCGCCGGTGCGCCGCGTGCGCTCGGCGGCTGGCGCGGCGCGCTCGACAATCACACGCCAGCGATCCTGTGGCTGCTCGCGCTTTGCGCGCTGATCGCCGTCATCGCGCGCCCGCACGCGATGATCGTGCTGCCCTCGCGCGTGGACGCGATCATCCTCGCGCTCGATGCCTCCGGCAGCATGCGCGCCACCGATGTCAAACCCAATCGCCTGGCCGCCGCGCAAGCCGCGGCCAAGGCGTTTATCGCGCAGCAGCCCAGCCAGGTGCGCATCGGGGTGGTCTCGATCGCCGCCACCGCCAACTTGATCCAAGCGCCCACCGATAAACGCGACGACATCGTGCGTGCCATCGAGCGCGTGCAATTGCAGCCGGGCAGCGCGCTCGGTAGCGGCATTGTGATTGCGTTGACCACGCTGCTGCCCACCAGCGGCATCGATGCCGACAAGTTCATCACCGGCAAGCCCCCCACGGCGGGGACGCGTGACTGGTCGCGGCAAGCGGAGATCTTCAATTTCAAGCCAGTGCCGCCGGGGTCGAATAGCGCCGCCGCGATCGTGCTGATTTCCGACGGCGAGGCCAACACCGGCGCCGACCTGATGGAAGCGGGCAAACTCGCCGCGCAGCGCGGTGTGCGCATATACACGGTGGGCGTGGGCACTGCAGAGGGGGCGGTGCTCAGTGTCGAAGGCTGGTCGATGCGCTCGCGGTTGGACGAAGCGGGATTGCGCAAACTCGCCGACATGACGCGCGGCGAATATTTGGCCGCAAGCAATGCCTCGGAGCTGAGCAAGGTCTATCAAGTGCTCAGCGCAAGGCTCGCCATGGGCAAAGGCCGCGAAACGGAAATCACCGCGCTGTTTGTGGCGCTGGGCACGTTGTTGGCGGTGTTTGCCGCGCTGCTTTCAATGCTGCGCTCGAATCGTATTTTGTAGCATAACCCCCAAAATAAAATATCATTTAAAATCAAATACTTACGTACAACCACCAATTCGAGGTAAGGTTGCACCGCAGACCCGCCCCGCAGTTGAACCGGCGGCTACAAACCGTAAAGGAGCATAACCATGGCAAACAACCCGGTAGGCTGGTTCGAGATCTACGTGCAAGACATGCCGCGCGCGCAAAAATTTTACGAAGCGGTGTTTAACCTCAAGCTGGAAAAACTCAACGCGGGCGAGGACTGCGAAGTGCGGGCGTTCCCGATGGCGATGGACCGCTACGGTGCGCCCGGCTCGCTGGTGAAAATGGAAGGCTTCCCTTCGGGCGGCAACAGCGTGCTGATTTATTTCAGTTGCGAGGATTGTGCCGTGCAGGCCAAACGTGCCGCGGACGCCGGTGGCCGCATCATGAAGGAAAAATTTTCAATCGGTGAATATGGCTTTATCGCGCTCGCGTTCGACAGCGAAGGCAACATGATCGGGTTGCATTCGATGAAGTAAATGCGCCCGACAAAAAACCGAAAGCCGTGGCTGGCCACGGCTTTCGCGGTTGGAGTGGCGCAAGACTACAGCGCTTTTTCCAGTGCCTTGGCCTGCTCCACCATCTCCGTCGGCATGCGCGCGGACAGTTCGCCGAACAGGCGCTCGTGGTCTTTGACCTCGGCTTTCCACAGGCTGCGGTCCACCTTGGTGAGCTCATCAAACGCCTTTTTACTGAACCCCGTGACGCCTTTCAACTCCAGGTCCTCATAACGCGGCATGCGACCGATCGGCGTATCGGCCGCGCCGCTTTTACCTTCGCAGCGCTCGATGATCCATTTCAGCACGCGCATGTTCTCGCCGTAGCCCGGCCACATGAACTTGCCCAGTTCGTCGCGCCTGAACCAGTTCACCGCAAAAATTTTCGGCGCTTGCTTGAGCGACTTGCCGACATTCAACCAATGCTTGAAATAATCACCGAAGTGATAACCGCAAAACGGCAGCATGGCGAACGGGTCGCGGCGCACCACGCCCATTTTGCCGACGCTGGCAGCGGTGGTCTCCGATGCCATGGTCGCCGCCATGTAAACGCCGTGCGTCCAGTCTTTGGCTTCGGTCACCAATGGCACGGTGGTGGTACGGCGCCCGCCGAACAAAAACGCGCTGATCGGCACGCCGGCGGGGTTTTCCCAATCCTTGTCGATGCACGGAATTTGCGAGGCCGCCACGGTGAAACGCGCGTTCGGATGCGCCGCCGGTTTCTCGCCGTCCGGATCCCACGGCTTGCCCTGCCAGTCGGTCAAGTGCATCGGCGGCGTTTGCGTGAGGCCTTCCCACCACACATCGCCGTCGTCGGTCATCGCGACGTTAGTAAAAATGGTGTCCTTATAGAGCGCCGCCAGGCAATTGGGATTGGTGAACTCCGATGTGCCCGGCGCCACGCCGAAGGCGCCCGCCTCCGGGTTGATCGCGTACAAGCGCCCATCCGGCCCCGGCTTGATCCAAGCGATATCTTCACCAATGGTGGTCACTTTCCAGCCTTTTAATTCCTTCGGTGGAATCAGCATCGCCAGGTTAGTTTTGCCGCAGGCGCTAGGGAATGCCGCCGCGATGTAATGCTTTTTACCGCCCGGCGGCTCGATGCCGAGGATCAGCATGTGCTCCGCCAGCCAGCCTTGCTCGCGCGCCATGATCGAGGCGATGCGCAGCGCGAAACATTTTTTACCCAAGAGCGCGTTGCCGCCATAACCCGAACCGAACGACCAGATGAGTTTTTCCTCGGGAAAATGCACAATGTACTTGTGCTCCTTGTTGGACGGCCACACCACATCTTTTTCGCCCGGCGCGAGTGGCGCGCCCACCGTGTGCAAACACGGCACGAAGAATTGATCGGTGCCCAGCAAATCGAGCACCGCGCGGCCTATGCGCGTCATGATGCGCATGCTCACCACCACATACGGCGAATCGGTGAGTTCCACGCCGATGTGCGAAATATGCGAACCCAGCGGCCCCATGCTGAACGGAATCACATACATGGTGCGCCCGCGCATACACCCGTCGGAAAGCTTGGTCAGCGTTGCGCGCATTTGCTCCGGTTCGATCCAATTATTGTTGGGGCCGGCGTCTTCCTTATGCTTGCTGCACACAAACGTGCGGTCTTCCATGCGCGCCACGTCGTCCGGGTCGGAGCGCGCCAAAAAGCAGCCCGGCCGCTTTTGCTGATTCAATTTGATCAGCATGCCCGACGCCACCATCTCGCCGCACAACCGGTCGTACTCCGCTTGCGAGCCGTCGCACCACACGATGCGATCAGGCTTGGTCAGCTTGGCGACTTCAGCCACCCATGCGACGAGTTTTTTATGCTTGACGTAGTCGGGGGCGGTCAGTACGGTCGCGGTATCGTTCATGCTCATTCCTCATCCATTGTGCTTTTAAAAAAGCATTTAAAATCAAACGCTTACTATATATTCTGAGTTCGTCGGCAATGTGGGAAAGGCGGGATTCTACCGTTTTGGACTGGCTAAGGCTAGGCACTGCTTCACGTTCAAAAATGTGCCAAAAACCTTGCGGGCGCATGGCCAGTTAGGGCCTCGCCGCAGCTTCTCTGGCAGTGGCATTTCGTCGCAAGCAGGGCCACGTCCGTCGCGGCATAACGGCCACACCCACCTCGGCATGGCGCGAAACCTCGCGGCACCCGTGTGCAGGCAGGCTTCGGCGTCCGGCACAGCGGCTGTTTTGAGCCTTTGGCCCATTAACTATCTGCTTATTCCCGTATCGGCTGCCCACTGGTAGTATCTGGTACGTCAAAAATTGTGTGCGTCCTCGCTTGTGTGAAACAAGTTTTATTCGCGCTAATACGTATTGAGCGTGTCAAGCATGTTGAGCGTGTAGCGCATAGCAGCGGATGCTCCAGCGGGTGAACCGCCGGAACAATCGGAGAACTAAAGGGAGACTACATGAAGCTGCTCAGTTTTCGTCCTTCTCGCGCACGGGTTGATCATTTTGGCGTGCTGCTGTCCAACGGTCAGGTGCTGGATATCTCTGAGGCCAAAATCGGGCGCGGCCTGCCGGATACGTTGATCGATTGCGTGCGCGGCGGCGCCGACGCCTTGGCGCGTGTGCGCGAGGTGATGGCGCAAGCCGAACAGCGCCTGAAGGCCGGCAACAACGAGCACATTGTCTCGCTCGAGGACGTCGCGGCGCGTCCGCCGCTGATTCCAGGCAAGATCATGGCGATCGGCAAGAATTATTCCGATCACGCCGCCGAAGTCGGCAGCCAGGCGTATTCACGCCCCGCCGGGTTCATCAAACACCCCGACGCGCTGATCGCCAACGGCGACACCGTGCGCAAGCCGTCGTGGACGGAAAAACTCGATTACGAAAACGAACTCGCGGTGGTGATCGCCGATGAGTGCGTCGACGTGCCCGCCGAGCAAGCCTACGAGCACATCTTCGGCTACACCATCATGAACGACGTGTCCGCGCGCGATGTGCAATTTGCCGAGCGCAAGGAAGGCAATATCATGATCGGCAAGAATTTCCCCACTGCCGCGCCGCTCGGCCCGTGGGTGGTGACCAAGGATGAAATCGACGATCCGCACAATTTGCGCTTGGTCACGCGCGTGAACGGTGAAGTGCGCCAAAACGCCAACACCGGCACGCAAATCTTCCACATCCCCGCACAAATCGCGTGGTATTCACACGCGGGCCTCTACCCCGGCGACATAATTTCCACCGGCACACCGGCGGGTGTCGCCGCCGGCTACAAGGGTGAAGGCTCGTGGTACCTCAAAAACGGCGACATCATCGAGTGCGAGATCGAAAAGATCGGCATCTTGCGTAACCCGGTGTCCACGCGCAAGCGGCGCAGCTAAACGCGGCGCGCGCCGGCAGCGATACCCGCGGCGGCGGCCTTCCCGGCGCCTCGCGCGGTAGAGAATCGCGGCTTGCCTGCGCTCACGTTGCCCGCGTAATGAGGCCGGGCGGATGATCGGCAGCTAAACCGGCAAAGCCTGACGCCGCATTGGCGGCAGCAATTTGGCATTGGCAACGCAACGCCGGATACGGCGGTGAAAATGTTAAAATCGCGCTCTCCGAAAACATACATCACATGGCCTCCCCCGCTAGCCACCCCCGCAGTGCCACCCTCGAACGCCTGGCCGCCGCCGTCGGCCCGCAAGCGATCCACACCGATCCGGCCGAACTCGAACCCTATGTGAACGACTGGCGGCGCATTTATCGCGGCAATGCCGCCGCGGTGGTGCGGCCCGCCACGGTGGAACAAGTTGCCGCCGTGGTCAAAATCTGTGCCGAAACTAAAACACCGATCGTGCCGCAAGGCGGTAACACCGGCATGTGCGGCGCCACCGTGCCTGACGCGGCGCTTAACCCGGTGGTGATCACGCTCTCGCGCATGAACCGCATCCGCAATGTCGACCCGCTCAACAACACCATGACGGTCGAAGCCGGCTGCGTGCTCGCCAATATTCAGCAAGCCGCGGCGGATGTGGATCGCTTGTTTCCGCTGTCGCTGGGCGCCGAGGGCAGTTGCCAAATCGGCGGCAATCTCTCGACCAACGCCGGCGGCGTGAACGTGCTGCGCTACGGCAACACACGCGATCTGGTGCTCGGCATCGAGGCGGTGTTGCCTGATGGCCGTATTTGGAGCGGCTTGCGCGCGCTGCGCAAAGACAACACCGGTTACGATCTCAAACACCTGTTCATCGGCGCTGAAGGCACGCTGGGCATTATCACCAGTGCAGTACTGAAACTGTTTCCGCGCCCCAGCGCCAATGCCACCGCGTGGTTATCGGTGCCCTCGCCCGATGCCGCGCTGCAACTGTTCGCCGCCATGCGCGGCCAATTCGGCGACCGCATCACCGCCTTCGAACTAATCTCGCGCAATTGTTTGGAGCTGGTGTTGCGGCACATCCCCGGCACGCGCGACCCGCTGCCGGCGGCCTACAAATGGTATGTGCTAACCGAATTGGGCGACAGCGCCAGCGCCGAAACACTGCGCGGCGAACTTGAAAGCCTTTTAGAAAAAACAATTAAAAATCAAATAGTTATAGACGTTACCTTGGCGCAAAACCAGGCCCAGTCACAAGCCTTATGGAAAATCCGCGAATCGATCCCCGAAGCCGCGCGCGACGAGCCCGGCATGTTGTATCGCCACGATATCGCGGTGGCGGTAGGGCAAATTCCCAATTTCATTCGCGATGGCCGCGCCGCGCTGGAAAAACATTTCAAGGGCACCAATATCATTTGTTTTGGCCACTTGGGCGACGGCAATCTGCACTACAACACTTATGTCGAAGGGCGTTTACGCAGCGACGCCGCCGCGCGCGAAGCGCATGACGTCACCACGGTGATTTACGATATCGTGAAAGAATACAAAGGCAGCTTCAGCGCCGAGCACGGCATCGGCATCGCCAAGGTCGAGGAACTAAAGCGCTACAAAGACCCGGTCGAGGTTGAACTTATGCGCACGGTGAAGCGTGCGCTCGACCCGCTTAACATCATGAACCCCGGTAAAGTGCTGGCGTAAGGGGTGTCCGGTCACAACGACCAAACGGTTGTTCGCCGACTCAAAGGAGACTGTCATGACCGACAAAATCAAAAAATCCGACGCCGAGTGGAAAAAACAACTCACGCCCGAACAGTTTCACGTGGCACGCGAAAAGGGCACCGAGCGCGCCTTCAGCGGGGCCTATTGGGATAACCACGACAACGGCGTTTACCGCTGCATCTGCTGCGACACGGAATTGTTCAAATCCGACCACAAATTCGAATCCGGCACCGGCTGGCCGAGCTTTTGGCAACCGGCAGTGATGGAAAACGTCGCCACCGAATCGGACGACAGCTTTTTTATGCGCCGCACCGAGGTGCTGTGCGGCAAATGCGATGCGCATCTGGGCCACGTGTTCGAAGATGGGCCGCGGCCCACGGGGTTGCGTTATTGCATCAACTCGGCGTCGTTGAAGTTCGAGAAATCCTGACCGGCCC
>Ga0194132_10011638_pt1 | contig 11268 bp, 10 predicted proteins | sample TA2KigOf80mmetaG_FD_148612 | JGI IMG/M metagenome (GOLD analysis project Ga0194132, IMG submission 148612) | Freshwater microbial communities from Lake Tanganyika, Tanzania - TA2015054 Kigoma Offshore 80m | ecosystem: Environmental > Aquatic > Freshwater > Lake | place: Tanzania: Lake... | reverse complement strand
CGGCTCACCCCCGACGCGCAGGCCCGTTGCCTCGGCGACCCGCGCGAGCGCCGCCCCCCCGCCGACCACCCACGATGGCCCGGCCGCGATCACGTGCTCCGGCAGCTTGTCGTACTCGTCGCCGATGTCACCGAGCAGTTCCTCGACGATGTCTTCGAGCGTCACCAGCCCGACCACCGCGCCGGCCGCGTCGCGGACCAGCGCGATGTGCGCGTTGGTCCGCAACAACTGTTCGAGGCAGTGCGCGATGGCGTCGGCTTCCGCGAACGAGCTGAGCGGGCGGGTGATGCCGCGCAGCGACGGGTCGCCGGGCGACAGCCGCAGGACCGCGACGATGTCCTTGAAGTTCGCGTACCCGATGACGCGCTGCGGGTCGCCGGCGCGCTCGGTGACCGGGAACCGGGTGTGCATGTCGAGGTGGGCCGCGGTCAGCGCGTCGGCGAGCCGCGCGGTCGCGTCGAGCATACTCATGTTGGCCGCGGGAACCATGATCTCGTGAACGGCGCGGGTCGCGAGCCGCGCGGCCCCGACGATGATGCCCTCCTCGCGCGCCCCGATCAGCCGGCTGGCCCGCGCGAGCGTGGCCGCGGCGTGCAACTCTTGCAGTTCGGTGGCCTCGGTCCGCGCGTCGCCGGTGGCTGTGCGGAACCGGCGCTCGCCCCACGCCGTGATCGCCGACACCAGCGACTCGAACAGCCACACCACCGGCCACACGCTAAACGTGAACCACTTCATCGCGGGCGAAAGCGCGAGGCACACGCGCTCCTTGTTCCGCAGCGCGAACACCTTCGGCACCAGTTCGCCCACCACAATTGTGACCGCAGTGAGCGGGAGCACGACCGCGGTCACGGCCACGAACTCGCTCAGGCCCGGCGACAGGCCGAACCGCTCGCGCAGCCACGGAGCGATGGTCTCGCCCGCGCCCGCGCCGCCGGTCGCAGCCGCGACCGCCCCGAACAGCGTGATCCCCAGTTGCACCGCCGAGAGGCTGGCCTCGACGTTCTCCTTCATGTACGCGGCGGCGTCCGCGCCACGCCGGTGCTCGCCGGCTAGCACCCGCATCCGCGCCTGCGACACCGCCGCGAGCGCGATCTCGTAGGCCGCGAACACGGCGTTGAACCCGATCATCAGCACGATCACCAGCAACTCGACCCAACTCATCGCGCCTCCCGCCTACGCGCGCCGTTCGATCGCGCGCACGATTTCGGTCAGGTCGTTCGGCACCCGCACGGCGCGGTTGGCGAACGCGACCTGCTTCACCCCGCGCGCGCCGAGTTTCGCGTCGAAGAGCGCGGCGTCCGCGGAATGGTAGGCGACGGTTTCGTCCGGGTCTTTCAACAGGTGGCCGGTTAGCACGCACACCACGCGCACGGCCTTATCGATCACGCCCTCGCGCACGAGTTCGCGCAGGCCGGCGACGCTGGCGGCGCTGGCCGGTTCGCAGCCCAAGCCGCCCGCGCCCACCTTCGCCTTCGCGTCGAGCATGTCGGTATCGGGAACCGCGCGCACGACGCCGTTACAGCGGTCGAGCGCGCGGAGCGCTTTGGGCAGGTTCACCGGGCGGTTGATCTCGATGGCGCTGGCGAGCGTGTCCGGCTTGCGCCCGCTGGCGTCGAGCGCCGCGTAGTAGGTGTCGATCTTCGCGCGGTCGAATTGGCCGCCGTTCCAGCGTAGGCCGTGGTTCTCATGGAGATGGTAGAAGGTGTTCGCGCCGGCCGCGTTGATGACCGCGAGCCGCGGCACGCGCGCGATCAACCCGAGCGCGTGCAGTTCGCTAAACGCTTTGGCGAAGCTGGACACGTTGCCGAGGTTCCCGCCCGGCACCACGACCCAATCGGGCACCTCCCATTGCAAGGCTTCGAGCACGCGATACATGATCGCCTTCTGCCCTTCGAGCCGGAACGGGTTCACGCTGTTCACGAGGTAGATGCCGAGTTGCCGGCTCACCTCTTGCACGCGCCCGAGCGCGTCGTCGAAGTCGCCCTCGATCTGCACCGTGAGCGCGCCATGTTCGAGCGCCTGCGACAGCTTCCCGTAGCTGATCTTGCCGCTGCCGATGAAGACGATAGCGCGGGTGTCGGACGCGGCGGCATAGACCGCGAGGCTGGCTGACGTGTTCCCGGTGCTGGCGCACGCGGCGCGCGTCGCCCCGGTCAGGCGCGCGTGCGTGAACGCGGCGCACATACCGTTGTCCTTGAAGCTGCCGCTGGGGTTCATCCCCTCGTATTGGAGGAACAACCCGCCCACGTTCAGCCCGACGTACTGCGCGACCGCGTCGGCGCGCTGGCAGAGCGTTTGCCCCTCGCCGATGGTGACGAGCGCGGGTTCCGGCGCGAACGGGAGCAGTTCGCGGAACCGCCACACGCCGGAGAAGTCGAGCGGGTTCGAGCGGTTCGCGGCCTTCGCCTCGAAGTGCTTGAGCGAAGTCGGAACCGGGAGGCGGTTCCAGTCGTAGGCGACATCGAGCAGCCCGCCGCAGCGCGGGCACCGGAACGCGGTGTCGCGCAGGTCCGCGGTCCCGCCGCACGCGGGGTCGATGCACTGTTGGAAGACGGTTTCGGCCATGCCGCTTTTGTAGCAGAAGAGAGCGGTCGTTACCCCACCGCGAACTTCACGTCGCTGACGGGCGCGCCGAAGTTGTGCGTGCGGACCCACGTGTTCAGGCCGAGTCGCGGGCCGGTGCGATCGTCGTAGTCGAGCGCGGTCCACGGCACCGCGTCCGGTTCCAACACGACCTTCACCTCGGCGTCGTATTCGAGGCCGAGGTACAGGCGGACCATTTCGCACACGGGTTGGCGGGCGTCGCCGCCGGGCAGCAGCGCGCGGAACGCCTTCGCGTCCACCGGGCCGACCACGACGCGCACGTTGCTCTGCACGTCCCACACGCGCCGGCCGATCACCACGTCGCGGCCGAGCGTGCAGTTCAGCCCGGCGCGGTTCACCTTCGGCAACTCCGCTTTGTTTTCGGCGTCGAGGTACAGCCACTGCCCCGCGAACTGTTCCACGTCGACGGGCCAGCCGAAGAAGTCGCCGAGTACCTGTTCGAGTCCGGTCGCGGTGCGCGGCTGGCGCGACAGCAAGCCGGCGTAGAAGACGGGCACGTCGCCCGGTAGCGTGAGGCGCTCGCGTAGGCCGTCGGTCCCGAACCCAGCGACGGCGAACCCGGCGCGGGTCGCGGCGTCCTCGCCGGTGCCGCCCGCGGCGCGCTCGCGGTCCACGACCGCGGCCCACTGGTTTTTCTCCCACGCCCGCGTGAACAGTGACAGCAGCCGGTGGTGGAATAGGTCGAGCCAGTCGCGCAGCGTGTTGTCTTTGAGGCGCGACCGGGCGATGAGGAGCGACGTGTAGTGCTGGGGTAAAATGCCGTCCGGCCCGGTCAAGCCACCGAACGTCACCACAAGTTCGGGGGGCGCGTCGTCCGCGGCGCTGGCTTTCGCCACCGGCCCCGCGGGGAACTGCAGCGCGGGCAGCACGCGGAACGAAACCGCCTCGGGCGCGGTGTCGCCGCCGACCGCGGCGCGGCCGGTCGCGGCGGCCAGCCGTTCGAGCACCCGCACCGCCTGAAAGAAGTCAAACTTCCCCGGCGCGGCGAACAGCGTTGCTAGGGGCGAACGCGGGTGAGTAAGGACTTGGTCACCAACAACTTCCCGGAATGGGTGAGGTCGAGTAGAGTTTTCCACCGCGGTGATTCCGTCGTGGGAGTTGGGGCATGGACGCGTATTCGGCGGATGTCGAAGCGATGATGAAGCGGCTGGCGAGTTGGCTGTCCGAGAAGGATCGCCGCCGCTACGCGGCCGTCGAGGCGGCCAAACTCGGGCACGGCGGGGTCGAGTACATCGCCGCTCTGCTCGGCTGCGATCCGAAGACCATTCGCCAGGGCTTTCGCGACCTGGAAGCCGACCAGGATCCCGCTGCCGACCGGGTGCGAAAAAAGGGGGTGGACGCCGACCCCTGACCGACACGCTCCTCTTCCTCGAAGACAACCTGCGTGAACTGCTCCGCGAGTTCACCGCCGGCGACCCGATGCGGGAAGGCGTTCTGTGGACCAACCTGTCGCTCCGGGAGTTGTCCCGACGGTTGGCGGGGATGGGCACCCCGGCCAGTCGGCGGACGATTCGTCGTCTGCTCCGCAAGCTCAAGGTCGGCCGACGCACCGCCCGCAAGAAGAAGTCGATGGGACATCACCCCGACCGCAACGCCCAGTTCGAGGCCATCGCGAAACACCGGCGAGAGTATGAGGCGGCGGGCGATCCGGTGATCAGCGTCGATACCAAGAAGAAGGAATTGCTGGGCAACTTCCACCGGCCGGGCACGACCTTCACGGCACAGACGGTCGAGACGTTCGACCACGATTTCCCGAAGGTCGGGACGGACAAGGTGATCCCGCACGGCGTGTTCGACATGGCCACCAATCGGGCGTCGATCCACCTGAACACGTCGCACGACACGGGGGAGTTGTGCTGCGACAGCATCGCTCGGTGGTGGGAGGAGTGCGGTCGGGCGACGTACCCGCACGCGAAGCGATTGCTGATCGTGTGCGACGGTGGTGGCGGCAACAGTGCGACGCAGTATCTGTTCAAGGAAGGTGTTCAGCCGCCCGTGCGAGGCCGAGTCCGTGATCCCGACGCGGTTGATCGGGGCAATCAGGGTGCCCTCGGCGTCGTCCCCGTTTAGCCCTGACAGCGGGCCGAGGGTGGTGGCGAGGCCGTCCTCGTCCGGGCGCGGGTGGATACCGTCCCAAAATGCCTCCGCCAGCCCGCGGGCCAACTTGAACCCGTCGCCCAGCCCGGCGAACCCGTGAACCCGACACAGCGCCTCAATCAAATACGCGGTCAGTTCGAGGTCTTTCGATTCGGTGAGCGCTTTGGTGGCGCTGGCGACGACCGGCTTCCAGTCCGGCGGGGTCTCGTCCTGCCCGCCCTCGATGCGGCGCTCGGCGGCGCGGGCCGCGTTGCGCCCGTCCTTGACCGCGTAGTAGAGCGAGGCGACCCCGCTGCCGGCCCGGAGGTCGCCCCCGGCCGGGTTTTCGCCCGCGACCGGGGCGAGCAGTTTCTCGAAGTCCAGCACGTCCGGCGACGGCATCGGCGCTCTCGGCGGAAACAGCGGGGCGCACACAGATTGAACTGCGGCCGCGCCCACACAAGCAAAAACACCGCGTACCGAACCGTTACGGAGCGGGCGGGGCGTTTCTTTCACCGCGGAATCCGCGCAAGTTTCGCCCCGCGGCTCGTTCGGAGGGCACAACCGACACACGGAGCAACCCCCATGACCCCGCTCATCCTCTCGCTGACCCTGACGGCCCCCGCCCAACCGCCGATCTACACGCCCGGCGTGCAGCTCGCTCCCGGCGTGCGGCTCCAACCGCAAGTGACGCCGTTTCCCACCTACCGGCCGCCGGTCGTGGTCGTCCCAGTTCCGGTGCCGGTGTACCCGGTGTACCCGACCTACCCGGTTGTGCCGAACGTGCCGAACGCCGTGACGCTGAGCGAGTTCTCGCGGTTCTTCACCCCGACCCCCGGCCGGCACAGTGTGTGGGTGGTTCACCCCGTCACGCGGCAAGCGGTTCAGGTGAACTTCACGCTCCCCGGCGGGCGGCTGCAAGAGTTCGAGGTGGACCGGCGCACGATCCGCTTCGAGTTCCGCGGCGGCCAACGGGTGGAAATCGACTTCCGCACCAACGGCACGGTTCGGGTCGAGTACGACCGCTGATCCCGTGGCTCAGGGGCGAAGAGAGGCCGGCCGGTCGGAACGCCGACCGGCCGGCTCGTTTCGGTCCATCACTTCCCGCTCACCATGCGCGCGGCCAGCCCCGCGACCGCGCGCGTGAACTGGTGGTCGGGGAACTTCAGCGACATGATTCCCGTGCTGCCCAGCCGCAGCATGTCTTCGGACAGCAACAGCACCGCGCCCAGCTCGGCCGCGAACGACCGTTCCACGTCCTTCCGCAGCGCCGCCTGATCCATGCTCGCCAGCGCCTTGTTCACCACGAGCATCAGGTTCGGCACGCCGAGCTTGCGCGACACCTCGATTGTCACCGCGGTGCCGAGGTAGTCCTGCCGGTCGGGGCGCAGGATCAAGATGAGCCAGTCCGAGATCGCCACCGACATGAGCGTCTCCTCGTTCATGCCGGGGTGCGTGTCCACGAACAGGAAATCGAGGTTCAGGTCTTCGAGCAGTTGCTCGAACCCGGCCGTGAGCTTCTCGACCGAGTAGCCCTCCTTCAGCACGCGGGCGATGTCGGCGGCGCGCATGCTGGCCGGCACGAGGTACATCGCGCCGCCGGCCGCGGCCACCTCAGGCGGGGTGACGTGGTACGCCGCGCCCTTGATCGGGGCGAGGTCGTACAGGTAGTCGTTCACCGCGCGCGTCATCTGCTTGTCGTCGAGGCCGAACAGGACGTGAATACCGGGCGATTGGATGTCGGTATCGACGACGCCGACGCGCTTGCCCGTGAGGGCGACCGCGGTCGCGAGGTTGGCGGCGAGGTTCGATTTCCCCGTCCCGCCGCGGTACGAGTGAATGGACACGATCTGTCGCATGGGGCCTTTCTGTGGCTGTCCCGCAGGGTGGGACACGGCTTTGCGCCGTCCCACCGTCTTCTCAAAGGCACGGTGGGACGGCGCAAAGCCGTGTCCCACCCTACAAATGCTACCCGCGGGCCGCGCGGCGCGCGCGGGCTTGGTCGGCGAGCGCGCGGGCCTTGTCGAGCGCGCCGCGGCCGGTCACGCGCGCCACCTCTTCCGCCACTTCCTTCTCGTCGATCTCCACCTTCGTCATCAGTTTCAGGTCGTCGCGGAGCCGCTGCTCGCGGGCCTGCACCTCGCGGGCCATCTTTGCGAACACGCGGGCCAGCGTGCCGAGCGCGTCGGCGCGGGCCGCGATGGGCGCGAGCGGGCCATCGTCGAACGCGCCCCCTTCCACCTGCGCCGCGGCGCGCGTCAGGTCCGCGACCGCGCGCAGGTAGTCCATTTCCTGATCGCGGAGCCGGCGCTTGTCGAGGCAGGCGTTGATGCGGGCGTGCAGCAGCACCGGGTCGTAGGGCTTCTGCAAGTAGTCTTCCGCGCCCATCTCGATGCACCGCACGATGCCGGCCATCTCGTCGAGCGCCGAGATCATGATGACCGGGACCGCCGCGAGGTCCGGGTCGGCCTTCATCTCGCGCAGCACCTCGTACCCGTCCACGCCGGGCATCATGATGTCGCACAGCACGAGATCGAACCGCTGCTTCAGCACCGCGTCGAGCGCCTGCCGGCCGTCGGCGGCCTGTGTGGTGGCGTACCCGCGGGCGTTCAGCCGCCGGCACAGCATGACCCGGTTGGCGTCGTTGTCTTCGACCACGAGGATGCGCTTCGGCTGAACGGCGCACAGTTCCTTCTCGTCGTCCTTCGGCTTCGCCGCGGCCGGGGCGGGCGCGGGGCGCAGTACGTCGGTACCCGCGCCGGGTTCGCCCGCCGGCGGCGCGCTGCCCAGATCGACCGTGTCGTCGGGCACTGCTGGCGGCAGCGCGGCCTTGGCGCGCTCCGCGGCCCGCGCCAGCGCCGTTTCGATCTTCTTGAACAGCGCGTCCCAGTTCACCGGCTTCGTCTCGAACTCCTCGCACCCCGCCGCGAACGCCTTCTGGCGCGCGTCGTCCCCGGCGTGCGCCGACAGCACCAGTACCGGCACGGCCGCGGTCGCAGGGTCGGCCTTGATGCGCCGCGTCGCCTCCCACCCGTCGATGTCCGGCAGGCCCAAGTCCATCAGCACGAGGTCGGGCTTCTCGCCCGCGGCCAGAGCGACCGCGCCGAGGCCGTTCTCCGCGGTAACGACGGCGTACCCCTTCCGCTCCAACCGCCGCCGGAACAGGTCGCGGTTCACTTGCTCGTCTTCGACTAGCAGCAGGCGCGGCATGGGTTGATTCCGGGCGAGCGGGGGCGTAAGCCCCCCTGATGCGTCGGCTCCTTCACTCGTTCACACGAAGAACGACGCGGAACCCCGTGGCGGAATCGCGCTGGTGCGGGGCCAGCGCGTTGCGGTACGCGGCCCGGCACGCGGCCCCTTGGTTCTTCCACGAGCCGCCGCGCAGCACGCGGAACTTGCCCGCGGCCGGGCCGGGCGGGTCGCGCAGCGGCGGCGCGGCGTAGTACCGCTCATCGTACCAGTCGGCGCACCACTCCCACACGTTGCCGGCCACGTCGTGCAGTCCGAACGCGGTCGCAGGGTAGCGCGAAACGGGCGTCGTGCGACCGACCGTCGCGCCCGGTTCCGCCCCACCGTAAGGGTACGCGGCGGCGAAGTTTCCTTCACCCGCGCCGAAGTTCGCCCCGAACGCGAACGGCGTCGCGGTGCCGGCGCGCGCGGCATATTCCCATTCGGCCTCGGTGGGCAAGCGGTAGCTGCGCCCTGCGGCGTGCTCCTCCGCGCGGGCCGAGAGCTGTTGGCAGAACGCGACCGCGTCGAGCCACGATACGCTCTCGACCGGGTGCTCCGGCCCGCCGCCTTCGGCCGCATGGAACCGCGACGGGTTCGCGCCCGTCACCGTAAGGTACGCGCCCTGCGTGACGACATGGACTCCGAGGTAGAACGCGGACCCGATCACGACCTCGTGAACCGGCCCGCTCGTTCGAGCGGTGCCCGGCTTCGTCCGCGGGCGAACCCATCTGGAACTTGCCCGCGGGCACGAGTACGAACGACATGCCGACGGAGTTCGTAACGGCCTTCGGCCCGGTGCCGGCCGGCGTGCCGAGCAGCACGTCGCCCAGCACTTTGCCGAGGTCGATCTTCCGCGCGGCCCGCCGCCGCGATTCGCCCGCGCTTTCCCCCGGCTCCGGCATGATGGCTCCCGCCTGTGTCCGTCAATCGCGCCGCCGGGCACAGCTTACCCGATCCGCCCAGAAACTCTACGGGCGTTCGCGAACGGTCCTTTCGCCGCGCCGCGCGAACGTCCGAGAAAGAACCGATGGCTGTCTGAAGTAGTAGGCACACTCCGTGTGCCGTTGCGACACGCGGGGCTAAGGTGACGGCACCCGGAGTGCCTACTACCCTCATAGCGGCCACCGGGCCGCTACAATCGATACGCGCGCCCGCCCCACACCGCACGATTGATCCCGCATGAGCAGCGGACCCACTCCCGCGCCGCCGTGGCGCGGCCCGCCCGCGACCCCGCCCGCACCGCCCGGCCCGGCGCGCCCCGGCCGCGCGCACACCGTACCGCCCGCGCTGGCGGCGGCTCGCGTTCGCTAGGGCGCTCGCGCTCGCCGCGCTCGCCGCCGTCACGTGGGTGGTGTTCTGGGTTCGCCCACCGGAACCGGCCCGCATCGTCATCTTACAGGCCACCTACGACCGCACGCTCGCGGTGCCGCCCAACCCGTATGGTAAGGCCGACGCGCGCGAACTGGCCGCGCTTACGCAACCCGGTAGCTGGTTCGGGAAGCGCTCGCGGCTCAACGGCGGCCCCGTTACGCCCCTCACTCGCGCCGGCCTCCCGGACTTGAGCGGCGTGCGCGAAAAGTGCGTCGTCGTGTTCCTCGCCGCGCACGGCGGGCGCGACCGCGACGGCCCGTTCCTCTTCCCCGAAGACTCGGACGGCTCGCCCGCCGAACGCGTGCGATTCACGACGCTGCTCGACCAACTCGCGAAGCTGCCGGCGAAGAAGCAGAAGTTGCTCGTCATAGACGCGCGCGCCCGCGTTCGCTGACCTCGGCCTCGTGCTGAACGACTTCGCCGCCGGCGTCGAAGAACTGGACGCGCAGATCGCGGCCGTGCCGAACCTCGTGGTGCTGCTCAGCACCGGACCCGACGAGCGCTCGTGGGCGTCGCCCGAATGGGGCGCGTCCGCGTTTATGCACTTCGCCATGGTGGGCCTCAATGGTGGTGCCGACCTCGACGGCAACAAGCGCGTGACCGCGGGCGAATTGGCCGCGTACCTCACGCCGCGCGTCTCCGATTGGGTTCGCGACAACCGCGCCGCGCGTCAGGTGCCCCTGCTGCTACCGAAGGGCGACGGCGAGGCCCGCGCGAACGCGATGCACCTTGTCTCGGTAGACGGCCAACCCGGCGCGAGCGCCGCCCCGGTGCCGTTCGAGCCGCCGCCGGAGCTTGAGGCGCAGTGGAAGGAGTATCGCGAGCTGGCGAACGCCACCCCGCCGCCGACCGCGTACACCCCGCACCTGTGGCGGCAGTACGAGGCGTGGACGCTGCGCCACGAGGAACTGATCCTCGCGAACGACACCGAAGGCGCGAAACTGGCCCGCGCCAGCGCCGGCGAGGTGCGCCGCAAGATCGAGGCCGCGCGTATGCTCGACATCGCCCCGCAAACGCTGACGCTCCAAGCCGCTGTCGGCGGGCAACCTTACGTCGCCGCGGTGCCGGCGCGCATCAAGCAGGGCATGGACGCGCTCGGCGCGGCCAGCGCCGCGAACCGCGCGAAGGTGTGGGCCGACGAGCGCGCCGCGACCGGCGACACCGAACCCACGCGCCTGCTCTGGTGCCGCGCGCTGATCGAGTGGGTGGCAACCGACCCGGTGCCGCGCCTCCCGGTCGCGCGCGACCTGATCCCGCTCATCACAGACGGCCTGCCCGTGCGCCCGGCAGAAGTGAACTTCCTCGCCGCGCTCGCCAAGCACCTTCCGCCGCCCGACAAGAAGGACATTATCGGCCCGCTGCTGACGCGCGTACTTCGGAACCGCTCGCGCGCGGAGGAGGCAGCAGCGGGGCTGGGCCGCGAGTGGGTCGACGCGCACCCGGAGGTAATCGACGAGCACCACCGCTGGGACTACCCGTTCGTGGAGTTCGTGTATCCGTGGTTGAAGGCCGAGTTTGTACACGCGGATGGTGTTCGACGCAGCAGCGAGGACCAAGTGTTCTCGACGGAAGCGGCGGCGTGGGCACAAGCGGACAATGCGATCTCCGCGCGCGAGTGGCGTCAGGCGGTGGGTCAATCACGGGCCGACACCGCACGGCGCGCGCTCGTCGCGTGGCAGTCCGGCGCGCATTTCGTTCTGGCGGAGAGCGAGTGGGCGGCACGCGAGGCTCCGGCGCACGGTGGCGTCGGGGCGTTCGCCAAGCAGATCGAGTGGTCGTACCTCTACCAACTCGCGGGCGTGCCACATCAGCCGCCGGTGGGAAACCCAGAAGCGTTCGTTGAACTGTACCGAGCTATTCATTAGACTCGTTGCGCAATAGCGATCGATGGCCTATTCATAGGGTTATGACGAATTACGAGAAATTGCGTCGGAAGCCGTTGTTGTTCCGCATGTTCACGGGGCTCTCGGCCGACGAGTTCGACAA
>Ga0194132_10011636_pt1 | contig 11270 bp, 10 predicted proteins | sample TA2KigOf80mmetaG_FD_148612 | JGI IMG/M metagenome (GOLD analysis project Ga0194132, IMG submission 148612) | Freshwater microbial communities from Lake Tanganyika, Tanzania - TA2015054 Kigoma Offshore 80m | ecosystem: Environmental > Aquatic > Freshwater > Lake | place: Tanzania: Lake... | reverse complement strand
GGTCCGTCGAATCAGCTCCTCGTTCGACCGGGCCGCTCCCAACAACGGCTGGGGCATGACCGAGACCAACGCCATCGGGGCCGGCGTCACGGGCGTGGACTACGTCGCCCGACCGGAGGTGTCGGGACGACCGTCGGTCGTGTTGGATCTGCGGGTGGTCGACGAGTCGGGCGCAGCGCTGGAACCCGGCGAACCGGGCGAGCTCCAGGTGCGGGGATCGTCGGTGTTCACCGAGTACTGGGGCCATCCCGAGGCGACCGCAGCCGCGTTCGTCGACGGGTGGTTCCGGACCGGTGACGTGGCGGTGATCGACGCCGACGGGTTCGTCACGATCGTCGACCGGATCAAGGACCTCATCATCCGCGGCGGCGAGAACATCGGCTGCGGTCAGGTGGAGGCGGCGCTCACCGAGCATCCACTCGTTCGGGAGGTGGCGGTCTACGGGGTCCCTGACGAACGGCTCGGCGAGGAGGTCGGGGCCACGGTGTACGGACCGGCCGGGCTCGACCCCGAGGAACTCCAGGAGTTCCTCGTCGGCCGCGTGGCCCGCTTCGCAATCCCGCAGTACCTGACGGTCACCATGACGCCGCTCGCCCGGACGGCAACCGGGAAGATCTTCAAGCGGCAGGTGCGAGCCGAGGCTCTCGCCGATCTCCGGGCCGCCGGTCTGCTCGGGTCGAGCAACCCGAACGCATAGGCCGCAGGCCTCCGCACCCGGCACAGGCCGGTTCAGCGTCCGTCGCAGACTCAACGGCGACATCATCCTCACCGACGAGGTCCTCCACGACGCAGTCATCCGCTACGCCCTCGAACCCAGCGCTGAGCGATCGCCCACCGAGTCGGCGGTTGCGTCCTCCCCGGATGGGCCATGCACGCCCAGTTCCACCAACGATTCCCACAGACCGGCGCCACGACCGACAACCCGACTGTCGGTTCAGTCATAGGGAATGCCAATGGATCGATTCGGATCTATCCATTGGAAGTATCAGTTCGCTCGTCGTAGGTTGCACGTAGTCCCGGGATCGACCGGGTTCCAACTGGATCCGAACAGGAGCTGAGAGCACATGGCGAGCATCAACACCGAAGTCCTGCCCTTCGAGGCGACGGCATTCCGCAAGGGCGAGTCCGTCGCCGTCTCTGACGCCGACTTGAAGGGCAAGTGGTCGGTCGTGTTCTTCTACCCGGCTGACTTCACCTTCGTCTGCCCGACCGAGCTCGGCGACCTCGCCGATCACTACGAGGAGCTTCAGGGCCTCGGCGTTGAGGTGTACTCCGTGTCGACCGACACGCACTTCGTGCACAAGGCCTGGCACGAGACCTCCGACACCATCGGCAAGATCGACTACTTCATGGTGGGCGACCCGAGCGGGACGATCACCAACAACTTCGGCGTGATGCGCCCCGGCGTCGGGCTGGCCGACCGGGCCACGTTCGTCATCGACCCCGACGGCATCATCCAGATCCTCGAGATCACGCCCGAGGGCGTGGGGCGCAACGCTGCTGAGCTCGTGCGCAAGATCAAGGCCGCCCAGTACGTGCGTGAGCACCCGGGTGAGGTCTGCCCTGCAGCGTGGGAGGCCGGCGAGGAGACCCTCGCACCGTCGCTCGACCTGGTCGGCAAGATCTGACCTGTCCCGAGCCGCATCGAGAGAAAGGATCACCCCATGTTGGACGACGCGCTCCGCAGCCAACTGCGAGAGCACTTCACCAAGATCACCCAGCCGGTGGAACTGCTCTCGTCGCTCGATGACGGCCCGAAGTCAACTGAGCTCGCCGAGTTGCTCGACGGCCTCGCTGAGCTCTCCGACCACATCACGGTGCGTCGGACCGACGACGATCCGCGCCGACCGTCGTTCTCGATCCATCGGGTCGGGACCGACGTGTCGGTGCGTTTCGCCGGCATCCCGGGTGGTCACGAGTTCACGTCGCTCGTGCTCGCCGTCCTGCAGGTGGGCGGACATCCGGGGTCCATCACCGACGAGGTCGCCGAGGCGGTCCGCAACCTCGAGGGGGAGTACGACTTCGAGACGTACATGTCGCTGTCGTGTCAGAACTGCCCCGACGTGGTGCAGGCACTCAACCTGATGAGCGTGATCAACCCTCGGATCCGCCACACCGCCATCGACGGTGCGCTCTTCGCCGATGAGGTGGAGGACCGCGGCGTGAAGTCGGTCCCGATGGTGTTCTGCAACGGCGAGTTCTTCGAGAGCGGTCGCATGGATCTCGAGCAGATCCTCGGACGGCTCGACTCCGGTGCCGAGGCCCGCGCTGCGGCGGCGCTCGCCGAGGAGGCACCGTTCGACGTCCTCGTGGTCGGCGGCGGTCCCGCAGGCGCATCGGCTGCCATCTACGCAGCTCGCAAGGGGATTCGCACGGGCATCGTGACCGAACGGTTCGGTGGTCAGGTGCTCGACACGATGGGTATCGAGAACTTCATCTCCGTCCCGTACACCGAGGGACCCAAGCTGGTCACGGCGCTCGAACAACACGTCCTCTCCTACGACGTCACGCTCATCAACCGTCAGCAGGCGACGCGGTTGGTCCCAGCAGAGGACCCCTCCGGGCTCCACACGATCGAACTCGCCAGCGGGGCCTCGCTCCAGGCGCGCACGGTGGTCCTCTCCACGGGCGCTCGCTGGCGCACGCTCGGCGTCCCCGGCGAGGAGGACTATCGCAACAAGGGCGTGACCTTCTGCCCGCACTGCGACGGCCCGTTGTTCAAGGGCAAGCGGGTGGCCGTGGTCGGTGGGGGCAACTCCGGGATCGAAGCCGCCATCGACCTGGGCGGACTGGTCGGCCACGTCACGGTCATCGAGTTCGACGACCAACTCCGCGCCGATGAGGTGCTCCAGCGGAAACTCCGCTCCATGGGCAACACCGAGGTGGTGCTCGGCGCCGCCACCTCCGAGGTCGTCGGCAACGGCGACGAAGTGACCGGACTGCGTTACGTGGACCGGGCCACATCGGAGTCGCATCAGGTCGACCTCGACGGCGTGTTCGTCCAGATCGGACTCCTGCCCAACACCGAGTGGCTCAGCGGGGTCGTCGAGTGCTCACCGAGGGGCGAGGTCGTCGTCGACGAACGGGGCCAGACGTCGATCCCCGGAGTGTTCGCCGCCGGCGACTGCACGATCGTGCCGTTCAAGCAGATCGTGATCTCCATGGGTGCCGGTGCCACCGCTGCGCTCAGCGCCTTCGATCACCTCATCCGGACGCCGGTTCCGGTGTGAACCTGCGGGACCTCCGCTACCTCGTCGCAGTGGCCGACGAACGCCATTTCGGGCGCGCCGCTGAGGTGTGCTTCGTGAGTCAACCGACGTTGTCCACGCAACTCCGGAAACTCGAACGGGAACTCGGCGTCGAACTCATCGAGCGCAACCCGCGACACGTGGCGCTCACCCCGGTCGGGGAGATCGTGGTCGAGCGTGCCCGGACGATCGTGCGGGAAGCCGATGCAATCGTTGACGACGCCAGGATGGCGCAGGATCCGGCCACCGGCTCACTGCGCATGGGGGTGTTCCCCACGCTGGCCCCGTACCTCCTGCCCCGCGTCGTTCCGTCGTTGCACCAGCAGTTCCCGGCTCTCGAGTTGCTGCTCGTGGAGGAGAAGACAGAGGTCCTGCACCAGAGCCTGCGTGACGGGACGCTCGATGTGGCCGTGCTCGCTCGCCCCATTCACGACGACACACTCCACGAGGAACCGCTGTTCGACGAGGACTTCCTGCTCGCTGTCCCGGTCGACCACCACCTCGCTGGGCGGAACGGTCCGATCGAGAGCTCCGTGCTCGCCGGCGAGGAACTCCTCCTGCTCGAGGAGGGTCACTGCCTCCGGGATCAGGCGCTCTCGGTGTGCCACTTCGCCGGCGGGACCGAGCGCCGCGGGTTCCGGGCGACGAGCCTCGAGACGCTCCGACAGATGGTCGCAGCCGGGGTGGGTGTGACGCTGCTCCCGGAGTTGGCCACCAGGCCACCGATCCCCAGCTCTGACGGTGTTGTGTTGTTGCGGTTCGCTGATCCCGTTCCGCAACGTCACCTCGCCATGTACTGGCGCCAGACGAGCCCGTTCCGGCAGTTCCTCCCTGCTGTGGCAGCAGCGGTGGCTGCCTCCGTGCCGGGTGATTCCCGGATGAGCGTGTCGATGCGGCAGGATGGTTGCCAGTGACCGACACTGAAGCCGCCTCTGTGGCGTCGACCGAAGCCTCGTCGTCGACCGTTGCGCCGACCGATGCGGCTACCCGGATGTTCAGTCGCTCGATCGTCATCTCGGGGATCCGCTGCATGCTGGCCTACGTGGTCTTCCCGTGGATCCTCCCGCTGTTCGGTGTGGCCACGGGAGTCGGCCCGTTCATCGGCATCGTGATCGGCGTCGTCGCGATCGGGTTCAACGTGGCGAGCATCCGGAGGTTCTGGATCTCCAAGCATCGCTGGCGCCATGCGATCGCCGTGCTCAACGGCTCGGTGATCGTTCTGCTGACGATCCTGCTCTGGATCGATCTGCGAGACCTCGTCGCCTGACGTTCGCCCGAGTTCTCCGACTAGTCACTCTGCCTACTTGCGGACTTCACTGAAGGAACGTATCCCTGAGACATCGTCAGTGGACGATGCCGAGGTGTGCGAGCGGGGGGGCGAAAAGACGATGGGTTCTGCGATGTTGGACGCATATGGGTTCCGGCCGTTCTGGAGGGGACGCCTCCACATGATCGCAGCGTTGGTGGCAGCGCCAGCGGTGGTGTTGCTCGCAAATGCAGCCGATAGCGGGCTGGGCCGCGCTGCGGTCCTGGTCTACGGATCGACGCTCGTCGGCCTCTACTCGGTCAGTGCGACCTACCACCGGCTGGCCCGCACCCCGACGGCAGTGAAGTGGTGGCGTCGCGCTGACCATTCGATGATCTTCCTGTTGATCGCCGGCACCTACACGCCGATCTGCCTGCTCGTGCTCCCCCCGGCGTGGGGCATTCCGATGCTCGTGGCGGTCTGGGTCGTGGCGATGGTCGGCGTCTCCCTCAAGATGGCCAAACTCGGCATCGGGCAGGAGTCGGTCGGGTCATGGCTCTACATCGTGTTGGGCTGGGCCGGCCTGCTCACAGCGCCGCTGCTCGTGACCCGGTTGTCTTGGCCGCAGCTCGTCCTGCTCGCCGTGGGAGGCGTCCTCTACACCGTAGGCGCCGTCATCCTGGGACGCCGGCGGCCCGATCCGTCACCGGAACGATTCGGCTACCACGAGGTCTGGCACGGCTTCACGATCATGGCCGGGGTCTGCCACTTCGTGGTGGTTGCCACGCTCCTTCCCTGACCGGGAGGGACCCCTCGCCCTGACCCGGAGGGACCCCTCGCCCTGACCGGGAGGGACCCCTCGGTCCTGGCGTCTAGTGTCACCCGGTGCCCGAGACGCCGGCCTTCGCTGCGGCGACCCACGTCGTGTTTCGAGGCGACGGCACGTTCAGCGTTGAGATCCCCGACGGTTGGGACATCGTCGGCAACGTCGACGGTGGCCTGTTGCTCGCCCTGCTCGGTCGGGCCGTGACCGCTGCGACCGGTCGACCCGACCCCGTCACGGTGACCGGCCACTACCTCAGGCCCGGCCGCTCCGGTCCGGCGACCGTGGCCACGGAGGTCCTCAAGGAAGGGAAGCGGTTCAGCACCGCCCGGGCGACGCTCCGAGCGGGGGACGGCGACGTCGTGACTGCGCTCGCCACCACGGGCACGCTCGACTCCGATCCGGGTAAGCCGATCCACCTCGCCGGGTCGCCCCCGGATCTCCCGCCGGTTGACGAGTGTGAACTGCTCGTCGGAACCGACGGCTTCCCTCCGACGTTCATGGATCGGGTTGAGGTGCGGCTGCATCCGGAGGACGCCGGGTTCATTCGGGGTGAGCCGACCGGGGTTCCGCTGCTCCGCGGGTGGTTCCGGCTGCGTGATGGTGAACCGATCGACTCGATCGGGCTGCTGCTCGCAGTCGACTCGTTCCCACCGACGATCTTCAACGCATCGCTACCGTTCGGATGGACACCGACGGTCGAGTTGACCGCCCACCTTCGAGCCCGGCCTGCACCCGGGTGGTTGGCGTGCAGCTTCGCGACCCGGTTCATCACCGGTGGGTTCCTCGAGGTCGACGGGGAGGTGTGGGACGCACACGGCGACCTCGTGGCCCAGTCACGTCAGTTGGCGCTCGTGCCTCGCGGTTGAGCCAGCGTCAACAGGAAGTCGCCGTTGTCATCGGTCCATGCCGCCACGGGATCGAGACCGGCATCGGCGAGCTCATCAGCCACGGCGTCGGCGCTGAACTTCGTGCTGATCTCCGTGCGGATCCACTCGCCGGCGGTGAAGGTCCGGCTGAGATCGATCGCCCTGAGGCGTACGTTCACGTCGACGTTCGGAACGAGGTGCATCTCGATCCGTCCGTGCTCCTCGTCGAACACCGCCCGATGGCGCCACTCCGTGGGGTCGAAGTCGGCGCTGAGCTCACGGTTGAGGACCCGGAGGGCGTTGAGGTTGAACGCTGCGGTCACGCCCCTTGCGTCGTCGTAGGCCGCTGTCAGCCGATCGCGATCCTTGAGGAGATCGGTGCCGAGCAGGAACCAGTCGTCGGGGCCGAGGACCTCGATCACGTTGCCCAGAAACCCTTGCCGTTCGCTCGGGGTGAGGTTCCCGATGGTCGAACCGAGGAAGGCGAGCAGGCAGGGACCGTCGGTCGGGAGCGGAGCGAGGTGCTCGTGGAAGTCGCCGACGACGGCGTTGACGGACACGTGTGGATACTGCTCGCTGATGGACCCGACCGACTGTCGCAGCACGGCTTCGGACACGTCGAAGGGAACCACTCGTCGGAGGGTCCCACAGCGATCGAGGGCGTCGAGCAGCAACCGGGTCTTCTCTGAGGTCCCCGATCCGAGCTCGGCGAGCGTGGTTGCGCTGGTCAGATGAGCGATCTCGTCGGAGCGTGCGGCCAGGATCGCCCGCTCGGCCCGGGTCAGGTAGTACTCGGGGAGCTCGGTGATGCGATCGAACAGCACCGATCCCGCCTCGTCGTAGAACCAGACCGGTGGGATCCATGGCTGTGTCGCAGCGAGTCCGGCCGCCGTGGCCTCGGCGAGGTGCTCCTGCCACGAGTCCTGATCGAGGCGCACCTCCACGACCGATGCCGGCGAGGTGCCGCTCGGTGGCCTCATGTCGCAGCGTTGCCGTCGTTGGCCAGGCGCACGCCGCTGAAGGCCCAACGGGCCTGCGGCGGGAAGAAGTTCCTGTAGGTCGGGCGGCTGTGGCCCTCCGGCGTGGCGCAACTCCCACCGCGGAGCACGTGCTGGTTGACCATGAACTTGCCGTTGTACTCGCCGACGGTGCCCGGCGCTGGGCGGAACCCGGGATACGGGAGGTAGGCGCTGGCGGTCCACTGCCACACGGCGCCGGACCACTGCTCCGCCGCACAGCCCCAGCGGTCCCGGGCGACCGCCTCCCACTCGAACTCCGTCGGCAGGCGGACGTTGCGCCAGCGGGCGAAGGCGTCGGCCTCGTAGTAGCTCACGTGAACGACCGGCTCATCGCTCAGAACGGGTCGCTCACCGGCGAGCGTGGTGACCTGCCAGGCCCCGTCGACCTGGCGCCAGTACGCCGGAGCGTCCCACGCCTCGGACCGCACCGCCGCCCAGCCGTCGCTCAGCCAGAGCTCCGGACGCCGGTAGCCACCGTCGCCGATGAACTCGCTCCACTCTCCGCAGGTCACCAGCCGGTCCGACAGTCGAAACGGTGCGAGCAGGACAGCGTGGCGTGGCCCTTCGTTGTCGAAGGCGAACCCGACGTCCTCGAGGCGCTCGTCGTGACCGACCTCGATGGTCCCGCCGGCGACGTCGATCCAACCGCCCCCGGCCCCACCATCGGGTGCCGACGGGTGCGGCCCGCTCGGGTCGTAGGCCGGTCGGAGTGGGTTGAGGGCCAGGAGGTGTGCGGCATCCATGAGCAACAGCTCCTGGTGCTGCTCCTCGTGGTGGAGCCCCAACTCGAGGAGTTGGTGCGGCCCGTGCTCGAGCAGTGCGATCACCTCAGCGTCGACGCCACGCCGGTAGGCGGCCACCTCATCGACGGTGGGACGGGTGATAAGGCCACGCTGGGGCCGGGGCTGCCGTTCACCGACCGCCTCGTAGTAGCTGTTGAACAGGTAGCGGAACGACGGATCCACCGGCGTGTACGCCGGGTCGGAGCCGAGCAGGAACTCCTCGAAGAACCACGTCGTGTGCGCCCGGTGCCACTTGGTGGGGCTGGCGTCCGGCATGGACTGGACCACCTGGTCCTCGGGACCGAGCGGGGCGGCGAGCGCCTCGGTCCGCTGCCGCACCGTGCAGTACGCACGGGTCGGGTCGGTCGTGGACCAGGGTCGATTCACAGGGAGAGTCTGCCCGATCGGGCGCAGCGAGATGCGAGGATGCACCAATGAGCGACGACCGGCCGTCCGTGTGGCCGGTGCTGATGGCAGCTGCTGCGATCAGTTGCGGCGTCGGGATGATCTTCCCGCTGCTGGCGGAGTTCCAGGACACCTACGGGTTCTCCACGGCGGGGCTCGGCCTCATCTCGGGGTCGACGTTCATCTCGGCACTCATCTCCGGGTTGTTCCTCGCCAAGCTCGCCGATCGCGGCCGCGCCCGTGCGTTGCTCGTAGGCGGGCTGATCGGGACTGCCGTGTCGCTCGTGTCGTTCTCCTTCAGCACCGAGTTGTGGCAGTTCGTTGCGGCTCGATCGGTGGAGGGACTCTCAGCGGGCGTGTTCATCCCCGCCGCACGCAAGGTGGTCTCTGCCGGTGACCCCGCAACCGCTGGCAGGCGGCTCGGCCTGCTCACGAGTGCCGAACTGGCCGGCTTCATGCTCGGTCCGGCCCTCGGCGCCTCCCTCTCGGCTGTCAGCCTGCAGTTCCCCTTCGTGGTGCTCGGCGTGGCAGCGGTCGTACTGGCGGTGGTGCTGGCGCAGGTGCGGCTTCCGCACCTGGCCACCTCCTCCGCCGCCAACCGGTGGTTCGAGTCGTTCGCTCTCCTCCGGCGACCACGGGTCAAGGGAGCGGCGCTGCTGTCGCTCACGTTGTTCCTCCCGGTCGGTCTCTACGACGCCATGTGGGCGCGCTATCTCACCGATCGGGGAGCGTCGACGCTGCTCATCGGGATCGGCCTGTCCCTCTACGCCGTTCCGGTCATCCTGTTCGCACCGATCGGTGGCCGCTTGGCCGACCGCTACGGAGCGGTGCGGGTGGCGGTGCTGTCGCTGACGGTGGTGATCCCCATGACCGTGGGCTACGGACTCCTCACCGTCCCGATCCTGATCACGCTCCTCGCTCTGGCCGAGGGCATCCCGCAGGCGGTCGCCAACCCGGCGGTCCAGACAGCAATGCTCGACGCCTGCACTCCGGACGAGGCGGCTTCCGGTCAGGGACTCGCCTACGCCGTCAACCAGATCGGGGCCGGCGGTGCTGCGCTCCTCGCCCCGGTGATCTACGAAGCCACGAACGCCGAGACGCTCTTCGTGGCCGTGGGGATCGTCATGACCGTCGTGCTCCTTGTTGGTGCGGCCCTCAGCCGGCGTGTCGTACCATGTTCCTCGTGCGAGAGGGTGTGAGTCGGCGGCATTTCCTGAAGGCGGGGGCGTGGGGGGCGGCGGGAGTGGCGTCGGCTCGTGTGCTCAGCGGATGTGCACCGATGCCCCCCGGTGAGCCCGGTGGGATCCCGTTCGTCGATGAGTTATGGGACTGCGGCGTGGCGTCAGGACTGCACGGACCCGGGGCGAACGTCCTGTGGAGCCGGTTCGTTCCGGGAGCATCGTCGGCAGTCGACGTGACGTGGGAGGTCTCGGAGGCGCCGGATTTCGTAACGCTCGTAGCGAGCGGGACCGCTGTGGCCGACCCCGATCGCGACGGATGCGTCAAGGTCCTCGCTGGAGGTCTGCGGCCGGGGACGAGGCACTGGTACCGATTCCGCGTCGGCGACGTCACGTCGCCCATCGGCCGGACTCGTACGCCGGCGGCTCCCGGTACCACGCCCGACAGCGTCCGACTCGCCGCTGCGAGCTGTCAGAACTACCAGTCGGGCTACTTCAGCGCCTGGGCTGACATTGCAACGACCGACCTCGATGCGGTGGTCCACCTCGGCGACTACATCTACGAGGGCGGTTCCTCGAGGGGCGGGCTCCGTCAGGACCCGGTCGGTGAGGCCGTCGACCTGGCGACCTATCGCGCCAAGTACCGCCTGTACCGGTCCGATCCGCAGCTACGTGCCGCTCACGCAGCCCATGCCTTCGTCCCCGTTTGGGACGACCACGAGCTCGTCAACAACTCCTCCCGACTGACGCTGCTCGCAGATCCCGATCGGGCCGGAGCGGCCTACCGGGCCTGGTTCGAGTACCAGCCGGTGTGGCCGATCGACGGCAGCCAGATCTACCGCAACCTCCGCTTCGGCGATCTCGTCGACCTGTCGCTCATCGACACCCGCCAGTACCGCGATGCCGAGCCGGGAGACGGTGTAGGGGTCGGTGGGTACATCGTCCCCGGGGGAGTCGGTCCCGAGATCTACCGTCCCGGTCGGACCATTCTGGGGGTGGACCAGCGGTCGTGGTTGCTCGACTCGCTGGGGGCAGCGCAGGGTGACGGAGTTCGCTGGAAGCTCCTCGGCAACCAGGTCATGTTCGCCCCAGCCCGTCTGCTGGACATCGACGAGCCGTCACTCCGGGCCCTCAACGCCGACATCCCCAAGCACGCTGGCCTCTACCTCAACGAGGATCAGTGGGATGGATTCCAGGTGGAGCGGGACACGGTGCTCGAGTTCATCCGCTCGCAGCGTGTCGGCAACTTCGGCGTGCTGACCGGAGACATCCACTCGTTCTGGCAGGCGCCGCTGCGGGCCGACTTCGACGATCTGCGCAGCCCGATCGTCGGTCAGGAGTTCGTGTGCGGGTCGGTGTCGTCGGTCGGTTTCGATGCGGCCGGCTACGACCTGGCCCGCTCGATCGGGGATCTGGCCAAGCAGTTAAAGCCGCCGTTCCGTTACGTCGATCTGACGCGCCGTGGCGTGGGCGTCATTGAGTGCACCCCGGATCGGGCCACGGTCGAGTTCCGGACAACGACCGCTACCGGTCCGGCCAGCGCCGTGCGTCGGGGCAGTGTCTTCGACTGGCGGGCCGGGACGTCCAACGTCATCCTGAATCCCGGCTGAGGCTCCGGTCGGACTGCTGCCGGCAGGAATCAGAGCGTGACCCCGTCGGACCACGGTGCGAACTCGTCGAGTCCGTAGCCGAGCCGTTCC
>Ga0194132_10011635_pt1 | contig 11270 bp, 8 predicted proteins | sample TA2KigOf80mmetaG_FD_148612 | JGI IMG/M metagenome (GOLD analysis project Ga0194132, IMG submission 148612) | Freshwater microbial communities from Lake Tanganyika, Tanzania - TA2015054 Kigoma Offshore 80m | ecosystem: Environmental > Aquatic > Freshwater > Lake | place: Tanzania: Lake Tanganyika... | reverse complement strand
TTCATTTCATTCATTCATTCATTCATTCATTCATTCATTCATTCATTCATTCATTCATTCATTCATTCATTCATTCATTCATTCATTTCACTCATTCATTCATTCATGCATTCGTTCATTCATTTATTTCATTCATTCATTTCATTCATTCATAATTTCATTTCATTTCATTTCATTTCATTTCATTTCATTTCATTTCATTTCATTTCATTTCATTTCATTTCATTTCATTTCATTTCATTTCATTCATTCATTCATTTCATTCATTCATTCATTTATTCATTTGTTCATTCATTCATTCATTTCACTCACGCATTCGTTCGTTCACTCATTTATTCATTCATTCACGTCCTTCATGCAGCCTCAAGAAAGAGAGAACGCGTGAAAAACACAGGTCATGAGATCCACAGCCATAGCAGTGGCGTCGAATGAAGACAAGGGCATCTGACGTCCCCACACAATGCATCAGAGTACCTCTTGCCAGTCAAGGCGTTCTCACCTCAGCCACGACGAGCGCGCGGGGCAAATCAGCACACAAGCCCACGACATGGACAACGACAATTTCGATCTAACATCTGGTTACTTCGGCAAGAAGTTCAGAAGAGTGGCCGGCCAAGCGACTCCCCATGTACACTCTCTTCTGTCTGGAGTACGGAGAACAAGAGCAAGCGTGTGAGAAGGATGGTGGAGGGGGTGTTCCTGTCTCTGGGATTTCAGACTGCGGTCTTACTTTGAAGCGAGACGACCTGCAAATCCTGACGACTTGGACTTAACTATTGACTTGTGCGATGATGAGGCCCGGATTCTCTGCATTTATTCAGTGGGACTCAGCAAAATTGGCTCACACGAGTCGCACTGCACGTGACCCGAACCGCTCAGCACGCGATGAGAGTCCAGAGCGAGCACTGTCTGCTTCTGGCAGCCATCGAGACAGAGGCCCTCAATGGTCCAATGGTCGACGGTAGCTATCGCAAATCCAGAGCCATAGCCCTTGTTCCCCAGCCGTGGCCAGAGCCTCGGGCGAGCAAGCACTGCCTGCTTCTGTCGAGACCAAGGTCCTCGCAAATCCCGAGCCATAGCCCTAGTTCCTCAGCTGTGGCCACAGGCTGACAGGTGCGGGCTGATGTCACCGCTGAGGCAACACCCGACACGCGGACAAGGCCGCAACTACAATGCTGCCGACATTCGCGACATGCATCGCGTTGCCCAAGGCCTGTGGCCGTGCCAACGTCAGAGTGTCGACGGCGACGCCGCTGGCTGCCGCGCACGTCGACCTGATGGGGAAGCCCATCATCAAGGCCAACTCCGTCGGCAATAGCCATCGACTGTGCCTCCACGACCAAATTAGGTCCGAGGATCGACGCAGCGTCGGCACATGGAGCGAGGGGCACGCAAATGAAAGAGATTGTGTCAGGTCAACGTACAAACTCCCGGCACGCGAACCTCCACGAGACCCATGGGCCTCATGAGACGCCAAGCACGAAGCCTGGCGAGAAGTGAGCAAATATCTCCAACAAGGGGATGGCTCACAAATAGGCTCCATTCCGAATTTCGCCCGTGCTACATTTTCGGCTGCCAGCTTTTCCTCAGCCATAGCCAAGAAAAGATCCGGTATGTCTGCCAGAGGCCTGGTTAACCCTGCGGAAATGGCCATGTGCAAGTGCTCAACCGAGAAGATCCGCTCAACTCGCTTTTGCAACGTCAGAACGGAATACACCCGTGGGCGTCGAAGGAAGGAGAAGCCCACATCATTAGGTGCCACTGCCAACGTCTCGATTTCATAAAGATCCCCAAGCAACTCAACCAATAGACTGACGTCAAAGCCACGAACGTTCTCGTGAATAACGATCATGGGTTTGTCTTCCCGGATCACGCGGCACCAAGCGAGCAACAAGATAACATCGGTGTGACTTCGCCTCTCTCCGTTACGTATGGCACGAGCTTTCGACCATGGCCGACAAGAAGATCCGCTAATATCGATGTCCGCGCGTTCTACTTTGCACAGGCACCCATGGGTTGCACACTGTGCGTGTGACGACACCCGGCTAGCCATGACACTTGAGCGAGTCCTCTCGAAATCCAAGGCACCCGTAGACGCCCGCATGGCGTCATCGAGGTCCACGAGACGGTCCAGCACGTTCTCGAAAACACAGTGGCCAGGCACCCGTGCTTGGAGAAGCCGTTGTAAGCCCTTCGCCCTCTCGCACGTCCAGCCTTGGCCAAGTGCAAGAGGCATCATCCTGCCGACATGTCTCGACCACGAGCTGAGCATCTGTATAGATATCTCAGCAGAGCCCACTCCGGAAAAGTGAGAGGAGACTCGCAAGGCCGGCTTAGCAAACAAGCACGAGGCCGACCAGCCGGCTTCGCCAACAACAGCCATGGCCGTCTCCAAAGCGATCCGCGGCCAAGCGAACAAAGCTTGAGCATCAATGTCGGACATGGGTGGCCCTGGATCAAGCTCTACCCCTGCACGGTGGCGCTTCCTCGTCGTCCCCTCCCGGCCCACCGTAGTCAGCCACTTTCGGGTAGAATTCGATCGGCGTGCAGAGGCAAAGGTTACGTGAGGTCCCGCACGTGTGCGGACGCGTTTAGCGGCACGCAGACGCACGGGGGCTTGTGATTCAGGATCGCTGGCCACAGTCAGTACTCCTGCGTCGAGCGTGGAACTCCCCAGCCCTAGCCAGGGTGATGCTGCCACGGCAGTGGAAGAAGAACTCCCCAGCCCTAGCCGGATGTCGTCCTCGTCATCAGATATCAAGCCCGGCCAGTCATCGGCATCAGCACTCACCGGCACTAGGAGAATCTCCTTCTCGTCGGACTCGGTGTCGCTTGCCACAACCAGCGAAAAAGCGGAACTCCCCAGCCCTAGCCAGGGTGATGCTGCCACGGCAGTGGAAGAAGAACTCCCCAGCCCTAGCGGGATGTCGTCCTCGTCCTCAGATATCAAGCCCGGCCAGTCATCGGCATCAGCACTCACCGGCACTAGCAGAATCTCCTTCTCGTCGGACTCGGTGTCGCTTGCCACAACCAGCGAAGAAGAGGCAACCATGGCAGCAAATGCGGATGGGCAGAATAGGTCAGTCCTGCACCTGAGCCCGCACGCGAGTGAGGGTCCAAGCAACGTGATCATGCGACAACACGGATACCACGTAAACGAAAACAGGCGGGTCTGAAGGAGTCGACTCGCCCCCCGAAGCCATATTCCAACATCCTTGATAGCTTTTGAAAGTCGCGATCAAGTGGGTCTCCAAGGCAGCGGCCCAAGCAGGCACTGTGGCGCAGAGGACTGTCATCCTAGTGAAGCCCTCCCGACGGTACCCATAGGTACCGTTCCACCAACGATGCATCGGATCGCGAGTCAATCCGATCTTGAAACACGTAGGTCGTCCTTGAGTGAGACGCCGAACCGTGGTCTCGGCAGATTCGCAGAGAGCTTTCCACTCAGACTCAACCCCGGAAGGTTTTCCCACAGGGAAATGCCACACCATCCCAGGGTCCTGGTGCACCCCATGGAGAACAGCAGACAGCAATCGGGATCGTGCAATATCACGAACCGACCCGTGGGACTCAGGACAAACCAAGAGCTCACCGCTAGCCCAAACGGGCTCTGCCATGGAGGAGGGACCCGCACCAACCGTCGCCGGCAACCTCTCTGCAGGGAAGCCCGTAGGGCCACGTCCTTTTCCTTTGCCTTGGCCGGCACCCACCCTATCAGGCAACCTCTCTGCAAGGAATCCCATAGGCCCACATGCTTTTCCTCCGCCTCTGTTACCAGCCCGCTGTGCATGCCCAAAGGCCAACCGACCCATAGGCCGATGCGACTCCCTTTCCCTGGCTGTAGCCGTCGATGAAACAGCGGTCACGACCTCATAGGCCGCTGTGTCAATAGTCGCCATGGCTGAGGAAGATGCGGCTCCCATGCTCCGGAATGGTGACAATGGGAATGGCACATCCTCGTCAAAAGAGTCTGCTGTGGCTGCCAGAGGGGGTCTCAGAGGCAGCAATTTCCGAAGACCCTCATCGTCAGAATCCAAGAGAGCATCAGCCAACAAGCCCATGCGACCCGACCCCCCTGACATTGCTGCCGATGTAGCGTGGAAGAGAAACAGCTTAGGGCTGAGATGAATTGGCCACAGAAGGCTGCAGTAATGGCTCCCTAATCGTATTGCTTCACTGCCAGGCCAAAATTTAGTTTGACGCTCCGCATCTCTTGCCCCACCTGTCGTCTCCCCCCTGGAGACTGTGACATCGGTGGCTCTAAGGGCAGAACGTAGTAGTAGTAGTCGTCGTAGTAGTAGTAGTTAGTAGTAGTTAGTAGTAGTAACAGCAGTAGTAGTAGTAGTAGTAGTAGTAGTAGTAGTAGTTAGTAGTAGCTACCACTCCTACTACTAGTCGTAGTAGTCGTACTTGTACTAGTACTAGTACTAATACTTTTACTTGTACTAGTACAAGTACTAGTACTAGTAGTACTACTACTACTACTACCACTACTAGTAGCAGTAGTAGGAGGAGCCAGTACTAATCGGAGCTAGCAGTAGTAGGAACTAGCAGTAGTAGTAGGTAGAGGTGGTAGTAGTAGTAGTAGCAGCAGAAGTATTAGTAGTAGTAGCAGTAGTAGTAATAGTACTAGTAGTAATACTAGTAGTACTAGTAATACCAGTACTAGTAGTAGTACTAGTAGTAGTAGTAGTAGTAGTAGTAGTAGTAGTAGTTGTGGTAGTAGTAGTAGTTAGTAGTAGTAGCTAGTAGTAGTAGTTAGTAGTAGTAGCAGTACTAGTAATAGCAGGCCTTCAACTCAAAGACCTACGCAACGAATGAATCGGGCCGGAGTCTCTGACATTGCTCTGGTGTAACTGTAAGCCTGCCTAGATGCAGGCTTTGGGCAGCTGTGCTGGGCGAAACGACAGTGTGAACAAAAAGCGTAACGTTAACGCGTCTAGTGTCCCGCCATTCCTATCCAGTTTGAACTGAACTGGAGGAGTTTGAACTGAACTGGAGGACAGTGTTGGAAAAAACAAGCAAACAAACAACTAAGGCTTGTCCCTAGCCAAAAGAGCCCTACGCGCAAGTTGGCCGTGCTCCAGCCATAGCCAAAAGAGCCCTACGAGCAAGTTCGCCATGCCCCAGCCATAGCCAAAGGAGCCCTACGAGCACTCACTCAATCGACAAACCCTTCACGAGACAACGGGGCCCGATGGGGAAGCGCTCGGCATCTGGCAGCCTCTTCTGCAACTCGCGGTCATCCATGATCACCCGTAGAACATCAGCAGATGGAGTGGCAAGGAGCGCCCTCAGTCTTTCAGGCGTCCGTAGACCCCCAAACAGACATGCCCAACAAGGAATTAACAAAGCATTGATATTGAACATCCGCTCAACCTCTCCGACCCGTAGACCGGATAGTACTTCGGTGTATGTGTTCTCATCTGGGCAATAGGGCAGTAGGTCGTGGTACACCAAGCCGTCGAAGCAGCCCCTGTGTTCCAAGTTGAGCATGGTGAGGACAATACGCGTGAAGGATTTCGCCTTGTACTCGTGAGCCTCGGACAGACCCCCCCGGAAGCCGATTTTCCCATGGCGAATCGACCGGAACTTCTTCACCAACGCATGCACCCCGGCGAAAAAGGCGATCAGAACCTGCGGCTCATTGCTCGCAGGCCACTGAAGGTTGGCTTTCTGGGATTCCTCCAGGAGAGCTTCTACCAAGGTAGACGCCCCAGCCATAGCCGGGCTCCTAGGATCAGCCAGAACATACGTCTTCAAGGCGGGCCCGAGCCTCACCACCGTAGCAGCCTGGCCGAACCCTAAACGGTTCTGAACGTTCTTGTCAACCTCGGCACTCAGTATTCCCAACTCCACGCCCTGCACTGCTGCACCCGTTTGAGCATGCATCAGACCAACGTTCATGCGCTCGAACGAGTGCTTCAACGCCACGCCGTCATGGGCCAAGATCGCATCGCGGTACGCCTTGACAAAAGCCTCGGCTGTCGCTCGAGTGCCGATGCCTTCGCCACCCGTGGACGGCTCACCAGCGACCCCCTTGCTCTCCTTCGCGTCACCGCCCGCAACCATATCCGAATCCACCCATGGGCCCACGGATTGGATGAATGTGCTGACGCCCAGAGGCCATTTGATGGAGTGTGCCAAAAAGAGAGCAACAACGTACTGCGGTGACAACCGAGCCTTAGCCCAGTCAAGCAGAATTTCAAAGTCTCTCGGCAACATCTGCGGGAGCGCATAGCCCAACTTGGCAGTGACTCGCAACTCGAGGGGCCAATTTTGGGGAAAAGCTGCACGAGGATAAAAGGAGTTGGAGTAGACGCGTGCATCTCCTTCATCTCCATACTGAGGCTTGTGCACTTTGCACCATCGGCCCCTGAACCGTGGCGACATGCAAAGCCACACCTCGCAATTGCAAACCTCGCAATACACCCGCCCAGGCGTCACATATTCAGGGCACCTGGACTCCTGGGAGTAGCGAAACTTGCGATTTCTGCGGGCATTGCAGGCTTTGCTACCACACATACCCGTGCAACAGCAACCAACCAGAGTCGATCCAACAGAGCCCGCAATCCGAGGGGGCAAATCAGCCATAGCCGATCTTTGCAAATCAGCCATAGCAGATCTTTCGCCAGCTTTGCGCCGCTTCGATGACGTTGGTGACGCCACTGCTGAGGATTGGGAGCAAACGCTTTCGCTGTACTGCACGAGCTGCTCCCTCTTGACACCGTGCTGTTCGCTCTTCACTGCCACACCCGTAGGCGAAGCATCCCCAGCCGTGGCCGGGAGAGCAACAGATTTGAAGAGACCATGTCTCTTCAACTCCGGCGTCCAGTCTTTCAGCGACTGGAAGCACATGGCCTCCAAGCCCTCGGATGCCCCCGACTGCCTCATGAGCTGGGCCAACTTGGCGACGACCAACCGGAATTCAGCACGGACATCGCCACTGGACGCCAAGATGTCGGCGCAAAACGTCTGCGAGTTGGCGCACCGCTCCATGACGCTGGAAAGGTCAGCCATAGCCGGCCGCCACCGACTGCCTAGAGGGTGCCTATTAACCTATTGACTGCTCAAGCAGATGAATGGCTGCGGAGTGCCTGTTGGTGTTCTTGCACCTGGCGGTCCTTGCGTCATCATGTTTTTTAACATCTTTACCAACCTTCACAGGGCTAGATAGATTGAACGAGAAGCTCCAGTTATTCGATTTCGTTTTGAAGCTGTCGAAGCATGAAGTCTCTGCAAGCTGCACGCCCGAGCCATACCTGAGACGTGCTGATTAATTTTTGAGTGAGTGAATGGCCCTGGGAATCATTCTTGAACCTGACCCTCCTAAGCCTTGTCCCATCAAGAGGTTTTTGAAATCAATGGTCAGACACAATCAAACCGATGGTTTCGATGTTGCTCCCAAGGAGAAACACGAGGTCTTGGCCGAAATCTACAATGGACCCTTAAACCCAACTGCGAGGCCACACTGCAAAACAACACTGCACAAACAACTTCGATTTTGTTCCCAAGCTCTAGAAACATCACATGAAAATTTACAATGGACCCTTGAACCCAACTGCACACAAAACTTCGATTTTATTCCACAGCTCTGACAACATGAACTGAACTCTCTGCCAATACAATGGAGCCTGGACTCCCAAGTGCGAACCAAGACAGCAAAACGTAAAGTATGGCACAAAAAACTTCGATTCATTTTGTTCTCAAGTTCTAGGAAACATGACGTTACAGCATGCAACACGGCGCGGAAAACTAAGGCATCCACCGTTGCGCCAGCTCTCGGACCAAGCTATGGCCGGCATGTCCAAGAGCATCGCCCTGGTCAGCTCGGCCACCGTCGGCACGAGGTCACGGGCCACCCGGTAGCGCCTATCATGAGTGCGCTCCCGGTCGGCCGCTGGCCCAGCCTGCCACTCCCCACCCGTAGGCGGGGCAAAGGCACGACAGCCGCGATTGGTCGACGATGCGGCGGCAGCCATTGGAAAAAAAACTTGAAAACTTGGGCACAGCGAGGGCTGCACCAATGCTTCGAGCACTACAGCCTGCACTACTGCAGCGCAACAGAAAAACTGTTTAATTAATTTGCACCGAGACTTGGAGACCCCCGGGGGTTCTGTCCACGATAAGCTGGTGATAAAGTCGTCGTCCGTGAAATAGGGGGTAGGGTGGTAGTCCCTCCACTCCTCTCCCCTCTCCGCTCCTATCCCACCCCTCACCCCTCTCCCACACCCTGGGGTCTTCAAATCTCGGCCATAGGGCTAAGTGACGTGGCCCTGATAATAAGGCAAATCCGAAGCAAAAACAAAGCGACCTAAGTGGGCTAAGTGGCCTGGCAAGTGGCCCCTCCGTTCCCACCCCGCTCCTCCCCATCCCCCGGGGTCTCAAGTCTCGGCCTAGGTTGGGGCTCGGCGAAGTGACTTGGCCAAGTGTGCCAAGTGGCCTGGCCGGGTGGCCCTACCGCTGCCGAGGTTGGTGCAACGCAGATGACACAACTCGAAATCCAACCCCGCTAAATCTGCAAGAGCCGCTTCTTTAAACGGGATCCCTGAAAAAATGGATAAAGATCAAGACGCCCTTTCTGTGGGGAGTCTTTCTCGACTGTGGGGCGAGCCGTCGCCCTCGATTACCTTAACCCTCAACCTTCAGACCCCTACCAGTTTTTCTTACTACAAAACGCAATCGACAGCCTCATGAGCTCACTCGGTCGACGGCGGGCCCTCGGCTGCAGAGCCTCAGCTTTCAAGCGAGATTTTCGGGCAAATTTTCCTTGGATTTTTGCTTGAGTCCGACCCCAAACCCCGCCAACCGCTTGTAGGACCAAAGTGTGACACTCTTTGGCCCTACAAGCACTAGGCGGAGTTTGGAGTCGGACTCAACCAAAAATCGAAGGAAAATTTGTCCGAAAATCTCGCCTCAAATCTCAAGGTGACCAGCCACGAAAGCTAAGGAGGCACCATGGTTTATCCCACGGTGCCATGACGGTGACCGCCGAAGCGGCCTCCGAAAGAGCCACCCACTTGGCTTTTGGCCCGCTAACGGGACCTCGACCGACTAGAGACGTAGATACACGCTTGGATTTTGAATATTCGATTTTTCGACCGACCGGGCATCGTCGATTGTGGGTTTGGGCGGCCCCAGGCGGCCGGGAAACCTTCAAAAATATAGGGGGCGAAACCCCCGACCTTTTTGCAAAGTTTCCCGGCCGCCCGGGGCCGCCCAAAACCCCTTCCCCAAATCGACGACCTCCGGTCTGTCAAAAAATCATATATCACAAATGTAAATGTGTTAAAAGAACAAACGGCCTCATGAAAAAACGCCCGTCCTGGAGCCGTGCTAAAAAAAAGGGAGCCGTACGAAAAAAAGCCCGACCCGATTCCATACGGACCAATATCACACATGAGTCACATGAAGTGTCACACTCTGGGGTGCGGGCACGCGGAAAACATGCAAAACGACGGATGAGCTCAAAGCGACGTCACGACTGGCAGAAAAAACGGCCATCCTGGAGCCGTGCTAAAAAAAAGGAGCCGTGCTAAAAAAAGGGAGCCGGACCCGATTCCATTCGAACCAATATCGTTCATGAGTCACATGAAGTGTCACGCTCTGGGGCACGGGCCCTGTCTGAAGACATGCAAAGCAACGAATAAGCTCAAAGCTGCTCCCAATCGACGTGGGCCCAATCGTCGACGTCACGACTGGCGTGCTGATCGTTTGCCAAGATGAGATCGCTGGGCGCCCTGGCGGTCTGCAATTCCTGCAGTTGCGCGGCGATCTGCTGGTCGTTCAAGTTTTCGATTGATTCCATGCGATGCTCCAGGCTGGCCTGTCGATCGTTTGCCGAGACGAGAGCTCTGAGAACCTGTCCCCCGGCAATCTGCAATGCGTGAAGCTCGGCCGAGATCTCCTTCGTCAACTTCTCGATTGACTCCATGCCCAAGCTGGTGGTCGCGATGTGCTCCTTCACCAATTTATCGATTGACTCCACGCGAGTCTCGAGGTTTCGACTCCATCGACTCGCCGAGAAGAGATCGTGTTCGTGACGTGCAATGATGTTTTCCGCCAGCCCCATGCGATCGATGAACAAATGCTGCTGCTGGCGATCGATGTCGATGCGGTCGTTCAACAACGTCTCGATTGACTCTATGCGATCGTTTGCCGCGATCAGCTCCTTCGCCAACTTCTCGAATGACTCCGTGAGCTTGTCCGCCTGAGCCTCGACTGCGTCCATGCGAGTTTCGACGCTGATCTGCCGATCGTTGGCTAAGCTGAGATCTCTGGCCGTGTGCTCCGTGGCGGCCTGCATTGACTGTGTGCGAGACTCCACGCGAGACTCGACGAAGGATGTCATTGCCCTGAACTGGCTTTGGCACCAAGCGAGACTCTGCTGGGCCCACGCCGTGTGCCTGTCCTCATGAGCCTCGACTGCCTCCATGCGAGCTTCGACGCTGACCATCCGATCGTAAGCAAGGCAGAGATCTCTGGCCGCCCGCTCCGTGGCGGCCTGCATTGACTGCATGCGAGACTCGATGATGGCCAGCCGACCGTTTACCGATACGAGATCTCTGGACGCCTGCTCGGCGATCTGCCCGGCCATGGCGCTTTGCGCAAAAAGCTCGACCCGTAAGTGGTGCGGCGCCCACCCACCCGTAGGCGGAGCCGGCTCAGCTCGACTCTGCGCCTGCAGGTAGAAGTGGGCCATGGTGGCCTGCTGAAAATGAGCCCGAGCTTGAGACAAAATGGCTACGGGCCTTGAGCTGTGGCTACGAACATGCAACGACGCATGATACCATACACCTGGGCCTTTAGTATATGACTTTTTGACCGACCGGAAATCGTCGATTTGGGGATCTGGGCGGCCCCGGGCGGCCGGGATACCTTCCAAAAAAGGGGGGGGGGGGGGCGCAGCCCCCCCGTCTTTTTGGAAGGTTTCCCAAGTGCACGGGGCCGCCCAGACCCCCAAAATCGACGATTTCAGGTCGGTCAAAAAATCATACTTCAAGAGCCCAGCTGTGCCACAGCTTTGTGCTCGATGGACGACATCCGTCAACGGACACAAAGCTCCACAACAGCACCCACAGCTTTGTGCTCGATGGACAACATCCGTCAACGGACACAAAGCTCCACAACAGCACCCACCGCTTCGAGCTTCAAAAAAAAAGGGAGGGTGGAGCATCAGCTCCAAATCAACTCACCTTGCAAGGACATTTCGAGGGTGGTGCAGCGCAATGTGACTTGGCCAAGTGTGCCAAGTGGCCTGGCCGGGTGGC